>Ga0302326_10024252_pt1 | contig 12340 bp, 7 predicted proteins | sample Palsa_T0_3_FD_202264 | JGI IMG/M metagenome (GOLD analysis project Ga0302326, IMG submission 202264) | Peat permafrost microbial communities from Stordalen Mire near Abisko, Sweden - Palsa_T0_3 | ecosystem: Environmental > Terrestrial > Soil > Palsa > Peat permafrost | place: Sweden: Abisko...
AGCGGCCGACGGATCGGTGTGGGTGGCCGACCAATACGCCGGCACGATCGTCCGGATCGACCCGGCCGACGATCGCGTTGCCACCAGCGTCGCCGTCGCGGGCGCGCCGACCTCGCTGACCGTCACCGGCGGTCGCGTATGGGCGGGGGTCACGGCGAGCGCCGGTAGTCACCGCGGCGGGACGCTCACGATCGTGTCTCCCGGCGCGCTCACGTCGTCGAGCGTGACCAACGCGACGGTCGACCCGGCGTTCTACAACCTGGCGGTTAACCCACAGTTCACCGGGCTGGCCTACGACGCGCTCGTCGGCTTTCAACAGAGCCCCGGCGCCGCCGGCCTGAGACTCGTGCCGGACCTTGCTCTGTCGATCCCCACGCCGACCGATGGCGGCCGGGTCTACGCGTTCCGGATCCGGCCCGGGATCCGCTACTCCGACGGTCAGCTGCTGCGGGCCGGAGACTTCCGGCGGGGCATCGAGCGGCTGTTCCGGGTCGGGTCGCCAGCGGCGTTCCTGTACCGCGATCTCGTTGGGGCCGCCGCGTGCCGCCGGCGCCCCCGCGCCTGCCAGCTGACCCGCGGCGTCGTGACGAACGACACGACGGGCGCGATCACCTTTCATTTCACCGCGCCCGACCCCGAGTTCCTGTTTCAGCTCACCGAGTATGCCTTCTCGGCCCCGATCCCTCCGGGGACGCCGGACCACGAAACCGGATCACGGAGTGTCCCCGGCACGGGGCCGTACGAGATCATCTCGATCACCGACCGCGAGATCCGATTCGTCCGCAACCCATACTTCCGCGAGTGGTCGCACGCCGCGCAACCGGCCGGCAACCCCGACGCGGTCGTCTGGCGAAGCGCACCAACGATCGCCGCCGCCGTCGCAGCGGTCGAGGACGGGCGCGCCGACTGGCTGTCCGGCTCGCCCCCGCTCGCCCAGTTTCACCGGCTGGAACTCCAGGACCCAACCGAGCTGCACGTCAACCCCCAGTTCGCCGTCAGCTTCCTGCCGCTCAATACGCACATCGCGCCGTTCAACGACCGGCGCGTCCGGCAGGCGCTCAACGACGCGATCAACCGCGCCACGCTGGTGCGGCTGTTCGGAGGACCGAGGTTCGCGGTCCCAACTTGCCAGGCGATCACGCCGGGCATCCCCGGCTACCGGCGTTACTGCCCGTACACGCTGCATCCCCGTGCCGACGGCGGCTGGACGGCTCCGGACTTGGCACGCGCCCGGCGACTCGTTCGTCAGTCGGGGACAGTGGGCGAGCGGATCGACCTGGTCGCAAGTCGCGACAATGGATACGTCCCCCCAGCGAGCACGACCTACATCGGCCGTGTCCTGCGGGCCCTCGGCTACCGCGTCCACATCGCGATCATCCCGTTCTCATCGATCACCGCAGCTATGTGGGACCGCTTCCAGATCTACGGCGACGGGAACTGGATCCCGCAGTACCCCGACCCGTCGTCCTATCTCCCCTCGTTCTTCGGCTGCGGCGGCGCGAACAGCAACGGCTACTACTGCAACCCGGCGATCGACCGCGAGATGCAACGCGCAGAGCTGCTCGAACCCACCGAACCCAGCAAATCAACCGCCCTGTGGGAAGCCGTCGATCGTCAGCTGACGAACGCCGCGGTATGGGTTCCGACCGTGGCCAGCCGCGAGGTCGAACTAACATCGGACCGCCTGCGCAACTACGAGTACAACCCGGTGTGGGGCTTCCTCGCCGACCAGGCGTGGGTCCGGTAGCCCACCGACAACCTCGCCACCCGGTCGCGCTACTGGACCCGGCCGGTGATCAACGCGACGTGGACTGGCTCGGTGAACTGCTGTGCTGAGCCGACCGCCGCTCGCAGACCGGAAGCGAACGCCACGCGCTGCTCGCCAGCAGGCAACCGGTCACCGCCCATCGCGGAGAGCACTCCGCCCAGCAACTGATCAAAGCTGAGTTCGGCGACCCAATCACAGTCCACGCCGTCGACCTCATAGCCGAACGCAGCGAGATCCTCGCGATACCGCTGTTGAGCCCGGTGGTCGGTGCCACAGCGGTCGACCAGCTCGCAGTCAAGCCACTGCTCTAAGAAACAACGGGTCGAACGCGACCAGCTGCTGTCCTGCAGCCACAGGGGCGTGCCGTTGGTGAGAATCGCGACCCCACCACCAGGACGCAACCACGCGCGGGCCCGGTCAAACAGGATCTGATGATCGATCCAGTGGGCCGCCTGCCCGATCGTCAGCGCGGCGATCGATCGAGCCCCCAACGCTTGACCGAGTCCCGGCAGGTCGCGGTCATCGCCGATCACCCAGCTCGTGTTACTCAAGCCCAAGCGCGACGCAGACCGCCGCGCGACCATCAACATGTCAGGCTCGGGATCGACGCCGACTACCGCGCGCACGACCGCCGCAAGCGCCAACGCGACCTGCCCCGTCCCGCAGCCCAGATCGACGACGACATCGCCCGAGCCCAGCGCAAAGGCGCCGGCCACCGCGGTGATGATCTCGGCCGGATAGCCACGGCGGTAGCGCTCATAGAGCTCTGCTACCTCGCCGCCGAACCCCTCAGCCATCCGCCAACAATAGCAACCGGCGAGTTGCACATCGGGAGGCCGGCCGTTGATCGCTGGGCCCTGTCAGTCCCGCGCCTGCTGGAAAAAGCCGTTCTCACCGGCGCCCGTGACGCTGTCGACGTCAATCACGACCGCTACGCCCTGCCGCTCGGGATCCTGCTGACGTTCCGGCTCGACGATCGCCTCGTACACCTCTTGATCGAGTTCTGGAGCGACACGGGCGCGACCTTCGATCGCCAGATAGCGCGCGCCTGGCCCGTCCATCTCGAAGAACACCAGCGAGACGCGGGGGCGTTCGGCGATCGCTGCGGCCAGGCCGCTGTCGCGCTTGCGCACCCACACCGCGAGTTGGGTTGGGCTGTGCACGTACGTGCCGCCACGGAAGGTGACTGAAGCGCTGCCGTCATCTCGGACGAACGCCACGGCGAGCGGGTGGCCTCGCAGCGCCGCGCCATCGATCGCGGCAGCAGTCTCGCCAGTCAGGTTCACGGGGTCGGGCATCAGAGCGTCCTCCATCAGTGAGCGTGTGGTTGAACACTCAATCATGACGACTCCATCCGGACATCGGCGGGTACGGCTGCATCGCCGAAGGCCCAATCGCACGGCGCCCTATGACGCCGCAGGCCGGGTTCGTCGGCCAACGACTTGCGCGACGGCGGCTCGATCTCCCCTACCCCTCCACCCCAAATTTATACCAGGAAAGAGGCTCTCATGAGGCCCTGATTCGTGCCGCATAATCGCCCGCCGCGTGGTGGAACCACAGAACACGAGCGGAGTTGACCAGGTCAACTCCGAGGGAGGTGAGCGGATGAGTTGCTTCGTATTGGACTTCCAGGAGATTGACCAGACGCAGGTCGCACTCGTCGGTGGCAAGGGGGCGCGTCTCGGGGAGCTTTCGCGGATCGAAGGCGTTCGGGTGCCGCCTGGCTTTTGCGTGACGACGGACGCCTTCCGGCGGATCCTCGACGAAACCTCGTCGATCGACGACCGGCTCGATCGGCTCGATCGGCTGACGCCGGAGGACAGCGAGGCGATCCGCGCACTCAGCGCGGAGATCCGCCGGGCACTCGAAGGGATCGCCATCCCGAAGGATCTGGGATCGGCGATCACGCGCCAGCTCGTCCGGCTCGGCGAGCAAGCCGCCTACGCCGTCCGATCCAGCGCGACGACCGAGGACTTGGCATCCGCATCCTTCGCGGGCCAGCACGACACGTACCTGAACATCGTCGGGCCCGCGGCGATCCTCCGACACGTCAGCCGGAGCTGGGCCTCGCTCTTCACCGAGCGAGCGGTGACGTACCGGTTGCGTCATGGCTTCCCCCACCGGAGGCTCGAAATGGCCGTCGTGGTGCAGCGGATGGTGTTTCCGGATGCGGCCGGCATCCTCTTCACCGCCGACCCGGTCACGTCCAACCGGAAGGTCGTTTCCGTGGAGGCCAGCTTCGGTCTCGGCGAGGCCCTCGTCTCTGGCCTGGTCAACCCCGACGTGTACAAGGTGCGGGACGGCGAAGTCATCGCCAGGGCGGTCGCCACCAAGCAACTTGCGATCCAGGCCTCGCCGTCGAGCGGGACTCACGAGCAGACGATCGAGGCCGAGCAGCAGGAGCGACCGGCACTGACGGATGGGCAGGTCGTGCGCCTCTCACAGCTGGGCCGGCGTATCGAAGCGCACTTCGGCAGTCCCCAGGACATCGAATGGTGTCTGGTCGACACTCGCTTCGAGATCGTCCAGAGCCGACCGATCACCACGCTGTTTCCCGTCCCCGTGGCCGACGACGAAGAGAACCACGTCTACGTCTCCGTCGGTCATCAGCAGATGATGACCGACCCGATAAAGCCGCTCGGGCTGTCCGTCCACCAGCTCATCGCCCTCCCGCGCATGTACGAGGCGGGTGGGAGGCTGTTCGTCGACGTCGCCCGCAGACTGGCGTCCCCGACGACCCGCGCCGCCACCCTGCAGGCGCTTGGAAAATCCGATCCGTTGATCGGGGACGCGCTTCAGACCATCCTCGAACGCGGCGACTTCATCCCGTCGATCGCGGACGACGGCGTGGGTGCGCCACCGCCTGGCGGCGCGCCCGCCCCGATCGAAACCGACCCAACCATCGTCGCCGGGCTGATCGAGCGCAGCCAGGCTTCGATCGCCGCATTGGAGCGCGAGATCCGGACGAAATCCGGAACGGCGCTGCTCGACTTCATCCTGGACGACATCCAGGAGCTGAAGCGGCTCCTGTTCGACCCGCTGAATCACCAGGTGATCATGGCCGGGATCGAGGCGACGTGGTGGCTCAACGAGTTTTTCGAGACATGGCTCGGCGAGAAGAACGCGGCCGACACGCTGACGCAGTCTGCCCCCGGGAACATCACGTCGGAGATGGGACTCGCGCTGCTGGAAGTCGCAGACGTGATCCGGGCGTATCCAAAGGTCGTCACGTTCCTGGAACAGGTCCAGGACGCGGACTTCCTGGACCAGTTGGCCGAGCTCCCCGGCGGGCCGCAAGCGCGAGACAGCATCGAGGCCTACCTCGACAGGTACGGCATGCGCTGCGTCGGCGAGATCGACATCACGCGGCCCCGCTGGCGCGAACGCCCGTCCACGCTCGTGCCGCTGCTTGTCGGGAATATCAAGAACTTCGAACCCGGGGCACGTCAGCGGCGCTTCGAGCAGGGGCGGCAGGAGGCGCGGGCGGCAGAGCAGGACCTGCTGGAGCGCGTTCGGGCCCTACCGGACGGCGAGGAGAAGGCCGCAGAGGCCAAGCGGATGATCGACCGCGTCCGGACGTTCATCGGCTATCGGGAATATCCGAAGTACGGCATGGTCAGCCGCTCCTTCGTTTACAAGCAGACCCTGATGCAAGAAGCCGAGCGCCTCGTCCAGGCGCACGTGCTCGCTGAGCAGGAGGACATTTTCTACCTCACGTTCCAGGAACTCGGCGAGGTCGTGCGCACACACGAGGCCGATGACGAGCTCATCGCCCAGCGCAAGCGTGCGTTCAGGTCGTACCAAGCACTGACACCGCCGCGCGTGCTCACGTCGGAAGGCGAGGTCATCACCGGGGCCTACCGGCGCGACGACGTTCCACCTGGCGCGCTGGTCGGCCTCCCGGTCTCCGGCGGCACCATCGAGGGGCGGGCGCGCGTCATCCTCGATATGACGGACGCTGACCTCGAACCTGGCGACATCCTGGTCACCGCCTACACGGACCCCAGCTGGTCTCCCTTGTTCGTCGCGATCAACGGGCTCGTGACGGAGGTGGGAGGCCTGATGACCCACGGCGCAGTGATCGCCCGGGAGTACGGCTTGCCGGCGATCGTGGGGGTGGAACAGGCTACCCAGCTGATCCGAGACGGCCAGCGGATCCGCGTCCACGGAACGGACGGGTACGTCGAGATGTTGACCTGAGCCTGCCGGTGCCGCCAATTTTCAGCCACCACGGCGTTCGGCGGAGCGCGCCAGCGTAGGAAATCTGACGAATGTGCGTTAGTGTTAGCAAGACATCGTCATGATTTACTAATTTTTGGAGGTTTAATGTACTGGCGTAATGGTTAACGGCTGGTAGCTTTGTTGTGGGTGGGCCCGTGCAAGGGGCTTGCGCGGTCAACTCATGATAGAAAAAGCCCCTCTGAGGCCCCGTTCGTTGCTGCCGCTTTTGCGGCCGCGCCTAGGCACGTGCCTGTACGTGTGTGTCCTGGGCGCGCTCACGGTCGGGTGGGTCGGTGTTGCGCATAATCGGCCTGAGCTGGCGCTGGCGGATCCGCGTGGGCTCGTGATTGCAGTCCTGGTAGCCGTGGCGTTGGGCTGCTACGGCGGCGTTGAGGTGATGCTCGATCGACTCGGCCGCGCCTTTGATCCCAGCGCCGGGCTCGTGATCGTTGCGCTGCTGTTCTCCGGCCCGCTCGCGGCGTTGGTCGTGCTGGTGATCCCCGACCTGGTCCGCGTCCTGCGTCGTCCGGCGTTCGGTCGCGAGCTTGGGCTGCTGGCGAACCTCGTGTCGCACGTCGCTTCGGTCCTGATCGGCAGCTGGGCACTATCGCTGCTGTACGGAACGAGTCTCGCCGGGGACATGATCGCCGTCTTGTGCGCCGGCCTTGGGATCACGTTGGCCAACTACCTGTTCGCGCGGCTGCTGTTCGCGGTCGTGCGCGACGGAGCCAACCCGATCGAGCTGATCCGCTCTGAGCTGTTGCCGATGTTGCCGGTCGAGTTCGCCGTGATCGCGTTGACGGCCGTCTGCGTGTTGCTGGCGCCGATGATCGGGATCCTGGCGCTCGCGCCGTTCGCCGGCGTTGTGATCGTCCCCCAGCTGGCGATCGGCCGGCTGCTGAAAACACGGTCGATCGCACGACTCCGGGTCAACCGGGCGGCCGCGGTCTACCGTGCGGCGCTGTCTGATCAACTGCTCCTACCACGCCGTACCCGCCGCGCGATCGAGCAGTCCGTCCGCCTGCTTGACGGCGACCCCGTCGCCCGCGGATCCGACCTCGGGACCCGCCAGGCGATCGGCTACGCGCTCGAGGCCCAGATCTGCCTCGGGCGCCCACCGGTACAGCCGGCCTATACGGCCCAACTTCCCACGCAGGTATTGCTGATCGCCGGGTGCTGGGCACAGCTCACAGCCCGAGACACCCGCGCGCTGTCGCACGCCGAAGCGCTCGCCGAGATCGCGATCACGACAATCATCAGCGACGCGCCACAAGCGTTCGCCGCAGCCTTGGCGCTCGCACAACGCGAAACCGCCCTGACCAACCACAGCACGGCCGTCCCGCGGCTTCACGCGCTCAGACTCCCCCGCTCCCTGCGCGGTCAACGGCTCGTGACAGCGGTCGATCAGCTCCGCGCACAGCCAAGCTGAGCCCGCGCTCACTCGTCCCAGGCTTGGACGCCGACCTGGCGCGTGATCAGGCCGCTCTTCGTCTCCAGGACGGTTGCGCACAGGACGTTGGTGCCATCGGGATACCGACAGGCTTCGGTGAAGGCAGCACCGCCGTCGTCGCGGACCGTCCGTTGGACCCGATGGGTCATGTCGCGTCCGCAGACGTCGTCGATCCAGGCTCGGATCTCGTCTCTGCCGTGGAGGACACGCGGCGAGCTGGGCTGGGTGATCCGATCGGCGAGTACGACCTCGGCATCCTCGGCGTACATTGCGATTTGGGTGCTGGCATCTCGTTCCTCGATCGCCCGCTTGAAGGTGTCGAGGTCAAAAGCGGTGGTGGTGATCATCGTGCTCCTTCTGGATAGCGGTTGTTGGGAGCACCTTGACCCGCCGTCCGTTACAAGACCGTCAACCCACCGTCAAACGGAGATTTCCTCGCGTCAATAAACGAGCTTGTCGATACCCGCAGGCTTTGCTGCAGGGGTAGCCTTGGCCAGGTGATCGGGGTTCACGTGCTTGGTCGGATGGTCGTGGAACGTGACGGTGTCGAGTTGCCCGCGCCGGCCGGACACCGGGCGTGGTCAGTGTTGGCATATCTGGCGCTGCATCCCGGGCCCCAGCCGCGTGGCGAACTGGCGGCGCGCCTGTGGCCGGATGTACTGGACTCCAGCGCACGAGCGAGCCTCCGGAGCGCCGTGTGGTCGCTGCGACGCGCGCTCGGATCCGCGGCCCCACTGGTGATCGCGGACCGTGACCATCTGGGCCTGGCCGGCGAGCCGGAGGTGTGGGTGGACGCGCTCGCGTTCGAGTCGCTGGTGCAGACCGGACAGGAGAAGGAGGCGGTGGCTCTCTCCCGGGGCGAGCTGCTTGCCGGCAGCGACGACGACTGGGTGCTGAGCGCTCGCGATGCTCACCGCGACCGCCTCCTGGAGGTGCTGGAGCGCTTGGCCGCCGAGTGCGAGTCCGCCGGCGATCAGCCTGGAGCGGTCGACTGGACTCGGGCGCAGATCGCCGCCGACTCGCTCGGCGAGGAGGCGCATCGACGTCTGATCTTGCGCCTGGCCAGAGGCGGCGATCGCGGTGCCGCGCTGGTGGTGTACCGAACCTTCGCTGAGCGCCTGCGCCGCGAGCTGACGGTGGCACCGTCACGGATGACCCGTGAGCTGGTCGAGAGCCTGCGCGAGGAGCCCGCCGCCCAGGCGTCGTCGCTGCCGCCAATCGCTCTCCCGGCCTCGAGCCCGTTGCCCCTGATCGGCCGGGTCGCCGAGCTCACGGCACTGCGGGTGGCTTGGGAAGGCGCCGCGTCCGGCCACGGCTCGGTTGTCGCCGTGCGAGGCGAGGCGGGCATCGGAAAGACCCGACTCGCCGAGGAGCTGCGGGCCTACGCAACCGCCGGCGGCGCGCGCGTTGCCTCGTGCGCGGCCCTGGACCTGGGTGGCGCGGCTCCGCTGGGCCTGTGGGCCGAGCTGATCTCGGAATTGCTGCCCGGCCTTCCGCGACCCCCGCCGGAGGCGGCGTGGCCCGATGATCTGGCCCGCTTGAGCCCGGGGATCCAGTCTCGATTCGAGCGAGATGCCTCCGAGCGTCCGTCTGCCCCGCCGGATCTCGAGCGAGCCCGCCTGTTCGAAGCCGCGGTCGCGCTCGTCGAATGGGCGGGACAGGACCGGCCGTTGTTCCTGCTGATTGAGGACATCCACATCTCGGATGCGCCCAGCCTCGAGCTGGTGGGCTATGTGGCTCGCCGCATCGTCAGGCTGCCGGTGCTGCTCGTGCTCACACGTCGCGAGCTGCCGCGAGCCGACGATGCCGACCGGCTGGAGCATGCCTTGCGGGCACGAGGCCGGCTACTGGAGGAGGTCGTACTCGGTCCGTTGGAGCCGAACTTTGTCGCCCAACTCGCACGCAGCACGGCCGGACTGGACGAACATGACGTCGGCCGGGTGGTGGAGGCGGCCGAGGGCAACGCGCTCCTGGCGGTGGAGACAGCGCGGGCGATCGCACGCGGGGAGCGCGAGTTGTCGGCGAGTCTCTGCAGTGCCGTGCGCGGCGCATTCGGCTCGCTCTCGGCCGGCGGCCGCGCCTTTGCCGAGTTCGCCGCGGTGGCCGCCCGCGAGGTCGAGCGTCCCGAGCTGATGGCGCTTCCGATCGATGACCCGCCGGGTGCGGCAGCCGGGGCGATGGAGAGCGGGATGTTGGTGGCGCGCGGGCACCGGGTCGGGTTTCGGCATGCCCTGCTGCGCGATGCCGTCTACGCCGATCTGCCAGAGCCGCGGCGCGCGTCGCTCCACGAGCGATGGGCCGAGACGCTCCTGCGCTGCGACCAGTCAGGCGGGGTCCGGCGAGCGGCTGAGATTGCGCGCCACCTGCGGTTGGCCGGACGGGACGCCGACGCCGTCGACCAGCTCGCACGTGCGGCCGGCGACGCCCGTCGGGTCGCCGCCCTTCCGCAGGCCGCCGAGTACCTGACCGAGGCTCTGTCGACGGCGCCCGAGCGCGCCGATCTCCTGCTGGAGCTGGGCGACGTTCAGGCGTGGCGGGCGTTGCGGACGGACGCCGAGGCCGCGTTTGAGCGAGCTCTGGGATCGATGGAGGGAGCGTCGAACCTCGACCTTGCCCGTGCGTGGTTGCGCCGCGCCCGCTGGTATCACGGATCGATCTGCGTGCCCGCTGCGGTACGCGACAGCTGCGTCGAAGCGCTCCGCCTGCTCGACGCCGCGGGCGCCGCGGCAGTCAGCGAGCGCCGTGAGGCTCTGGCCGCGCTCGCCTGGTTCGAGGCGATCGCGGGCAGTGTCGAGGACTCCGAACGACTTCTCGCCGAGTTGCACGCGCTGACGGTCGGAGCACCGGTCGATGACCTCTCGATCTACGACATCGGGCACGCGCGCGCTCTGGCGGCGATGCGCAAAGGCAGCTTCGAGGAGGCCTTCGGCCCCTCGATCGCAGCCGGTGAGGCGGTCGCGCGGGCCGGACGCCCGGATCTGGCCTACGGCTGCTGGGCCAACGCCGCCGGGGCCGCCGCCGCAGCCGGTGACTATCACCGGGCGCTGGCGTTCGTCGATCGCGGTGCGGCGGCGCTCGCCCACAGCGGACTGGCGATCCTCGAGCTTCACCTGCTCGCGACCCGGTCGTTCATCTGGTTGCGCCTCGGGGAGCTGACCGAGGCAAGCGCGGCAGCCGACGGCATGACCGCACTCGCCGAGCGCCTAGGCGATCCGGAACTCCTAGCGATGGCAGCTCACGATCGTGGGCTCGTAGCACTGGCCCGGAAGGAATTTTCGACGGCCGCCGAGCTGCTCGCGGCCGCGCTCGCCGGCGGCGCGACGATCAGCCGCCCGCTGACACGACTGGCGCGGGCGGAGGCGCTCACCGGCGCGGGCCGGCTCGACGAAGCGCGGACGGAGCTGCGAGAGACGGTGCTCGAGCCGGTGCGGCAGAGCGACTTTCCCGAGACGCTCGTTCCGCGGCTCGCCCGAGTCCAGGGATTGGTCGCAGCTCGCGCGGGCGATCGCGATCTAGCGCTCCGCCGCCTCCAAGAGGCCGTCGACGGTTGGCGCGGCCAGGTGTCACGCCTGACGCGCGGCGACAGCATGGCCGCCGTGCTCACCGATCTCGGCCGTCCGGTCGTGGGCTTGATTGAGCCGGAGCGAGAGCTCGCTTGCGTTGCGCGGGAGCTGGAGACGCTCAAAGCAACCAGACAAGGAGTTCCGCATGCCGTCGTTTCATGACAGCGCCGACGCACAAGCTCCCCCCGAGGAGGTGTGGAAGCTGCTGTACGACCCCGCTCGGTTCCCCGACTGGTGGGCCGGGGTCGGCAACGTCGATGCCGGTCAGAACGGCTCCTACACGATGTATCCGGAGGGCTATCCCGACTTTCCGATGGCCCAGATGCTCGACACCCAGCGCGAGGCCCGGCGGGTGACTGTTTCCTGCCTGGTCTCCGATCTGCGCTTCGAGTGGCGGCTGGAGCCGTTGGACGACGGCGCGTCGACACGCATCACCGTCGATGTCGAGATCCCCGCCGCTGAGGCTCGACGCCTAGACGATCAGCGGGAAGCGATCCACGAATCCCTGGGTAGCCTGGCGGCCCTCGCCGGCCGCGACTGAGCGCGGGCACAGCCGGAGATCGACCTTTGACGGTCGATTGACGGTGCGCTCACGGTGCAACGGCGAAGCTGGCGTCGTCCAGTTTCGATCCGCCCTCCGGGCAGAAGGAGCACCACGATGGCCTCCACGGCAATCGACGAAACCAAGCTACAGGCCTTCATGGGCCAATTCGTGCAGGACCTCGGTGCCGCGTTGAGCGTCGCCACGGTAACCATCGGAGACAAGCTCGGTCTGTACAAGGCGATGGCCGACGGAAGCCCCGTCACGCCTGGCGTGCTGGCCGAGCGCACCGGTACCGATGAGCGGTACGTCCGCGAATGGCTCTCGAGTCAGGCGGCGAGCGGCTACGTCAGCTACGACCCGGCCAGCGAGCGGTTCGCGCTCCCGCCCGAGCAGGCGCTGGCTCTGGCGGAGGACAACAGCCCCGTATTCATCCCGGGAGCTTTCCAACTCGTCGCCGCGCTGATCAAGGACGAGCCCCGGATCTCCGAAGCGTTTCGCAGTGGCGACGGCGTCGGCTGGCACGAGCACGACCGCGACCTGTTCTGCGGCACCGAACGCTTCTTCCGCCCCGGTTATATCGCGAACCTGGTGAGCAGCTGGATCCCGGCCCTCGATGGCGTCGACGAGAAGCTCCTATCCGGGGCACGAGTGGCCGACGTCGGCTGCGGTCACGGCGCCTCGACGCTCATTCTCGCCGCGGCCTATCCGCGCTCGGAGATCGTTGGCTTCGACTATCACCCCGAGTCGATCGAGCGTGCCCGCGCTGCCGCCGAGCAGGCCGGTGTGGCTGATCA
>Ga0302326_10024254_pt1 | contig 12339 bp, 20 predicted proteins | sample Palsa_T0_3_FD_202264 | JGI IMG/M metagenome (GOLD analysis project Ga0302326, IMG submission 202264) | Peat permafrost microbial communities from Stordalen Mire near Abisko, Sweden - Palsa_T0_3 | ecosystem: Environmental > Terrestrial > Soil > Palsa > Peat permafrost | place: Sweden: Abisko...
TGTCGCGATCGCGGCGCAGTGGTTGAAGGACGCCGGGATGCGCCCTGCGATCCTCGATGTCGATTACCACCACGGCAACGGTACGCAGGATATTTTCTATCGCCGCGACGATGTTTATTTCGCGTCCATCCATGCCGATCCCGCTTTCGCCTATCCGCATTTTCTCGGTTTCGCCGACGAGCGCGGCGAGAGCAAAGGCGAAGGGTTCAATCTCAATCTGCCGCTATCGCGCGGCACGGGCTGGAGCGGGTATTCCGAGGCGCTGTCGACGGCGTTCGATGCGATCGCGGCATTCGGGCCGGATGTGCTGCTGGTATCGCTCGGGCTCGATACGTATGAGCACGATCCGATCTGCCGGCTGAAGATCACGACGGAAGATTATCTGCGCATGGGCGGGGCGATCGCGAAGTTCGGCAAACCGACGCTCTTCATTTTTGAAGGCGGCTACCACATCGAGGCGCTGGGCCGGAACACGGCCAATGTGCTGGAGGGATTTGTGGGTGGGTAATCGTCTTTTCGTTTCTTCCCCCGTTTACGGGGGAAGTACCCGGCGAAGCCGGGGGATGGGGGCGCCCCCTCCGCTTCGCTGTCGCTCAGCACCTCCCCCGCTAGCGGGGGAGGAAAGCAACAACGGCGTCTTCCCGTTCACTCCGGCGGCGCGAGTTTCTTGATGACGTTTTGTGCGGCTTCCTGCGCCTTCGCCGCCGTTTTTTCCGTTTCCGCGTGCAATTGATCGAGCGCGGTATCGATGGCGGTCTTCATGCTGGCAGCCGTGCCGCCCTTTTCGTATTCGCGCACGATCACGCTTTCGAGTTTCTTGACCACGGCATCGACGGTGAAATCGCGTTTCAGGCCTTCGTCGTCGCGGTCCAGCGCGCTGTAGAGGCCAATTGCGTCCTCGGCGCGACGGCCCCAGTCAAGGGCGCGATAGAAAAGTCCGCCGTGACGGTCGGTCTTGACCACGAGATCGATGACGGCTGCGCCCAGCGTCACGGGGATCAGGAAGAAATTGTGGATGTTGCCCAGGACCAGCTTCAGCTGCAGAACCAGAACGTCGCGGATGAAATGCCAGCGCGTGTCGGCAGGCGGAGGGGTTTCGCTCATGGTCGCGCCATCAAAACGGCACGCCGACCGCGCCGCACAGGAATTTCATCAACGGGCTGATCGACGCGAACGTATCGGCCACTTCATCCACCAGCTTGGGCGACGCCGCGAGCTTCACGCCTTCCTCGCGCATGGCGAAAAAGCTTTTCTTCTTGATATCGTCGATGAAGGGATGGGCAGGATCGAAACCGCGGGGTGGGCGCACCAATGGGTCGCCCTCGCCCAGGCCTTCGAAGTGTTTCGCAAATTTCTTGTCCGACAGTACCCTCTTCCACACGGCCGGTTTCGCCGCGATCGCCTCGCGAATCTTCGTCAGCGCGTCGGGCGGCGGCATCCACAATCCGCCACCGAAATAGACCTCGTCCGGGCCGAAATGCATGTAGAAACCGGGCGCATGCACATCCTTGCCGAGAGCATGGCGGAACTGGCAGGACGCATGCTCCTTATACGGACGTTTGTCGCGGGCAAAGCGAACATCGCGATAGATGCGGAACATCGAGCCGCCGTTCGGCCTTGGATCGGCGACGAAGTTCTTCGATACTTTGGCAAGCTTCGGCGCCATTGCCGAAATGAAATCGCTCATGGGCGCCTGCACGGAATCTCGGAAACGCTGCTTGTTCTCTTCGAACCAGGGACGTTCGTTGTGCGCCTTCAGCTCGCGGAAGAAGGCGAAAAAGTCTTTGGGAAATCCCTTGAAGTCGGCCATGTCGCGCCCCTATTTCGCAATCTCGGTAGGTGTGCTTTCGGTCCAGAACTGTTCCGCGATGCGCCAATGCCTGCCGATGCGCCGCGCAACGATCAGATAGGCGCCATGAAAGGCCGAACTGCTCGCGTGGCCGGAAACCGCCGTGACAAACTCGCTGTAGTCGCCGCTGTCGTAACCGATATCGCCGGAGGCGGCGCCGTTGATGCTGCGCATGAACACTTTCGCGGAATAGTTCTTCATCGCCGGCGCAAAAAAGTCTCGGAGAGCCGCGACACCGGTGACACGCGTGCCGTCGCCGGAAACCCACACCGCGTCGGGCGCATAAAGCGCGAGCACAGTGTCGAGCTTCTTCGCCTGCCAGCCGCCCGCCCAATCCTGACTCAATTGCGCGATATCCGCAGGCGTGGGCGCGGCACCGGCGGGAAAGACCCCGAATGAGAGCATCAATGCTGCCGCAAGAGCCAGCTTCCCTAAATTGCGCATCATTCTCACTCTGGTTTCTTCTGAAACCCGAACAGCGCGTCCAACGAGAAATCGCCGCTTTTGACGGATTTCGTCGACGTAATCTTGAAGATGCCGTTGGCCCGCAGCACGGGCTCGCCATCCGCCGTCACCAGCCCCTGCGCGAACAGCAGATTGCGGGTCACCTTGAGCGGATCGGCGCGGCCTTCGACCCAGGAATCGAGTGGTGCGGGCGCCAGATAATCGCAGGAGAGATTGACCGTCGGCAGGAAGCCCATATCGACCTTGCTCTGGAAGCGCGAGGCGATCGGCAAGAGCATATCGGCGAAGGTCGCGAGCATGCCGCCATGAGCGACCCAGCCGGGATTGCAGTGGCGCTTCTCGACGCGGAAGCCCAGCAGCAGATGGGTGCCGTCCCATTTGCCGTAAAGCGGACCGTTCGCCTCGAGAAAGCCGATGGCGAGCTTGAAGGGCGCGAAGCCCTCGGGAATGTTGGCGGACATGGCGTTCCTTGGAAATTGCGTTCGCCAAGGCTCTACCGGTCCGGCGCATTTCGCACAAGTTGGAAGAGCCGCGCTCAGAACCCCCGTTCGTGGACTTTGAGGTGGGACGGGATCGTGGCCCAATCCGGGCGTCCCTGTGTGAAGACCGCCACGGTGGGATGAAACGCCGACGGATCGTCGAGCGAACCCGCATAAATCGTGAAGCTCTCGGTTTTGCCGATGATGCCGCCGAAGACAAGTCCGCCGCACACGGGACAGAAATTGCGATCAGAATCGGTGCCGCGCGCGGATTTCGAGGTGAACCTCAAAGCCTGACCGCTGAAGCGCACAGCGCTCGCCGGAAATCCCATGAACGGAACGAAGCCCGAGCCCGAGGCCTTGCGGCAATCGCCGCAATAGCAATGGCCCATGAACTTTGGCTCGCCCTTCGCTTCATAACGCAGCGCGCCGCACAGACAACCGCCGGTGTAAACTTTGTCACTCATCGCCGATCTCCAGCTTCGACACAATTGAAGCAACGTCGCGCTATATTGGCAATGAAGATTCTAGCGCAGAGGACGCGGGGAATGCGCGGAGGACGCGGAGGAGAACGCAGCAACGGCGGCGCTCGCAGAAAGCAAAAACGCCAATAGCACAAAAAGCTGAAGCACAAAATGATTGGCATCGGGCGGCAGATGGTCCGGTGACGCCGGCAGGATCTGGGTGCTACCTGCGAACCATTTGGCATAAACTTTTTTCCAGCCGGACGACGCGCCTTCGATGTAGGGAATCCACCAGGTCGCAATCTGAAAGTAACCCCACAATCCGATCAACCCGGCCGAGAGCAGCGCCGGGATGCGCCCGCCCCACCAAAGCCACGCGATCAGAATCGACAGCACGCCTGCGATCACGACATCGAGCGTCGCCTGTCCGTTGCCGGCACGGATATTGTTCCACGGATAAAAATCGATCCACTCCATCGCTTCGAGATAGATGCCGAGCGCGAGCACGGCCAGGGCCGCGCGTCTGCATTGTGGCTGTCCGGGCGTGGTATGCATCGCGCGTCACTGTTTAATTCGGCGGACGCCAGAATATTCGAGTGCGCCGCGATTGTCCTTCGCGCGCGACAGCCGGCGAAGCGTGCAGCTCCAACTTCGAACCGTACGAAAGGCCCTAGGGTGAAGGCATGCCATGAACGCCTATCGGGTTGCGTAAATTCGGATTGGATTGCGCGAGCGGTTGCCGCCCACTGGCGCGTTCGCTTCATAATGATAGAACGGTTGGCGAGGAAGTGACTAGTCAACCGCCGATCGACAATCGCGCGACAGGAAAGGAGCGTTTCCGATGCCTTCACCGAAAAGGAAAATCCTGACGGCTGCGTGCGCGTGCGGCCGTGTGGAATTCGAAGGTTATGGTGCGCCGATCGTAAGCCTTGTCTGTTACTGCGATGACTGCCAGGAAGCAGCCCGTCAGATCGAAGCACTGCCGAACGCATCGCGCGTGCGGGATGCCGATGGCGGAACGGGTTACATCGCATACCGAAAAGATCGCGTGCGATGCTCGAAGGGCGAGCCGCTTTTGGAAAATCACAAAATCAAAGAGAAGACGCCCACGAACCGCGTCATTGCCACCTGCTGCAACTCCGCGATGTTGCTCAGTTTCGACGACAGCAAGCATTGGGCCGATCTGTACCGCACACGCGTGCAAGACAATGTTCCGCCGGTCGAGATGCGCGTCTGCACGAAGTTCAAGTCGGGCGATATTCCGAAGGACGTTGCAGGCTACCCGGGTTACCCTTTCAAGTTTATCGCGAAACTGATGGCTGCCAGGATTGCAATGCTGTTCGGGCGGTGAGGTGTCGAGATGCGAGATGGCGTTTGTCTTGTATCGGTCCAGCTTCACCGTTCGGCAGCCGATATCACAGGCACGCCGAGTAATAATAGCCGTCGAGCGACGCAATCCGATTGCGCGCGTCGCTTTTCCAATCCACTTCCAGGATTTCCAGGCACGGCCAACCCTTGCCGGATTTGATGTTTGCTTTTCCGTGCGCGGCATCGACAGTGAACCCTTCATGGCCGAGTTCGTCGGACAGCGCGGCGACATTCGAGCCGACAGGAAAGCGCGTGCGCAGGCGCTGGGTGAATTCGGGATTGGGGTGGGAACTGGCGGCGCCGAAGGCGATTCCGGCGGCCACGGGCGGAAGTTCCTCATGCCGCCCCGCCCGCACCAGCCAAACCGACGCCAGAACCAGCAGGATCGCGAGCGCCCCGCCGGCAAACACCCAGAATTTCAAAGCCTGAAAACGTGCCATAAACCGGCCACCTCTGCGGGGTTCCGCCTGCCAAGCGGGCATTCCTGTCTCGGAAAGCTTGGCAAAAGCCTTGACCTATAGAGCTCACACGCCTATCTACCCGCCATCGGCTGGCACTCTCATCAGATGAGTGCTGCCATGTGGTGCCGCAAGGCCCGCCGAATTTGTTCAAACATCTGAAATCATTGAAGTTTAGGAGAAAACCCCCATGAAGTTTCGTCCGTTAGGCGACCGTGTTGTCGTCCGCCGCGTCCAGGAAGATCAGAAGACCCCGGGCGGCATCATCATCCCCGACACCGTGCAGGAAAAGCCGCAGGAAGGCGAAATCATCGCCGTCGGCCCCGGCGCTCTCGACGAGCACGGCAAGCGCGTCGTCCCCGAAGTGAAGGTCGGCGATTTCGTTCTGTTCGGCAAATGGTCCGGCACCGAAGTGAAGGTCGAAGGTCAGGAACTCCTGATCATGAAGGAGTCCGACATCATGGGCATCCTCGAAGGCCGCGTCGCGAAGAAGAAGGCGGCGTAAGCACACCGCCCGCCCAAACAATTTCGATTATCAGGAGAACTTAGAAATGGCAGCCAAAGAAGTTAAATTCGGCGCAGACGCGCGCGAGCGGATGCTCCGCGGCGTCGACATTCTCGCCGATGCAGTGAAGATCACCTTGGGCCCCAAGGGCCGCAATGTGGTCATCGAGAAGAGCTTCGGCGCCCCGCGCTCGACCAAGGACGGCGTGACGGTGGCGAAGGAGATCGAGCTCCACGACAAATTCGAGAACATGGGCGCCCAGATGGTGCGCGAAGTGGCCTCGAAGACCAATGACGCAGCCGGCGACGGCACGACGACCGCGACCGTTCTGGCGCAGGCGATCGTCCGCGAAGGTTCGAAGATGGTTGCAGCGGGCATGAACCCGATGGACCTGAAGCGCGGCGTCGAGAAGGCGGTCGAAGCCGTCGTCGCCGACCTCAAGAAGCGCTCCAAGAAAGTGAAGTCCAACGACGAGATCCGCCAGGTCGGCACGATCTCCGCGAACGGCGACACCACCGTCGGCAAGATGATCGCCGAAGCGATGGCGAAAGTGGGCAATGAAGGCGTGATCACGGTTGAAGAAGCAAAGTCCCTCGACACGGAACTCGAAGTCGTCGAAGGCATGCAGTTCGACCGCGGCTACATCTCGCCCTATTTCGTCACCAATGCCGAGAAGATGGTTGCCGAGCTCGAAGAGCCCTACATCCTGATCCACGAGAAGAAGCTTGCTTCGCTGCAGCCGATGCTCCCGATCCTCGAAGCAATCGTTCAGGGCGGACGTCCGCTGCTGATCATCGCCGAGGAAGTCGAGGGTGAGGCTCTGGCCACGCTCGTCGTCAACAAGCTGCGCGGCGGCCTCAAGGTTGCGGCCGTGAAGGCTCCGGGCTTCGGCGATCGCCGCAAGGCCATGCTGGAAGACATCGCCATCGTCACCGGTGGCCAGGTCATCAGCGAAGACCTCGGCATCAAGCTCGAGAACGTGAAGCTCAACATGCTGGGCACCGCCAAGAAGGTGCGCATCACGAAGGACGACACGACCATCATAGACGGTTCGGGCAAGAAAGCCGACATCCAGGCGCGCGTCGCCCAGATCAAGGCGCAGGTCGAAGAGACCACCTCGGACTACGACAAGGAAAAGCTGCAGGAACGTCTGGCGAAGCTCGCCGGCGGCGTTGCGGTCATCCGCGTCGGCGGTGCGACGGAAGTCGAAGTGAAAGAAAAGAAGGATCGCGTCGACGACGCGCTCAACGCCACCAAGGCTGCTGTCGAAGAAGGCATCATTCCGGGCGGCGGCACGGCGCTTCTTTATGCCACCAAGGCTCTCGCAGGTCTGACGGGCGATAACGAAGACCAGACGCAGGGCATCGCGATCGTGCGCAAGGCGATTCAGTCGCCGATCCGCCAGATCGTCGAGAACGCCGGTGTCGAAGCCTCGATCATCGTCGGCAAGCTGCTCGAGCAGAAATCGGGCACCTATGGCTACGATGCGCAGGGCGAAGCGTTCTGCGACTTCATCGAGAAGGGCATCGTCGACCCGACGAAGGTGGTTCGCACCGCGCTGCAGAATGCGGCATCGGTTGCGGCGCTCCTGATCACGACCGAAGCGATGGTCGCCGATCGTCCGAAGCGCGAAGGCGGGGCCCCAGGCGGCATGCCCGGCGGCGGCATGGGCGGCGGCATGGGCGACATGGACTTCTGATTTCGCGAAAGCGAAATCAACCCGGCGAAGCTCCGAAGGAGCAAAGCCGGGTCGATCCAGCAAGCCTCAAATACGGAAAGGGCCGGAGGAAACTCCGGCCCTTTTTGTTTGGTGCATCTCATTGGGCCCGTCCTTGCTGCGCCCGTCCCGACTTGTGCTAGGGCAATTATTGCCCTATATTTCCAAGCAAGAGGGCTGCGATGCCGACCTTGCTGGACCGGAGGTCCTGGAAAATCACGATGTATTTCGGCGATCACAATCCGCCGCATTTTCACATCGTGACAAAGACCGGGCAGGAAGCGCAGATCGCGATCGCAACATTGACGGTGATGGCGGGCGAAGTGGACAAACGCGTCTTAGACGCGGTTATCGAATGGGCATCCAAGAACAAAACTCTTCTTTTGGTGAAATGGCTGCAATATCGATTGCCGCCGGAATAAAAGGTTCGGAGAACAATATGGTTCAGGCCTTACCCAAGCTCGCCAAGGTCGAAGCGATGAACACCGGCCGTGTCCTTCGCTTCAAGCTGAAGAATTCCGGCTGGCGCGAAGTGGACCTCGGAGGGTTCATCTCGCGCATTCAGGGGCTCGCGGCTTTGAATGACGAACGCGTCTTCGCCAAGGCCAAGGTGATCGATTGGGGCGCGGCCGTCGGCTGGCCGGGCGATATCGGGATTGCGGCGTCAACACTGCTGCGCGCATCAGAAGAACAGCAACCTTTCGCGGCGTCTGACTTCACGCAATGGCAGGAACGCATGAAGCTTTCGAATCAGGAAGCGGCGGATGCGCTGGGCGTCAGTCTCAATACGATCAAGAACTGGCGGCGCGGCCGTGAAATTCCGGTCGCCGCGGCGATTGCTTGCCGCATGATGGAAAGCGAGCCGACTCTGCTCGCGGCGCATTATCGCCCGCGCAAGACAGGACGGCCGAAAGCAGCGTAACCTCACGCCTTCTCTCTGAGATACGCCTCGACCGTCCCCTTCAGCTTGATCGTCATCGGGTTGCCGCGGCGGTCGACGGTTTTGCCGGCTGCTACCCGCACCCAGCCTTCGCTGATGCAATATTCCTCGACATTCGTCTTCTCCTGCCCATTGAAGCGGATGCCCACGCCGCGCTCCAGCAACGCCTCATTGTAATAGGGGCTTTTGGGGTTGGCTGCGAGGCGGTCGGGCAGCGTGTCGTCGGTCATGGAATGGCCTTTGGCAGACAGGGTTTTACGCGGCTTGTTTATTCGATCCGCGCATGCGTTCCAAGACACTTGATCGGCACCGCAAGGAGGCGTTCTCTTCCACTTCAGCAACCCCCCTCAAGGTGAGACCATGTCGCTCTCCATGTATGACGTTTCCATTCCGCCGATGATCCGCAGCCTCGAAAGCCTTTCGAAGATCATGACCAAGGCCGTCGCCCAGGCGAAGGACGAGCATATCGAATTGTCAACCCTGCTCGACGCGCGGCTGGCGCCCGACATGTATCCGTTCACGCGCCAGATTCAGATCGCGAGCGACGCCGTGAAGGGCGCGGCCGCCCGCCTCGCCGCTGTCGAGCCGCCCAGCTTCCCCGACACCGAAACGACATTTCCCGAGTTGCAGGCGCGCATCGCCAAGACGGTCGATTTCCTCAAGAGCATCAAGCGCGAACAGATCGACGGCGCGGAAACCCGCACGGTGGTAATGAAATTCCCCAGCGGCGACATGAAATTCACCGGCCTGGAACTGCTCAACAATTTCGCGCTGCCGAATTTCTATTTCCACGTGACGACGGCCTATGGCCTCCTGCGCCACAAGGGCATCAAGATCGGCAAGATGGATTATCTCGGCGGGGCATAGGCGGACAAAACGCTGCGCTTCATCCTTATCCCCCACGAATGGGGGAAGCGCCGAGCGAAGCGAGGTGCAGGGGGAAGTCAGCGTAACATCCTCTGACATCCCCCTGTGTCACGCGCGCAATTGCACGCGTGACACTTCTCCCAATCGTGGGGGATGACGATTGAACGCCGCGCTTATTCATAACTGCCTCAGCCACTTCATCCGAAACTCCGGTCTCTTTTTTTGCTTGACGGCGCCGAAAAACCGTCTTAATTTTATTGAAGTAGGTTCAATTTTATTAAAGCGGGCATGGCGACGGAGAATTCGCGATGGACGGAAGTTCTGAGCTCGGACGAGCTCAATTTCATCCGGCGCTTTGTGCTGTCCTCCGGCTCGCTCAAGGAGATGGCCGAGGAATACGGCGTTTCCTATCCAACCATCAGGCAGCGCCTCGACGCGCTGATCGCGAAGATGCGTGACGCGTCGAAGGAAAAGCCCGTGACCGAATTGCGGCGCGTCGTGCGCCAGATGGTGGAGAACGGCGAGCTCGATCTGCCCGAAGCGCGCAAATTGCTGCGCGCGGGCGATAACGATCTCAAGCAGGCGGAACGGACAAAAGGAGGATCACAGACATGAATTTCTGGAACGCAATGGCATCACAACATGAGTATGTCACGCTGCTGTTTGTGGCGAGCGTATTGATCCAGGTGTTGCTGGGCGTGCGCATTCTATCTTACGCCGAAACGAACGGTCGGCTTTCGCGCCCCTACCGGATTGCATCGGTGGCGCTCGCGACGCTGTTCGGGCTCATGCTGGTCTGCGGTCTCGCCACCTTTCTGCTCGGCCTGCCCGGTTCGAAGCTCGCGGTCGTGCTCGTCGTCTGCGGCGCGAGCGGAGCCGGCCTGTTCGGCTATGCGCTCTTGCAACGGCACGTGGTCGACACTGACGAAATGCGCGCCGTCATCGCCCGAGATCTGTGATCGCGGCGTTCGGAAAGAGCGCGGCCGCGCTGCAAAATCGGCAGGATGGATTGTCTCCGCAGGGCATAAGAGTCTCTGATCTACAATTGGCAGAAAAAGGTTCACCACGGAGACACGGAGAAAAAGTGAGGTCACGGAGGAACTTTTTGCGCGCATATGCGCGCGACCCATTCTTCTCTGTGTTCTCCCTTTTTCTCCGTGGCTCCGTGGTGCAACTACTTTTTTCGTTCGCTACCCCAGCAGCTTCGTCAGAAACTCCGGATGCACGGCCCAGCCGGCGAAACCGGAGATGCCCATCAATAATCCCAGCGTGCCGAAACCCCAGCCCACGATGAGAAGCCAATAGGCTGCCGAGAGTGCGGCCACTGCGGTCAATGCCAGCGCAATGGACAGAAATGCATCCGACAGATCGAACTGGTCGTGGTGGAACGCGAGTTCGTCATATTGCACGTCGTCGCCTTGTGCCTTCACGAACAGCTGGGCGGATTCGTTGGTATATTTCGTGATCTGATCGGACAGGCGTTCCTGCTCGGCCGCGATCGCCGCCGCGTTCGCGCCGCCGGTGGCGGCCAGCAGCGCGCCCGCATTCTCGTCGAGATGCAGCTTGATGCGCGCGGCCTGATACTGATTCCACGTGTCGACGGACTCCACCTTCACGCGCGACATGTTCCGCACGAGATTGTCGTCCTTCACTTTCTCGATCGCGAGAAACACCGAAATGATCAAAACGGTCGTGGCCACCATGGTGTTCAGAAGAGCGTTTTCGCTCTTGGCCTCGATCTCCATGCATGCCCCCTATTTCAATCGCGAATATCCCAGTTCCTGATTCTGCTGGAGATAGACCATATGCATCTCGGAGCGGCTCACCTGCAGCACGGCATACAAAAGCGTGTCGCCGTTGCGGTCGATCTCGAGATAGACGACCTTCGGATCGAACTTGGTGCCCGCGAAATTTGCCGGCGGCGCGCTGCCGAGAAAAATATGCCACGTCCCGGGCTCGGAATCGCTTTCCTCTCCGGCAAGCCGGTCGAACGCGCGCCCGTCCGCGTCGAGCTCGCGCATCTGGCGCGTGTCGGTGTCGTTCTGCCAGGTGCCGACGAGATATTGCCGGACGGCCGCCAGAGCCAGTGGCGCCGCGGGCGGCTTGGCCGGCGGTTGTGTCTGCGCGGCAGCCGCACCCGCCAATGCGAGCATCAAGCCCAGCGCCGCTCCCAAATGCCTTCGCATGCCCCATCTCCGACCCGCACCGGAATCCTTCGCCGGTTTCCGGCCCGCAATCAATTCCCCCAAACGAAAAGGGCCGGAGAGGCCCCGGCCCTTCGGAACGCTCATGCCGCGCTGCTACGGAATAGACGCATGCTGCTCGGGGCCCGTGTAAGGCGTGAAAATTCCCAATTGGCAGGCTTCGCCGGTTTCGATCACGGCAATCGACTGCGCGTTGGAGCACACCTCGTCGGCGCGCGTCAGATAGGTAAAGCCGTGAAACTTGAGTCCCGGACACGGCGTCTTCAGCGTGTTCTTCCAGACGGTGCCGTTTCGCATGTGGAACAGGATCGTGCTGGGATCGACCGTGGTCGTGTTCTCGATGGAAGTCGATTGCAGACACACATGCTGGCCCGGGTTCTGACTTTGGTTGGGGCCCGCCATCATTCCCTGAGCTTGCACAGCACCGATGGAAAGCGCGGAGCAGATCGAAAATGCGGCGGTCGCGATGGCAATGGTTTTCATGTTCAATCTCCTAAGCTCGACGCCCCTGGGCCGACCATTGTCCGCCGCTCCCGCCCGGCCCGCAATCGCAGGCGGGATCACGAAACTGTGCCTTCACCGGCTACATGTTGGTCTTGGGCGGAGGCATGTAGGGCGCGAGAGGCCCCATCGAGCACATCGTGCCGGTGCGGATCACCCGGATGATCTGGACGTTGGGGCAAAGATCGTCAGGCGGCGTCGCGTCGTAGGAGAAGCCGTTGAACGAAATTTGCGGGCATACGGTGCGCAGCTTGCTCTGCCATATTTTCCCGCCGCGCATATAGATCAGGATCGTGTGGTCGTCCGGCGCCTTGGTGTGATCGATGTCCTGGCTGTGAAGGCACAACGGCGCCGTGCTCGGAGCCGAGTCCATAGCAGGCGATTGTGCTAGTGCCGTCGAGGCAACCAGTGCGGTCGCGGCAATGATCAGGGACAGAGTTTTCATGGGTAGCTTCCTCCTTGCTTACGCCCCCCTTACTTTTCGTACGAACGGCCGACGGGAAACCGTCATATTCAAACCAT
>Ga0302326_10024255_pt1 | contig 12339 bp, 7 predicted proteins | sample Palsa_T0_3_FD_202264 | JGI IMG/M metagenome (GOLD analysis project Ga0302326, IMG submission 202264) | Peat permafrost microbial communities from Stordalen Mire near Abisko, Sweden - Palsa_T0_3 | ecosystem: Environmental > Terrestrial > Soil > Palsa > Peat permafrost | place: Sweden: Abisko...
CTGAGCACGGAGAATCTCTTGCCTCCGTCAAGGACGATGATGTTGGCTTTTGTACCATCCGCAGCGAAGAGCGAGCCGGTACAATCCGGATGGACCGTGTAGCTTCCGTTCGGCCACGAGGAATCGGTCCAGTCGTAGGATCCATCAAGGCTGATTCCGGTCGCGCGAATGATGCCGCGCGTCCCGTCTCCGTTAAAGACGTCGAGGCCCATCTCGGCGACAGGGCCACCCAAGGCAGTGTTTACGCCCGTCCTGAGGTAGGCATAGGTCCCTTTGAGGCTGGCAACGCTACAGACTTGATCCTTGGCATGGGCGTTGGTAATGGCCCCGGGAATGCGTGCAAGCGTCGCAAGCATCGCGAAACCTGTCGCGAGAAGAAAATACTTTCCAAACTTGCTCATTTTTGATTCTCCTTTTTCTGTCGGCTCAAATTAGAGTTCGTGTCTCTGGGGCAACCGGGTCCCAATATCTGCAGGGAATCTCCAGAACATATTCGCTCGACCAGCGGGCCCCTCTATTTAGGAAATCGGAAACGGCGGGAAAAAGACGACAGGATGGCCAAAAAAAATTGGGGGACTGGTCCACGGCGAAGTTGACGGGTTGGTTCGGGACTGAGATGGCCCCAGCCCAAACTGTTCTAATGCGTGGCTGCAGAGCGGAAGGCCGCGGGAGGAGAGACTTGGCTTAAGGATTGGCGAAGCAGAAATTGAGCGTTTGGAAGCTTGTCCTTCCAGTGGTTCCAGAGTTCGGTTCGCTGTAATTCAAGGTGGTCAGCTTCTTCGGTACGGCCGGTTCGGCGGAGGAGGTTGGCAAGGGCGGTCCAAGTGCGCGAAATACACGTTGCATCCCGCAGATCGTTCTGCAGGTCTGGTTTCCAGGCCATCAATTTGTCCAGCAGTTCCCGGTAGGCGGCAATGGCTTTGTCGGTTTGGATGGTTTCGGCATAGTCGTCGGCTTCTGCTCTGATGACGTGATCGGATGTACTCATCGGTTCGACGGTATCGGCGGGGTACTGGTGAGCGTCACGCAGAAGCTGAAAGGCTTCCTCTATACGCCGTCTGGCTTCCTCGTCCCGACCGAGCCAGCGCAGGGCATATGAAGAACCAGCCAGCAAGTCCGCTGCGCTGAACTGCGTGCTGACATTGGTTTTAGCCTCTCGTATACGGGCGAGAGCGTGGTCATAGACCAGCAGAGCTTTCTGCGGTTCGTTGTGGCGGAGAATGTTACCGATTTCCAGCCCGATGGTTGCAACCGAATGGCGGCTCAGATAGTCGATAGGGTCCATTTTCGCCAGTTCTTCACCGATGTCTAGCCCTCGTTGCAGGACGACAAGAGCATCTCGACTTCGGCCGAGACTCGGTTCCGCATCCAGCTTTCCCAGAACCATTGCCTCGCTGCACAACGAGTCGGCCAGATTGATACGCATGGATGAGTGCCCGCCGGCGGCTTGCGTCTCCTGGAGTTGAATCTCCTGTTGAGCCGTTTGCAATGCTCCGTCCAGATCTCCGCTCTGCCACCGTGCAATTGTCAGCGCGCCCAAGACGGCGCCACGAAGTCGATGGGCTGAAGCAACCGGTTCAATGATGCCCAATGCCCGCTGACTTGCACGCACAGCATCCGCGAAATGTCGAGCGTAGCCATAGCAGTAGCCAATGTTGCTCTCAAAATATCCCATGCTGTAAACGTCGCTAGCATCGATGTTGCCAAGACTCATGAAGCGTTCGACTCGCTCAGAGGCTTTATTGGCCCATGACACCATTTCTTCACTGCGATTCTGCTCGTTGGCCAAAACCATGCGATCGTGGGCAATGGTCGCTGCGATAAACAATCCTCGTCTGTTCATGGGATCGATCGTTAATACCGAATCGTCGAAGTTCTCCGCTTTGTGGAGACTTGCTTCCGCTTCGGCGAACTGGCCGAGGTTGGGCGATGTGGGATCACCTTGAGCATGCGCCACGCGTACGTAGGCATAGGCGATTTCGAGCGCGAGATCTTTATCGCCGTGAATGTCGCTGCCCAGTGAAGTCAGATATTGCAGCGAATCGGAAACCATCTGCATTCTGACCTTCGTCGAGCCCGGCAGACCTCTGATGTCATTGTCGAGTGCTATGAATTTATTGGCCAGTTGGCGCACCTGGGCGAATCGCCGTTCGGCGACCTTCCGCTCGCGATTCGCAATCCACAATCCGGTTGACAGGCTTGCAATCACGAGTGCGATAGCGGTTGCGGTTAGCGCCACCACCGTGCGATTGCGGCGTACAAATTTGGCGGTGCGATAGGCGAGTGTGTCGGGCCGCGCGCTAATCGGTTCGTGCTTCAGATAACGCTGGAGATCGTTGGCAAATTCAGTGACCGAGGCGTATCGCTCCTGCGGACTCTTCTTCAAAGCTTTGCCAACAACGGTGTCCAGATCTCCACGAAGTTCGCGGCGGAGTTTATCTGCGGTGGTGCCCCGTCTCTCAGCGATGAGATTGCTGTCGTCCGATGTAACTGCGTCCGAGGCGCGCGGCGGCTCGAGGTCGAGCACAGCCTTTACTAGTTCCGCGGGAGAGTGCGCACCTGAGCCCACGGGGTGCCGACCAGACAAGAGCAGGTAAAGCAGCACGCCCAACACGTAAACATCCGTGGTAGTCGTGACTGGCTGGCCGGTAAGTTGCTCTGGCGCAGCGTACTGGGGAGTGAGAGCCGAACCGCCTTCGTGCGTGAGCAAGGTTGCGACACCCGTCTGGCCTTCACCCTCCAGGAGTTTGGCGATTCCGAAGTCCAGCAGCTTGACTTCACCGCCGGTGGTGACCAGCACGTTCGAAGGTTTGATGTCGCGATGGACAATCAGATTCGCATGGGCGTGCGCCACTGCGGACAGTACATCCAGAAACAGGCGAACGCGCGCATCCAGATCGAGCTGGTGGTGGTCGCAATACTGATCGATCGTCGTGCCGTCAACGTATTCGAGGATGAGATACGGCTGGCCATCGAGGGAAATGCCGGCATCGAGGAGGTCGGCAATGTGCGGATGAGTGAGTCGGCCAAGGATGCTACCTTCGCGTTTGAATCGTTCTTCAGTCGCGCGCCCGGCGAGCGCGATGCTCACGAACTTCACCGCAGCTTGCCGCTCGAACCTGCCGTCACTGCGTTGGGCGAGCCAGACGCTTCCCATTCCACCCTGGCCAATCTGCGAGATCAGAGTGTACGGACCAAGTGTCTGGCCCGCGAGTCCTGTGGAGTTCGGTAATGCGAATCGCCTATTCTCCAGAAAACCTTCCTGCGCCAGCACCCGGTGTTCATCGAGAAGTGCTGACAATTGTGCAGCCAGTGCGGGATCTTGCTCGCCGAGCGTGGACAGCCACGCGGCACGCGCATCGTCGGTCATAGCGAGCGCCTGATCCAAATATGGACTTAGAGCCCGCCACTGATCGGGGCTGAGTGTGGACATCGCGATTCCTCAGAGCAACAAATCCGGGCGAATTTTTCGATGGAGATAAATGCGTGCTTTCTCCCAGTCCCGCTGCACCGTACGTTCTGACACGTCCCGCATGGCGGCGATTTCCACGAACGAGAAGCCGCAAAAGAACTTCAAGTCGACGATCTCGGCGAGGGCAGGCTCCACTTTGCCAAGCTCGTCTAACGTTTCGCTGATTCGGACAAGCTCTCGGTGATCCACCGCGTTCGCCATCGCGGTCGTGTCCAGCGAAGTAAACTCGAACAGGCCGCCGTGCTTCTGGGCGTGCCGTTCTCGGGCATGGTCGATGATCAGTCCTCGCATCACTCGAGCCGCGTACCCCATGAATCGTGCCCGGTCGGGAAACGACGGGCCGTCGCGCGCAGCCATGTCCAGGTACGCTTCGTGGAGGAGGGTTGTGGCGCTCAGGGTCACCGGTACGCCGCTTCGTGCGAGTTCACGCTTCGCGAGCCGATGCAACTCGGAATAAAGGGCAGCAAATAATGCTTCCGCGGCGGGCCTGTCCCCTCGTTCGGCTGCGACAATCAGCGAAGAGATTGCCGATCCCACATCCGCCTCCCGGGCGGCGGGCCACCGCGTGACAGCACTCCCGAATGGCGATAGCTTCTCGCAGATCAATTAGGATAGTCAAGCCGCGCGTCAGACTGGGCAGAAGAGCGGGTCTGGCGGGTGCGGACCCAACCCCTCATCCGTGTGGTTCCTCTGACGTTTAGGTGTCTTATGTTTGGTGCTCGCACAGATCGACGTGCCGACGTCATGTAGCCCACTATTCATTCACCCCTCGGTGATAAGGCCCCCACGCAAAACGGCTTTCGCACCATTGGTTCGTAATCGGCGAGAAGGAAAACCGTGAGAGAAGCCCGGCGGAGAACCCGCCTCCTCAGGACGCTATTGTACGAAATTAAAATGTGTCGGTAAACGACTGATAATAAAATAGATAGTGGTGGAGGCGGCGGGAGTCGAACTTTACAACCCATTGATTCTACGTAAGTTATTGGTTCTTTAAGATGCGACAAGTGCCAAAAAGGCCAGTGTGCCGGGTCGGCGGTACAAAAACGGTACAAACGCGTCTTTAGAATTTTGGAGCCGCCTGGTGCGCAACCGGCTCCGCTTTCCAGCGGGAACAGCATACTCCATAAGGGGTCCCTTATGGATAGCGTTACCGTCGTCGCAGTCGTATCAATCGCCACCGCCGGCATTACCACTGGCATCGGTGGTATGTGTCCGGCACTCAGCGAGGGCCGGGCCTTTGCCACCACCCTGACTTCTCTGGCACAGCAACCCGACGCCTCGGCCACGATCACTCGGACGTTGTTCGTTGGTCTGGCGATGATCGAATCGTTGGCCATTTACTGTTTTGTGGTTTCGATGATTCTCATTTTCGCAAATCCGCTTTGGAGTCTCGTCAGCGCGGGAGGCTAGTCAAGGCTCTGCGCTTCGCTCCGTCCGCTACGCGGCGCAAAGAATGCGGTCTTGACTAACCTCCCGGTCCGCTCCTGTGTTGCTTCCAGCTATCGAAAACATGTGAGAAATAAATGCGGGCGGATTTATTGAACTGTGGGAACACGCCTTTGCAGTACAGGCGCGATACGCGTCTCTTGTTCGCTCTGAATGGCTAATGATGCTGTCATGTAATTCTCACTCTTTACGTGTCACGTTAGGGAGTTTGCTCGGCTTTTGGCCGGAGCCCAGCGTGGCGTATACTCCGCTGTCCTTCAGAGCCCCCGACGTTGCGACGGGGGCAGGCCGGGAGACCGAAGCAACGAACCGCATCCGGACTGGATTGAACGATGCTGAGTTGTGAGGGTAGATGCGAGCAGAGCGTACAAGAAACATGGCTGCGGCGAGCTCATTCTCCGGATGTCTCCTTCGGTTTGGGATTGTGCCAAGAGCCGTCTGGAGCGATCAGTGTGTCAGCCTCTTTCGGACCCCAGCTATGGCGCTTGTAGGGGCGAGCGCGATGGTGGTTCCTGAGGACTGGGTCGACCACCGCCCAGGCAGCCTCCACCGCGTCCTCACGCGTGAAGAGCGCTCCATCGCCGATCATGGCGTCGCCCAAGAGTCGCTCGTAAGGCGTCTCCTCTCCCTGCTGGTCTTCGAGAAGGTACAGCTCTCGCTGGTCGCCGACGTATTCCTTCCCGGCGATTTTGACGCGAGCGGCAAGGGCGATGGCCGAGTTGGGTGAGAGCCGGAAGCGCAGGTAGTTCGCCCGGCCAGTCTTCGAAATTGGCACGGAGTCGGCGAAAAGTCTCTGTGGCGGCGGCTTCAGTTCCACCAGGATCTCGGTCGCGGTATCAGCCAGGTATTTGCCAGAGCGCAGGTACCAGGGCACACCATCCCAGCGCCATGAGTCGATGAAGAGTCGCAGGGCGCAGTAGGTCTCAACGTCGGAGTTCTTCGCCACGTCTGGCTCGTTCCGGTAGCCCGCGTATTGACCACGCACGACGTCGTCTGGTACCAGCGGCCGCATGGCCCGAAATATCTTGGCTTTTTCCGTGTTCACGGCACCATAGTTCCGGTCGGCTGGGGGCTCCATGGCCAGGAGCGCGACGATCTGGAAGAGGTGGTTCTCGATTACGTCGCGCAGACATCCGGCCGTTTCGTAAAACTTGCCGCGGCCCCCGATGCCGAACCTTTCCGACATGGTGATCTGGACGCTGGCCACGTAGTTGCGGTTCCAGATTGGCTCCAGAAAGGAATTGGCGAAGCGGAAATAGAGGATATTCATGATCGCCTCTTTTCCGAGGAAGTGGTCGATGCGGAAGATTGAATCTTCTGGGAACACCGAGCGCGCGACGCGATTGAGTTCCCGCGCCGAAGCGAGGTCGCGTCCGAATGGCTTTTCAACAATGACGCGCGCATTCTCAGTCAGCTTCGCAGCGCCAAGCTCTTTGATCACGCTCTCGAAGAGCGAGGGTGGGATCGCGAGGTAGTGCGCTGGGCGCCGAGCGCTGCCCAATGCTTTTTTCAACGCCGCGAATGTGCCCGGATCTTTGTAATCACCGCTCACATACCGGAACAGCGATAGAAGACGGTGGAGAGCACCCTTGTCATCGATCCCGCCCGATCGCTTGATGCTGTCGGCTATGCGTTTGTGCAGACGCTCGAGACTCCACTTGGGGAAGGCGACGCCGATGACCGGGACCTTGAGTTCATTACTCTTCACCATGGCATACAGTGCCGGGAAGATCAATTTGTGGGCGAGATCGCCCGTCACGCCGAACAGCACCAGAGCGTTCGAACGGGAGGCTGTCATCGCACACGTCCGTTCTTAGTAGCGGCCTCTTGCCCATGTCGGCCAAACTCTAACCATCGGAGTCGTGAATCGTCTCGTGTCGACCAGGCCAGGACGATCCCTGGATCGCCCAGCCTCCAATATGCGGGCGCGCAGTCGGCGTTATGAATGAAGAGTTCCGAGCCAGGCATCGGCGGCTGGGTATTTGAAGTTTTTGTGCTCATAGGTTGCTTCTCTGGCCGCGTGCTGTCAGCGCGGGCTGACCCGGCCGTACTCGAATGCGAAATCGGCTGCCCCACCCGCCGCGCTTTCACTACACCCACGCCCACTCCGCCAACGCCCCGCATCCAATCGAAATACTCCGACTCACTCGCCGCTTTCGCAGTAACGATTTCACTCCGACAGGCCACTAGTCCAGGTGCACCTTGGGCTCCACGGACATGCCGGGGCGCAACTTGTCCAGATCGCGCTGATTCGAGTTGAAGCGGATTCGCACGGGCAGCCTTTGTACGATCTTGACGTAATTTCCGGTCGCATTTTCGGGTGGGAACAGGCTGGATCGATCTCCAGTGGCGGCGGGCATAAACTCTACCGCGCCCTCAAACGACTCATCGAGTGAATCCACGTCGATGCTCACGCGCTGGCCGACATGCATTTTTCGGAGTTGTGTCTCCTTAAAGTTCGCGGTCGTCCAAACGTTGTCAATCTGAACCACCACGATGAGCTGTTGCCCTTGCGAGACCCGGCCGCCGATTTCCGCGCTACGCTGGCTCGCGATCCCGTCGACCGGGGCCACGATGTGGCAGTAGCTCAGGTTGAGCAGGGCCGTATCCAGTTGCGCCTTCGCCGCGTCCACGCTGGCTTTGCGGGACTCGACGGTTGCCTTGTGAATCGTGACCTGACGGGGCAAATTTGCATTGTCCTCAGAATGTTTGGTCTGCTGCTGGCGCAGAGACGTTTTTTTCTCCTCGACGATCTGTTCCGACGACGCGGCCGCGTAGCGGCTCGCCTCAACCGCCGCCTCGTCCCCGCCGGCATTCGAAACATATTGGTCATAGTCGGATAGAGAGATTTCTCCCTGGTCGACCAATTTCTTGTAGCGCACCAAATCGGACTGGGCTTTCTGGTTGTTCGCCTCAGCTTGACGCAGCTTCGCGCCATTGCTGTCGTAGTCGCGTTGGGCACTGGCGATTGCCGCCTCCGCATTGACAACCTGCTGTACGTCCGTATCCACCGTGGCCCGGTTGGAAGTCACGGTGATGGGAACATTCGGGTCTTCGGCGGCCGACTGAGCGACGGCTTGCTCATAGCCGGCGCGGGCCTGCGCCACCAAAACTTCGTAGTCGCTCGGATCGAGATCGACCAGGGTTTGGCCGGCCTTTACCGGCTGGTCATTTTCGACATAAACCGCCTTCACCGTCCCGGCCACACGGGAGGCGATCGCGTTGAGGTGGCCGTTGATTTGCGCGTCATCCGTCGATTCGTAGGTGCGGGAGTAGAGCCACCACGCGATCCCGGCAACCACCACGACGATCCCAACTGCGACTCCGATGATGATTCGTCGCCGTTTGGTGGCTGGATCCACCGGCTTTTTCTCTTCTTCTTTCTTAGGGTCGTCCTCCTCTCCGGAATCGCTCTGTTTGTTCTGATCTTTGTTTTGATCTTTGCCCCGATCTTTGTCTTTCTGATCGCCGTCCTTCTGGCCCTCATCGTTTTGACCGTCGCCTTGCGATTTGTTTTCCTGTTCGGCGGGCGCCTGCTGCTTCTTTGCTTTCTCGACCTTCTGCTGATCGAGTTCCTGGGGTTTCTGATCTTTCTCTTCTTCGTCCGTCACGGTAGGCATGGTCAATTTCCTTTCAGCATGTTGGGGATGAACTGTTCGGCTTGTCCAGTCGCTCGGGCCAGGCTGATCCGGGCCAGATTGAGAGAGAAGAGAGTGCTGACATAGTCCCGCTCCGCTGCAGCGACGGTCTCTTGCGATTGCACGACCTCCACTGAATTCGTGACGCCGGCGGCGAATCGGTCGAGCGACTGAGTGAGAATTTCGGCAGCCACTTTGCGATTCTCGATCGCGACCGCCATCTGATCGGTGGCCACCTGCATATCGATGTAGGCTTGCCGTACATCAAGTTCGACCACGCCTTTTTCATCGGCATATTCCGCTTGGCGCTGGCTCAGCGCGGCATCTGCCTGTTCGACATCGGCTCTTACGCGGCCGCTTTGAAAAATCGGGATGGTGACCGTGGCTGCGGCCTGAAAAACAGAAACTCCCTTGTTCGGGTTTATCCCCTCGAGGCCGTAGTCACCCTTGACCCCAAGCGACGGGAGATACTCCGCCTTCGATGCTCTGTGGGCTTCGCTTGCTGCCTCCAACTGCAGCCGGGCAGCCTTAAGATCGGAGCGCTCCTCGAATGCAAGTTTGAGCGCCTCGTCGAGCGAGACAGCCACAGGCACCTGAGCCGGCAGGTCTTCACTCAAGGTGAATAACTGGCCCACGGGCAGACCGATAAGCCTGGCCAGTTGCATGGTCTGTTTCAACAGATCCCCGCGCAAGGAGATCAGCCTCTGTTGCTCCGTTTGATATTCCACAAAGCTCTTATTCCGGTCGATGGAGGCTTTCGTCCCAGCCTGGTACTGGTGCTCGGTTTGCTTGAAGGTCGCTCCCGCCTGCTTGACCTGTGCTTCCTGCGAGAGAACGTTGGCCTTGCTCGCCAGGACTCGAAGGTAAGTTCCGCCGACCGCCAGAACGATGAGCTCGCGCGCGTCCTGGACGCTCATCTGGACCGCGTCTGCCGAAGCCTGCGATTGACGCAGGTTGTGCAGCGAAGTCAGGCTGAGGTCCTCGCTGACATTGGCGAGCGCGCTGTAGTAGTGGAACGGTCCGACCGTGGTTGGCAATGGAATACTGCTGCCGAATGTGCCGGAGCTGAGTCCTTGGGTCGCGAGATCGATTTTGGCTCCGTTTTCAGACACCGTCCCGTAGATGTTCGGCAGCAACTTGCTGAGCGCTGCCAGCCGCTCTCCGCGCAACTGTCTCACTGAAGCATTCGCACTAATGGCGCCCAGGTTGAAGCGGAGGCCGCGGCGGATCGCATCCGCAATGCTGAGCGTAAGCGGGCCTTGCGGCGGATTCGGATCGGGCGTGCTTCCTTGATAAGTACCTGAGACTTGTATGGTGCTGTTGACCGTATTGACACTGGAATTGGCGCCGTTTCCGCTGGAGGACTGCTCGGCCTGAACCGCGCCACCACTCTGCGCCCTGCCCGAAGAGGGCAACTGCTCCGCCCTGGGAAGCGAGGATGAGTCGCTTTGGGCCAAGCTGGCGCCGCCAAGCGCGACGAAGGTAGTGGCCAGGATGCCGAAGGCGATCAGGCGAAGGGCGAAGCGTTGGCTCATTGCGCAGCCTGTTGAACGATAATTTCGCGGTTGTGGAATGAGACCCCCAATAGAACGACTTGAACTCGGAACAAATTTATGATTGGCAACATCAAGTGTGATTTCTCCTTGCCATCTCGGGTCATGCCGCTCCTCACTTTGCTCCTCACTTTGCCCCTCACTCTGCCCCTGCGGGCGCTCCCTCGCCGGGTCTGTTCCTGCTCAGCAAGAAAGCGCACAGGACCATTCCCAGCGCCATCCAGGCCAGCAAGCGATAGACGTCGGCATATGCCAAGACCGCGGCCTGTTGATTGAGCTGACTGTAAATCTGTCCACGGGCCATCGCGTCCGCTCCCGGGCCGCCGCCATAGGCGCTGGCGAGCGCGTCGAGCCGTTGCGCAAAGACGGGGTTGGAAGCCTGCATATGATCGGCGAGCCGATTTTGATGAAAGAGCGAACGATTCGTCACGAGGGCTCCAGTAACCGAAATGAAGATGCTCCCTCCGACATTGCGGGCAAAGTTGATAATTCCGGAGACCTGATTGCTCGCTTCTTTAGGCAGGCCCATGTAAGCGGCGTTGGTGATCGCGATAAAGCAAAGCGGAATGGCGGCGACTTGTAACATCCGCAACCACGAGCCGAAGCCGAAGCTCATCGACAAGTTGACGTGGGTGGAGCTGTAGTAGAAGGCAGCGGCAAAGAAGGCGAAGCCGCCCACGGCGAGATTGCGTGCGGCGAACTTGTCGGCAGCGAGCCCGGATAGCGGCGCGAGAATCAAAAGTACAAGGCCCCCGCCCGTGAGTGCCTTTCCAGCAACGGTTGCGGTATAGCCCAAAAGCTGCTGCGAGAACTGCGGCTGTAACACAGTGCTGGCGTTGAGAAGTCCGCCAACCAACAGCATGAGGAAGGCGCAAATAGCGAAATTTTTAAACTTGAATAATTTGAGATTCATGATCGGGTTCCTGGCGTCCCACTCCCGCCAAACAAGCCCGATCATGCCCAGGACAAATAGGGCCGCACATATTCGAATGAAGCCGGAAGCCAGCCAATCATTCTCTTCTCCTTTATCCAGCATCACCTGCATGCCACCCATGGCGACTGTCAGTAAGCCCAGACCGATGTAATCGAGCTTCTTGATATTTGCCAGCGTCGCTTTAATCCAGGGGGGATCTTCCACAAAACGGGTAACCAGGATGAAGGCAAGAATCCCGACGGGGATGTTGATATAAAAAATCCATCTCCAGTTGTAGTTGTCGGTAATCCAGCCGCCGATCGTTGGCCCGATCGAAGGAGCCAGTACGGTGACTAGAGCATAGAGAGCGAAGGCTTGGCCACGCTTTTTCTCATCGAACGAATCAGCCATGATCGCCTGTGCCATCGGTTGCAAGCCCCCGCCTCCGGCACCCTGCAAAACGCGGCAGATCAACAGCATCGGAAGTGAGACCGAGATGCCGCAAAGGAAACTCGAAACCGTAAAGATGGTGATGCACAACAGAAAAAAACGCTTGCGCCCGATTACGCTGGATGCCCAGGCACCCATCGGAAGAACGATGGCGTTCGATACCAGGTAGCTGGTAAGAACCCAGGTTCCTTCGTCGGTGCTGGCTCCCAGATTGCCGACGATGTGAGGCAACGCAACGTTTGCGATAGAGGTGTCCAGGACCTCCATAAAAGCGGCAAGCGCCACCGTTGCCGCAATCACCCAGGGATTGACGCGGGGCTTCCATTGTCGCTCAGCAGAGCCAGGCGCCATAAGTTAGTCAGGATTCGGCAGTGCTACCCGTGAAACTTAGCGTAGGCCGGGAGCGGAATCCAAAACTGAGCAAAAGGGAACAATGTTGGATTGTTTCTCTGTAAGAAAATGCGGACACAGCGCGCTCGCGCCATCGACTTTTAGAAGTGATCCGTTTGGCACAGTATGTTCAAGCGCCTTGGGCGATCCTAAACGGAAAGGAGCGGCGATTTCTGACGCCATTTTTCCTTAATCCAGCGTCTACTGGATTGCCGATATGCAAAGCCTGTCGGCGGCAGCCCGGAGTACAAATGGAGACGGAAATGGTACGAATCGCAGACCAGTTCGTGGGCGCGAGCAAAAACATATCTCTAACTGAGTCTGAGCTTTATCCCTTGCGATTTACGCCGGATGGGTATCCCCCTCACTCAGGTAGCCCCTACAGGTTGTGGTTTGCCTTTGGTTTTCCCTGAGGTGGGGTGAACAATCCGGTAGTAAGTCACGGGATCGACGGCCACGGTTTGTTGCACGAGGCGA
>Ga0302326_10024256_pt1 | contig 12337 bp, 7 predicted proteins | sample Palsa_T0_3_FD_202264 | JGI IMG/M metagenome (GOLD analysis project Ga0302326, IMG submission 202264) | Peat permafrost microbial communities from Stordalen Mire near Abisko, Sweden - Palsa_T0_3 | ecosystem: Environmental > Terrestrial > Soil > Palsa > Peat permafrost | place: Sweden: Abisko...
GTTGTGGACCAGGTGGATTCCGAGCGCATCATCGTCCGCGTGGAATCGGACCGCTCCGGCGTGCTCAGCCGCGAAGTCGGTTCCGACATTTACCTGCTGACGAAGTTCAAGCGCTCAAACCAAAATACCTGCATCAACCAGAAGCCGCTGGCGCGCACGGGTGACCGCGTGCGTCAGGGCCAGGTGCTGGCCGATGGTCCGTGCACGGACCGCGGAGAGCTCGCACTGGGCCGCAATGTTCTTTGCACCTTTCTTTCATGGCGTGGGTACAACTTTGAGGACGCCATCATCATCAGCGAAAAACTGGTGCGCGACGACTACTACACCTCGATTCACATCGAGGAGTACGAAATCGAGGCGCGCGATACCAAGCTCGGCCCCGAAGAAATCACGCGCGACATACCCAACATCAACGAGAGCTTTCTCCGCAATCTCGACGAAAGCGGCGTGATTCGCATCGGCGCCACCGTTCGCCCCGGCGATATTTTGGTTGGCAAGGTGACTCCGAAGGGCGAAACCACGCTCACGCCCGAGGAAAAACTTTTGCGCGCCATCTTCGGCGAAAAGGCCGGCGACGTGCGCGATGCCTCCCTCTACTGCCCGCCGGGCGTGGAAGGCACCATCGTGGACGTGAAGATTTTCTGCCGCAAGGGGGCGGAAAAGGACGAACGCCACAAAGCCATCGAAGGCACGCACGAAGCCAAGCTCGAAAAAAACCTGGCCGATGAAATTCGCATTCTTACCGACGAGCGCCTGAAACGCTTGACGGATTTGCTGGGCGGACAGAAGCTGGTTGCCGACCTGCATGACGAGCGCACCAACAAGCGCCTGCTGACCAAGGGCACGGAACTGACCAGCGAAATCCTCGAAAAGATTTCCACCCGCAACTTGAAGCGGCTGCGGCTGGAGAATCGCGATCCGCTGCTGATCGAAAAGATCGACGAAGTCGAGGAAATGACCTCGCGGCAGGTGGACGTCCTGCGCAAAATCACCGACGAGCGCATTGCCAAGCTGAAAAAGGGTGATGAACTTCCGCCGGGCGTCATCAAGATGGTCAAAGCATATATCGCCATGAAGCGCAAGCTTTCCGTCGGCGACAAAATGGCCGGTCGCCACGGAAACAAGGGCGTAATCGCGCGGGTTGTTCCCGAAGAAGACATGCCTTATCTTCCCGACGGCACTCCGGTGGAAATTGTCCTGAATCCCCTCGGCGTTCCGTCCCGTATGAATGTGGGGCAAATCCTCGAAACGCATCTGGGCTGGGCATCTAAGGAACTGGGCCGCCAAGTGTCGCAGTTGATGGACAACAAGGCGGAACATGCTGAATCAGTCCGCAAATGGCTGAAGGAAACGTTTGGGCCCACCGCCGTTTGGAAGACGCTCGCCGGCCTGGACGACAACGAACTCATCGAAATGGTTCGAGGCTTCCGCGACGGAATTCCCATGGCCACCCCGGTCTTTGACGGCGCCCGAGAAGCGGATATTCGCCACCTGTTGGAAACCGCGGGGCTCCCGACCATCGGAAAGGTTCAGTTGCACGAGGGCATGACGGGCGAACCGTTCGGCCAGGAAGCGATTGTCGGCTACATCTACATGCTGAAGCTCTCGCACTTAGTGGACGACAAGATCCACGCCCGCTCGATTGGGCCGTATTCACTCATCACGCAGCAGCCGCTGGGCGGCAAGGCGCAGTTCGGCGGCCAGCGATTCGGCGAAATGGAAGTGTGGGCGCTGGAAGCGTACGGCGCCGCGCACATTCTGCAGGAATTGCTGACGGCCAAGTCCGACGACGTTTACGGCCGCGCCAAGATTTATGAAGCCATCGTGAAGGGTGAGTCGGGCATCGAGCCCGGCGTGCCCGAATCCTTCAACGTGCTGGTGCGCGAATTGCAGTCGCTCTGCCTGGACGTTGAATTGATGAAAACCCAGAAAGCGCCGGTGGAGAAAGCCGCGGATTAGCGCGCCGGCACTGTAAAGATTTCTGTTGTCCAGTTTTACGCCCCGCCAAGGGGCAGGAGGCCGCCATTGTACCGTTCGAGTCCTTATGATCGCGCCAGTCAGATCGCCGATTTTGATTCCATACGCATCAGCCTGGCCAGTCCCGAGAAAATCCGGTCATGGTCCCACGGTGAAGTGACCAAGCCGGAAACCATCAACTACCGCACCTTCAAGCCCGAGAAGGATGGCCTTTTCTGCGCCAAGATTTTCGGTCCCGTAACGGATTGGGAGTGCCTCTGCGGCAAGTACAAGCGCATGAAGCACAAAGGCGTGATCTGCGACAAGTGCGGAGTGGAAGTCACGCTTAGCAAAGTGCGCCGCGAACGCCTCGGCCATATCGAGCTGGCTTCCCCCTGCTCCCATGTGTGGTTTTTCAAGGGCCTGCCCAGCCGCATCGGCTATCTTCTCGATATCACCATGCGCGATCTGGAAGCGGTCCTCTATTTCGAGAAGTTCGTGGTGATTGATGCGGGCGAAGTAGCGGAGCTGCGTGAGAAGGACATGCTCACAGAGGAAAGGTTCCGCGAGCTGCAAAAGGAAAATGCCGGAAAATTCCGCGCCACAATGGGTGCGGAGGCCATCAAGGAATTGCTTCGCCAGGTGGACGTGGATGCGCTGGCTGAAGAGCTGCGCGAAAAAATGAAGAACGACGCCAGCCTGCAGAAGCGGATCAAGCACGCCAAGCGGCTGAAGGTCCTCGAATCGTTCCGCAAGAGCGGCAACAAGCCGGAATGGATGATTTTGGACGTGATTCCCGTGCTGCCGCCGGAGTTGCGGCCGCTGGTGCCCCTCGACGGCGGACGTTTTGCCACTTCCGATTTGAACGATTTGTACCGCCGCGTAATCAACCGCAACAATCGCCTCAAGAAGCTCATGGAACTGCACGCGCCGGACGTAATCGTGCGCAATGAGAAGCGCATGCTGCAGGAAGCCGTCGATGCGCTTTTTGATAACGGCCGTCGCGGCCGCGTTCTCCGCGGCACCAATAATCGCCCGCTGAAATCGCTCTCCGATACGCTGAAGGGCAAGCAAGGCCGTTTCCGCCAGAATCTTCTGGGCAAGCGCGTGGATTATTCCGGCCGTTCGGTCATCGTCGTTGGCCCGGAATTGAAGCTCCATCAATGCGGACTGCCGAAGAAAATGGCTCTCGAGCTTTTCAAGCCGTTCATCTATCACCGGCTCGAGGCGGCGGGCCATTGCACCACCATCAAGCAGGCCAAGGAAATGGTCGAAGCGCAGGAGTCGGTGGTTTGGGACATTCTCGAGGACGTGATTCGCGAGCATCCCGTGCTCCTGAATCGCGCACCCACGCTGCATCGCCTGGGCATTCAGGCTTTCGAGCCTGTGCTCGTGGAAGGCAAAGCCATTCGCATTCATCCGTTGGTTTGCACGGCGTTCAATGCCGACTTTGACGGCGACCAGATGGCAGTGCATATTCCCCTTTCGCCCGAAGCGCAGGTGGAAGCCACCGTCCTGATGCTCAGCTCGCATAACATTTTGTCTCCGGCAAACGGCTTGCCGCTGGCCGTTCCTACACAGGACATGGTACTGGGCCTTTACTATTTGACGAAGTCCAAGCCGGGCGCGAAAGGTGAAGGCCGGGCCTTCGGCGCCACCGAAGATGTGCTGCTGGCGCTCGAGGCAGGCGAGGTGGAATTGCTGACCCCCATCCGTCTCCGCTACACGGGCGAGGCCATTGATTTGACCACAGCGGAAGACGATCAGGATGTTCCGCACACGCCGGTTATAAATCTCAAGCGACAGTTCATCCAGACCACGGTGGGCCGCGTGGTATTTAATGATCACCTCCCGGCGGAAATGCCTTTCATCAACGGTTTGCTGAAGAAGAAGGGCGTGCAGCAAGTGGTGCAGTATTGTTACCTGCGCTTCGGATTGGAGCGTACGGTTTCGTTGCTGGATCAATTGAAGGAACTCGGGTTTCTATACGCCACGCGCGCCGGCATTTCCATCGGCATCAGCGACATGATCATCCCCGGCAACAAGCAAAGCCTGGTCGAGAAGGCCGAAAGCGACGTATTCAAGGTTCAGCAGCAGTATCTCGACGGCGCCATCACCAACGGCGAACGCTATAACAAAGTCATCGCCATCTGGGGCGACGTCACCGAAAAAGTGGCCGAGGAAATGTTCAAGTCTCTGGAAGCTCAGGACAAACAGGGCATCATCAATCCCATTTACGTCATGGCGGATTCCGGCGCTCGCGGTTCCAAGCAGCAAATTCGTCAGTTGAGCGGAATGCGCGGCTTGATGGCCAAGCCTTCCGGCGAGGTTATCGAAGAGCCGATCACTTCGAATTTCCGCGAGGGTCTCACGGTGCTGCAGTACTTCATTTCTACGCACGGCGCCCGCAAGGGTCTTGCCGATACCGCCTTGAAGACGGCTGATTCCGGATACCTGACGCGCCGTCTGGTGGACGTAGCGCAAGATGTCATCATCAGCGAAGTGGATTGCGGTACTGCCGACGGCATCGTCGTCGAGCCCATCATCGAAGCCGGCGAAGAAGTCGAGCCGCTGCGCGATCGAGTGGTGGGACGCGTCGCTCTGGAAAAGATACGCGACTATGAAGGCACAATCCTTGTGGAAGCCAACCAGGAAATCACCGAGGACCTGGCCAGCGCCATTCAGGAAGCCGGCATCGACAAGGTGAAGATCCGCTCCGTGCTTACCTGTGAATGCCGTCGCGGCGTCTGCGCTCGTTGTTATGGCCGCAACCTGGCCACGGGCCGCATGGTGGAAATCGGCGAAGCCGTCGGCGTAATTGGAGCGCAGTCCATCGGCGAACCCGGAACCCAACTGACGATGCGGACTTTCCACATCGGCGGAACCGCCACCCGCGTTACGGAGCAGTCGAAGGTCGAAGCCCGCAATGGCGGATTCGTCAAGCTCATCGACATGAAGGTCACACAGGGCCGCACCAACCTGATCGCCATGAACCGCTCTGGCTTAATCGCCGTGGTGGACGCCGAGGGCCGCGAAAAAGAACGCCACCATGTGGTTTACGGCGCGCGCCTGAAGGTCGCCGAAGGCCAGCCCATTACTCGCGGAGACTTGATGGTCGAGTGGGATCCTTACACCTTCTCGATCCTCACAGAAACCGCCGGAGCAGTGGAATTCAAGGACCTGCAGCCTGCGGTTACGGTCGAAGAGCAGGTGGATGAAGTCACTGGACTTTCGCAGAACGTGGTTATGCTGCATCCGGGCGATGAAAAGCATCAACCCGCTATCATCATTCGCGATTCCGCGGGGCGTGTCCGCAAGAAGTATCTGATGCCGGCGCGCGCCCATCTTATGGTGCAGGACGGCGAGGACGTGCAAGCCGGCGATGTGTTGGCAAAGATCCCACGTGAGACCACCAAGACCAAGGACATCACCGGCGGTTTGCCGCGCGTCGTCGAGCTTTTCGAGACGCGCAAGCCGCACGATCCCGCCGTCATCAGCGAAATTGACGGCGTCGTGCAATACGGCGACGTCGCCAAGGGTCAGCGCAAAGTGCTGGTAACCAGCGAAGACGGCCGCACCATGAAGGAATATGCCATACCTCGCGGCGTGCATATCAACGTCCAGGAGGGAGAACGCGTGCGCGCCGGCGAACGATTGATCGATGGGCCGTTGAATGCCCACGATCTTCTCGCCGTGCTCGGCGAGAAGTACACGCAGGCATACCTGGTGAACGCTATCCAGGAGATTTACCGTCTCCAGGGCGTCACCATCAATGACAAGCATATCGAGGTGATTGTTCGCCAGATGATGCGCTGGGTAAAAGTGGAGGACGTGGGCGATACTGGCTTCCTTCTCGAGGAGCAGGTGGACAAGTTCCGCTTCCGCGAGGAAAATGACCGCATCATTCGCGAAGGCGGGCGACCGGCCACCGGCCGGCCGTTGCTCTTGGGAATCACTAAGGCTTCGCTTTCAACCGATTCCTTCATCTCCGCTGCCAGCTTTCAGGAGACCACGCGCGTGCTCACCGAAGCCGCTATTTCCGGCAAGGTGGATTACCTGCGCGGCCTGAAGGAAAACGTCATCATGGGGCGGCTTATCCCTGCCGGCACGGGGTTGGAACGCTATCGTTCCATTCAGCTTATGACCGAGGTTCCGCGAGAACAGGAAATCGAGGCGGAGTTGCCTCTCACAGCCGAGGACGCCGCACTCGAATATCAGAGCAAGAATAGTAGCGCCGTCAGCGATAGCTGACCTGCAATTCACACAGTCCGGGATCTGGCGGCGCCGGCTTTGGCTTCACCATGTCCGTCGTGCTGGTCAAGGAGCACTGCGGGACGCTGGAGGCGGAAAGCCGCCTCCCAGGGGGGGCACGCTTTAGGGTTTCTCTTCCTGTCGGCTGGCGTTTCGGCATGATTAATGCACCAATTTCGGGGAAGGGTCCACCCCGAAATCCCACGCCAAAATACCGGCATCTTGCTTGCCGGCCGGCAGTTCAGTCAGCGCATATTCGCCGGGTGCCAGCGGCTGGCTAATCGTGAAACGATATAGGCCCTTGGCTGCCTCCCATTCTTCAAGTGACATGATTCATCAGCGAATCGAGATCTTCAATCACCCGCGTATCGCCATGTACACGAAGCCGTAGTAGTTCCACCTGGGGCTGGTCATTCCCGTTGGTGCGCAGGTAGAATTCGGGTTGCCGCGTATGCACGCGCAACGCGGCGCGGCTTCCTTTTAGCTGCAGGTGGCGGCGCGCGGGAAGCCCCGGCAGGGGCATTACTGCCCGCTCCGCTTCGCGGCGATTGTCATTTTTGAGGGCTGTACTCGCGGCAATCAGCGGCACAAGAGTCTTATCCTGCAACAGAAATATCCCGTTGTCCTCCGGCAAAAACACGCCTGGCGCAACTTCGTAACTCGCGCCTACGTCCACCGTTTCCGCCTGGCGCTCTCTTTCGCGTTTTTCCACGGCCGCCAATTGTTGCGCCTGAGCCTGCACCTGGGCAGCTTCGGCGCGATGCGTGGCATCCCAGTCAACCAGAGCGGAGGGAATCTCTTCCCACTGGGACCGCTCGATGCTGTAGTAGCCGACGTGATCAGCTTCAATGGAATATTCCCTCACAATTTCGCTGCTGCCGTCTTTCAGGATCAGTTGTTTTCCGCGTGGCAACGCCGATACGTTCGCGACGTTCTGATCTCCTTGTGGTTTCGGCGCGAGTGGGGGTTGAGATGACGCCGCCGGTTTCTGCGAATCCTGCGGCGCACTCTGCGCCCGTGCAGCGGGGCACGAGACATGCGCTATCCCGAATACTGTCAGAATCGCAACATGGACGAAGAACCTGCTCATATTCGTTTCGGATGCCGGAATGAACCGATACGTTTGCATGGCGGGTTCACCGGAGGCGTCCTGAAACGGCGTTGGATAGGTTCCAGTGAGATGTCAGTTCGCGGTGTCCTGCGTGGCCCGTTCATAAGCGCGTGCAACCTGCAGAACCCGATCCTCCCTGAAATGAGGTCCAATGATCTGCAATCCCACGGGCAATCCTGCCGCCGTTCGCCCGCAAGGTACGGAAATGGCCGGCACGCCGGCCAGGGATGCCGTGACAGTGAAGATATCCGCGAGATACATCTGCAATGGGTCTTGGGTGTGTTCGCCCAAACGGAAGGTGGGCGTGGGAGTGGTCGGCGTAATCAACACATCCGCTTGTTGGAACGCTTCGGAAAAATCGCGGGCAATCAGCCCGCGGACGCGCTGTGCCCGCAGGTAGTATGCATCGTAGTAACCCGCGGAAAGCGCGTAGGTCCCCAGCATGATGCGGCGCTTTACCTCCGCGCCGAAGCCTCGGCCACGGGTGCGCCGGTACATATCCCGCAATGTTGAGGCAGGCTCGCGCAGCCCGTAACGAACGCCGTCATACCGAGCGAGATTTGAACTGGCCTCCGCAGTGGCGACGACGTAATACACCGCGATGGCGTAGTCGGTGTGCGGCATGCTCAGTTCGACGCGCCGGCAGCCCAACTTCTCCAGCACTCCTATCGCCTCTTCGACTTTGCGGCGCACCTCGGGATCAAGGCCTTCCCCAAAATATTCACGTGGAATACCGATGCGTAAGCCGTCCATCGCCGCGCCGAGATGACTTTGGTAATCGGGCACCGGCACGGAACACGAAGTGGAATCGAGCGGGTCGCGTCCCGCCATCACTCCGAGAATCGCCGCCGTGTCTTCCACCGAAGTGGCCAGCGGGCCGATGCGGTCCAGAGAAGATGCAAAAGCAATCAGGCCGTAACGCGAGACGCGGCCATAGCTCGGCATCAGCGCGGGAATGCCGCAACAAGCTCCCGGCTGCCGAATTGAACCGCCGGTTTCGGTGCCCAGCGCGGCAACCGCCAAGCCAGCCGCCACGGCAGCGGCAGAGCCGCCGCTGGATCCTCCGGGAACGCGGCCTGGCGCCACTGGATTGCGTACCGGGCCATAGGCGGAATTCTCATTCGAACTGCCCATCGCGAATTCGTCGCAGTTTGTCTTGCCCAGAATAACGGCGCCTGCCTCTTCGAGTCGCTGCACAGCCGTGGCGTCATAAGGCGGAACGTAGTTCTCCAGAATTTTCGATCCACACGTTGTAGGAATCCCCGTAGTGCTGATGACATCCTTGATGGCAATAGGCACGCCGGCCAGGGGAGGCAGTCTTTCGCCGCGCGCCAGCAAGGAATCCATCCGATCGGCTTGAGCAAACGCTCGCTCCGGCGAAAGTGCCAAGAACGCATTCAAATGAGGGTTTTCGCGCTTGATGCGAACGTAAAAATCCTCTGCCAACTCGCGAGCGGATATTTTCTTCCGCAGGATTGTAGAGCGAACAGAAGAAATGTTCCACATGCCGTCCGCGTTCATCGTTCCATCACGCGAGGAACGCGGAACCAGCCGGGAATCGCGTCAGGAGCCTGGCGAAGAATCTCCGGGCCGGATGCATCCGGCTTCACGACATCGTCGCGCAGCGAATCAGATTCGGCACCAGGTGCATCGTGAAGAATCTGGGCCATGGGCTCGACGGAAGATGTATCGAGCGCCCGTAGCTTATCGATATAAGAAAGAATGGAATTAAGCTGGCCGCGGTAGGTATCCAGTTCTTCTTCGGTGAGCTCCAGATGCGCCAGTTCGGCTACCCGCAGCACGTCTTCCCGGCTGATGGTCATTTTCCTTGTTTACCGCCCGTCGCCGATGGTTTCCCCTTCCGTATGAAGGGTGTATGCGCGTTATCCAGCGCGTAAGGCAACTTCGTCCGAACGGGAGAGAAATGCACTTCACGAACGAGAGTGCGGCCCCACGCGGAATTGATGCGCTCGCGCAATTCTTCCTCCAGGCCACGGAGTGCGATTTCCTCGCCCGCGATAAGCAGCCCCACTTCCAGCCGTCCATCCTCGAACCGCAACGGTTGTATACGTCGCGCCAGGGATTCGCCAGCCACCAATCTCCACGTCGCGCGCAGCCACTCCATCCGAGCCGCCGGATGTCCCATGCGGCGCATGGCCGTTCCCAGGATTTCCTTCGCTTGCTCCATTTTGGAATTTTAACACAGCATATCCGACGACCGGTCTGATGGCATTGGAACAGCAAATTTTGAGGAAATCCCGGTCACAGCGCCGCGAACAGGCAAGTCTGAGTATGGTGCACCGCCGCGGCACCGGCCAACTTAGGCGAGATCGAGTTGTTCCGCGATGCCGCGCATGGCGTCAATGCAGTTGGCGATATGCTCTTCGAGCGGCAACCCCAGTTCTTCGGCGCCTTTGTGTACGTCTTCGCGATTCACGCCGCGCGCGAACGCCTTGTCCTTTAGTTTTCTTTTTACGGATGCCGCTTCCACTTCGCGCAGACTCTTGCTGGGCTTTACGAGCGCGCAGGCGGTGAGAAACCCGGCCAGTTCGTCACATGCAAACAGCGTGTGGTCCAAGGGCGACAATCTCGAAACGCCCGTATAATCCGCGTGCGCCAAAATGGCATGGATTATTTGTTCCGGATAGCCCCGCTCGCGGAGGATTTTCGAGCCTTCAAATGGGTGTTCGGCATCGGCACGATGCCCCTCATTGGGCCACTTCTCGTAATCGAAATCGTGGAGCAGACCCGCCGTGGCCCACAGGTCTGCCTCCGCGCCGAAACGTTGGGCATAAGCTCGCATGCAAGCCTCCACGGCGAGCGCATGCTTGCGCAAGCTCTCGCTCTGCGTATATTCGCAGAGAAGTTGCCAGGAGTCGTTCCGTAAAATCATCGCGCGCTCGATGTTAGCACAGGATTCTCGGCTGTTGCGGACTTCATGGAACGGCATGTCCACATCCAGCGCGGCCGCCCTGTACATTGCGCGCAAGCGCTAATAGGCGTCCACCTGTATGATTATACATGGCTTAGCGCGATAGCCCTTGCATATATGGCTACGTCTCACCTGGGAATATGCTAGCCCATATCGTCGTCCCTGAGATCATAACGACACCGGGAGAGCGGTCCCCCGGCAGTCATTATTGGCATTCCTGACGATGTTCTCTGTGGCGACTCTCTAGCGTGTGCCTTAATGGCCGCGCTGATTGATGCCCATGCGATTCCGCGGATTTAATACCCTAATACGGTCAATAAGTCACGTGAATGGAGGAGGTATTGCTGCTACATCGCGTTGGTGAATGACAATATGCTGATTTCAAACTACATAGCTAAGTTCCCACGGCCCAAAAGGGGAAGCCGGCAATTCGGTCTAATCCCCCCCGGTACGGAAAAAGTACTTGACTCGCTCTTCACCGTCAGGCAGAATCCAAAACGCGCCTGTCTCTGCCTTCCCCAGCAGACTGTTCACACATCCGCACGCCAGGACAACTGAGAGGACTGATAATGTCCACTATGGGCGGAGCAATTAAGAAAAGCAGTCAGGAAGAAATCGATCGGGACGTGATTCGGTGCCAGCTTTGTGGTCTGGTGCAATACAGGACGCGTACGGGATTCTGCCGTCGCTGCCTGAGGCTGTTGCCGCCGCTTCTGGCGGTGACGCTGCCTGCGCCTGAGCCTCCGCAGGAAGAGGCAATCGAGCCGCAGGGCGCATCGTGGCCCAATCTGCAGACCGTCGAGCGAATTGGAGACCGCGTGCGTCAGTTGCGCGAATGGCGCGGCATGACGCAGAGCCAGCTGCAATCGCGGTCGAAGGTATCGCGGTCGTATCTGTCGCGGATTGAAAGCGGGCAGATGACGCCAAGCCTGGGAACGCTGGAGAAAATCTCCGAAGCGCTCGGCGTGGGCCTAAGCCGGTTTTTCGTTCCGGAAAGCCAGGGCGAGCTCGTGCTGGAAGATCCGTTTATACAAAACCTGCGTCCGTTTCTGCGGCAGCTCGACGTGATGCAATGGCAATCCATTTTGAAACGGCTCCAGGCCATCACCGATCACGTAGGGAATCATGCCGCCGGCACGGGATTTTCGCACGCCCTGGGCGATCGTATGGCGCAAATGTCATCGGCACCCCGGCATTCCAGCGGCTCCATGCCCATGCGCGCGCACGCTTCCCGAGTCTGATCACTTCGGAAAAATAGGCGGCCACGCCCGCGCCACATACTGCGCGGCGTGGCGTCTTCCTGCTGTCGGTCAACGCGGCCCGTTACAGCCGCACGCGGGATTCCGGTTTTTGGTCCAAATGAATAGAATCGATGAAACGCACCTGGCGCTGGGCATGCGTCAGGATAAGGGAGTGCGTGCGAATCCCGCCGCCGAAAAAGCGCACGCCTCGGAGCAGGTTTCCGTCCGTGACGCCGCAGCATGCAAAGATGATGCTTTTCCCCGGCGCCAGTTCATGCGTGTCATAGATACGCTTGGGATCCTTTACCCCCATGGCCGCCAGGCGTTCCTGGTGTTCCGGTTTCGAGACCACCAGGCGGGCTAGAATCTGTCCATTCAGGCAGCGCAGCGCTGCGGCGGTCAATACGCCTTCGGGAGCGCCTCCAGACCCCATGACGGCATGAACCCCGGCTCCCACGACGGCGGCGCTGATCCCGGCGGATAGGTCGCCATCGCCGATTAGGCGAACGCGAGCGCCCGTGGCGCGAATATCATTGATCAATTTTTCATGGCGCGGCCGTTCCAGGACTACAACGACCAGATCTTCGACATCGCGCCCGAGACGCTTGGCAATCGCGCGAAGATTATCTGCCACGGGAGCATCCAACTCCACCGCGCCGCGGCAATCCGGCCCCACCACGATTTTTTCCATGTAAAGATCGGGCGCGTGCAGCAATCCTCCGCGTTCGCTGGCGGCGAGAACAACGATGGCATTAGGCTCACCGGTAGCGCAGAGATTGGTGCCTTCGAGGGGATCGACGGCGATGTCCACTGCGGGGAATGTGCGGGTTTTATCGCGCACAGCGG
>Ga0302326_10024257_pt1 | contig 12336 bp, 10 predicted proteins | sample Palsa_T0_3_FD_202264 | JGI IMG/M metagenome (GOLD analysis project Ga0302326, IMG submission 202264) | Peat permafrost microbial communities from Stordalen Mire near Abisko, Sweden - Palsa_T0_3 | ecosystem: Environmental > Terrestrial > Soil > Palsa > Peat permafrost | place: Sweden: Abisko...
GAGATCAACCGCCTGAACCGCGAGATCTTCCGTATGGCTCTGGACATCGGCGACGACGCCGACACGCGCGAGTGGGCGATGCACATGATCCTCGTCGCCCGCGCCTTAGAGCGGATCGGCGACAACGCGGTTGACATCGGCGAGCAGGTCGCGTTCGTCGTCACCGGCCTGTTTCGCGAGTTCTCGGACTCCTCGCATCCGGCCGGCGTGCGACCGGATGCGGCGCCGGACGCGCGTCCCGAGACCTTCTGAGCAGGGGCCCTCTCGCCAGGTGGCCAATGTGGTCCGAACCCGTCCGCAAATAGCGTATTTCTCCTGTGAACATCCTGTGACCATTTGCGCAACTCTGCACAAGGGTATGCAGGGTCCCCTAGACTGACGTTCGATGACGGAGAGCATCAGCGTCACGGACGAGGCGGCACCGTCGGGCACATCGAGCGCAGCCTCAATGCGCATCGCCGTGCTCGACCGCGACAGCGGGTTCATCCAGGTGCTGAGCAAGCGCTTGGATCGTCTCGGCTGGGAGCATCGCGTGCTCGGTAGCCCGGTGCCCACCGATGCGATCGCCTCGATGCGGCTGAGCGCGCTCGTCGTCGACCTCGCAGTGCTCGGCCCGCAGGCGTGGGAGTGGCTGGAGCGGCTGTGCGGAGCTTTACCCGAACTGGGCGTCGTCGTCTGCACCGGGCCTTCGACCGTGGCCCAACGGGTTCGCGGGCTGCGCCTCGGAGCTGACGACTGGATCACCAAGCCATGCCACCCCGAGGAAGTCATCGCCCGCGTGCAGGGCGTCGCGCGTCGCCGGCGTCGCTCCACCGGCCGCACCGAGTCAAAGCCGCTGATGGCGGGCGAGGTAGAGATCCGCTCCGATCAGTTCCAGGCGTTCGTCTCCGGCCATGGCCTCGATCTGACCAGGCGAGAGTTCGAGCTGATCGAGTTGCTCGCAGCCGCCGAGGGGCGCGTCTTGGAGCGCGAGGAGATCTACTCGCGCCTGTGGGGCTACGCGATGGTGCGCGGAGACCGCTCGGTCGACGTGTTTGTACGCAAGCTCCGCCAGAAGCTGGAGAAGGCATCACCGCGGTGGCGCTACATCCACACTCACTTCGGCATCGGCTACCGCTTCGCCGCCGAATCGCTCGAGGTTGTCAGCCTCGAGGATGTTCCCTCCTCAGTCCCCGTCGACTGGAACACCGCCGACGATCAGGGCAAGCTCACGGGGGCGCAGCAGGATCACGAGCTCGCCGCCGGCGCCCTCTAGTCTGACCACAGCCAGGCCGCCCTTCTTCAGATCCGGCCGCGCGCCGGTGAGATCCCCGACCACGCCCGACAGATCGGGCTCGTGGCCGACGAGCAGCAGGCGCCCATCGGCCGGCAGGCCGGCCAGCTCGGCGAGCGCCTGGCGCGCGTCGAAGTCGCCGGCCAGCGGCGGATATACGGCCAGTAGGTCACGCTGCTGCTCACTCCAGTGCTCGGCGGCCAGCTCGGCGGTCTGGCGCGCGCGCGTCTTGGGACTGAACAGGGCCGCGTCAAAGCTCACGTGCAGTCGCTCCAACGCTACCCCGGCGGCGTGCGCCTGGCCCTCACCGCGCTCGGTCAGACGGCGCTCGGCATCCTCACGTGTGCCATGGGGCTCGGCGTCCCCGTGACGTAGTAACCAGAGCTGACGAGCCATTTCCCCTCGGCCTTCACACTATCTGGTGCAGGCAGGGTGTAGCGTGGAGATTCGATGAGAGATCTCAACGATCCAGCCCTCTACCTGAACCGCGAGCTGTCGTGGCTGGACTTCAACGAGCGCGTGCTGCAACTGGCCGAGGACGAGCGGATCCCGCTGCTCGAGCGCGTCAAGTTCTGCGCGATCTACACGACGAACCTCGACGAGTACTACATGGTGCGCGTCGCCGGCCTGCGCGACCAGATCGACGCCGGGGTGGAGAACCCCGGCCACGACGGTCGTATCCCCTCGGAGACGATCGCGCTGATCCGCGAGCGCGTGCTCGAGCTCGGCGGGCGGCTGAGCGACTGCTTCGAAGGGCGCCTGCGCCCCGCGCTGGCCGAGCACGACATCCGCGTGGTTGCCGTGAACGAGCTCGACGACGAGCAGCGCGCGGAGCTGGCCAGGCACTTCCAGAAGGTGATCTTCCCGGCGCTTACCCCGCTGGCAGTCGCTCCGGGACGCCCGTTTCCGTATATCTCAAACCTGTCCCTCAGCCTGGCTGTGCTCGTGCGCGATCCCGTGACCGACCAGACGGTGTTCGCGCGCGTGAAGGTGCCGACGGAGATCCTGCCGCGCTTTGTCACGCTCAAAGGGTCCGGGTCGGGAGGATCGGGGCCCGGGCCGATCACGCTGCTGGCGCTGGAGGACGTGATCGCCTGCCACCTCGACTCGCTGTTCCCCGGGATGGAGATCACAGACTACGACGCGTTCCGCGTTACCCGCGACGCCGACCTGGAGGTTTCCGACGATGCCGCCGACCTCTTACAGGCGGTCGAGGACGAGCTGCGCCGCCGGCGCTTCGGCGAGGTGGTTCGCGTCGAGGTCGGCACCGACTGCTCGGAGCGCCTGCGCGAGGAGCTGGCGGGACTCTTGGGAGTGCAGGAGGACGAGGTCTACCCGGTCGACGGGCTGCTCGACATGGGGGCTCTGTGGCAGATCGTCAAGCTACCCGGCTACGGCGAGCTGCGCGAGGAGCCGCTGCTGGGACATACCCACCCGCGGCTGCTGCGCCACGAGGGCGAGCGGCCCGACGTGCTCGGCGCGATGCGCGAAGGCGACGTGCTCGTGCACCACCCCTACGACTCGTTCTCGACCTCTGTGGAGCGCTTCGTAGAGCAGGCCGTGGCCGACCCGAACGTGCTCGCGATCAAGCAGACCGTGTACCGCACCAGCGACGACTCGCCGCTCGTGCCGGCGCTGATCGACGCGACCGAGCGCGGCAAGCAGGCGGTCGCCCTGGTCGAGCTGCAGGCGCGCTTTGACGAGCGCATGAACATCCACTGGGCCAAAACGATGGAGGAGGCCGGCGTGCACGTGGTCTACGGCCAGCCATCGCTGAAGACGCACGCCAAGTGCGTGCTCGTGGTGCGCCGCGAGGGCGATGGGGTTCGAAATTACGTGCACATCGGCACCGGCAACTACCACTCCGCGACCGCGCGGCTGTACACCGACTTCGGGCTGTTCACGACCGACGAGCAGATCGGCGCAGACGTCGCCGATATGTTCAACTACCTCACCGGCTACGGCCGGCCGCTTCACTACCGCAAGGTGCTGACGGCGCCCAACCAGCTGCGCGACGGCCTGATCGATCAGATCGATCGGACGATCGCCTCACACTCGCTCGAGTCTCCGGGAAGGATCGCGATGAAGATGAACGCGCTCGTCGACGGACGCTGCATCCGCGCGCTCTATAGAGCATCGCAGGCAGGGGTGCGCGTCGATCTGAACGTGCGCGGGATCTGCTGTTTGCGGCCCGGCCTACCGGGGATCTCCGAGAACATCCGGGTCGTCTCGATCGTCGGGCGCCTGCTCGAGCACTCGCGGATCTACGCCTTCGAGCGCGGCGGCGAGTACACGATCTACATCTCCTCGGCCGACCTGATGCCGCGCAACCTCGACCATCGTGTCGAGCTTGCGGCGCCGATCGAGACCCCGGAACTGCGCGCCGAGCTACTCGACACGCTGGAACGCGCGTTCGCCGACAACCAGAGCTCTTGGGAGCTGGATGGCAAGGAGGGTGTCTGGCACCGCCGTTCGCCGGGGCCAGACGAAAGACCGCGCAACCTGCAGCTGGAGCTCTCAGAGCTGCACGCCCGGCGCGCCGGCGAGGGTGTGCCCGACGGCGAGCGGGATCTGGGCACGCCGCTGAGTCGTTGAAACTACGCTGCGGCGGGGAGCTCGTCCAGCATCGCTTTGAGCTCGTCGACCGACTGGTAGTCGAGCCCGAGCAGGTGGTCGTGACGGTGACGGACGATCCCGTCCTCGTCGATCACGATCACCGCACGCTTGATCCCGAGACGGGGCGAGAAGGCGCTGTAGCTGATCGAGACCTGCCGGTCGACGTCTGAGAGCAGCGGCACGTTGAGGCCGTGCTTGGCGATGAAGCCCTCGTGAGAGGCGAGATCCTGCGAGGAGATGCCCACGACGGTGGCGTTCAGCCCGGCGAAGTCTGCCGCCCGGTCACGGTAGGAGCAAAACTGTTTCGTACAGACCATCGTGTTGTCACCTGGGTAGAACAGCAGCACGACGCGCTCGCCGCGGTGCTCGGAGAGCTTGAAGGGACCATCCGTTCCGGGCAGCTCGAAATCGGGGGCCTGCTCGCCCACCTGTGGGGTCTTAGCCATGCGGTCCAGCATACCGGCGTTTACAGACCGTACGCTTCGAGCAGGTACAGCCACAGCTCGCTGCGGGTCGGAAAGCATGGCACCGCATGCCAGAGCCGCTCCAGCGGCACCTCGCCGATCACTGCGATCGTGGCGGCGTGGAGCGACTCCGCGACGTCAACGCCGGTGAAGGTCGCGCCGACGATCACCTTGCGGTCCTCATCGACGACGATTCGCGCGGTCCCCGGCGCGCCGTGTCCGACGAAGCTCCCGCCGGCGTTGCCCTCGGTGGAGGTGTCGATGGCGCGCACGTTCAGGCCGTCCTCCTCAGCGCTCGCCAGCGTGTGACCGACCGCGGCGACCTGCGGCTCGGTGAAGATCACGCGGGGGGAGAGCCGCCCATCGGAGCGCAGGACCGTCGCCTCGCCTGTCCTGCCGAGGATCAGATCGGCCGCGAGGCGCGCCTGGTACTTGCCCATGTGGGTGAGCAGCACGCGGCCGTTGGCGTCACCGACGACGTACAGCCACTCGTGGCCGGGCACGCGCATCTGCTCGTCGACCTCGATCGACTTGCCTCCCTCCAGGCCAAACTGCTCGAGGCCGAGCCCGTCGGTGTGCGGAGCGCGCCCGATCGCGCACAGCAGCTCCTCTCCGGTGAGCGGGCGACCGTTCTCGAGCTCGAGCGTGACCGGCCCGTTGCGTTCCTCGCGTTGCACCGCCGTGGCCTTCGTGCCGAGCACGACCTCCACACCGGCATCCTCGAGCGCGTCCTTGAGGAGCTCGGAGGCGAACTCCTCCTCGCCCGCGATCAGGCGGGGAAGCGCCTCGACGAGCGTCACCTTCGCACCCAGCGAGGCGTAGGCACAGGCCATCTCCACGCCCACCACACCGCCGCCCAGCACAAGCAGCGAAGAGGGGATCGATTTGGCCGTGGTCACCTCGCGGTTGGTCCACGGATTAGCCTCGCGCAAACCGGGGATCGGCGGCATCGCGGCGCCGGTGCCGGGGGCTAGGATCACCGCCTTGCGGGCGTGTAGCAGCTGATCGCCGACGCGGATCTCGCGCTCGCCGGTGACGGTACCCTGACCGCGAATGAGCTCGATTGAGCGTTTTTCGATCCACGGCAACTGGGCGTCATCTTTGAGGTCGTGGACGACCTCGTCGCGACGGCGCAGCAGGGCGGCCACGTCGAGCTCCCCGCCGGCGGCCTCGGCGGCGCCCGGCACCCGGCGCGCCTCGGCCAGCGCCTGGGCTCCTCGCAGCAGCGCCTTGGAGGGCATGCAGGCATAAAAAGAGCACTCACCGCCGACCAGCTCGCGCTCGACCAGCGCCACCGAGAGACCGTTATCGGCCAGGCGCCCGGCGCACACCTCGCCGGCGGGGCCTGCGCCGAGGACGATCACATCGAAGTCTTTGGTGCTCACGAGCATCTCCTTGGTTGGCTGAGGGGTGTGCGAGCGGTAGCCTCAAGCAGATCATGGTGCAATCGCTCTGCGGCCAGCTGCTGCTCGCCTCACCGGCGCTGATGGACCCCAACTTCAGGCGCGCGGTGATCCTCGTCGGCGTGCACAGCGAGGAGGGCGCGATGGGCGTCGTGCTGAATCGCCCTTCCGAGGTGACGGTCAGCGAGGCGGTGCCGCAGCTGGAGCAGACCGTCTCAGAGCAGGAGCCGGTGTACGTCGGTGGCCCGGTGCAGCCGAGCTCGATCGTGTTCCTTGCCGAGTTCCTCGACCCGACCCCGGCCGGGCTGCTGGTGCTAGGCCGGATCGGCTTCCCCGCCCCGGATGCCGGGATCGACGAGCTGACGGAGGCGACCGCGCGCAGACGCGTGTTCGCAGGTTACGCGGGCTGGGGAGAGGGGCAACTCGACGCCGAGCTCGACCAGGGCGACTGGATCGCATATAGCGCCGTGCCCGACGACGTGTTCTGCAAGGCTCCCGAGGAGTTGTGGAGCAACGTGCTGACGCGCATGGGCGGCAGCTACGCCCTGATCGCGCGGATGCCCCCGGACCCGAATCTCCAGTGAGTTCAGCGCGAACTGACTAGGATCTCATCAGTGCTCAAGCTCGCCCGCTGGTCGACAACCCATCGTCTGTACGTCGTGATCGGCTGGATCGCGCTGCTGATCGTCATGATTGCGCTCGCCGGATCGGCGGGGACGAGCTACTCCAACAACTTCACGCTGCCCAACTCCGACGCGCAGCGCGCAGCCGACCTGCTGCAGCGGAGCTTCCCAGCCCAGGCGGGCGACCGCGACACGATCGTCTACAAGGTCAGCTCGGGAACCGTTCAGGACCCTGCGGTGAAGGCGCGAATGAGCGCGATGTTCGCCGAAGTCTCCAAGCTCCCCCACGTCGCCGCGGTGATAAGCCCCTATACGGGCGCCGCCGCCGGCAAGTCGATCTCCGCGAACGGCCGGATCGCGTTCGCGACGGTCGTGTTCGACGAAAAAGCGAACCTCCTGCCGAAAAGCGCCCCCGAACGCGTCGTCGAGGTCGCTCGCGCCGCCGGTAAGCCTGGCCTGCAGGTCGAGCTCGGCGGTCAGGCGATCGAGGCGACCGAGCAGGCCGGCTTTGGGCTGTCAACGGCCGTCGGCCTGCTCGCGGCGATCGTCGTGCTGCTGCTGACGTTCGGCTCGGTGGTCGCGATGGGCCTGCCAATCATCACGGCCCTGTTCGGCCTCGGCACGGGCCTTGCCGCGATTGCGCTGTTCACGCACGTCGTCGACACGCCCAACTTCTCCTCCGAGCTCGCCGCGATGATCGGGCTCGGCGTCGGGATCGACTACGCACTGTTCATCCTCACGCGCTTCCGCGAGGCCTATGGCACGCCCGGACCGACGTTCGAGAATCCTCGGGAGTCGGTCGTGCACGCGCTGGATACCGCCGGGCGGGCAGTCCTGTTCGCCGGCTGCACGGTCGTGATCGCACTGCTCGGGATGATGCTGCTCGGTGTCGACTTCCTTTACGGCGTGGCGATTTCCGCATCGATCGGCGTGCTGCTCGTGATGCTCGCCTCTCTGACGCTGCTGCCTGCACTGCTGACGCTTGCTGGTGCTCGCGTCGCGCGGCCGAGCCGCCGCGCGCGGCGCCGCGCCGCCCAGACACAAGCGGCTCCGGCGACAAATCTGCCGGGCGAGGGCGGCGCATGGTTGCGGTGGAGCAAGTTCGTACAGCGCAAACCGTGGAGCATCGCGATCGTCTCGGCGCTCGTGATGCTGGCGATCGCGGCTCCGGCGACGGCGCTGCGGCTTGGCTCCAGCGACGCCTCGAACGACCCCGCGAATCAGACGACCCACCGCGCCTACGAGCTGCTCGCGGAAGGCTTCGGCCAAGGCTTCAACGGGCCGCTGCTGGTTGTTGCGAAGGTGCCAAGCCTGAGCAGGGAAGCCGCCACGCAGGGCATATCTCAGCCGGCAGCCCCGGGTGAAGGCAAAGCTCCTGTGGAAAAGCTCCGTAGCGCGATTGTCGCGACCCCTGGCGTGGTTGCCGTCGCCCCGGCCAAGCTCAATCCAGCGGGGAACGTCGCGACGATCACTGTCTATCCGCGCTCCTCACCCCAGGCATACGCCACTACCCAGCTCGTAGAACGCCTGCGCAGCAGTGTGATCCCGCCGCTTGAGGCGCACACGGGGATGGCCGTCTACGTCGGCGGCGTGACCGCCGGCGCCGTCGACTTCGCCACCACGCTCGGCCACAAGCTGCCGCTGTTCATCGGCGTCGTCGTGCTGCTGAGCGCGCTGCTGCTGTTGATCGTGTTCCGCTCGCTCGTGATCCCGCTGCAGGCCGCGGTGATGAACCTGCTCTCCATCGGCGCCTCGCTCGGCGTGATCGTGGCGATCTTCCAGTGGGGCTGGTTCGGCGGCCTGTTCGGCGTCCAGCAGGGCCCGATCGAGTCGTTCATCCCCGTGATGCTGTTCGCGATCGTGTTCGGCCTGTCGATGGACTATGAGGTGTTCCTCGTCTCGCGCATGCACGAGCGCTGGGTGCGCACCGGCGACGACCAGCGCGCGGTGCAGGAGGGCCTGGCGCTGACCGGACGCGTCGTCACCGCGGCCGCCGCGATCATGGTTTGCGTTTTCCTGTCGTTCATGCTCGGCGAAGACCGCATCATCAAGGAGTTCGGCCTGAGCCTCGCCAGCGCCGTATTCCTCGACGCGCTCGTGATCCGCTGCCTGCTCTTGCCCGCGGTGCTGACGATCATCGGAGCGCGCACGTGGCAGATCCCTTCGTGGCTCGCCTGGCTGCCGCGCATCAATATCGAGGGTGGCGCGATCTCCAGCACGGGAGCGCACGACGAGGGCGCGGCGCACAGCTCGCGGCGCCCGCGGCCCGAGGTCGCGACCGAGGGAGCGGACGGCTGAGCCGACTCGGCGGGGGGGCATCGGCCGCGCTCCTCTGCACGGCGCTGCTGCTGATCTGGCCCGTCGGGTATGCGTCCGCTGCCGGCCGATCTCCGATCGGTCGCCCCTCTGTCGTAGTCCTCTTCCTGCCCGGAGCGACCACTCAACGGCTCGCCAGTGTGCCCTCGCTTTCCACGGGGATCATGAGCGCCGCGCAGGGCTCCTATACGACCACCCAACTGATGCTCGACATCACCCAGGGGTCGCGCGTCTCGACCTCGGCCTACAGCCCCGGGCGACCGCCAGCCCTGTCGTTGAGAGCACGCGGCGCCGGTGCGGTGGTCGAGGAGTGGCAGGCGGCGCTCGAACGGGCGCACAACGCGCCGCAGGTCCTCGAACCGGGGCTGCTCGCCTCACAGATCCCCGGCGGCACCGGCTATGCGGGCGTCGCCGGGGGAAATGATCAGGACGGGGTAGCGGCGGCCAACCGAGGTGGCCAGATCGTGGCACTGTCGCTCGGCTCCGCGGCGACGCTGCCCGCGCGCATCGCCGCGCTGGGCGCCCGTGAGCAGCTGGTCGTGGCCAACCTCCCGGCGGGCGCTGCCGGATTGAGCGAGCTGCGCGCTCTGAGCGCGGCGCGGCGCGCTCAGGAGCTCGAGATCGTCGTGCAGCGCGCGCCCGACGCGCCTGGCAACGAACTGCTGTGGGTGGCCGTCGGCGGGCTTGGTGGAGAACATACGATCACCTCGCAGAGCACCAACCAGCGCGGCCTGATCTCCGCGGTCGATCTCGCGCCGACGATCCTCCGCCACCTCGGGCTGGCCATTCCAGATGAGATGCGCGGCAAGCCGATCGAGCTGGACGGCTCCTTCGACGGCACCTACCTGCGCTCGTTCAAAGCACGCCTGCTCGTCATCTACGGTCGCCGGCTGGGAGCGCTGGCCTGTCTCTTCTGCGCCTGGGCGCTGCTGATGCTCGCCGCGCTTGCGCTGCGACGCTATAGAGCCCGTGTATGGGCGGCGCGCGTGGGGGGCCTGGCGCTGCTGTGGACGCCCGTGGCGGTGCTCGTCCCGGCGGCGTTCGCGCCCGGGCGAGGGGTCGAAGACGCGTTGCTCGTGCTGACCTGCTTCGCCCTCGGCGCGAGCAGCGACCGGCTGCTACCCTGGCCGCGCGCGCCACTCGCGCCAGCGGTCGTCGCAGTCGTGGCGCTGACCGTCGACGCGCTCGCCGGCACGCAGTTGCTCGCGCGCTCGCTGCTCGGCCCCAACCCGGAGCTCGGCGTGCGCTTCTACGGGATCGGCAACGAGCTCAAGTCAGGCCTGGCCGTGCTCGTGTTCGCCGCCGTGGCCGCCGCGCTGTATCCCGCTATCCGCGGCCGCCGCGCGGCCACGACGATGGCCGTGTGCGGGATCGTGCTCGCTGTGATCGAGGGCTCAGCGCGGATCGGGGCGGGCGTCGGCGGCGTGATCCTCGTGAGCGCCGGCACGGCCGTCGCCACCGTGCTGCTGCTGCCCGGCCGGCTAACCCGAAAGCGCGGACTGATCGTGCTGATCAGTCCCGTTGTGGGCCTGGTGGTGCTCGCGGCGCTCGACCTCACCACCGCGCACGGCACCGGCCACTACACCGGCAGCGTTCTCCACGCTCATTCAGCCGGCGAAATACGCGACATCATCGTCCGGCGCTACACGGCCGCCTACGACGAGCTCAGGCACGGCGCGATGCCCTTTGCGACTGCACTCGCGCTGGTTCTATCCGCACTCGGCATACGCAACTATCGGCGCTTGCTTGCGCCCGTCAACTGCGACCCGGCCTGGCTGGCCGCGCTCGCCGGCGGCCTGACCGCGGGCGTGATCGGAGCCCTCTCGGAGGACTCCGGCCCGGTGCTGCTCGTGGTCGCCGTTGGTGTGCTCGGCTGCTTACTCAGCTATTTGTGGGGTCAACCGCCGGAGAGCGTCACGCCGCACAGTCCTGACATGACCCATGCAGAACGATCTCGTGCTCGGATACCTTCAGGGAGACGCGCTCGCTGAGCGTCTCGATCGCGCTCTCCAGCGCCTTGTCAGAGAAGGGCATCACCACGCCACACTCGTCGCACACGAGATGGTGGTGGTGCTCCTCGTGCTCGCACACGCGCTCGTATCTGAGCATTGCCTGGCCGGTCTCAACGCGCTGCACCAGCCCCAGCCGCTCCAGCTCGTCGAGGATCCTGTAGACGCTCGCGCGGCTCACCCTACGCTGCTCCCCGCGCAGCGCATCCTCGATCTCGACTGCGGTCAGGGCGCACTGCTGAGCGTCGAGCAGCTCCACCACCGCACGGCGGGCGCCGCCGCGCTTGTGTCCGGACGCGGCCAGTGTCACCTCGGCGCGCTGCACCCAGCTGTCGGTGGCGGCGTGGCTACTCATGCGATTCGCTCAGATGCGAAAGATGCTGACGGGAAGTGCTCATGCCACAAGGGTAGAGGCGTAGTAGATGCCGACGGCGATCGTCACGATCGCCGTGCTCGGCGGCAAGCCCGGCACAGCGTAGCCGAGCGCCAGGCCGGCCCACATCGCCGCCACAGCGAGTAGCCCCGCGAGCGCGATCCCCGCGTACGGATTGCCCGCAAGCCTGTGCGCGGCCGCGGCCGGGGCGGCGAGCAGACCGAGCAGCAGCAGTGCGCCCACGGCCTGGGTCGCCTCGGCGGCAACGACCCCCAGCAACATCACGAACCCAATCCCGAGCAGCCTTGTCGGCACGCCCCGTGCCCCGGCCACGTCCGGAGAGATCGAAGCGAACAGCAGTGGGCGGGCGATCAGGAGCGTCATCAACCCCGCCGCGAGGCCGATCACAGCCGCCAGGCGCGCTTCGCCTGAGCCGAGGCCGAAGATCGAGCCGAACAGGGTGTGTGCGGCCTGGATGCCTGAGCCGCCGCCGGAGCTCGTGCTGAACAGAGTCAGGAAGAACACGCCGAGGCCGAGCACAAACGTGAATACGGCGCCGATCGCCGTGTCGCCGGCCGGCGCCGCTCCCACTGTCCCGCGACCGGTGAACGAGCGCTGTCCGAGCAGGCCAATCCCGGCGCCGACCGCGATCGTCGCCCCGAACAGGCCGACGCGCTCGTCCACGCCCGCCGCGGCGGCGGCCAGCGCCCCCGGGAACGCGACGTGACTGAGCGCGTCCCCGGCGAACACCTGGCCACGCAGCACGACGAACCAGCCGCTCACACCGCAGGCAAGCGCGATGAACGTGCCGGCAAGCAACGCGTTGCGCATGAATTCCTGGGAGAACATCAGGCGATCACGCCCTCGGCTCGCGGCTGCTCGGGGATCTGTAGGCCCTTCCGCGTTCTGCTCCGCGCCCATACCGTCGCCTGGACGCCAACGTAGATCGCGAACGAGATGCTCGTCACGAAGAACCCCGCCGGGTAGATGGAGAAGTAGGCGATCCCCAAGCCGAGCCATACAACGACTAGGCCGATCGCGACCGTCAGCGCCAGGCTCAGCCCCGGTCGCGCCGTGATCGCCTGGGCGCTCGCCGCCGGCATCAGCAGCAGCGCGAACACCAGTAGCACTCCCGTGATCTGGCTCGTCGCCGCCACCGCCAGACCGAGCAGCACCAGGAACACGACCCCCAAGGCCCTGGCCGGCACGCCTTTCGCGCTCGCCACGTCCGCATCGACCGAGGCGAACAGCAGCGGGCG
>Ga0302326_10024258_pt1 | contig 12336 bp, 9 predicted proteins | sample Palsa_T0_3_FD_202264 | JGI IMG/M metagenome (GOLD analysis project Ga0302326, IMG submission 202264) | Peat permafrost microbial communities from Stordalen Mire near Abisko, Sweden - Palsa_T0_3 | ecosystem: Environmental > Terrestrial > Soil > Palsa > Peat permafrost | place: Sweden: Abisko...
GGTAAGCGTCCTCCCGCAGCATGCCGGCCTCGACCAGGTCCAGCAACAACTGCCCGCTGAACACCAACCCTCCTGTAGACTCCAGGTTCTTCAGCATCCGCTTGGGATAGACCAGCAGCGTGTCAATCAGATTGGTGGTCTTGTGGAGCAGGTAGTCCGCGAGAATGGTCGAGTCCGGCAAAATAATGCGTTCCACCGACGAGTGCGAGATGTCGCGCTCGTGCCACAAGGCAACATTCTCCAATGCGGCTTGCGCGTTGGCCCGCACCACGCGTGCCAGCCCACTGATCTGCTCGCAGGTCACGGGGTTGCGCTTGTGCGGCATCGCCGACGAGCCTTTCTGCTTCTCGCTGAAATACTCTTCTGCCTCGCGGACTTCGGTGCGTTGCAGGTGGCGAATCTCAGTGGCGATCTTGTCCAGAGTCGAGGCAATCACGGCTAGCGTGGCGACGTAAAACGCGTGCCGGTCGCGCTGAATTACCTGCGAGGAAACCGATGCCACGTTCAGTCCCAGGCGCTCGCAAATCGCCTCTTCATACTCCGGCTCCAGGTGCGCCGCGTTGCCCACCGCGCCCGACAGCTTGCCGACCCGCATCTGCTCAGCTGCCATCTCGAAGCGCTCAATGTCGCGCTGCACCTCGGAGTACCAGTTGGCCAGCTTAAGCCCAAAAGTAATCGGCTCGGCGTGAATGCCGTGGGTGCGGCCGATCGCGGGGGTATCTTTAAACTCCCACGCGCGCCGTTTCAGCACTTCGCGCAGCTTTTGCAGGTCCTCGCGAATAATGGCCGACGCCTGCTTCACGAGTAAAGCCTGCGCCGTGTCGACCACATCATTTGATGTGAGGCCGTAATGCAACCAGCGCGATTCAGGACCAACCTTCTCGGCAACCGCAGTGGTGAAGGCGATGACGTCGTGCTTTACCTCGGCTTCAATCTGGTTAATGCGGTCGACCTCGAAGCCACCCTTCTCGCGAATTGCCTTGGCCGCGGATTGTGGCACCAGTCCAGCCTCGGCCAACGTTTCCGTGGCCGCGAGCTCCACGTCCAGCCAGGTGCAGAATTTATTCTCGTCACTCCAGATGCGGCCCATCTCCGGGCGAGTATAGCGAGCAATCAAGGCAAAGCTCCTTTACAAGCCGTCCTACAGATGACGATGAAACTCTTTATTGTACAAGGTCGGTATTGCTCTGGCCGATCGGCATTGGTGGCGGCGCGGATGCGTCGTTCGGACGAAAAGTTTGTGCGCGAGCCGGGGTGGTTCAATCGCGCATACGAAAGTGGCCGACGTCTTCGAACGCCGGCCCGTCTCTTTCGAAAAGCGAAACGCGAAGAGCGAAAGGCGACGCGGCTAGATGATCACCGTCTCCCGATACTCTCCGTACACGTGTCGCATGGCGTCGGAGATCTCCCCGACAGTGGCGTTTGCTTCGACGGCTTCAACGATCACCGGCATCAGGTTTGCGGTGCCTCGCGCGGTATCTTCCACCTGCTTGACCGCCGCCTCCCATTTTGCCTGATCGCGCTTGGCCCGCACCGCACGCAGGCGTTCCACCTGCTTGCGCTCGAGCGACTCATCCATATGGAGCAAAGGAATTGTCTTTTCTTCATCCAGCGCGAAAGAGTTTACTCCGACAACAATGGCCTGCTTATGATCGACGGCCCGCTGATACTCATAGGCCGCGTTCTGGATTTCCTGCTGCACGTAGCCGCGCTCGATGGCCTTCAACATGCCGCCCATGGCGTCGATCTTTTCCAGATAGGCGAGCGCGTTCGCCTCGATCTGGTTGGTCAGCGCCTCCACATAATACGAGCCGGCCAGCGGATCGATGGTCTGCGGCGCGCCCGATTCGTAAGCGACGATCTGCTGGGTGCGCAGTGCGATGCGCGCCGACTGCTCCGTGGGCAGCGCCAGCGCTTCATCGAAGGAGTTGGTATGCAGCGACTGCGTTCCGCCCAGCACCGCCGACATCGCCTGTAAAGCTGTCCGAACAATGTTGTTTTCCGGTTGCTGCGCCGTCAGCGTCGAGCCCGCTGTCTGGGTATGGAAGCGCAGCATCTGCGACTTCGCATTCTTCGCGCCGAAATGATCGCGCATAATGCGCGCCCACATCCTGCGCGCCGCGCGGAACTTCGCCACCTCTTCCAGAAAATTGCTGTGCGCGTTAAAGAAGAACGACAGCCGCGGCGCGAATTGGTCCACGTCGAGACCGGCGTCGATGGCCGCCTGCACATAAGTTATGCCGTTGGCCAGGGTGAACGCTACTTCCTGCACCGCCGTGGAACCGGCCTCGCGCATGTGATATCCGGAGATGGAAATCGTGTTCCACTCCGGCACATGCTGGTTGGCGTACGAGAAGATGTCGGTGATGATACGCATTGCCTGCGCCGGCGGATAAATATATGTTCCGCGCGCGATGTACTCTTTCAGCACATCGTTTTGTATAGTGCCGGAAAGTTTGCGCGCGTCCCGTCCGCTGCGCTGCGCGGTCACGATATACAGCGCCAGCAGAATAGCGGCGCTGGCATTGATGGTCATCGAAGTGGAGATCGTCTCCAGGTTGATGCCGTCGAACAGGCGCATCATGTCCTCGATGGAATCGATGGCCACGCCCACTTTCCCAACTTCGCCCATGGCGAGCGCATTGTCGGAGTCCAGCCCGATCTGTGTCGGCAGATCGAAAGCCACGCTGAGCCCGGTCGTGCCCTGGCTCAGAAGATACTTGTAGCGCCGATTCGACTCCTCGGCGTCGCCCATGCCGGCATACTGCCGCATGGTCCAGAGTCGACCGCGATACATGGTGGCCTGCACGCCGCGGGTGTAGGGGAATTGCCCGGGATAACCTACATCGCGATCATAGTCAGAGCCTTCCAGATCGGTCGCGGTGTAAAGCGGCTGAACGCTAATGTGCGATGACGTTTCCTGGGTTGCGGAGGGTTTAGTTGCTACGGCACTTTTCTGCTTTGTCTCGGCCATCGGAATAGCGCCTCGCTATCAAGAGATGGTTCCAGTATGCGCCGCGGAACAGGTTGTGCCTATGACATGCATCACAGCGCCTGGCATCATGGTCGCTATCTTTTTCGCGATCTCCAGAACGAACTCACTCCAAAGTAGGCAAACAACAGGCCGAAGGTAGCCGCCAGTAGCATCTTTCCAGTAGAGCCGGTGCCCAGGCTGCGGCGATGATATTCCCGGACTGCAGCCGCTGCGCCGACGAATGCCAGTGTCAGGAAGAACAGGCCGGTGACTTCCAGCCAGAGCACATGCAGCACACGACTGACGTTGCGGAGTGTGACGCTGCCCGCTTTGTAAAAGGCCCTCACCCAGCGATTTTCGCCGGTCTTGCGTCCCGCCACCCGTAGCAGGGCTCGCCCTTGCGTGCTGAAATCGGGGGATGGCAAAGTTGACCTCTCGTGCAGCGCCGTCGCTTACTACCATTGTTATTCTAGCAGTCAGGGTTGCCTGCTCCGGGGGGAACGCGCGTGACTCCCGGCAAGTCTCGCCCCCCACTTCTGGCATCCTATATTAGTGCAGATGCGGGTTCGTCGGGCGCAGCAGGCCTTTCACGTTTCATCGAGGTGTGCGAACATTTCTGTATCGACGGGCCCGCGAAAGGCTCAGGTGAAATCATGGACAAGCAACTGAAGAGCATGATTAAGGAGCTGGGGGACGCCATCAACAATTCGCTTTCCGATTCCGAACAGATTGCCGAGGCGATCTCGCGCATCAAAGACGGCGGCTACGACGTTTTCGTTGTGCTGGAGGCCACGATCGGTTTCAACCAGCGCGACGAGCACGACGAAGAGGAAAGCTTGCCTCCACCTCGACGTTCCTCTGCCGATTTCAAGGTCACGTCGCAAGACTTGCAGTTTCTGAAGTCGCTCCGCATCACTGCCGATCCGGGCGAGTGAGGTCACAGCCGGAACGGTTGCCCCTCACCAGCGACGGTGATGGTCTGTGCTAAGATGCTGCGATTGTGGGGTTAGGGGCACCGGCAGATGAGAGATACCCTTGGAGTCTTGCTGGCAGGCGGAGCGGGCGAACGTCTCTACCCGCTGACCCGGGACCGCGCCAAGCCGGCTGTCACTTTCGGCGGCATCTACCGCATTATCGACATCACACTTTCCAACTGCATCAACTCTGACCTGCGGCGCATTTACATTCTCACCCAATACAAAGCGCTGTCGCTCAATCGGCACATCCGCGAAGGCTGGGGCAATATTGTTGGCCGCGAGTTGGGTGAATTTATCGAGATCCTGCCCCCGATGAAGCGCGTCAGCGAGAACTGGTACATGGGGACCGCGGATGCGGTGTACCAGAACATTTACTCGATCGGTTCCGAGCAGCCGCGTCATGTTCTGATCTTGTCAGGCGATCACATCTACAAAATGAATTATGACCGGATGCTGCAACAGCATAGGGACTCGGGCGCCGACGTTACTCTGGCGACGATTCTGATCGACCCCTCGGAGACCAAGCATTTTGGGGTGGTAGAAATCGATCGTATCGGTCGCGTGGTGGGGTTCCAGGAGAAGCCGGAGATGACGGACCTGCGCTCTCCCTACGATCCGCAGATGGTTTCCGCATCCATGGGCATTTATTTGTTCAACACTGACGTGCTCATTCCGGCGTTGCTGAAGGACGCCGAAGATGCTACTTCGCGTCACGACTTCGGCCACAATGTGCTGCCCCGGATGGTTGGCGACTACAAGGTTTATTCCTTCAACTTCATCGACGAAAACAAGAAGGAAGCGTTTTATTGGCGCGACGTGGGGACCTTGGAGGCGTATTACGAAGCCAATATGGATCTGGTCTCGGTCGCACCGGTGTTCAATCTTTATGACACCTCGTGGCCCATCCGCACCCACATGCGGCAGTATCCTCCCGCCAAATTTGTTTTCAACGATCCGGGACGAACCGGCGAGGCCCGCGATTCCATCGTCTCCATGGGCTGCATTATTTCCGGTGCAGCGGTCAAAAACTGCATCCTGTCACCGGATGTCAGAGTTAACTCCTACACCGAGGTCGACACCAGCATCCTGTGTTCGCACGTGAATATCGGCCGCCATTGCCGCATCCGCAAGGCCATCATCGACCGCGATGTGCAGATTCCCGAAGGAACGGTGATTGGCTATGACACCGAAGCCGACCGGCAGAAGTATCACGTCACCGACAGCGGCATCACCGTGGTGACGCGCGACTACTCGCTCTTTGAAAATCCCATCACCGTGGACTACTTCACCTCGGAGTAGCTCTCCGCCGACGGCCATGGTGTCACGATCCGGTGGTCACAGCTTACGCTGCCTCGCGCGTTATGTCCCACAGAGTGGGATAATCTGAATTGGGGTTTTCAGACTTGCTTCGTGCTGACTGAATTGCCAGGCCGGGTCAGGGCCTGACATCTGTCGCTCACTCGTCGATCATCCGCGCCTTTACCGCGATGGCCCCGATGCACCATAACAGCGAGTCCTCAACATGTTCACGAAGGGAACTGCTGCTGAAGATCGTTCGCAACTGCACCCGTTCCGTGAGGCGGGCCGCCAGCTCGGTCAGCAGCCCCTGATAGCGATCGGGCATGTGCAGCTTGGTGGCGCGCACCAGATCGTCGAACACCAGCAGGCAATCGAGGATCACGCCGTCGGGGTCAGTGTTTTGCGAATTGATCAGGTGCAAAGCTTCCGCGACATCGCAGAATGTTTCGAGTTCTTGCGGCGCCGGTCCCAGCTTTGCCAAGTCGGGATCAAGCGCCAGCGCCTTCCCGCCAAGTTCCGGATGCCCGAAGAATAGCAGGCGGCCTTCGGCTTTGATCGGGCGTTCATTGTCGCCACCGACGGCCAACAACGTGTAGAACTGCGGACCGTCGTGATCGCCGTCCACACGAAAGCCGACAAGCACCAACTCCTCGTGGGGTTGTTGCTGTCCAGCGTGAAGAATGGGCAACTCGGACATGGAGAAATACTACATCTTCACGGGCGAAATCCGTTCCTCAATTCGAAAACGCGACTTCTTATCGGGTTTCGCGTTCTTATTGCAGGTTGAGGCAGGAGGCACAGCCACAAATGAAGAAATCGCTACTGATTGCAGTGTTCGGCTTATCGCTGGCGCTGGGAACAGCTCAAGCTCAAGTCGTCGTCAGGATCGGACCACCGCCGCCACCACCATTGCGTCAGGTCGTTCCCGTTGCTCCTGGCGCTCGCTACGTTTGGGTACCCGGTTACTATCGCTATAACGGCAACGTCTACGTTTGGGTACCGGGCCGCTACGCAATCCCGCCACACCATTATCGGGTTTGGGTGCAGGGCCGCTGGGTGCCCCGAAATGGAGGCTATGTGTGGGTCGCCGGATACTGGAAGTAGCTTCCGGAGTGCGGATCGAGCAATTCGTCGCGGCTTGCTTCTGAACGACATCCGATTTTGCCGCAACTGCTGAGCGGCAGCAGCATCTACTTAGCAGACATGGGAAACACCTTTAAGACAGCGTTATTGCTTACCGCTTTGACTCTTTTTCTGTTGTTCATGGGGCAGATTTTCGGCGGCCAACGAGGGTTGGTCATTGCCTTCGGCCTGGCCGTGGTCATGAACTTCGTCTCGTATTTCTACAGCGACAAAATTGCCCTGGCCATGTATCGGGCGCAGCCAGTCACCCGGGAACAGTTGCCTCGTGCCTACACGGTGGTTGAGCGCCTGACGCAGAAGATGGGCATCCCCATGCCCAGGATGTACGTGATCCCCACCGATTCGCCGAATGCGTTTGCCACCGGGCGTAACCCGAAACATGCCTCTGTGGCGATGACGGAAGGCATACTCAACCTGCTGAACGACGAGGAACTGGAAGGCGTGCTGGCGCACGAGCTCGGACACGTCAGGAACCGGGACATTCTCATCAGCTCGGTTGCGGCCACGCTGGCGGGCACCATTACCATGTTGGCCCGCATGGGATATTGGGCATCGCTCTTCGGAGGCATGGGCGATCGCGATGATCGGGACCGCGGAGGCGGCTTCATGGCGCTGCTGATGCTGGTCCTCGCTCCCATCGCAGCCACGTTGATTCAGTTAGCGGTATCGCGCTCTCGCGAATATCAGGCCGATGCCACCGGCGCGCAGGTCACCGGCAATCCCTATGCATTGGCCAGCGCCCTGAAGAAGTTGGATGCCGACTCCAAACGCATCCCCCTGCAGGCCTCGCCCTCCACAGCCCACCTGTTCATCGTCGCGCCTTTGTTGAGCGGCGTCACCTTTGCAAACTTATTTTCAACTCACCCACCCATCGCCAAGCGCATCGAGCGATTGACAGGACGTCCGGCCGAACTGGACTACTGAGCCAGGCAAGCGCTTTTTTCCGGCGCGGTTGCGAGGCGGCACCGTCGCTTCAGAGCTCAGAAAAACGGAGTTCTTGACAGGGCAAACCATCTCCTTAGAGGGCTGCTCTTTGCTATCCCACAATGTGGGATATGCCTGATTGTCCAGAAAAAAATTTGAACCGTTCCGAGGCCAGAGAGTTCATTTTTGTGAAAAGACACCGACTTCCGGAAGCGGGCTGCCTCACAACGATCGTCGCAAGTCGAAGAAAAGACGGGCAGAAATTATGTAGAGCATCTTGAGTGCCACAAAATAGCGACTGCATGTTTACAATATGCAACCGGAGGTCCATAATTGGTTTGTTGCAAGACCTTCAAGAACAGGCCCCACTTCCAAGCGAGCTGGTATTTTTCCAGTGTCTCACATTGTGGGAGGAGCATTTATGGCAGCAACTTCTGAACCACTGACAGAAGCTGATCATCGTGAGCGCATCTGGTTTTTCCCGCACAAATTCTGGCAAGCCACCAAGAACATGCCCAAAGATGAGGCCGCGAATCTGATGGCCGAAGTGGAGCGCTACGCCGAGGCCGGCGATTTTACGGCACTCAGCAAGTATCCATTCGTATTCGTTGGCGATCCCTACAAGAAAAAAAGCAGGAGCCCGGCGGCCTGAGCTTACGGCCGCGATCAAGAGACTGCGGCCGCTGATCGCTTTAGTCTGACCGGCCGCGAAGAGGCAATCGCTTTGGCCGGCATGGGTCGGACCACGATCGGCAGACGCGATGTCGTCTCCAGAAGATATCGCGCTCGGGCGATTTGTTCGGCGCCCCGGCTTATTCGTCGCAGTCCCTGCCCATACACCACCAGGAAACCATCCTGACGTTCGACCGCTACGCGGGAGATGCTTCCATCGTGCGCTCGGTCGAATGCATTTGCCAGACGCAGTATTCCAATCAGCGGTATGAGTTCCGATCGCCACTTCGCGCTGAGTCCCACAAACGAAAAGTTGCTGGTGAGCGGCAGATCCCCGCGATGATAACGGACCAGCACCGCGACACAATGCATCTCTTCTACGCTCCAGCCCAGCGGAGGCTTCAGTCTGGAGACCATGCGATATCCGCGTTTCGGGCGTGTGCCGGCATGTCCGTCTGCTCTTTTGCTTGTCCCCACCTCATGCAAGATGGCAGCAGCCTCCAGAATCCGGCGATGTTCAGCTCGCGCGGAGAGAACCTCGCAACGCGCGAGTCCGTCGTAAAGCTGTAGTGCGATTTGGGTGACGCGGACTGTGTGTGCAACGTCGGGATCCAGGAACGACGCCCAGTTCCGCAGCTTTTCCAACGCTGCTTCCTCTAGGACGTGCCCGATGGGAAGGTCGGAGCGCCACACCTGCCAGAGGGAATGCTTCCCCATCATCTTGTGACGATAGAGATCCAAACGCTTCTGCCGTTCCTCCGCGACTCGTTTCCGCCAGCGCAAGCGATCGTCCGCGGGAATATCGGCATGTGCTCTAATCAGGGCGCGCAAGACATCCAGATCGTGGACCTCGCCGAGCGCGTCTTGCAACTCGCGCAGGTCCTTTGCCCACTGGGCATGCCGTTGCGGCAGAAAGTTTTCCACCGTGTAACGGAATCGCTTGATACCAATTCTCAATTGGTGATAACCCACTGCACTGCGGTTCCGCAGCGCGCGACGGTGCAACGCGTGCGCCTCCAGCCAGCGCTCCAAGGCGAGATGCTGGAACACCAGGCCTTCCAAGGGAATTCTGCCGATTCGTTTTGCCAGATGTGCATTCAGCGACGCCCAGCGTTTGCGATCGAAACCAGCAAGCGCATCTTGTGCGGCAATCTTGAGCGCCGTCTCTTTCTGTGCAAGCGCGGCGGACAGACCTTCGCCAACCGGGTCGCCGGACGACGAGAGTTTCGCTACCCACTCCATCATGACCTGCGTGTCGCGTAGCTCGCCCAGGCTGCTGAACAGCGGCTTGGCCAGCCGCTTCATCTGCCTCCAGGCGGGGTCCGGATCGACAGAGAGAAATCCATCTGCCATGGAACGGCAGCGCCGGATTGCGACTCGCAAGTCATGCACGGGATCAGGAGCAAAACCCGCGCTGGCTTTGTCGCACTCGTCTAAAACACGGGCCGCCCAATGGGCGAGCCCTGCCTTTTTTTCTTGGGGGTGAGAACCTGGCAGCATGAAAGGTGACCTGATGAAGTTATACAGTCATTTTTAGGCGATGGCAGTGAAGAAATGGGTCGGCTGTTTAGGCTCTGCAAAACAGCATCTCCGGGGGCCGAAGCCCCAGTTTTATTCGAACCGTTTTGCGGCACGTCTGAACAGGCTGCTGAAAAAGGCGAAACGGGACCCGGTGTCGCCAGCTAAAGCCGGCTCAGAATCTTTAAGCTTGCGCTTTCGGCACGACTGAAGCCGTGCCCTGTTACAAAGCGCTATTACGAAGCGCTTGCTTGCGGCACGGCTAAACAGTTTGCTGAAAAAGGAACCAAGACAGTAATTTTGGCCCGTCTTGACGCGAATTTCGGCTCGTAAACTGTCGATTCTTAGTTCATGGAATCGCGCGAATTGGCGCGTAATTCGTTTTTCAGCAAACTGTGAAGCCGTGCCCTGACACAAACCGATTTGAGAGATCGGTTCTACAGATAAGCGCGTTCGGAGCTGCGGATGGCGCGATAGCGTTCGAAGACTTTGCGATCACTCTCCAGTCCAACGATGGATTTGATGCTGCTTCCGCGGAAGGTGTGGGACAGCATCTTCCACCAATTACGAAAAACGAAGATCGGATCGTGCGCAATGACTGCCGGCATGTGCCGGACTTTCATCCAGCGCTCTGACCGCCAACGCTCATATTCGATCTCCTCTGGCTGGAGATGTTGCGTGGCGACGACGGCGGTGGTGCCATCGTATTCTTCGAGCCGGTCGATTTTGATCAGATCGCGGGCGCGAAAATCTTTCGTCATGGGCGTGCCCGGATATGGCGTGGGATGCTGGATGTAGGGCCAGTCCACGTACTCGCGGGCGAATTCCAAGTTGACGTGGATGGACTCGCGCGTGTCGTCGGGATTGCCAACGATGAGTCCGCCCACCACATACATTTTGTTCTGGTGCAGGTAGTCGATGGCGCGCAAGGTGGCATTGCCGGTCTTCCGCCCTGCCTCGCGAAATTCGTTCTTGGCTGCGGCCTTCAGGAACTGAAGATCGTCTTCGAGAATGTTCTCGATGCCGAGAAACACGTAACGGAATCCCGCCCTCCGCATCAGCGGGGCCAGAGTATCGCCATGCATCGCGATCGGCGAGGTCATCGCCTGCACCGTGTAAGTAATGTCATTCAGTCCGGCATCGATGATGGCCTGGCAGAGCGCCTCAAAGCGCTTGATGTTGAGACTGATGTTGTCGTCGACGATGAAGATGGCGCGAGCACCGTGATCACGCGCGTCGCGAATGTCGGCCAAAACACGATCGAATGTATAAGTGTGAAAGTTGCGGCCACGCATCTCGATAATGGAGCAAAAGCCGCAATCGAAGGTGCAGCCGCGAGAGGTCTCGACCACATCGACCGGACGTCCCATCATGGTGTAGTTATTCAGCACCCGCGCGTTGCGTTTGGGTAAGCGGATCTCATCGCCCTCCAGGCTATGAACCGGTCGCGAAGGATTTTCATGCCAGCCATCGTCCGCCCGATACGAAAGTCCGAGAATCTTATCGAAGCCCGAGCCGCATTCCGTGGCCCGCAGTAACTCACGAAATGTGATTTCTCCTTCGCCGCGCACGATGTAATCCACGCCGTTACCGGTTTCCATGTAAGCCGCGGACGCCAGGCTGGGGTCATATCCGCCCACGATCACGCGGACGTCCGGCCGCAGCGAACGTACCAGTGCGACGATCCGCATCGCGGTCTTGCGCTGGAAGGTCATCACAGATAGTCCCACAATGTCAGGGTTGTGTTCAGCCACGAGCCGCTCGACTGTCTCGCGAACTTTGTCCTGTACCAGGATCAGGTCTGCGACCGCGACGTTGTGATGCGCGTCGATATTGCCAGCCAGTGAGGACAAAGCTCCATTGGGCATGCGCACCGCGACAGTTGGCATGTGCTCGAACGAGTCGGGCATGGAAAGGAGGAGAATGTTCATCGCGTAATTCCTGCGGACATTGGCGACCGGTTCCCCACGAACCAGAACAGATGCTGGTGTACATGCTACACCGAAACGGGATGGCAGGACTGATGATTTGCCTGTCGCCCGCAGGAAACGTCGGGACGGGGAAAGCAGGGATCAGCTTTGATCCGGCGAGGTCAGCAGCGAGGGCTGACCGATCCAGAGCTTGTTGCTCAGACATATTGTCCAGCTTGGGCGCGGGCAGCCGGTTAATCGCGACTGGACTTCGTTGTAAGGGCCTACGAAGCGCAGGGCCGCCGGCAAGCGAGGATAGATGCGGCGAAGCCATCTTACGGCTCGGGACGCGGAGATTCGTTCACGCTCCCCATAGGTGAACTGGAACTCATCGCGCAAGCGTGGCGGCAACAATTCGGTTGTCAGCGCGCGATACCAGAAGGGCGGTCGTACTCTGAGGCCAGCGCCGTCTTGCAGGCGGTGCGCCATCTCGCGCGTAGTAGGGCTAACGCCCAGCATGTCCGATTGCAACGCGGATTTCATGTAAAGCGTGAAGCCGCGCCAGTCCGTTGGCAAGTATTCGCGCGGAATGCCGAAGAGCGCGGCTGTGAGGCAACTTTCCGCGTAGTACTGCTCTCGCTCCGCGTCGCCGAGCGGCGGCAGCACCAGTTCGTAAGCCAGAAGAGCGCTGTCGATTAGAGTTGCATAGACCCAGCAAAGCGCGGAGAGTTCGTTGGCTTCGTAAGGTGATCCTTGCGGGAATCGAGATGCCGTCTCGGGGAGCGTTCCGCGAATGCTCTGATGTCGGCGGTGCAGATGTTGAGCGGTGGCGCAAGCTTGGTCGACCGTTCCGAAGACCATGGTGAACATCACGCGAAAGGTCTGATGAAAGCGGCCGATGGGATCGTTCAGGGTTCTG
>Ga0302326_10024260_pt1 | contig 12335 bp, 9 predicted proteins | sample Palsa_T0_3_FD_202264 | JGI IMG/M metagenome (GOLD analysis project Ga0302326, IMG submission 202264) | Peat permafrost microbial communities from Stordalen Mire near Abisko, Sweden - Palsa_T0_3 | ecosystem: Environmental > Terrestrial > Soil > Palsa > Peat permafrost | place: Sweden: Abisko...
CCAGTCCTCGACGGCGATCTCCACCGGCTCGAGCGCAAGTCGGGCGTAGGTGAACAGCGCCTCTTGTGCGAGCTCGCCGATCAGACCGTAGGAGTCATCGCAGCGCTCCATCGCCCGGTAGCAGAACGCGAGCAACGCGCGTCGGGCGGCGAGCCGCGCCGCGGGATCAGTGGCGGTGTTGCGGTCAAGCCGCTCGCGCGCGGCCTCGATTCGGCGCTCGAGCGCAAACGTCTGGCCCTTCGACCGGTCTCCGTCGCCGAGCCAATTCGCCAACCGTTCGTAGAACGGCTCGGGCGAGATCGGGAACAGCTTCCAGCGGCCACGCAGTGCCCGCTCATACAGACGGTCGCGCGGAGGGTGGCGCATCGCGCGGTCAGATCTCGCGGGTACAGGCCCTGCTTGAGGACCTTGATGCGCGCCTTGCCGCGCACACCCGGATCGGCCCCGGCATCCCCTGCAAGCGCTTCGGCGTCGAGGCGCGCCTCGGTGAGCCGAAGTCGGAGATCGTCCAGGTGCGAGAGCTTTGCCTCGGTCGTGGCGCTCCCGACGATCGGCGGCCGTCTTCGATCGCCGCGGCGAGCGCGTCCAGATCACCGTCATGGTCGGCCACCGTGACCACGCAGAACCACAGATCCCAATGGCTCCAGACGACCTTGCGGTTCGTTCTCCACGGCTCGGGGCCGTAGATCGGAGTCCGTCCCGATCTGGTCACGGCCGCCGCCAACTGTCGAGCACGCGTACGACGTCCGCTCGCACCTGGGCGCGTGCCTGTCCACGCTCGAGGCCGGACATCAGCAGCTCGTCGTAGTGGGTGTCGTGGTGGCGGACGGCCGCCGCGACCGCCAGCTCGAGCGCCTCGGGCTCCAGCGCGCGCCCAGCCGCCGACCGACCCACCCTGCCCGACCCGCGCGCCGCAGCGTGAGACGCGATCGCCCGCGCCCGATCAGCCGGACAGCCGGGGAAAAGGCAGGCGATCTCCTGCGCCATCTGCGCCTCCAGCTCAACGTCCTCGTCGACCCGTTTGAGCGCGTCGCGCTCGCGCCGTCGCGCCCGCGCGTCCTCGTCCTCCAGGCACTCGACCTCGGCGCGCTCGAGCGCGCCCTCCTCCACCAGGATCCCTTGGCGCTCGTAGCGCCCCCGTGAGCGGCTGAAGCGCACAACCACCGCCGACAGGCCGCTGACCGCCTTTGCCCGCCGCGTCAACGCCGCGTCGCCGGACGGCAGAAAGACCAGGTGCTCCATGTCCGCACAGGTCAGGCACACAGGGCCGCAGTCGTCCATGATCAACCACCCGCCAGCGTCGGTACTGCAGACCGAGCAGCTCCAGTCCCTGACCGGAGAGACGACCACCAGATCAGGCGGGCGGCTCTGGCGCTCAGTCAGGCGGGCCCGCTTTCGTTCCGATAACTCCGGGGAGACCCAATGCGTTCGGTACGCCCGCTCGATCCCAGGGTCCCCGGACTTCGAGAACCGCAGCGTCCGCCGGTCACGTGTGCGCGCCACATACCCCGTCTCGCTCGGCTCAAGCCCGCGCGCCTTCGCCCAGCGGCGAAAGCACTGCATCGCGGTCGAGATCTTCCCCAGGCTCGCTACCACTACCCGCTCCAGATAATCCACGCGACCCTGCCGCCACTCGTCCACGCGGCGCGGTTCGAGCCAACCGACGCCGACCAGCACGTCGATCGCCGTGACGAACTTGCGCTCCGCCAGCGCAGCCTCCGCGGCGCGCACCACCCGCTGCTCGAGCTTGCTCCCGTTGCCTGCACTCACCACGATCTCAAACTACACGCGCGGCCAGCGCCATGACCACGAGCCGGAGCGCGCGCCAATCATGGATGCCAGGGCTCGCCGGCGATCAGCTTCGCGAGCAGGCCGCTCGCGCCGAGATGGTCGCCCGGGTTAAGCCACAACAGCGCCCAGCACAACGTCTCGCCTCGCTCGAGGTAGCCGACACGCCACGCGCTGATCATCAGCCCGTGCAGGCAGCGCAGAAATGGTCGGTTATCCACCCACCCCCACGAGAGCACACCATCGAGGTGCTCTGGCAGCGACTGCTCGGCGGCCCACACGCCCGCCGCGTAACGCGCGAGCGCCGCCTCGACATCGCCGGCATCAAAGGCGAGCAACCCGAGATGCGCGTGCGCGTCCAAGCAGCGCGGATCCCGCTCAGCGACGCCACGCAGCACCGCCTCCGCCCGCTCCTGCTTCCCGCCGTCGCGCAGCGCGAGCGCCTCCTCGATCACATCCCGCGCATCTGGGTCATCACCGCCCGGCAGCAACTGCTCGAACTCGTAGCCACGCCGCGCACCCCCAGCGATCACCTCCACGAGCGGGACGGGGACGACACCCTCCGGCTCGCCCCAGTACTCATCGCCGGCGATCCACATCCCGCGCTCGTACAACCGCAGTGGTGCGCCGGTGAACTCGACCGCGGCTGGCGGATCGGTCAGCCCACGGGGATAGCACCACCGATCCAAGCTCACCGGCGCAGCCTACGAGATCCATCGAGACGGCCGATCGGCGGCGCTTTGGCCTCTCGCCGGATTGCGAGCGCTCGCTCCTTCCACTGTTGGCTTTCGCCTTGTAGAGCGGCCTGGTTGGATGCGCATCGTCGCCGCAGATCGGCGCCGCGGCATCCTCATGCACTATTCCCATTCACTGAACCCGAAGGTTTCCGCTGGGTTTAGTCCCGTGGAGGCGCTTAGGGGACTATTCGATCCGCGCGGGTGTCGGTACTCCTACTCCTCGTTTGGGTGGGCGCAGTCGAGCTCGGCAAGGTCTTGGAGGTCCTGTGGTCGCCCGGCCGTGCGCTTCATCTCGCGCAGGTTCGCCAGCGAGCAGACCTGGATCTCGATCCCGAATGCGTTTGCGACTCGTGCGTCGGCGGCGAGCGTCTTGTACGTGTTGTCCGCCTCGATGCCGGGGATCGATTGCATGATGTCCAGGATCCCGAGCGGGGTCTCGAGCCGGAAGTTCCCGCCCTCGGCGAGATCTTCTGGCTGTCGAGGGTCGAAGCGGAGCTCGTCCTCTTTGAGTCACGCAGCGAGTCAAACGCCATCGCATGCCCAAACCGGGCCCCCGGACCAAAGTCCTGTGCCTGCGTCCACTGTGGCTCCCACACGACCCACCGATCCTCGCACATTCGCCGACCAACAATCCACCCGGCGACCTGTCCCCTTTGGCTGACCCGACAGCTGGCGCGGGCGAAAGGGATCGACAACCGCACGCTCCGAACGCCCGCCGAGAGACTCCCGGACTCCGCGGCGCCGGCGTCTCAGATCCCAACGCTGACCGCACGCAGACCGAGGGCGCGAGCTGCGTCTCAATCATGTACGGAAGCCGTGAAGGGCGATCGATGCGGGACACATGGTTCGGCACCCAACAGGTGGGCGGGAAACTGCTTTGCGGATCATGGCCTGGGCGTACCCCAATCCAAGACTGTGGCCGAGCCCGCGTGGCGGCCGTTCGGCTGCGAGGCATCGGGGTTCGCTTGACGTCGGATCTCGACGTCGTAGAGATCCCCAGTTAGGAAGCGTGGCGCCACGTCGATAGTCAGTTGGCGTGTATTTCGGTGCCGGGAGACGGGCTCGAGGTGGTCGATCAAGATCGCTTCGGACGAGGATGCGCGCTACACGAGGATTCACCAATGCGTCGTAGCCGTTCACCTAGGACCCCTCCGCCAGCTGCCCCTGAGCTCCAAGCGAACATCGAGGTCGGAGAACTTCGCTTTGAGCTGCTACTCGCAGCCACGAACTATGGGGTTGGAGCGGCCGTCAGCGCTGCGGATCGTGAGCAGAGCACTCTTGGCGTGAGCTGCCGGAATGGAGGCAGAACTAACAACAGCGGCTCGCTGCCGTGCTCGGGGAATTGAATTGGAAGCGATTGTGGATGTGATGGTGTCACGCGCTCGTCGCTGCCGGCAATGATCCTGTATATGGGTGATCCTGAACCTCGGCGGGCGCGTTTTGAGGCGCTGTTTCGTGAACACCATTCCGCGGTGCGGGGTTACGCCCGGCGACGGGTGCCGTCGGAGGCGGTCGACGACATTGTCTCGGAGACGTTCCTTGTCGTCTGGCGGCGGCTCGACCAAGTGCCCGAGTGCGCGCTGCCGTGGCTGCTGACCGTCGCCCGCAACGTCGTCGGAACCGAGTGGCGAGGCGCCGCAAGGCGCCAGCGGCTGTGGCTCAAGGCCCAGCGCGGGCACGTCGTGGGCTACGACCCCGAGCCCGACATCGCGGACGGACCGGTTGTGGCCGCGCTCGCGTGCCTGAAAGAGCGTGACCGTGAGGCGCTCACCCTCGTGGCCTGGGACGGGCTCACGCCCGCGCAAGCCGCCGCTGTGCTCGGCGAGCCGTCGGACCGCTTCCGCCAGCGCCTGCGCCGCGCCGGGCACCGTCTGCGGGTCCACCTCAACGACGAACTCCGGGGCACGGAATTCGCACGCCCCCATCACGATCCCGCCCCGACCGGAGGCCCCGCATGAGCACTGGACTCGACACCGATCCTGAGCTGCTTGACCTCGTTCGCGCCGCCGACCCGATGCTCGACCCGCGGGTGCACGCGAACGGCGGGCTGGACACCGAATCGGCGCTGCGCATGCTCGCGCTCAAGCTCGATCTCCCGCCCGCGCCCCGGAGCGCGCGTCGTCGGCGCCGCACGGCGTTGCGCATCGCGGTCCTCGCCGTCGCGGTCGTGGCGGCCGTGTTCGTGGCGGTCAACGTCACCTCCACCGGGAATGGCTCCGACGCGGTGTCGCCGGCCCAAGCGCAGATACTAAGGCACGTCCGTGATGCTCTGGTGTGGCCGGCCCACGCGATCTACGAAGAGGACGTCGTGTCCACGGACACCCGGCCCAACGGCACGACGCACACTGTTGAGTACCACAAGTGGATGAGCACGAGCCCCCCGTGGGACAACCGGATGATCGTGATCGTGAACGGCAAGGTGCTATGGGAGCAGACGGCGGTCAACGGCCGGCTGGACCTGTATGACCCAACGACCAACACCGTGTACGCGCCACCGGCGCCGAATCATTCGCCCGATTTGCCCCAAAACAACTCGGTGGCGGCGTGGGTCCAGTCCCTGCTCAGCCAGCCGAACGTGACGGTCAACCCCAACGCAATGCTCGACGGCGCGCGAGCGATTGAGCTCACCTTCGATCGCGGTCGCTTCAGCTACTGGATCTCGCCCCGCACCTACCGACCGCTACAGGTCGAGGACCGCTATTTCCCCGGGATCACTCGCTACCCGATCGTGCGTGTCCTCACCGGGTCCGCGGCCTCGCCCAACCTGCTGTCGCCGCTGGCCCAGCATCCCCACGCCACCGTCGATCACAGCCCCGCCGATTACGCAGCGGCCTTCCGGCGGCTGATTGACGTGAGGGGGACGCAACTCGGGCGCTGACCTGATGCAGAACGGCTGGGGCAGCCCTCGTACGGAGCGGTAGAAGGACCCTGGAATCGTCGAACCGCCGGGCACGGACGCGAACGAGCAGTCCACCCAAAGCGACAGTCTGCCCGGCGTCTGACCGGACAGCTCGTCCGGCCTACGAGCACCCGGTGCTCGTCTTCGATCGTTGCGACAGCGTCCGCCGTGGCATGAGATGCTCCAGGAGTGGAGCAGCGGATCAGCCTTATCACGCTCGGGGTTGCCGACCTTGAGCCGGCGCGCTCGTTCCACGAGGCGCTCGGGTGGACCGGCGCTCACCAGCCGGACGATGAGGTGTGCTTTTTTCAAGCCGGAGGGATGGTGTTCGGCCTCTGGACGGCACTGGGTGGCCACGGCGCCCCCGGGATCGAGCTGGCCTACAACGTGCGTTCGCCGGAAGAGGTCAGCGAGGTTCTGGCCGAGGCTGAACGCGCTGGTGGAACGATCAGGCGCCCGGCAGGACAGGCCGAATGGGGCGGGACGACTGGAGCGTTCGCTGATCCTGACGGATACGTGTGGGAGGTGGCGCACAATCCAGGCTGGACCCTGGACGAGCACGGAGCTGTGACGATCTAGCGCCGACCGCACTTCAAGCGAAAGCAACACCGACAACTCGCTTTCGCTTTGGGCTAATTCCGACAGCGGGGGCCCCTAAGAGGATCCACAACCGCACGCTCCACGCGCCGCCTGACGCCGCCTGACGCCGTCTTGCGCCGGCCGCGAGCATGTCTCACTTCCTAACCCTCTAAGAACATCGTCGCGCACAGCTCACGGGCCCGAATTTTGGCGAGCAGGAGGGAAGCAGCCCGGATCGCCGCCGTGCTTGCGCGATAAGGCAAAGCTTCGAATCACGCGGTCAGCACGGCGCCGTCGCTGTCGTCGCTGGCCTCGCTGCCGAGGATAACCTGCGTGCCTGCTCGGCACTGAATAGCTTTCGCTAGGGACGGGCCGTTCAACGAGGTGGCGCGGCCGTTCGCCTTGCGACCGAGGCGCAGCGAGCTAGACCAGGCCGCGGACCGCTGGCCTTTCTCCTGTGCAGCGGCGACGGTGGCATGGCCGCGCGAGTCGCAAACGTGGTGTTTCGGCGTTTGTTTGGCTACCTAGTTGACGGCGAGTGTGCGTCAAGCGATACTCGCGCCGGATGCTCGCGCCATCAGTGATCTCGTGGAGACCGGGGCGGCTGGCTCTCCGTCGTGGGCGAGGCGTGGTGGTGCTCGTGGTGTTGGCCGTATTGGTGGTGGTGGCGTTTGCGACGGCGAGCGCGGATGCCGCGACGGCGACGGTCGGGGAGGTGAGCTTGACCCCGAACCTGGCCAACCTCGATTCGACGGGCTTGAACATTCCGGTCTTTCAGGGCGATGCGAGCGGAAACTATGTGCTGACGGCTCCGCACGATGGCACGATCACCTCTTGGAGTTTTCTCAGCGGCGGTGCCAGTACGGGTTCGATGTTTGTGCTGCGGCGCCTCCAGGCGACGGATGGCACGGGGGAGAACTGGCGCGCGTTGGGCACGTCAGCTGCGGTCGCGGTCACCACGGCCACTGGGACCGACGCGGTGAACGGGCCGTTTGCGACGAGTATTGCGGTCTCCGCGGGTGACCGGATCGCGCTGCAGCCGGTCAACGGCTTGGCCACGCCGATCGAGCAGGGCGTCTCCGGTGCCGACGGGATCCGGTATTTCTCGACGCCGTTTGCGGATGGGTCGTCGAGCATGCTCGCGGCGGGCGCCACAGCGGACAATGGACAGGTCGTCCCGATCCAGGCGACAGAGACCTACAACCCGCCGCCACCGTCCGCATCGCCGACCGAGGTGCTGACGATCACCGCGACCGGGTCGGGCTCCGGCACCGTCTCGGGCTCGGCGATGTGCCGCAAGGCTTCGGTCGCGGATACGACCTGCCACGCGTCGTTCCCGTACGGCACGGTGGTCACCCTCACCGCCAAGGCGGACACCGGGTCCACGTTCGTCGGCTGGCTGTTTCCGGGCGACATGAACTGCGTGCTCGGCACGTGCTCGATCGTCATGACCGGCGACGAGTCGGTCACCAGCGTCTTTGAGGCGCCGCAGACGTTGACGACCACCGTCGATGGAGCCGGCGAGGGCTTCGTGTCAGATGTTCCGGAGCGTGCGACCGGTCGCGAGGGCTCGAGCGGATCGATCTGCACCAAGGCGGGCTTCGCGGCGCGGACGTGCACCAAGCAGTACGCCTATGACGCCGAGCCGACCCTGCGGGCGGTGCCGACCCACGGGTACCAGTTCACCGGTTGGTCGGGTGCGTGTTCGGGCACGGGAACCTGCACGGTTCTGATGAACGAACCGCGGAGCGTCACGGCGACGTTCGGCTACGACGCGGGCGTGCACGTCAACGGGATCGAGATCACGCAGGGCATCCAGACGACCGAGCTCCCGACGCGCACGACACCGGCCGGCTACGCGGTCAGCTATCGCGGCGTCCCGATCAGCTCCAACGGCGGCTCGGGCACCGCCCCGGTCACGGTCACGCTCGCCCAGGACCACGCGACCGTCGTGCGCGTTTATGTCAACACGCAGCGGGCTCGCCGCGGCGAGCCTGCGCCGTCGATGCGCCTCATTGCCTACCGGAGCGGCAAGATGCTCGCACCCGGCCCGATCGGTCCTGATATCTCCACGCGACTCACGAGTCGCCTCTCCGGGCCATCGGTGCCCGTGGGTCCGCTCGGGTCGGTGACCTCAGCTCAGCAGTTCAGCGTGGGAGGCGCATACACGTTCACGCTGCCGTGGGGCTGGGCGGAGGGCACCGTGTCGTTCATCGCCGACACCAACCCCCAGCCAGGGATGTTCCCAGCGAAATGCCCAGACACCGATTGCCTTGACCGCGGGATCGAGCTTCAGAACGTGGACTTCCATCCCGTCAGCTTCGCCCAGATCGATCCGATCGCCATCACCGTCAACGGCAACGGTCCCCAGGGCTTCAAGGCGCTGATCGGCCCGCAGGTCGATCCGGCGCTGGTCCAGGTACAGGACCTCGTGCCGTTCCCGATCTACACCGCACCTTACGTCGCCGTGGTCAATGGCACGAACGCGGCGTTGGGTTGCGACGGGGTCACTCAGGGCAGCCTGACCAACAGTCAGTTCGGGCAGGCTGTGTACGCGGCTCAGGACACTGCGCTTCTGCAATACGTCAAGAACTGGGCCGGCCTCAACAACACGAGCTCGTCGATCATCCCGTTCGGGTTGCTCGCGAAGGTCACCACGAGCAATTGCGCCAACTCGTTCGGTCAGTTCTCCGGTGGGCTGAGCAACGGCGCGGTCCTGTACTCGAGCGCACAGCCGGATTCGGTCGCCAGCGACGATCGTCCGATCACCGGAATCGCCCACGAGTTCCATCACGACATCGGGCTCCCGCACGCGGGGCAGCAATGCGGGAGCGGGAGCGTCGGGACGGCGCTGACGCTCACCGGCACAACGACAGTCAACAGCGCGACGCTCACGGTCGCGACGGCCGGTCTGGCGCCCGGTCAGCCGATCATCGGTCCGAACGTGCCGAGCGGGACCGAGATCCTGACGGTGGGTGCGACGTCGATCACCATGACCGCCAAGGCGACCGCGACGAACACTGGGAGCTTCCAGTTCACCACCGGTCTCGGCCAAACCGGCTCTACCTGGCCGCCGACCCAGGTCGCATCGAGTGGGATCCCAGCGGATGGCTTCCTGGACGGCGTCGGGCTCGTCGGCCTCGACGATCCGGCCAACTCGCCCTACGAGATCCGAGGTCCGGCCGTGCCCGGCACGGCGGGACAGGAGTTCTACGACCTCATGTCCTACTGCACCGGCGGCAACGACGCACTCGGCTGGATCTCGGTCAAAAACTGGAACTACGACGCCGGGTTCGATGCACCGGCTCCAACCGCCGTGGGAGGCGATGCCGCCCGCGACGCGAGCGTCCAGCCAACTACACCGGCGCTTCGCGCCGTGGCGACTCGGGTGCCCTCGCCACCCACCGCCGCAAGGACGTTCCCCACCGATCCGCCGCCGTCGGTCGCGGCGACCCGCACGTTGGACGTGTCGACGTTCTTCGACGTCAGCAGCGGCCGCGCCGTCTCCACCTCCGTCACCCCCGATCTCCTCGCCCCAACGCCGAACAGCGCTCACGCCACCTACACGCTGGCGGGACGCGACGCGGCGGGCAGCCTGGTGACGAGCGCCGGCACCGTGACGAGCCTGCTTCATGATGATCCCGGTCCAGGTCACAGGCCCTCCGCCATCGTGATGATCGAGGGCAGGCTTCCGGCAGCGCGCGTCCGCGAGGTCGACGTCCTCCAAAACGGGACCCCAGTCGCGCAGGTTCACGCCAGCGCGCATGCCCCGACCGCGGCCTTCGTCAGCCTGCGCCGCGGAGCGCGGATCGGCGGGATCGGCGGCGAGACGTTTCGCTGGCGCTCGCGCGATGCCGACGGCAACGCGCTCCAGGTCACCCTTGACTTCTCCCCCAACAACGGGCGGACCTGGACCGAGATCTACGCCGGGACCGACACCGGCGTCGCCCGCCTGCCGGGTGACCTGCTGAGCGCCGGGCGCCAGGCCCGCGTCCGCCTCTACGTCTCGGACGGGTTCAACGAGGCGATCATCACCTCCCCGCCCTTCGACTCACCGGGCGTCCCGCCGCAACCGCAGATCACCGTGCCGCAGCAGCGCGGCATGCGCGTGTCGGCCAACTCGGCGGTCAACCTCGCGGGCATCGCCTGGACAGACGCCCGAACGCGGTTGACCGGCCGGGCGCTGCGCTGGCACGCCGGCCGCCAACTCCTCGGCTTCGGCCAGCAGATCAGTACCACAGCCCTGACGGCGGGGCGGCACCGGGTCACCCTGACAGCGCGTGACCCGGACCGTCGGACAGGGAGCACGTCGGTGACCATCACCGTAGCGCCTGCACCGCCCATCCTCTCCCTCCTGAAGGCCCCGAAGCGGATCTCTGCGAAGGCACGATCGGTGACGGTGCATATCGCGACGCTCGCCGCGGACACAGTGAAGATCGGCCGCCGCGCCGTGCGCCTCGGCCGCCGCCCAACCGCGCTGCGGCTTGCGGTCACCCGAGGCCGACGCACGCTCGCGCTCATCCTGGTCCTGCGCTCCGGCTCCTACGTGCTGAAGGTTCCCCTCGCCATCGCGCGCTGAGCTCCACGACGTCCGGTCAGCGGGAGACGACGGGGCCCCCAGCGGTCATCCGGGCGCTTCGGCTTTTGGGCGAGGCGTGCGCCTCGCCCCAGGGGGTCCGATCCAGCTTGAGTGTTCAGAACACCGGTCGATTTGCGGCGTTGAGATCGACTACGAGCTCATTACTCCACACGTTCCCAACACTGCCGATCGCCCAGATCTTTACATTCTCGTTCAGGCAGGTGTTAGGCAACTCTGGGTTGAGAAACGGGGCTGTAAATGTCCCATCGGCAACCGCGGCGGCGTCGAGCGAGTCATGGGCTTCACCTCCGAGGACGAGGTCTTTCGCTTCCTGCGACTCACACCACCGGTCGAACAGGCAATGGTCGACTCCGGGATCGTCCTGCTCAAGTACTGGCTCGAGGTCGGTCAGCCAGAGCAGACGCGGAGAATCGAGTCGCGCATCGACGACCCGCGAAAGGTGTGGAAGCTCTCACCGATGGACCTCAAGTCCTACAGCCGCTGGTATGACTACTCCCGGGCCCGTGACGAGATGTTCGCCGCGACCAGCACCGAGTTTGCCCCCTGGCACGTCGCTGACTCAAACGACAAGAAGCGCGCGCGGCTGAACATCATCAGTCATCTACTGGAGCAGATCCCGTACGACTCCCCGAAACGGGAGCCCGTCGTGCTCCCGGAACGCGAGAAGCCAGGCGGCTACCGTGAGCCGAACCACTCGCAGCTGTACATCCCAGCGAAGTACTAAGTCGCGGCGGACACGAATCACCCACTCCCGCACGTGATGCGCGTCGCGCGGCAGCACGAATCGACGGTCGAACTGCCACGTCGTACGTTCGTTGCATGATCGAGCACATCGCGCGCTTCCCGCGCGTGCGCGACCAGGCCGTGTTCGTCGGCAACCCCGACGACGTCGTGCCCGAACGATTCGCGCCGCACCTACCATGGATCCGTGAGTGGACGGAGGAGCACTACTCCTTCGCCGGCTACATCACCGGCTTTGACCCCGCCGAGTTCGCCGACCGCACAAGGCTCCGCACCGAGCTCGGCTACCACGAGGACGAGCAGGTGTGCATCGTCACCGTCGGCGGCTCCGGCGTCGGCGGCGACCTGCTCCGACGCGTGATCGCCGCCTTCCCCGACGCCAAGGCGCGGGTCCCGGCGCTGCGAATGGTCGTCATCGCCGGGCCGCGGATCGACCCGCGCGCCCTGCCCACACACGACGGGCTCGAAATACGCGCCTACGTCCACCAGCTCTACCGGCATCTCGCCGCCTGCGACCTCGCCGTCGTCCAAGGCGGACTGACCACCGCGATGGAACTGACGGCAAACCGGCGGCCGTTCCTCTACTTCCCGCTCCGCCACCACTTCGAGCAGAACCTCCACGTCCGCCACCGCCTCGAGCGCCACCGCGCCGGACGCTGCATGGACTTCGAGCAGGAGACCCCCGAGACGATCGCCGCCGCGATCGCCGACACAATCGGACGCGAAGTCGACTACAAGCCGGTCGAGACAGACGGCGCAGCACGAGCAGCGGCGCTGATCGCGCCACTACTCGAAGAACGCAAAGGACGACGCCCGCCGAGCACACACCTACACGGCGCGCCAACCGCGAACACGAGCAACACAATCCCACCAGGCGGCTGACACGCCGAACGCCGACGCTCCGCTACACGAAGTGACCTTGCAATCAACAGTTCGCGCACATGCGCGGCGTTCTCGCAGGCGGACCATCAGCATCGGGGACGGGGACGGG
>Ga0302326_10024262_pt1 | contig 12335 bp, 7 predicted proteins | sample Palsa_T0_3_FD_202264 | JGI IMG/M metagenome (GOLD analysis project Ga0302326, IMG submission 202264) | Peat permafrost microbial communities from Stordalen Mire near Abisko, Sweden - Palsa_T0_3 | ecosystem: Environmental > Terrestrial > Soil > Palsa > Peat permafrost | place: Sweden: Abisko...
AAGCGCGGGCCGAACAGGCAATGACCGCGTTTGAGGTAACGGGATTCCAGCGCGACCAAATTGCAACGTTCTTCGTCAATCCGGCCGGGCAACACGACCTTCACGGCACTGCACAAGACCCTGAGGCGTCTGCCGGCGCACATCACGCCGGCGCCGGCGCGGCGGCGGGTGCGGCAACCGGGGCTGGCGTGGGCACCGTGGTCGGCCTAGCGACAATGCCTGTTCTGGGACCAGGTGGGGCATTAGCTGGGGCTGCCATCGGCGCTTATGTCGGATCGTTGGCTGGTGCGCTAAAGCAGATGGGCGATCCTGGGAGCCCCGTTGGGGAATGCGCCCATTCCGAACGAAGCCGTGACGAAGTGCCACCCCGGAAACCCGGGATGCTCGTGGCCATCGGAGCCGCCTCTTCGTCGGAGGAGGCGGGTGCAATCACCGTTCTGCACGCGCAAGGAGCAGCGGATATCGAGCGGGCGCAAGGAAGCATTATCCAAAGCCAGTGGACTAATTTCGATCCACTGGGGGCGCCTGCTTTGGTGCGAATCGCGGTGTAGGCCGGTTCGAGCGGGGCCCGTAGGGCGGTCTCGCCTGAGCGCTTCACGGCGGCCGCCGACATGAGGCAGACTTCCCTAAAGGAAATCAGTTGAAATTATGGGACCACGTTCATGATTGCGCTCATCCCAAATCTGCCTGACAACGTTTTGGGGCTCGTCACCTCGTCTAGGGTGACTGCGAGTGACTACGAAACGGTGCTCGTACCAGCGATCGAGTCGACGATGGCGAGACACGGACGGGTTCGCATACTCTATCAATTGGGCCGGCATTCACCGGATTTACCCCTGGAGCAATGTGGGACGACTTGAAATTGGGCGTTGCCCATATGAAGGCCTGGGAAAAGGTTGTCGTCGTTACGGATATTGACCGGATTGCCGACGCCACACGTCTCTTCGGGTTTGCGATGACCTGTCCGGTAAAGATCTCTCCGTCCAGGGAAATCGCCGCGGCGACACAATGGATTTCGAGCGACCTACCGCTGGCCTGACGCATCGGAATTGAATCAACGCTTTATTTGCAACGGAGACGACCATGCTCGAATACTCGATCCTGCGGCCCGAAGGGATCCTGCTGCTGAAACCCGACGCGTCACTAAGCAAAGAGGACTTTGCCGGCCTCAGCGCTTCTGTGGATTCCTATCTGGCAGATCATGCCAGCCTTCACGGAGTGCTGATTCACGCCAAAGCGTTTCCTGGTTGGGAGAATTTCGCGGGTTTCATCGCCCATATTCGCTTTGTTCGCAGCCACCAACAGAAAATTGAACGGGTGGCGTTAGTGACGGACAGCGATGTGGCCAGCGTAGGCGAGGCCATCGCCAAGCACTTTACCGCCGCAGAAATCAAACACTTCCCCTTTTCGGACTACGAGAAGGCCCTAGATTGGTTGAAGACTCCCTGAAGTGCAGCCCGTTGAGGGGGCCGTATCCCTGACGACGAACCACAGCGTGGCCACTCGAGTCGGCACGCCGCAATTTTTCGTCCTGTGGACGACGCGCCCGCGAAGACCAAAGCAGGGAGGACGAATGGCGGCGCAAAGTAGTGGTAGCCGGCGCCGCATGAGATCCCACAGATAGCGACCCATGGGCAAGTCGTGATCCGAACGGTTCTTGGTGTCGACGGCACGGCGCCAAGCTGCAGGTTGACGTTCTGTCCGCGTAGGCGAAGCGCCGCCGTACGCCGAAGGCGGGTACTCGATACGATCCTCGGCCGGTACAGGAAGCTCGTGGCCCGGAAGTTCGATGTCGAAGGCGCGCCGAGAGATCGGCAGACCTCAATTAGAGGGCGACATCGAGCAGCTTATTGCCCGCATGGCCAGGGCGAATCTCAGATGGGGTTATGACCGGATCGCCGGGGCGTTACCACAGCAAATTGGGTTTGTAGCCGCGGAGAGGCGTCTTGTTGGTTGTGCCACTTTTGTGCCACATCACTGGGCAGCAATCAACGCTATTGCGTAAAACGGTTACAGCGGACGGTCAGCAACTTATTGATAAAGTAGAACTAATTTTCAGCCTGTCTGCCTTCTAAGCCGGCGGTAACAGGTTCGAGTCCTTTCGGGCGCGCCAGTCAAACGGTCGCGCCCGATTTTTTGCGCGTAGCGCCGTCACACCAGTAACCCTTTCAAGTCGTACCGATACGCGCCTGGCGCGCAACGTTCACTTGATTAGCACGGTGTACGTCACGAAGTCGGTTTTTCCTACGTTTTTCGTCGTGTACTGACTGCCTATTTGGAGGATTTTCACCTCTCCGGTTTTCCACTCGACCTTTTCGGTTTTGCCGTCGGCGTAGATCCGCATCAAAGTCCCAGCATGCAAAGCACGAACGACGCGTAGCGCCGAGGTCACGATGTTCGCATTCGTATCGCCGGCCTTATACAAAGTCTCGTAGGCCCGAACCTTGTCGCTTTCCGCCACTATCTTAATGGTCGCCTGCCCTTTTTCAGCTTTCGCCATGTCCTCAGCAAGCGCCAGATTCACAGCTGGACCGGCAAGCATGAAGACTGAAATCAAAAAGCTTACCAACGGGCGAATCATGTAGTTCATAACTGCCTCCCTTTCCAGGAAATCGTTTTGAATTGCCACGGCCAGACAACGCGAGCTTGCATCCGGCCCGGGCCTGTAGAGTGGCTAATGCTGATTGCCGCTCGCGTTCTCTGCTCGTGCGGACGACGCATCGCCCTGGTTCCACCAGCCGCCGCCGAGCGCCTGAAACAGTGCGGCCGTATCGGCGTAGCGGTTGGCCTGCGCCTGGGCCAGGGCGATCACAGTCTGCTGATAGGTCTGTTCGGCATTGAGTAGAGCCAAATAGCTGATCGAGCCCAGTTGCAAGGCCTGGCGGCCGATGTCGAGACTGGTGGCCGCCGCACGTTCGGCGCGCAGGCTCGCGTCAAGCGCAGCCGCATCGAAATACAGTGCATGAAGCACGTCGGCGACGTTTTGGAAGGCGGTGATGACCGTGCTGCGATACTGCGCGGCGGCTTGTTCCAATGCGGCATCCGCCGCGCGCTTGCGGTGAAACAATGTCCCGCCGTCGAATAGCGGTTGCAGCAAATTGCCGGCTACGCTCCAAAACCCGGTGCCAGAAGTAAACAGCTGACTCATCTGGGTTGCGCTGCTGCCAATGCTGGCACTGATCGTGATCTGTGGCAGCTCGTTGGCAATGGCGACGCCGACTTGGGCGCTCGCCGCATGCAGCTGCTCTTCGGCGGAGCGCACGTCCGGGCGCTGCTCCACCAACCTGGAGGGCAGGCTGAGGGGAAGCTCTTGCGGCAGGTCAATCGCCGCGAGCTCAAACGTCTCGTCGGGCTCCGCACTCGGGACCCGGCCTGCGAGGGCGCTTATCAGGTCCCGCTGCTGAGCCAGTTGCTTTAGGAGGCCGGGCAGCGTCGCCTCCGCCTGTGCCAGCGCCGCTTCCTGCGCCACGACGTCTGCCATCGCGATGGCGCCAAGCGTGTACTGGGCGCGGAAGAGCCCGAGTTGTTCGCCCTCGATCCGGATCACCGTTTCCGTGGCACCAATCTGGGCCCGCAGGGAGGCTTCTTGGATGGCCGCTGCCACGACGTTGGACGTCAGGGTGAGGTAGGTCGCGTCGAGCTGGAAGCGCAGCGCGTCGGCCTGCGCCTGGAGCGACTCCACCTGGCGCCGGTTGCCACCCCAAACATCGAGCGTATAAGAGACGCTGACCTGCGGCGTGTAGAGCGAAAACAGCGGCGCACCCGAGCTCAACGTAGGCGCGATGGTGCCCGTCGCATTCTTCTGGCGGCTTGGCGCGAAGCTCGCTTCGACGTCGGGGAAGAAGAAGCCTTGCTGCGCGTAGACGTTCTCCTGCGCTTGGCGCAGCGCAGCTTGCGCCGCCTCAAGGTTGGGATTGGACTTGAGCGATAGCTCGATGAGCGAGTTCAGAGCCGGCGAATGGAACAGGGTCCACCATTGGCCCGGAATGTCCAGACCCTGCAGCATTCGTTGCGCCTCGCCGCCGGCGATGTCGGCCGATGCGGTCTGTGACGGGAGAGGCTCTCGCGCGTAGGCGGCGGTATCCGGAGGGGAGGGGCGCTGGAAATCCGGTCCCACCGCGCAACCGCCGATGAGCGCCACGGTGAGCGCGACGAAGGCCGCGACGATGCTGCACGCGGCGCAGCGCCCGCGTGACGGGGTTGCGAGCCGACATCCGGCTGCGCATAGGTAGGCTTGGGCGGTCACGTGGCCTGCCCGCTGGGGCCCTCTGTTTCGGTGTGCGTCATGCGGCGCGAGAAGCGCTCGATCAGCACGGGAAGCACGATCAATATGAACGCCGGCGCTACCAGGATACCGCCGACTACCACCAGTGCGAGAGGTTTCTGCACCTGTGAGCCGATGCTCGTCGACGTCGCGGCGGGCAGCAGCCCGACGCAGGCGACGGTGCAGGTCATCATCACCGGGCGCATCTGCGTCTCGCAGGCGCGGCGAATGGCCGCTGCACGATCGAGGCCGGTTTCGAGCAATTGGTTGAAATTGCTGAGCACAATGATCCCGTCCATCGCGGCGATACCGAACAAGGCGACAAATCCGATGGCGGCGGAGACGCTGAAGGGCGTCCCGGTAATCCACAGCGCAAATATACCGCCGACGAGAGCCATCGGAATGACGCTGGCGGCCAAGAGCATATCAACGATCGAACCGAAGTTGATGTAGAGGAGAATGCAAATAAGAATGATGCTCAAGGGTACGACGATGGAAAGCCGCTGCAAGGCCTCCTCGAGATTGCCGAATTCGCCGACCCATTCCAGGCGGTAGCCGCCGGGCAGGGGCACTTGCTCCGCCACCTTCTGCTGTGCCTCGAGCACGGCCGTGCCGAGGTCGCGCCCGCGGACACTGAACTTGATCGGAATATAGCGCTCCTGCTGCTCGCGATAGATGAACGAGGCACCCGAGACCAGGCTCACGCCGGCGACATCGAGCAAAGGTATGGGAACGATACCGGTGCCATTGGGGTTGGGTGCGCCAATGGTGATGCGGCGGATGGCGTCGAGGTTGTTGCGGTATTCGGGCGCCAGGCGCACGACGATCGGAAAATTGCGGTCGCTGCCTTCTTCGTACAGGTTGCCTGCGGCCTGGCCACCGATGGCAGCCTGAACCGTCGCATTGATATCGCCAGGCGCAAGACCGTAACGCGCGGCACGGGAGCGATCGATGTCGATCCTGACCGTCGGCTGGCCGAGCGACTCCAGGACCGCGAGGTCGGTTACGCCCGGCACGGTTTGCATCACCGTTTTGATCTTCTCCGCGGTTCGCTCGAGGGTCTCGAGGTCATTGCCGTAGAGCTTCACCGAGTTCTCACCCTTTACACCCGAGGCCGCCTCCTCGACATTGTCTTCGATGTACTGGGAGAAGTTGAATTCGACTCCGGGAAATTGATCCTCGAGCGCCTGCGTCATCTGCTCGGTCAGCTTGTCCTTGTCCATGCCCCGGGGCCAGGTGTCGGCGGCCTTGAGGGGGACGAAGAATTCCGCATTAAAGAAACCCGTGGCATCGGTGCCATCATCGGGGCGACCGTGCTGCGACACGACCTTTTCGGTCTCGGGGAAGCCGCCAAGGAGCCTGCGCATGCGGTTGACATGGCCGTTACCCTCCTGCAGGGAGATCGACGGCGGCATGGTGGCGCGAATCCACAAATTCCCCTCTTCGAGCTTGGGCAGAAACTCGAGGCCCAAGCCAAGCACCGACAGTCCGGCCACGAGCAGCAACAGCGCCGCTGCACCCAGCGTCACGATTGGATTGGACAGGGCAAACTCCGCAACGGGTTGATAGATTCGGTGCAGGAATCGCACCACCGGCGTCTCCGTCTCGCTGATTTTTCCACGCAGCAAAAGCGCGCACAGCGCGGGCGACACGGTAAAGGTTGCGATCAGCCCGCCGGCGATCGCATAGGCGTAGGTCTTTGCCATGGGTCCGAAGATATGCCCTTCGATACCGCTTAGAGTAAACAGGGGCACGAAGCCGGCAATAATGATCGCTGCGGCAAAAAAGATCGCGCGATTGACCTCCGCGGCGGAATTGGCGATAACCGAGAAGCGACCACGCAATTCGTAGTGCGTGCGAACCCGATGCATTAGATACGCGTAGGAGACGCTTACGAACTCGCCTTGCGCCAGATGCCTGAATATGTTCTCCACCATGAGCACGGAGGCATCAACGATCAAGCCGAAATCAATGGCGCCCACTGACAGCAGGTTCGCCGATTCGCCGCGCAATACCATGAGCCCGATGGCGAAAGCAAATGCGAACGGTATGGTCGCGCTGACGATCAGTGCGGTGCGCAGATTGCCGAGGAATGCCCACTGCACAACGAAAATCAAGGCAATCCCAACGAGCATATTATGCAGCACCGTATGAGTCGTAACGTCGATCAACTCGCTGCGATCGTAGATCTTCTCGATTTGCACCCCCGGTGGCAGGACGCCTGATCCGTTGATCTTGTCGACTTCGGCTTCGACACGCTTGATCGTTGGCAGGCTCTCCTCTCCGCGCCGCATGAGCACGATGCCCTGCACGATGTCGTCGTCGTCGTTCAAGCCGGCTATTCCCAGGCGCGGCTGGTTACCCACGCTGACCGTGGCGATATCACCGAGCATGACCGGCAGGCCGTTGCTCGCAGTCAGCATGGTGTGGCGCAACTCGTCCATTGAATGGATAAGGCCGATACCCCGGACCACCGCCGCTTGCGGCCCGAAGTTCACTGTCTGGCCGCCTACATTGATGTTGCTGTTGTTTAGGACCTGCAGCACCTGGGGCAGCGAAAGACCGTAATCGACGAGCCGGGGCAGGTCGACGGTGACATCGTAGGTCTTGCTCTTACCGCCCCAGCCGTTAACGTCGATTACACCCGGCACTGCCTTGAAGCGGCGCTCGAGTATCCAGTCTTCGATCGTCTTAAGATCGGTTACCGAATACCCAGGCGGCCCCACCACGCGGTAGCGGTAGATCTCACCGATTGGGCTCCACGGCGAGACCTGGGGAATGGCACCATTGGGCAGTGGCGGCAACTGGGCCAGCCGATTGATGACCCACTGTTCGGCCTGACTGTAGGTAAAGTCGTAAGTAAACTGGAGCTTCACATCGGACAGGCCAAAGAGCGAAATGGTGCGTACCGCCGTGACGTGCGGGATGCCCGCCATCTGCACTTCGATCGGGATGGTGATGTAGCGTTCGATCTCTTCGGCTGATTGCCCTGAACTTTGGGTGATGACATCGACGAGCGGCGGCACCGGATCCGGGTAGGCTTCGATGTTGAGCTTGAGAAAGCTGATGAATCCGCCAAGGAGCACAAGCAGGAACGCGACAACGACCATCACCCGTTGCTTGAGGGCAAATACGACGATCTCGTTCATTTCCCGCTGGCGCCAGCCGGTCGTCCATTGTCGACGCGGCGCTCACCCACCGTTCAATCGCCTTTGGCCGCGCGATCGATAAACAGGCTGCCGCTGGTCACGACCTTCTCTCCCGCGGTCAGTCCCGCTACTGCCTCGACCTTCCCGTTGCTGGCCCGGCCGGTCTGAATCTGGCGCAGGGCCAGTGTGCCGTTTTGCAGTGCGACCCAGACCCGTGCGCTGTCGCCTTCGTAGATGATGGCTTCCTCCGGAACGGCCGGAGCACTCGACTCGGCACCCGTGCTGATGCTGAAGGTTGCAAACATTTCCGGTTTGAGCATGCCGTCCTGGTTCGGGATCTCGGCCCGCACCGCGAGGCGACGCGTATTTGCGTCAACGGAGGGTGCGACGTAGGTCAGCCTCGCCTTGAACACGCGTTCGGGGAACGCCAGCACATGGACCTCGACCTGCGCACCGCGCCGCATGCGCGGCGCGTCAATCTCGCGCACGTTGGCAATGAGCCATACCGTGGAAAGATCGCCGATGGAGAAGATGGGATTGGGTGCATTGGCCTGGACGTACTGTCCGAGACCAACCTGGCGGTCGATGACCGTGCCGCCGATGGGCGCTACGACCTGGGCCACCGGGTTCATGGTCTTGGCGTTCTCGAGGGCACCGATCTGCGCGTCGGATTGGTCCAGGATGCGCAGGCGGTTTTTCACCAGACCAAGCGCGGTCTCGGCGGCGTGCAGGTTGTTTTCAGCCGCGACCAGATCCGTTTGGCTCTGCAGCCAATCCTGGAGCGAACCGGCATTCGCGTCGTAGAGGCCATGCTTGCGCTTCTCGTTGGCCTGCGCCAGATTGAGTTGGGAGCGGGCGGTATCGAGCGCGCTCATCGCCGCAAGCAGATCGTTCTGCCCTTGGGCAAACTCCGTGGCGGCGATGGAGAGCAGTGGCGTTCCCTGTTTGACGTTGTCGCCCAGGTTGGCCATCACTTTGGTAACCCGTCCCGTATAGGGCGAAAACACTGGGGTGGTCCTGTCGGCATTGATCGCTATCTTGCCGTCGGCCCGCTCTTCGCCGCGGAACACCATCGTCGCCACGGTCGCCAGCTTGAGGCTCGCCAACTGAGCCGGCGTTGGCCGGAAGGCACCCGCCGGGAGAGCCGAGTTCGCACCCGCTGTCTTGACCTCGGTGCCGCCGCCAAACAGGCGGCTACCGAGCCACGTTACGCCGAGCGCCACCGCTACCACCAATGCCAGGACAAATACGATCCCCACCTGCGTGCGCCGCGACAGGCGCTTAGTCGGGGGGGGCGGAGAGGGCGTGGCGTTGTCTTGCATGTTCCGTTGCTCCGGGCGGCACTATCTCACAAGCAGAAGTTCGCCAACATGACAAAACCGCAAGGTGACCCTTGCGCCGCGGCAGACAAGATTCCGCGCTCCGGAGCGGTTGCGCATTAGCAGCAACGAGGCAGATTGTCCGCCGACCGCAATCCCGGCACGCTAAGAAGCCCCAACTGCCCACGGAGGCGGCCCCGAGGCACGGGCCTTCGCGGCTAGCGGATCAAAGCATACCGGGGCGCGCGTAAGCAAGTTCGCGGCCCAGGCATGCACGACTCCCAGGCCGCCAACATACTGCCAACAAGATACCGCGATCAGAAGTGAATGATGGCGTCGATAGCGAGCATCAGTTGGTTATTCTTTCCGCCGTTGGGAGTGTAGGTTGGATTGTCAAACGCCTCGGCGCCGAAGGCCCTTTGAAAGAGCAGTTCGGGGCGAATGGTGATTGTGTCGCCGAGCCAGTGCGCCCAACCGATGAGACTTTCATAGTATTTGGTTTTGAACCCCGTACGCTGACCTTCCATGTCATTGAAATAACCGTTGCGAAATGTAATCGCATCTCTTGGTCCAACCTGATATTCGAGGTAATTGACCATGGCGAATTCCTGCCCAATGCAAGTACGCGCATTCGGGTCACTACACAGAGCTCCAAAGGGGGCCCCAAAGGTTGTGTTGGGAAACCGGGCCGCAATTTGCGCCGCGCCGCCGGTGATCGGGTTGGTGTTGTTGGCGTTCGGAACGTTCTTCTGCCACATGTACCAGGCTTCGGTATCCGTGTGCCACTTGTCGTTGATCTTGTGATACCAGGTCACAACCGGCATCTGCATGTTATTCCATCCCCATTGTTGGTTGTTGAGGCCGTTGAGGCATGGATAAATATTGTCGTAACCGGAATCGGAGGTCCACGCCACACATACCGCCGGGGTGAACTGCCGGTCTTGCTTGTCCCAAAAGGCAATATCATTGCCCACGGAAGCTTCGAGTTGCACCAGCCAATTCTTACTGAGCTTCACGGTCGCAACGACGCCCTCCTGGGTGTAGGGATCGAAGCTATAGAGTATCGAGTGACTGTAGGTGTAATTGTTCGGTGCGAGTTGCGCTTCGATGTCCGGGATGGATATGTAGCGTCCGACGCGTATGTTCATCCCCTCCGCGACTTGGGGCACGTACAGTTCAAAATAAGCCATTACCGGATCGAAGCCATACGGGTAGGCGTGCTTTTCGTACTGCCTGCTCGCCGGATTGACGTCGTGAGCGAATGTATATTTGTAGTCCGTCCCGAAAAGGCCCGTGAGGCGAAATCCCCAGTCCACGTGGTCGACCTGAACTTCATCGGGTGTGCGCTCAAGATAGAGGCCAATCTGGTCGAGTTGGACCGTATTGGGCTGGTATGCATAAGCGGCCGGGTAGTTGCCGCCCGTTCCGTTGACAAAGTTGAATCGCCTGCTGGAGGTGCTTATATTCCCACCTCCCTCGAACCAACCGTAGATGGTAAAGCGGCTGTCCTTCCAGGCCTGTCCGTTCTCCCCGCAATAGATCGTATCCATCAACGCGCCGTAATACATGTTTTCGTAGCCGATGTTTTCTGTGCCGCCCAACGGCCAGTTGGTGAACGGAAAGGGAGGGCTTTCAACAACAACCGGCACGCCGCGATACGTCGCCGGGGGAGCGTTCGGATCATTGCCGTTCCATCCCAAATGCTCCTTGTAGGTATTGACAAATCGCTCCGCGAAACCCTGCTGGGTCTTGTCTCCGCAGTCTGCCACCGGCTGGGCGAATGCAGCGCTTCCGGCACCGGCAAGCAATGAAAGACCTAAGACAGCGCTGTACCAGGGGCGTGTAAAGATGGCCCATGGCCTGGGACGCGCGCCATGGGCGCATCCCATGCGCACAGCGTATTTTGAAACAGGCTTCATTCTCCAACTCCCATCGTGGCAGTGACAACTCGACGTCAAACGCGCAATCCGGGCCATCACTAAGGCGGATATACCGCTCGAACTTAGTCTTATAGGGCGCTGCGCGTAAGCATGGTGAATGTTTTCCGGCCCCCGATGTAAAGCACGCATAAAGATGTACCCGATACCTCAGATGCTCGAGGCACCAGTGGGGTGCTTGGGCGCTTCGTTCGCACCGCAACGAGGCGACGACGGCTGATTCGCAGCTTGTTCGCGGTTTGCCAGTGCCGCACCTGCGATGGCATAATCACCAACGCCTTGAAGGTCGCGGCTTTCTGGGTTACACGCTGTTGATCGTTCATTGGACGAGCAGCGGCGCCGCGATGATGGATCGCTTACTACGCGACTCGACGGGTGGAAAACGACGGTGGCTGTAGCTCAGCTGGTAGAGTCCCGGATTGTGATTCCGGTTGTCGTGGGTTCGAGTCCCATCAGCCACCCCAGAATCAACGAGTTAGAACGCTGGTCGCCACCAATGTTCTAAGATGTTCTAAGATTATTTGACTGCGAGGCCTCGGCGCACGCGTCGGCGATCGTAAACCCGATTCACCATCGCGTCAGTTTTATGTCCAGAAACTTCCTTCGCATCGCGCCCTTGTTCCTTCATGTCGGTGATCGCCTTAGCACGAAGGTCATGAAACCAGAAGCGCTTATTTCCGGCATCCCGCCACTGCACTTGCAGTCGGTTCCACATAGTCTTGAAACCCGCGTCGGTGTAGGGCTGACCACGCCTGTTGCACACTAAGTAGAGGCCAGAGACAGGGCGCGGGAGCGCCTTCGCTTTGGCCACAGCCACACGCAGCGCGTCGGTCCACTGCACGAGTACGCGCATCTCCCCGTTGCTCTTTTTTTGCTCGAACAATATGCCGTCATCGCGCACATTGCGTAGCGGCACGACCAGCACGTCTTCGCGGCGCTGGCCGGTCAGGTAGGCGATTTCGGCGGTTATGCAGAGCATCAGGTAACCATCATGCTTGCGCTTGCTCTGCTCGTATTTCGTCTCGGCAAATTTTAGAAATGCGTAGAACTCGGTGTCATCGACATACCGCCTGCGTGGCTTTTCTGGGTTGCGGCGGACGCCATAGCAGGGGTTCTTATCGGCGAGTCCCTTGCGCATTCCATAGGTGAATGCGCTTGAGAGCGTTGCTGCTTCGCGGTTTGCGCGGATCGGGGCCGGATGGCGGTCAAGGAACCCGGCGACGTGGGATGGTTTCACCGAGTTCGGGTTCATGAATCCGAAGAATGCTTTAAGTCGCTTCGCTGCAACTACGTTGTCTTGATGGGTCCGCACCGCCCGCTTGGGCGATTCTTCCGACAGGTAACGATCGATCATCTCGGCAACTGTCCCGGCAACCGCGGGGCCATGTTCGAAGTCCAGCAATTTTCGCTTGGCGGTGCCTAGATCAGGCCCGAGGGCAATCCATTTGTTCGCCGGCGTGACGTAATAGTACGAGCGCCGCTTGAGATAGAGGCGGGGCGGTAGGTGGAAGTTATGCTTGCGACGACCGGCCATTACGTGGCTTTCTCAAAGGCGGCCCAATTTGGCTCCGGGTCTGGCGACACATTTTCGCGCAGACCGAACTGGACTTCAACATGGGCCCGGAGGACCTTGATGTTGCCTAAGCGCGAATAAAAAAAGACGAAT
>Ga0302326_10024264_pt1 | contig 12334 bp, 7 predicted proteins | sample Palsa_T0_3_FD_202264 | JGI IMG/M metagenome (GOLD analysis project Ga0302326, IMG submission 202264) | Peat permafrost microbial communities from Stordalen Mire near Abisko, Sweden - Palsa_T0_3 | ecosystem: Environmental > Terrestrial > Soil > Palsa > Peat permafrost | place: Sweden: Abisko...
ATGTCAAGAAAAAAAATGACGGGTTTGTTGATCTGCCTTAGCCCGCGCCGCCGGACGCCAGCTTATTGCCCAGGCCTATCACGAGCATCGAGCCAATCAGCACCGCCAATCCAATCGCCACCAGAACGTGCGTTCGCTGACTTGTGCCTTTCCATTCCTTTAGCGCCACGCCCCAGAGCGTGCTGAAGATGATGATGCTGGCCATGTGCAGTGACCAGCTTGAAAAATCGTACTTGCCCATCTTCGTCGTGCCCATGCCGTAAAAAAAGAACTGCAGATACCACGTGACGCCCGCCGCCGCGCAAAGCAGGTAATTGACCGTTCGCGGAACGCGCCCCTCCGCCGATTGCACGGCGACATACGTATTGAGTGTCCGATTTTTGACATTCAGTCCGATGCACCAGATCAGGTTCGTCGTCAGACCACCCAGCAGCGCGATGACCAGCACCGGCAGGTTCTTCCACAGATCATGGCTTCCATGATCCAGCGCCGATTGCGCGATTGGCTTGCCCGCCACGAATGCGAACGACATGCACGCGCTCGTCACGCCGCAGAACAGCGCGACGAGCAATCCTTTGGTAAGATCAAACTCAGCCACGGTCGATCGTTTCTGCTCGTCAGACAATTCCCTTTGCTTGGCCGCTCCAGCCATTCCGCTGATGCAGATTCCCAGCAGGCAGATCGCCAACCCCCCCAGCACGGTTTGTCCGCCGGTTTCCTGAACCATTTTGGCGATGGAGCCGTCGAAGATCGGCGGAATGATCGTGCCAAAGAGCGCGCACATCCCCAGCGCCACCGCATATCCCAGCGCGATTCCCAGATATCGCATCGAAAGTCCAAATGTGAGCCCGCCGATTCCCCACAGCACGCCCAGGCCATAGGTGTAAAGAACGCTCTTGATTGGCGCATCGCGCAGCACTTCCAGCACGTGCGGCGATAAAAGTGCCGCTCCAACCAATGGCGCAATCAGCCAACTGAAAATGCCCCCCACGAGCCAGAAGGTTTCCCACGGCCAGCGACTGACTCGTCGGTAAGGCAGATAAAAGCTCGCCGCCGCCAGGCCGCCGATCGCATGAAATGTAACGCCCAAAAAGGGATTCGCGTTGGTCATCCGCCTCTTTCGCTAATCTCCGCCCCGGCTCGAGGAGATTGTGAAACAACCTCCTAGCACACCCGCGCTGTCTCCATGCCCAGAAGCTGGCCCAGCCTTTCCAGCTTCGTCGCCACATGACCGATGCCTACCGCGCAGTGATGCGCCGGTCCATGCGCGTTCCAATCGTTCACAAACCGTCGGCAGCCGATGGGGAAGCGATAGCGGCTGTTGGTGTTTCCAATCTGAAGGATCGGGCCCGCCTCAGACTTTCCTTCAGCGATGAGCAGCTTCAATAGCCCGTTGCCGCTCTCCACCACCGACAGCAATGTCACCGGTCCGTGCCGAACCGACATCTCCACCGAAACCCCTCGCCCAACCTTACCGTGATAAACCTGCAGCGGCCGAACCTTGGTCTTGCCCTGCGCGATGGCGATGTGTCCCGGGCCATCGTGCCCCATTAGCACGATATCATCTGCAAAATCCATGGCATAATATTCGGTGAATGAGCCGCCCACACCGAAGCTATCCATGACTTTCATCGCCTGCGCATTTTTGATTTCGAGTTCACCCGCAACGGGAATGTGCCGCGCCGTCAGCAGACTGGTGCCGAGAATGATCGAGCTGATCGCATCCTCGTTCGCCGCATTGCCAACACCCATGTAGTAATAAGCCATCGAGCCAAGCCGATGCGCCTCGACCAATCTATCCAGCGCGACCGACGTGCGCGCCGCCCGCTGCAATTCCGATTGCGGGCAATCCGCTTGCACGTCAAACGCATCATGAAACAGCTTGATCCGCTCCACTATCTCCCCATCGCTCGCCTCCGCGCGGAAGGCGGCAAGCTCATCCACCTCCAGAATCTCAACATGCCCGCCGAATCCAGCGCACTGCGCTGTCAGATCGGAATAAATATCGAGCATCCCGCCGTAGTAGTGGCCCATCACGCCTAGCCGATTGTGCTCCATCACATGGGCAACGCGTGCCGCATCGATCCAATCGCCCACTTCGTTCCAGCACGTAGGATCATCATGCAGCATCCCCGTGATCTGATGAAACCCAATGCGCGACCGCCGAAACACATTGGCGATCTCCGGTACCGGGCACGCCGAGCACGAGGCCAGCCATTCCCCCGTCATTTTCGTCCGATCTCCCAGCTTGTTGAACGTCGCATAATCGATCGCCGGCGCTGGCGCCAGATTCAGCACGATCACCGGCACCTTTGCCCGCCGCACCACCGGCAGCACCGTCGACGAAAGCGCGTACGTCGTGACATGCAGAAAGATAAGATCGACATCCGCCCGTCGAAACTGATGCCCCGCCTCCGCCGCCCGCTCGGGCGTGTCGATCAGACCCAGATTCACCACCTCCACATCCGGCCGGCGCAGCTTCCCATCGACAACGCCCAGATACCCTTCAAGTTTTTCGCGGAGCCCTTCAAACTGCGGCCAATACGCATCCAGCCCAATGCCAAACAACCCAACCCGCAATCGCTCGTTCCCCATCATCAGTGCCTCCGATTCGCCCAGCGTACTCGACCCTGTAACCCCGTTCCACGCCGGCAGAAGGGTGTTTTCCCGCGTAGAGATAATTCCAAACTCGCTTGCACCCCCCGACGCCAGCTCTGAGGCACCCCGAAGAGCCGGATTCTCTCCCCCCAACCGCTTAGAAAAAACCCCCCATTCCATATTTGAGCCTCCCCCGCCCCGATCGCATAAGATAGATCGATCGGAGGTTCTCATGTTCAAACTGATTTCTCACGTTCTGATGCTTGCAGTCGGCGCGTCCCTTGGCGTCTGGTGGGGCGTCTATCACCCCGTCGCGGCGGCCAACCTCGTGCAACAGGAACAGGCCCACATCGCACAGGCGAAGGTGCAACTGCTCCAAAGGCTCAACGGCAACCCATCGCCCGAGAATATCAAGCAGAATTTGGACGCCGAGACGCAGCATTTGCAGCAGGTTCAGCAGAATTAGGATTTAATTGATTGTTTCGATCAGAATCCCGCTTGATTCTGCTCCCCGCTTGCGGCAATGATGATCGACAGGAGACCTATCGCCATGAAGAAATACCCGAACAACCGCGCCATCCACCAGTCGCTCTATCGCCAGCCGATGCTGTTGATCAGTTTGCTCGCGATCGCCACAATCGCCGGCTCGGTTCGCGCCGACACTGCCCCAACTACCGCCCCCGCTGTCGTTGCGGCCAACCCTGCGCCCAGTCGGCCCTTCACCGCGATTATGGCCGACTTCCAATCCGCCATGGGCGAATTCCGCGCGGTGATGACCTCCGCGTCTGTCCTTACCGATCCCGCCCAGCGCGCTGCCGCCGCGCCGAAGGCGATACCCGCTCTCAAGCGACTCGATTCGCTCGGGAAGGAACTGGCAACCTCCGGTGACCAGGGCCCCATGCTCGCAGCGCAGATCGGCACCCAATTCGAGCAACTGCTGCTCATCTTCGGTGATGCCGATACCCTCACCCAAAACAAAGCCCGCGCCGCCGACAACGATCCCAAGGTATCCACGCCCGCAAAACAAAACCTGCTCTTTGCCGACTGGGTTCAGGAATCCAACGCCGCCGATCAGACGAAACTACTCGATTCGGCACAGGCGATGGCCAAGGATTCGCCCACCGATCTGGAATTATGTCGAACCCTCCTCATGATGTCTCAGATCGGCGCCGCGACACCCGATCTTCGCCAGCGCGCCAAGGATCTCGCCACGGCGATGAACACTCCCATCTCCGCTCAACTGCAAGCCGAGGCCGGTGCGGATCAGAAGATCCATTCCTTCCAGGACAAGCCGCTCGTAATCACCGGCTCAACCGTCGAAGGCAAACCGTTCACAACCGCGGATTGGAAAGGCAAGGTCATCCTCGTTGATTTCTGGGCCACGTGGTGCGGCCCCTGCCGCGCCGAATTGCCGCGCGTGAAGAAAGCCTACGCCGATTTTCACTCCAAGGGACTGGAAGTGCTTGGCGTCTCCAATGATTTTGATCCCAAGACCCTGACCGATTTTGTCGCCGCCGATCCCGCCATGCCCTGGCCCCAGCTTCTGGACCCAAAGGCCGCCGCCGCCCAGCAATGGAATCCCACGACGCTCGGCTTTGGCATCAATGGCATTCCCACGATGTTCCTCATCGACAAACAAGGCACTCTCAAATCCGTCGACGCCCGCGAGGATTTCGAGCAGGAAATTCCAAAATTGCTGGCGCAATAGTTCCACATCGCGCGGTACGCCCCCTCAATGCCGCCAGCGAACCTGAACGCATCCATCTGGGGCGATCGCTCCATTCTTTAACCTGAATTCTCCGGGAAACGGCCGGATCGTCGTCGGCCAATTCGGCGATATAGAACGCGACGCTTAGGCGCAATTGGTTGCGGGAGAAGTGATTGCAGCAAGGCGACCAAGCCCGGCGGTCGGTCGTCCAAACATTATCGAGGGCCAAATGGGACGCTCCATTTTCTAAAGTGGGACAGACCCGCTGACGACTCTCTCTCTATTGGCTGGCTTGGTCGACATTTCCGTCGCTCGGTCATCAAGAAGGGAAACAGTCGTCATTTCCGAGTCAATCAGTGATCCCGACCCTCGGCATTTGCCAAAGGCACTTTCGTCCAACGATCGATGCGTGTTTGGCTTGGTCGCCCTCTGGTTGTTGGGGGTAGTTGCCGGTGTAGCGTGGCTTTGCCGCTATAGCGTGATTCCGGGTCCGCCTGCCGCGGCAGTAACCAGCTGGCCCACGGAACTCGGTCCGTTGCGCAAGGGCGACCGCGACACGCTGGTGATGGTGCTTCATCCCGATTGCCCCTGCAGCCGCGCAAGCATGAGCGAATTGGCCGTATTGGCGGCCGATTGTGAAGGCGATCTGTCGATCGAAATCCTATTTGCCCAGCCGCCGGAGCTCGTTGAGAACGTCCGATCCACGGATCTCTGGCAGTCGGCCGCCCAGATTCCGGGGGCGATGCTTCTGGAAGATCGGGGTGGGGCACTGGCGCGCTCTCTGGGCGCCACGACCTCCGGCCAAGTGTTTCTATTCGACGCCGGCTCAGCGCTTCGCTTCAGCGGTGGAATCACCAGTTCCCGGGGTCACGCCGGAAATAACGCGGGGCGAGTGGCCATCGAGGCAATCGTACATAAAGAAGCGCCTGGGATTAAGACGACCCCCGTATTTGGATGCTCGCTATGGTAGTAGCCGCCAAAAACATGTCGACTTCGCCCCCGCGCCCGCTGCCTCCGAATATCGCGGACAACGCCGCGGCGTTACTGCGTGAACACCAGCAGATAATCTGGAAGCGCACCGACCTACTGCTGTCTAGTTTGCTCGAGTTCGAGTGGGCACTTGGCCTGCTCCTGGCCCTATGGCGATCTCCGCGGACCTGGAACGGGGCAAACAGCTCGGTCCATCCGCACGTGTGGGCGGCAATCTACCTCGGCGGCGCGATCTTGGTCGCCCCGATCCTGCTGGCTCTCCTGCGACCAGGCCGGGTGCTCACGAGGCACACAATCGCCATCGGCCAAATGCTGATGTCTGGACTCCTGATCCACCTGGGAGGTGGGCAGATTGAGATGCACTTCCAGATTTTCGGCGCTCTGGCGTTCCTGGCGTTCTATCGTGATTGGCATGTGCTGGTCACGGCGACCATCGTGACGGCCGCCGACCACCTTCTTCGCGGCATTTTAATCCCTGAATCGGTCTACGGCGTTGCGTATGCCAGTCTCTGGCTCACCGCTGAACACGCGGCCTTTGTTATTTTCGAGGATATCTTCCTGATCGGCTCCTGCGTACAGGGTGTGCGGGAGATGCGCGGCATTGCTGAGAACCGCGCGCTTCTGGAGCACAGCTATCACGATGTCGAGAAGCAAGTGGAAGACCGGACCGCCGAGTTGAAAAGCGCCCAGGCCGCGCTGATGAATTCCGCCCGCACTGCCGGTATGGCCGAGATCGCCACTTCGGTGCTCCACAACGTCGGCAACGTCCTCAACAGCGTCAACATCTCCGCCACAATCGTTGCCGACAAATTGCGCCTGTCGGAAGTTTCCACATTGAGCAAGGTCAGCGAGATGATCGTCCAGCACAAGCCGGACTTGGCGAGTTTCCTCACCACCGACGAGCGCGGAAAACTGATCCCCGACTTCATCACTGATTTGGCCCAATGTCTTGGCGAAGAACAGAGCAGCATGCTGGGGGAGGTCCAGAGCCTCAGCAAAGGGATCGACCATATCAAGCAAATCGTGGCGGCCCAGCAGTCGATGGCGAAGAAATCGAATGTCAGGACTTCCGTCCTGCCGGCAAGCTTGATTGAAACGGCCCTGAACCTGCAACCGCCGGGACTCGCCAGCGACGTTCAACTTCAAAGGCACTTCGCCGATGTTCCCCAACTCATGCTCGATCAGCACAAAGTGCTGCAGGTGCTAATCAATCTCGTCGCCAACGCGCGTGAGGCGGTGATGGTGCGCCCTGCTGGCAAACGGGAAATCACCCTCAGCGTCGGTATCATCTCATCGGCCGCGGGCGATCGGCTGCGATTCCAGGTAACCGACAACGGAATGGGAATCGCGCCGGAGCATCTCACGCGCATCTTCTCGCACGGCTTCACCACGAAAAAAGACGGGCACGGATTCGGCCTCCATAGCGCTGCAAACGCCGCCAAGGAAATGGACGGCTCACTCTCGGCGATCAGCAGCGGTATGGGCCACGGGGCGATCTTTGCGCTCGATCTTCCGGTCAATCCAGTTGAGGAGGGGGTTTCATGCAAAATCTAAATTCGGTGCGCCGAATCCTGACGATCGATGACAATGATGCCATCCACGGTGATTTCAAGAAGATCCTCACCGTCAACACAACCAACTCCAAGCTGAAGAGTTCGAAGACGCTCTTGTTTGGCGACATCGCGCAAGCAAGCCCATCGGACAAGGTCCACTTCGAAGTTGATTCGGCGCTCCAGGGCGAAGAAGGACTCAAGAAGTTGGTGGAGGCCCAAAAGGCAGGACGCCCGTATTCCGTTGCATTCGTTGATATGCGCATGCCGCCCGGTTGGGATGGCTTGGAGACGATTCAACGGCTATGGGAAGTCGATGCGAGCCTGCAAGTGGTTATCTGCAGCGCGTTCTCCGACTATTCATGGGACGAAATCTCCGAAAAGCTCGGACTCACAGATCGCCTGCTAATCCTGAAAAAGCCCTTCGATCCGGCTGAAGTGACGCAACTGGCAATCGCGCTCAGCGAAAAATGGTCGCTCCGCCGCGCGGCCAAGCTGAAGATGGACGAGCTCGAACAAATGGTCAGCGAGCGAACCCGCGAGCTGACCCAACTTGCGATGCACGATAAGCTCACGGGTCTGGCCAATCGCGTGCTCTTTAACGATGCCCTTGCCAACGCGGTCAAAACGGCGGCGGAGTCGAGGAATTATGCCTACGCGGTTCTCTACCTCGACTTCGATCGGTTCAAGGTCATCAACGACAGTCTTGGTCATGAAGCGGGCGATTTGGTCCTTCAGGGGATCGCGCAGCGCCTGACCGCCGCGATCGATCTGGCCGGCGCTGTTGCGGGCAATGCCCTCGCCGCACGATTGGGCGGAGATGAGTTCACGATCCTCCTCGATGGCGACACCACTCTGGACGCCAACGACTTTGCCGATCGCCTCCTTCGATTGCTCGCCACGCCGTATCATATTGAAGGCCGCGATGTTCATTGCACCGCCAGCATTGGCCTGACCAGCAATCGCTTGCTCTATCGCTCCGCCGAGGATGTCGTGCGCGACGCCGATACGGCGATGTATCACGCCAAGGCCAACGGCAAGGCCCGCTGTGTGGTGTTCGATCGCGGGATGCACGAAGCGGTTGTTGCGCGCCTGGAGATGGAAACCGACCTTCGGCTCGCGATGGAGCGCAACGAGTTGATCCTCAACTACCAGCCGATCGTCTCGCTTTCCACTGGCGACGTTTACGGTTTTGAGGTGCTGGTGCGATGGCAGCACCCCACCCGCGGATTGGTGCCGCCCATGGACTTCATCCCCTGCGCCGAGGAGATCGGGCTGATCGGGCCGATGGGACTGTGGATCCTCACGCAGGCTTGTCAGCAACTTAAGCGATGGACAATCAAATATCCCCGGCCGATCACCATGAGTGTCAATCTCTCCACTCATCAACTCAAGTCAACTGATCTGGTAAACCAGATCGCACAAGTCCTCACCAAGACCAAGATCGATCCACAGTTGCTAGTGCTGGAAATCACGGAAAGCGCGATGATTTCGGACGCCCAGGCGTGCATCCGCGTCCTCAAGGAAATTCGCGCGCTGGGGGTCAAGCTGCATCTTGACGACTTCGGCACGGGATATTCATCGCTTAGCTCCCTCCACCTATTCCCACTCAACGGCCTCAAGATCGACCGCAGTTTCATGACGACCGTTAGCGAGCGTCGCGACTACATGGCCGTCGTGCAAGCCATCATCAGCCTTGCCAGACATCTGGGAATGAAGCTCATCGCTGAAGGCATAGAGACCGCTGAGCAGATCGCGCTCCTGCAGGCGATGGATTGCGATCTTGCCCAGGGATACTACTTCCTCAAGCCCGCCGACTCAATCGGCGCCGAGGCGTTCATCGAAAGTCGCACTTCAAAGCAATCGGCGGCGGCTTAAGCTTAAGACTGTCCACATTTATATCCGCGCGTTTCTACGCTCATAGTGGTTGAGCTGATGTGCAGCACGTCCTGTCCCGGCCGTGAGCTCGGGCCGGTGTCTTCAAACCCGCCTGCGCGTTTTTCTGGCGCGCCATCCGCCCTTGCTAGTCGCCTTTGGCACGATAAAGCGGACTGGGGAAAAACCCCCATACTCCGTTGTCAACCCGCCGCCGATAGTCCCGGTGCATCCGTGCGATTGACATGCCTTTTGTCTGGGACGCGACCAGCGGGCTCCTCGGATTTGCAACTTCGGAGAGCAGCCAAATGAAAGTGTTCAACAAAGCCAGACGGAATCAGAGCCGCGTGTCACGCAAGCCGGCACGTGCCCTGCGGTTTTCGGTCGAATCTCTGGAGAACCGGACCCTGTTCAGCACGCTCAATTTCGTGGTCAACACACTCTCCCCGACTTCGGGCTCTGCCACCGCCACCAGCGGGGGCATTGTCGATGCGGTGAACGCCGCGAATGCCGATACGACGGACTCCGCCGTCTCGATCACCTTTGATTCCAGCGTCTTTACAGGAGTTGCCAGAACCATGCAGCTCACGGCCGGGCTCAGCCTGCATCCTACCAATTCCAGTCTATTGGTCACGATCGACGCCACCTCGGTCGGCGGCGTGACGATCGACGGCGGTGGGACGGCCACCGACTTATCCCTCTCCGCTGGGACCACCAACCTGACCGACCTGACCCTCACCAACGGCTTTGCGAGCGATGGCCTGATCGGCAATGGCGGCGGCATTTACAACACCGCGACCCTGAATCTCACCAACTGCACCATTAGTGGCAACATGGCGAACGGTGCCGGCGGCGGCGGCGGTGGTGGCGCCGGCGTCTACAACACCGGCACGCTGACGATTCTAAATAGCACAATCAGCGACAATACCGCATTCGGCAGCGACAACGTCGCCTACGGCGGCGGCATCCTCGACACCGGCACGCTGAGCCTGACCAATAGTACGGTTGCGAATAATGCGTCAGCGAATAATGGCGGGGGCATTTTCTTTGCCGCCGGCAGCCACGCCACGCTCGTCAACGACACCGTCACCGGTAACGGAATCCTTTCCTTCGGCAGCGGCGCGGGCCTGTATAACGGATCCGGCAGTGCGATTAGTCTGACGAACACAATCGTGGCGGAAAATGCCGCCAATGGCGATCTCGCCGCTGCAAGTGGAAGCACCTATACTGGCAGCTTCGATATCATCGGCGACGGCTCGGGTCTCAGCAATTTGACCAACTCGCAAAACAACCAATATCCCGCCAACTTGCCTCTTGCTCCGTTGAATTTCTACGGCGGACCGACCGAAACCGTTGCCCTGCTGGGCACCCCTTTTGTCGGCACGTCCGCCGGCGCGCCCACGACCGACCAGCGCGGATTCGCCCGCGGCGGCAGTGTCGACATTGGCGCTTACCAATCGCAGACAACGGCCGTCGATTTCCTGGTCACCACGGCCAACGACCCCGGCGTTCCGGGCCTGATGTCGCTGCGCGGCGCGATCGATCTGGCGAACTTGCAAACGTCCAACGTCGCCATCACTTTCGCGTCGGATTACGGCATTCAAATGACGGTGCCCACCGCTCTTGACCTGAATAACACGAACGCCGATGAAACGATCACGATCGACGCCACCTCGGCGGGCGGCACCACCGTCAGCGGCGGTGGCGTGTCGTCGAATTTCTCAGACATCGAAATTGATAATGGGACCGTCAACCTGACCGATCTCACCATCAGCAACGGCAACACTGACAATTCCGGCGGCGGCATATACAACGACAGCACCCTCACGGTCACCAACTGCGCCTTCACGAATGACTCCGCCGGCGAAGAAGGCGGCGGCCTAGACAACGAAGACAACCTCACGATCGCCAACTGCGCCTTCACGAATAACTCCGCCAATTACGGCGGCGGTCTTTACAACGATGCCACGCTCAACATGAGCGACACCTCAATCAACAACAATTCCCTCACCGGCACCGGCGGCGGCGCTGGTTTCGGGAACGAGGGCGAGGCGACCATTACTGATTGCACCATCACAGACAACTCGGGCAGCGGCAATGGTGACGTCGGCGGCGGTATCCTCAACTATTACCTGCTAACGATCACCGGCGGCGCCATCAGCGGCAATTCCGCCACCAACAACGGCGGCGGCATTGACGACGAAGGCACTGCGTTGTCGGTCACCAACGGCACGGTCAGCGACAACACGTCCGCCAACGGCGGCGGCGTCTATAGCGATGCAACCACGACGATCACCTCCTGCCAATTAACCGGCAACACGTCAACGGGCACCGGCGGCGGCATTTCCGATACAGCAGCAAGCACCGTGAGCGTCGACAGGACCACCCTCAGCGGCAATTCCGCGACGGGCAATGGCGGCGGCATCTTCAATCTCGGCACGCTCGCCGTCACCAACTCCACCCTGAGCGCCAACGTATCGGCGGCGGATGGCGGCGGCATCGCGCATCTGGGCGGGACCTCCAATATCGTCAACTGCACGCTGAGCGGCAACTCAGATGGCGGCGGAGGCGGCCTGGGCGGCGGCATTGCAGCGATCAACGCCGGCGTCTCCGTGCTGAATTCCACCCTGAGCGGCAACTCCGCGTCCAGTTCCGGCAGCGGCATCTACATGGGCAATCCTGTCCTGCTGGTCAACACCATCATCGCCAACAGTCCCAACGGCAGCGACCTGTCCGGCACCGTCGCTGCGGGGAGCGTCAATAATCTCATCGATGATGCCGCGACTGGATCAGGTCTCACCGATGGCGTCGGCGGCAATATCATCGACCACCCCGCCTCACTGGGCGCTCTGGCCAGCAATGGTGGACCCACGCAGACATTCAGCTTATTAGCCGGAAGTTTAGCGCTGAATGCCGGCACATCTCAGGCCTTGACGGCGCTGGGCGCCACGGCCTCCAGTACCGATACGACTCTCAACGTCGTTTCGAGTTCTGGTTTTGGCATTGGCTTGTACGTGAAGATCGACAACGAGATCATGCTGATAACCGGCATACCGAGCAGCACTACACTGACCGTATTGCGCGGACAGCTCAGCACAACGGCCGCCGCACATCAGAGCGAAGCGCCGATCACCCTTGCGACGGATCAGCGTGGCGACACACGCTCGGCACTGACGCCGGATATCGGCGCCTTCGAGGGTCCCCAGACCGTAACACCGATCTCCCTGGGAACCTTGCCGATCACCCAATCGACCCTGGGCCAGGCATACACCAGCACCATCGCGATCAGCAACAGCGTCGGCGCACTCTCCGATTTCACGTTCACCGGCCTGCCGACCGGCCTCAGCGCAACGTTAAACGGCCACAACATTGATCTCAGCGGCACACCCGCGCAAACCGGCGTTTTCACGCTCCATGCCAGCGTCACCGATAGCACGGAGGCAGTCGCCACCGGCACGTACACACTCACGATCAACTCCGGCCCCGGCTTCACCAGCACCGCCGTCGTCTCCGCCATACCCGGAACCGCCTACATCTACAATATCGTTACCCACGACGTCGGCGGCAATCCGGTCACCATTACAGCGTCGACCCTACCCACCTGGCTCACCTT
>Ga0302326_10024265_pt1 | contig 12333 bp, 9 predicted proteins | sample Palsa_T0_3_FD_202264 | JGI IMG/M metagenome (GOLD analysis project Ga0302326, IMG submission 202264) | Peat permafrost microbial communities from Stordalen Mire near Abisko, Sweden - Palsa_T0_3 | ecosystem: Environmental > Terrestrial > Soil > Palsa > Peat permafrost | place: Sweden: Abisko...
TCGGCCTGGATTAGGTCCGGACTATCAATGGAATAAAGCGGCTGTCCCTTGTGAACCTGGTCGCCAACTTCCACGAAAGTCTCGATGATTTTTCCTGGGTAGGGCGGGAAGATCTGCACCGAAAGGTTTTCATCGAAATCAATGCTGCCCACAGCTTCTTTCTCCACCGGAAAAGGACGCTCTCCTACCGCTTCGATCTTGATCGCATTCAGTTGGCTCGATGACAGCTCCAGCGCCGCTTCGGATGGCCACACCCTGGAATTTACGCTCGCTTTTTGCGGCTCGTTCGCCTTGCTAACCTCACTGTGGCCGCGTCCGGATTCCAGCAGGCCCGTTGCCGCCACAATCGCCGCGGTCACCACCATCACCACGACCTGTTTGTTGAGGTGCACCGGATATTTCATCGTTTTCGTTCGACCTCGATCCTTGCCGTGCTCGATCCGCGAGCGCCCGATTGCCCGACTGCTTCGCCCCTCGGCATTTCTACGGATTCCTCCCCATTCCTAACTCATTCCATTCTGCGTCCGCGCTGCTTCCATGGGGAATCCCATCCTTCGCTTTGCACTGATATCTTCGGCGCTGCCTCCCCGCGTCTTTAGGAACCGCTCGACTATCTTTCGGCTATCCGCATCACTACGATGTTCTGTCCACTACAGACTTGGGGCAGTATGCTGGTGGCACCTATGGATCTCTTTTCCATCTATTCGCGCAACAACCGCACTACCTTCCTCATCGCTGCCGCACTTCTCATTGTGCTGTTGGCCACCATCGACTGGCTCACCAAGCCCTACATCTCCATCGGTTTCTTGTATCTTTTCCCCATCATGTTGATCGCTGCCTTTCTTCCTCGTTGGCAGACCACTATCGTGGCCCTGGCCTGCGCCGTTCTCCAGGAAGTCTTCAGCAACCTCCCATCCAACGAAGCCATCACCCGCCTCGTGATGGCCTCCGCCGGGTTCGTCGGAACCGGAATGTTTGTTTCCGAGCTCATCCGTAATCGCCAAATCGCTCTCGAACATATCGAGGAGGTAGAAGCCCACAACAAGTTCCGCCAGGACGCCGAAGAACAACTCCGTATCTTGGTGGAAAGCAGCCCCGCGGCAATCGTCACCATCGACGCTTCGGGTCGGATTCTGCTCGCCAATCAGGCTGCCCAAAATCTCTTCGCCCCCGGTGACAGCGTCCTGGCCGGCCAATCCATCGCCGAATTCCTGCCCGCACTCCAGAGCGCTGTGCAGACCCAGGGCTCGCGTCAATTCCGCACCGAACTTCGGTGTCGCGGAAAACGGAAAAACGGCGAGGCCTTCCTGGCGGCGGTCTGGTTTTCCACCTACGCCACCGGTCCGGGGCGCCGCTTGGCCGCGATCATCGTCGACCTCTCCGAAGATCTCCGCGACCGTGAGGATTTGAGTCTCGATTACTTGCTGAAGAACACCAAAATACTCATGGGAGCCGTCGCCCACGAAATTCGCAATGTGTGCGGCGCCGTTTTGGTCGTGTACAAGAACCTCTCCGGTATTTTGTCGCTCCAGGACAACGAAGATTTTCGGGCTCTGGGCACCTTAATCGAAGGCCTGGAAAAGCTCTCCGCGATGGAGTTGCTGCCCTCACGGGACCAAAGCCTCGCTTCGGTCGAACTCACCAGTTTGCTCGACGAATTGCGCGTGGTGATCGAACCGGCCTATCTCGAGGCCGGTACCGGTATTGTCTGGAGCTTGCAAGACGATCTTCCGCTGGTCGTTGGCGACCGTTATGGATTGCAGCAGGTCTTTCTCAATCTCGCTCGCAATAGCCAGCGCGCCATGGAATCAACCGAAGAGAGGCAACTCACCATCAGCAGTCACCTCGAGTCCAACTCGGTGGTAATCCGCTTCGAGGATACCGGCGTTGGCATCGCCTCGCCCGACGAGCTATTCATGCCCTTCCAGCGCGCTGCCCATACCACCGGTTTGGGCCTGTATATCTCTCGCGCCATTCTCCATAGTTTTGGCGGCGAACTGCGATTCGAGCCGCGTACTTCTGGCTGTTGCTTTGCGGTCAGTTTGAACCGCGCCTTTTGCAAGGAAGACGGAACCGATGAGTAAGACTCCGGCCAAAGATATTCGCTTGCTGCTCATCGATGATCACGCGTTGTTCCGCGAGAGTCTCTCTCGCCTGCTTCAGGCCGAACCGGGCTTCGAGGTGGTCGCGGATTGCAGTTCCGCCGCCGAAGCTCTGCGAATTGTTGACTCACGCGAAATCGACGTCGTGCTCCTCGATATTGATCTCGGTCAGGAGCGAGCCTCTGATTTTCTGGAAACCCTCCACCACACCCGCTTCAAAGGAAAAGTGCTCCTCGTAACCGCTGGCGTAGACGAGAACCAAGTCCCCAGTTTCATTCGCAAGGGAATCTCCGGAATCATCTTAAAGCATGGTTCTCCGACCTTTTTGATTCAGGGAATCCGCGCCACCATGGAGGGAAAAGCCCTGTTCGAACAGGACTTGCTGCGCAGGGCCATCGAAAGCGAGGAGACCCCAGGCCCGCCCCAACACCGCGCTCGCCTCACCGAGCGTGAGAAACGAGTGCTTTCCTTTATCTTTGAAGGCCTGGCCAACAAGCAGATTGGAGATCGCTTGCAGATTTCCGAGAGCGCCGTCAAATCCTGTTTGCAACAACTCTTCGCCAAGACCGGAGTGAGAACGCGCAGCCAATTAGTCCGCATCGCCCTCGAGCAGTATCGAGACCATTTCTAAGCTCTCCCCGCAGTCCGGCGTCATTCAGCCTGGATTTCACCTAGGGAATCCACACCTACGCCCCGCCCACCACCGCTTCGACCCCCAATCCTAGCTCGTAGCCTATTCGACACCTCCCTAGGAACCTGCCTAGAACCCGATACATGACCGAGATATAATTGATTCCCCATCAGTAAACCCGGCGCGTGGCTACAGGCTGCCCTTCGCACGGAACAGAATCCAAGACTCCAACCTGAAGAGAATTGGGTCCAGTTTGAACCGAAAGCTTCAACTCGCCTTCGCGTGTGCCATTTTGGCATTCCTCGTCGTCGTCGCTATTTCCTATCGATGGAGGGCAGGTACCGCGGGCTGCTGGAAGCGGCCCCGGACGCCATGGTGGTACGAGAGTTTGGTCAAGAGCATCAATGAGTTCTGGCTCACCAAGGTGAAGTTACCGCAACAGAGGCAAACCCAATGAACCGATCGCTCAAAGTACTCCTGCTCGTGGAAGATAATGAGGGAGACGCCCGCTTGCTGCGCGAGATGTTCAAGGAACATGGCCCGCTCAGCACCGAATTGACTCACGTGGGGTCCATGGTTGAAGCCGAGAAGCATCTCGCTCAGTCCGCGGTGGATTTTATTTTGCTCGATCTTGGACTGCCCGACGCTCAGGGCCTGGGAGCGGTACGCAGGGCCCGCGCCATGGCCCCGCGCGTCCCCTTGGTGGTGCTCACTGGCTTGGACGACGAGCTGCTCGCCGGCCAAGCCCTGCACGAAGGCGCCCAGGACTATCTCGTCAAAGGCCAAATCGAGACCCGCGGCCTTTTTCGCGCCCTTCGCTATGCCGTCGAACGCAAAACCATGGAAGACGTCCTGTTCGTCGAAAAGGAACGCGCCCAAGTCACTCTCAATTGCATCGGCGACGCCGTCGTTTCCACCGACATCTCCGGCAATGTCACCTTCCTTAATCTCGTCGCCGAAAAAATGACCGGCTGGTCCTGCCAGGATGCCGCGCGCCGCCCCATGGCCGAAGTCTGCCGAATCGTCGACACCACCAGCCGCCAAGCCATCCCCGATCCCATGAAGGTGGCCCTCGGCCAAGACTCAACCATGCACCTTCCGCCAAACTGTACGCTCATCCGCCGCGACGGCTTTGAAATTCCCATCGAAGATAGTGTCGCCCCCATCCACGATCGCGGAGGCCAGGCCACCGGCGCGGTAATCGTTTTCCGCGACGTCAGCGCCGCCCACGACATGGCCGTGCAGATGACCCATTCCGCGCAGCACGACTTTCTCACCGGTTTGCCCAATCGCATGCTCTTGAACGATCGCGTGAATCAGGCCATCGCGTTAGCCGGACGCCGCAGAAATCGCGTCGCCGTTTTATGTTTGGACCTCGATAATTTCAAGCATATTAACGATTCCCTCGGACATCCCATCGGCGACAAGCTTCTCCAATCGGTCGCCAAGCGCCTGCTGGATGGTGTACGCGACTCAGACACCGTAAGCCGCCAGGGCGGTGACGAATTCGTGGTGCTGCTCTCCGATTTGGCGCAACCCGAGGACGCCATCATCAGTATGAATCGCATACTAATGATGCTCGCGGCGCCGCACTTCATCGGTCAACACGATCTCTGCGTTACCGCAAGCATTGGTGTCAGCGTCTATCCCGACGACGGCTTGAATGCCGAGACCCTCATCAAGAACGCTGACACCGCCGTGCACCAGGCCAAGGAAAATGGCCGTCGCGGCTATCAGTTTTTCAAGCCGGCCATGAACGTTCGCGCCGTCGAGCGCCAATCCATCGAGGAAAGTCTGCGCCACGCACTCGAGCGGCAGGAATTCACTCTCCATTACCAGCCCAAGATCGATCTGCGCACCGGCGCGATCAATGGCGCGGAAGCGTTGATACGCTGGACCCATCCCGCCCGCGGTCTGGTCTCTCCCGCACAATTTATTCCCATCGCCGAGGAGTGCGGCTTGATTCTCCCGATCGGCAAGTGGGTGCTGCACCAAGCGTGCATGCAAGCCCGCCAGTGGGTGCATGCAGGCCTGCCCATGATCACTATGGCGGTGAACATCTCCGCCATGGAGTTCCGGGACGACAACTTTCTCGATGGCGTCTTCGCCGTCCTCCAGGAAACCGGCTTGGATCCCAGATCGCTCGAGCTCGAGCTCACCGAACGCGTGCTGATTACGCGACCCGAGTCCACGGCGTCTGTCCTGCAAACATTGCGAACCCGAGGCGTACAGATCGCCGTCGATGACTTCGGCACCGGTTACTCCAGCTTGAGCTATCTCACGAAATTCCCGATCGATGCGCTGAAAATTGACCAGTCTTTCGTGCGTCAAATCACCGACACACCCGCCGAGACCAGCATCGTCACCGCGGTCATTAGTATGGGCCGCAGCCTGAAACTCCGGGTGGTCGCCGAAGGCGTCGAAACCCAGGAAGAGCTCGCCTTTCTTCATGCTCACCACTGTGACGAAGCGCAAGGTTACTTTTTCAGCCGTCCCATCGCTCCCCAGCAATTCGCAAAATTGCTCAAAGCCGGCATCCCCGAAACCGTCCTCCGCTAGCTCCGCTCGCTCCACTCGCGTATTTTTCGAATCGAATCCACGGATCGCCCTGGGGCCCTCCCACCGCCCTGGCCAGAACTCCCAGAACTCTGGATCGAAGGCCATTGAATTCTCCATCTCCGCGCGGCTATTTTCGCGGCTTATTTATCCATTCACGCCGCAGCAATCTAGCTGTAACAAGCAGCCGCTATTACTGGCACGCTCCACTCGGAATCGATCGCCAACAAAAAGGGAGGAAGAATGTCATCCAAGCATTTACGCTCAAATGCTTTGCGCTGCCTGCGCATCGCACTGGCATCCGTCGCGGTTTTCCAATTCACACTCGGCGCTGGGTTGGTCAGTGCAGCTCCGCCGCAATCGACCAGCAGCACCGATACCCGCACACCCATCAAGCACGTCATCGTGATCATCGGCGAAAACCGCAGCTTCGACCACGTTTTTGCCACTTACGTCCCCAAGCCCGGCCAGACCGTTCACAATCTGCTCTCCGAGGGCATCATCAAGGCCGACGGCACTCCCGGCCCCAATTTCGCCAAGGCCGAGCAGAGCGCCGCTGTCGACCAGGCCCCCGATGCCTTTCTCTTAAACCCGGACAAGGTTTCCTTCCCCAATCAGGTCCTGCCCGCTCCGCTCGTCGGCGGTCCTAAGGACTCCTACGTTACCGGCGATAGCCTGGCCCTTGCCCAGCAATCCGAAAATGGCTTGCCTTCCAGCTACTACCCAGACCTGGTCTCCGGCGGTACCGGCCTCGCTTCCAAAACCCCCGACACTCGAATCACCAATGTCAATTCGCTGCCCCCGGGTCCCTTTCAATTGACCAACGGCACCACCTTTCCCTACAACGCCTACGCCGCCAGTCCCGTCCATCGCTTCTACCAGATGTGGCAGCAGCTCGATTGCAGCGTCGAGCACGCCACTTGGCGGAATCCCTCCGGTTGCGACGCCAAATTGTTCCCCTGGGTAGAAGTCACCGTCGGTGCCGGAACAAACGGCTTGCCCCAGGCATCAACCTTTGGCACCGAATATTCGGCCACCGGGACGACCACCGGTGAAGGTTCCACCGCCATGGGTTTCTATAACGTCCAGCAGGGCGACGCACCTTACTTCAAGAGCCTCGCCGATACTTACTCCATGAGCGATAACTTCCACCAGTCCGTCAATGGCGGCACCGGTGCCAATCACATCATGCTGGGCCACGGCGACGCGATCTGGTTCAGCGATGGCAATGGCCACCCCGCCGTTCCGCCGAACAACGTTGAAGTACAGGCAGGAGGCGCAAACGCAGGGGTAGTCGATGAGGTCGAAAATCCGAATCCCGCCTCCGGCACCAACAATTGGTACACCGAAGATGGTTACGGCGGCGGCTCCTACGGTTCAGCCTCCTACGGCGGCGGCTCTTACACCGGCTGCGCAGATCCCACTCAACCCGGTGTCGCTCCCATCCGAAAGTATCTTCACGAGCTCCGCATCGATCCCCGTTGCGAACCCGGACACTACTATCTGCTGAACAACTACAACCCGGGCTACTTCGGCAACGGCAACAACGCATTCACTGACACCAGCGCGGACAATACCGTATTCACCATTCCGCCGTCCTCCACGCCCAGCATCGCTGACACCATGCTCGCCCACAATATTTCCTGGAAATATTACGGCGACCAGTGGAATAACTATGTGCCCGATCCCTATCAGCTCAACTATGGAGCCATAGGAGCCAACACCGACGAGTACTGCAACATCTGCAACCCTTTCCAGTACGACACTTCGATCATGGCCAACGCAGCGATCCGCACCGCCCACATTCAGGATACGGCCAATCTCTACTCCGATATCCAGAACGGGACGCTGCCCGCCGTTTCCTTCGTCAAGCCCAGCGGCCTGGTCGACGGCCATCCGTCGTCTTCCAAGCTCGATCTTTTCGAAGGCTTCGTGCAGAAGATCATCGATGCCGTTCAGGCCAATCCTTCCGTGTGGAAAGACACCGCGATCATGATCACCGAGGATGAGGGCGGCGGCTATTACGATTCCGGCTACGTTCAGCCGCTGGACTTCTTCGGCGACGGCACCCGCATCCCCATGATCGTAGTATCCCCGTACTCGCGCGGCGGACGCATCACCCACGATTACTCCGATCACGTCTCCGTCCTGAAGTTCATCGAAAGGAACTGGAACTTGCCCCCAGTAACTAACCGCAGCCGGGACAATTTTCCCAACCCGCACTCCGAATGGTTCAATCCCTACGTACCAATCAACGGCCCAGCAATCAGCGACCTATTCGAGCTATTCGACTTCAGTCGCAACTAGGCCAACCAAAAAAAAGGTGCAAAAGCAAAAGGGGCCGAACCCGGACCAAGGTTTCGGCCCCAATTTTTTGCTTGCACAGATGTTGTGGCCGATGTCGGGCCGCCGTTGTGCCGCAGCCACTCCTGGCGGCGCGGCCGCAAACCGCCAGCCAAATCGCTCCCCAAATCCGCGCACAACCACCGCACCGTAGCCACTCCTGGCCACGGGGCCCTAACCGTCAGCCATGTCGCACCACAAATCCGCTTACAATCCCCGCACCCCACCGTGGCACAGCCAATCTGGCTGTGTGTGGCCTCTCCCCGCCTCTCCCATCCTTAACAATCGCCCCGCCCGCCCCAAATATAGTCCCGGCCAGCCGTAAATCGCCCAAGCAAGACCGCCCTCATCCCGGCAGCAGATCCGCAAAAACAAACCCATCCCGCTCCACAATCGCGCCCCCCGTCACCGCAATCTCCCCAGAAAACATCGGCCCCGCGCAAGCGAAAGTATGAAACTCCCCATTCTCACCGCAAGGATCCACATGCCCAGGAAGCTCCGCAAGCAGCCCCGCGTCAAAGCGACGCCCAGCAAACGCCCGATCCATCTGCCGCGGATCAACGCAAGTCAAAAACGCCACCAGCCCCCCGGCAACCATCTCCTCAGCGAGCCTCCGCGTATCCCTCCCCCACAGCGGAAACAAAGGATCCATCCCACAGCGAGCAAGTTGCCTCTCCCGGTAGGCCCGCACGTCCTCGAGAAACAGATCGCCGAAAATCACGTGCCCCACTCCCTCCGCTTGAGCACGGCTCATTGCCTCGCTCATCGCCAGTTCATAAATTTCATTCGAGCACGGCGACGGGATCGGCGCCTTCACCAGCGGCAACCCAGCCGCCGCAGCCTGAATTTCCAGCAAGCTCTCCCGCACCGCATGCATAGCCACCCGCTCGTGCGTGCGATTCACCGTAGTCAGCAACGCCACCACGTCGAATTCACCATCCTGCCGCACCGTGTGCAGCGCCCAAGCACTATCCTTTCCGCTGCTCCAAGCGAGCCAAGCTTTCGGCCGCGCGCCGTCCCGCGACGGTCCTCTGTCTGCCATCGATTTCGCGATCGCCCTGTCCATGTGGCCTGCCTCACGTTCCTACGGTTTTACGCTCTTATCTTTTCCGGGGGCCCACTCTTCCCGGGGTTTGGGAAAGGTGGGCGTATAAATCATGGCACAAACATCGTCCGGGCCGGTTTTGATTCATGCTTCCATGCTTGTGGGTTGCCCCATTTCTTCCCCGGTTTTGGGAAGGGTGGGTGTTTTGACTTCGGGGTAGGTGTTGAGTTAGGTGTTGAAAGGATTCTCGCCCGCCGCTTTTCAGAACTTCGCCTCTCATTTCCTATAGGCGAACAAAAGGTGAACATGCTATCTTGTCCCCGCCATGCCTCCTCGGCCTCAACCTCCGCCCACCAACGTCCTCACCCGCTCCGAACTCGCCGAGCTTAACCTTCGCCTCTCCCGCATCAGCGTCACCGCCCTGCAGGACTTCTACCACGCCGCTCATTATCGCTGCCGCTGCGACATGGGTTACTTTCCCAACGCCCGCGCCATTCAGGAACTGGTCCAGGCATGGAAGCAGTTGAAAAAAGGATCTTCATAATTCATTGTGAGTTTTCGCACCCCATATCCGGCCCGGCATCGCACATGGACAACGAAAAGCTGACCTTCCGCAAAATAGTTCACATCGACATGGACGCGTTCTACGCCTCCGTCGAGCAGCGCGATAATCCTCAGCTGCGCGGCAAGCCCGTCATTGTCGCCTGGCCCGGAAAGCGTTCCGTCGTCTGCGCCGCTTCGTATGAAGTCCGCCGTTTCGGCGTACGCTCCGCCATGCCCGCGATCAGCGCTGCACGCTTGTGTCCCAACGCGGTTTTCGTCCCTCCGGATTTTGCGCGCTATCGCGCCGTCTCCCGCCTGGTGCGCGAGATATTCAAGCGCCACACCGACCTGATCGAGCCGCTGTCCCTGGACGAGGCCTACCTCGACGTCACCGAAAACAAAATGGGCATGCTCACCGCCACCCGCGTTGCCCGCGCGATTCGCGAACAAATCCGCCAGGAATTGCAGCTAACCGCGTCCGCCGGCGTAGCCCCCAATAAATTCCTGGCCAAGATCGCCTCCGACTGGCGCAAACCCGATGGTCTCTTTGTGATCCAGCCCGGCGATGTGGATCAATTTCTAGCTCCGCTCCCCGTCGAACGTTTGCCCGGTGTTGGCAAAGTGACCCAGGGAAACCTGGAAAAGCTTTCCATCCGTACCGTGGGAGACTTGCGGCGCTTCAACCCATCCATACTCGAGGCCCGCTTCGGCCGCCATGGCCTGCGCCTGTATCAGCTCGCTCGCGGCATCGACGATAGCAAAGTGGTTCCGGACCGCCCCACCAAATCCATCTCCGCGGAAGACACCTTCGAACACGATCTCCCGTTGATCGAAACCGAACCGATGATTCGCCGCCTCGCCGAAAAAACCTGGGCCGCCTCCCGCAAGGAATCGCGTATCCCACGTACCGTGGTCCTTAAACTCAAGACCGCCGAGTTCAACATCCTCACCCGCAGCTTTACCCCGCCCTGTCCTCCGTCCTCTTGCGACGAGCTGACCAGCATCGCCTTATCGTTGCGGGAAAAAGTCGACCTCGGCGCGAAACAGCGCTTTCGCTTGGTGGGCGTCGGACTGAGCAACTTCCGCGATCCCGAAAATATGTCCGCACAGTCCGTATTCTTCGAATAGCGGTGGGCACATTGCGGGGGGCAGGTCCTTCTTGGCAAATGCGAACGGGAATGGGTCACTTCAGCAGCGAGTTCGTTTCCAGCCCCACAAAAACTTCTTCCACCGGTACGCCCATTTTCGTGCAGCGCTCGGCCAGCGCCTCCGCCGCCGAAGACTCCGCCGTCAACCGGATCTCCTCAAACGGATAGTTGCCGCTAACCTCAATCAACCCGCGCTCCTTCAGCAATTCCAGCAGCGCATAAAACTCGCCCACATCCAGCCCGCACGCCTCCAGAATTTCCACCGGCGTAGCTACCCCAGCAGGCTTCGGACGCATCGGCCCGTGATACGCCTGGCGCACCACCAGGCAAAACAGTTTCCTTGCCTCCGCCGATACCCCGCGCAGTCGATCCATCAGCAGTTGGGTGTTGTCGTCCATCGGCTCGCTCAAGCGAATCGCACGTATTCGAATTCCACTGGCATTCCGTTCACCCCGCGCGCCGGTGGTGCGATCCAGTTGGCAAATTTCCCCGGCTCGATCACCCGCCCCATCAACGAAGCCACAAAAGCATGGTCCTCGTCCGACGGCAACCACCTCTTGGCTTCCGCTTCCCACGCCGCCGCCGAAATCACCTGCCCATCCGGACTGATATGCTGGTTGGCGAAATTACCGATCTTCCGATGGAAACCCGGATGCGACAGCTTCACTCGAAATGGAATGCCGAAACTTTCCGGTATCTGATTCCAGCGTGCCATCCCCGCCAGGATCTCCCGCGTGTAATCGTCCCGCAGCCGCGCGTTCAGCACCGTCAGCGCCGGCAGCGATTTCGCCACGATCTGCCCGTTCTCGATGTCTTCCACCGCGTACCGGTCGTTGCTGAGCGCGTGATCGTCGCTCAGCTTGGTTTCCTCATACCGCCCCTTCAAGCCGCCGGTGTAAAAATTCGCCGCATTCGAGGAAATTTCCGCGCCGAAAAGATCCAGCGTCACGCTGTAATGAAAATTCACGAATCGCTGAATCGTCTCCAGATCGATCGCGCCCTGCGCCCGCACTTGTGCCGGATCGCTGATCTTCCCGTCCCGCATCACCTCGCAAGTGCGCTGCAGCACCCGCGCCACGCCGGACTCTCCCACGAACATGTGGTGCGCTTCTTCGGTCAGCATGAATTTGCAAGTGCGCGCCAGTGGATCAAAATTCGACTCTGCCAGCGCCGAAAGTTGAAACTTGCCGTCGCGATCCGTAAAGAAAGCGAACATGTAGAACGCTAGCCAGTGCCCGGTCTCCTCATTAAACGCTGTCAGGATCCGCGGATTGTTGGCGTCTCCCGAACGCCGCTCCAGCAAAGCCTTCGCTTCCTCCCGGCCGTCCCGCCCAAAATACCGGTGCAGCAAATAAACCATCGCCCACAGGTGCCGACCTTCCTCCACATTCACCTGGAAGAGATTTCTCAAGTCATACAGCGAAGGGCACGTCATCCCCAGCAGCCTTTGCTGCTCCACCGACGCCGGCTCGGTATCCCCTTGCGTGACGATAATCCGCCGCAGCGTCGATCGATATTCCCCCGGAACTTCCTCCCACACCGGCTCGCCTTTGTGATCCCCGAAGTGAATGTTCCGTCGCTCGTCCCGCGGCGTAAGAAAAATTCCCCACCGGTATTCTGGCATCCGCACGTAACCGAAATTGGCCCAGCCGCCTTTATCCACACTTACCGCCGTACGCAAATAAACTTCCAGCTTCGCCGTGTCGATCGGCCCGGTATCCTTCCACCAATCCAGGAACGCCGGCTGCCACATTTCCAGCGCACGCTGCAGCGCCTTATCGGTCGAGAGCTCCACGTTGTTCGGTATCCGCTGCGAATAGTCAATCGACTGCTGCGCGCTATCCATCGCTTCTGCCATGTTAGACCCGCTCCCAATCGAATTTGGCCCGCTGCCCGCTCCCATACACTTTTAGCGCGCCGCTTTGCCCCACCGCATTCGGCCGTATGAAGATCCAGTTCTGCCAC
>Ga0302326_10024266_pt1 | contig 12332 bp, 11 predicted proteins | sample Palsa_T0_3_FD_202264 | JGI IMG/M metagenome (GOLD analysis project Ga0302326, IMG submission 202264) | Peat permafrost microbial communities from Stordalen Mire near Abisko, Sweden - Palsa_T0_3 | ecosystem: Environmental > Terrestrial > Soil > Palsa > Peat permafrost | place: Sweden: Abisko...
CGTTGGATGCCCGGGTTGATGCATGTCGAAGCCCTGCAGCGCCGCAAGGCAGGAGCGTCTCCCCGTCGTGCTTCTCTGGCGCCCTGACCATGTACGCTGGCCTATAGCCCGAGCCGGGCAGCGACGCACTGGTTGCTAATTGCCCGGTTTTGAGAGGCGAAATGACGGGAACGGGGACGGGCCGCTGGCGGTTCTGTGGCGCGGCGATCGTGTGGCGAGACGCGACGCGACACCACGGAACAACCGCTTCCATTGCGTTTTCGAGGCGTTGGCCACGCTAGGTATTCGTGCCGAGCCGGCGGTGTTCGATGAAGCATTTGCCGATGAAGTGCGCGCGCAGCTTTTGGCGGTCGACGGTGTGCTGGTCTGGGTTGACCCTCTGTATGAGGGCAAGAGCCGGGCCGTGCTCGATGCATTGCTCCGCGATGTTGCAGCGCGCGGTCGCTGGGTGAGTGCACATTCCGACGTGATCCTGAAGATGGGGGTGAAAGAGGTCCTGCCCCGCACTAAGCATTTGGGTTGAGGCACCGACACCCAGCTTTACCGCACCGCGCTTGCGTTCCGCGAGGCGTTCCCGACCCGACTTCAATCTGCTGGTCCACGCGTCCTGAAGCAGAACCGCGACAACGGCGGCCAAGGCGTCTGGAAGGTCGAGCAGATCGACCTGCCGCCGGGTGGCAGCCCGGCAGCTCGTGTGCTGCATGCGCGGCGGGGGAGCATCCCCGAAGAGATATCGCTCGCGGATTTTATGGCGCGCTGCGGGGCGTATTTCACGCCGGACGGCTGCATCGTCGATCAACCGTTTCAGCCACGCCTGGCTGACGGGATGATCCGCTGCTATATGGCAGCGGACAAGGTCGTCGGCTTCGGCCACCAGTTCATCAAGGCGCTGATCCCGCCACCACCCGAGGGGCCGGATTCCGCAGCGACGGAGCCTGGCCCGCGCATCATGCACCCCGCCACAGCCGAGCCGTTCCACGCACTTCGGGCGAAAATGGAAACCGAGTGGACGCCACAGTTGATGGACGTCCTTGGTATCGATGCCGCAGCGCTTCCGATCATCTGGGATGCCGACTTCCTCTACGGGCCACGCACCGCTTCGGGCGATGACACTTTTGTGCTGTGCGAGATCAACGTCAGCTCGGTGTTTCCCATCCCGGAACAGGCACCGGCCGCAATTGCGCGGCTCGCGATACGTCAGCTGCGACGTGTCGAGCGGGAATGATGTCTGTGCCCTGCGTCCCAACGGCAGGAATTTCACACCACTTTCCGGTCCGCTGCTACCTGACCCTCAAAACGGCCGGACGGTCAGAATGTCCGGCATTCGCGATTTCTCTGCAGCACAGGGTGACAAACTAGTTGACTAGGAACTTATCTTCGTATAGATTCCTGGTCAATCAACTGGCTGGTTTCCATGTCGCCTGTCGTTCCCGAATTGACCGCGCATATCGGCTACTGGCTTCGCCATGTGTCCAACCATGTGTCCCACGCCTTTGCCCGCAAACTCGCAGCAAAGGATATAACCGTAGCCGAATGGGCATTGATGCGAGTGCTCTACGGCCAGGAGCCGATGCCGCCGAGCAAGCTGGCGGACCGAATGGGCTTGACGCGGGGGGCCGTCAGCAAGCTCGCCGACCGCCTTATAGCCAAGGGCCTGATCACCCGGCGGGCCAGTCTCGACGACGGACGTGCACAGACCCTCGGCCTGACGGGCAAGGGAACGAACCGCGTGCCTAAGCTGGCAACACTGGCTGACCAGAACGAAGCCGAGTGTTTCGCCCATCTGTCAGAACAAGACCGCCGCTGCCTGGAGCGCATTCTCAAGGAAACGGTCGTGCGGCTCGGCGTCACGTCGATGCCGGTCGACTGACCGGCCGCATTCAACAATACCAAACATCAAGGAGGCCACTATGGATGCCCGCCTCACGAAGGTTGCTCAGACATGCCTGGAAGGCGCTGAGACCGATGCCCTGACCTTCCCGCAGATTGTCGCAATGCTGATGCAGGAAGGCTTCGAGAGCTACGCCATCGATTTCCGCAGGGCGAGCGCGACCTACTACCTGCCTGACGGCGATAGTATCGTGTTGCCAACGCACCGTGGCGAAGTGGCGATTGCCGGCGTGCTGGATATTGCTGCTGTCCAAGCTGCTATCCGGGAAGCCCAACAGTTGGTGCCGGGCTACACCTACGCGGGCTTCTGCGCGAAGATCATGGCGGCCGGTTGTGCGGGGTACATGGTATCGTTTACCGGGCGTCGCACGGTTTATTTCGGCCGCACCGCCGAAATTCATGTGGAACACTTTCCATAGTCCAGATCCAGTCTTGCACCGTGCCGAGCACGATCTCCTTGAATTTGAGTGGCGACTGCCCCCTTTCAGACATTCCGCAGTCTCGAACGACACCGTGATCGTGGGGCCTTCCTTGAACAGCGTGTCCTATGCGAGCAAGGCGCCGGTCGCGATGCCCACCAGCGGGATCAGCCACATCGGCGACAACCGCCGCGCGCGTCGAACCAACGCGCGCGGGACGGTAGGGGGTCTGGCCGCATCGCTCGTGGCGAGTGCTCTCGCTCAGGCAATCTGTGGTCCGCCCCCTCCAGATTGGGATCCAATAGAATGGCAAAAGAATGGCAAACATCTTCTGCTGGTTGTCGGCCGAACAGCACGTTCAGGACATCAGGACCTGAAATTGGAGGCGCACGACGGAGCTGTCGCCGATCATACCAAAATGCCATATGGCCGGCTCACCATGGCAGCGACGACGGGTACTGACTATGTAATTTCGGCAAGAGGCACGCGACGTTTGCAACAGAGACTCGAAATTGATGCCCAATCTGCATAGGCGGGCGATCGCCGATAGCTGCCGCGCCGCGTCGGGGTATCTGATTACTCGCGGCTAAATCTGCTGGTGCTCGCGGGCCGTGGCCTACGCGACGGAACCGGCCCCACCAAGCCCTCCGATTCCAGCAAAACACTTGTCCTACTTTAGCGCATAGCGATCAGCGGAGAGCGTGCGCATCTGGTGGTTTGCCCGCGGCTAAATCGGACAGTGTAATTCAAACGGAGAGTTCTATGACCCGCAGATTGGCGATGGCAGTGGCCATCGTGGCAATCGCGGTCGCTGGCGCAGCCGGGGCGAGCCCCGCGGATGCCTGCGGTGGTGGCGGAGGTTTCCACGGCGGTGGAGCTGTCCACGGCGGCTTTGCGGGCCCCCGTGGTGGTTTTGTCGGTGGCGGGCGCGTCGCCGGCCGCGGCTTCCAATGGTACGGCTCCAGGCCGTATTACGGCTTAGGCAGTGCCTACGCCTCCAGCTGCTACGAATGCGGCTATGTCCCGCATGGCTGCTCCGGCGGTTACTATGGTCCCGGATGCTATGCATACGGCTTTTCCCCATACGCCTACAGTGGCGGATAGGCTCGGCTTGCAGCACCCGTTACCCAGGTGGGCCGCGCGGTTTCTTGTTCGCATCACTTGAGAGGCGCGCCCGCCGTGACGGCAGTTCGGTTCAAACGCCGGCGGCAAGATTAGATTTTCTTAGCGGTGAGCGTGCTTTGTATTGGGGGCTCGGTACTGAATCGCCCGCGCGCGAATGGTTTGTCGGGTGATCGTGGTTAGGAAGTTCTGCCCCGATTTCGGCGACAAATAGCATCGTCCAGAGGTACGCCGTGCCGGTAACCACACGGGCAATGCCTTCGAGATGCGAAGGGGCGACAATCTTGTAACGCGTGCGCCACCGTCTTGGTGCGTCAGAGGCTGATCCACCAGGCTCGCTACGCGCCCATTACGATCATATACTCCGAGAAGACCGCATCTCTTGATTTCCGAACAACGCTGCGACGTTCGTCAGCCGTGGCGTCGGCGTGCAAGCGGGTGCGCCTCTCGATCAGATCATGCCGCGCGCTGATACCGTCGGGCTGCTGCGTATGGTCATTGTTCGCCATGCCAAGGGTGGCGGCCGTCGCCTCGAGGTTGCGAATGTCGCGCTGGATGCCGACCAGGTTTTTTAAGGCGCCACCCATGCGCCGGTTAACCGCGGCATGCTCGGAGCATATACCGTCCTGTCGGGCATGCGGCGGCGTGCCATTCTGTGGCCGCTGGCTTGCTACCGTAACGGCGCCCGCGCCACCGGCTGAATGTTAGCTGACGCTGGCCGTTAGGTTAGTATGAATATCTATCCACTTCAAGCCAATTTCAGCGGGAGGCTTCGCCGCCGCCGGTGGATACGCCGTCGACCTGGCGGGAGGCGCGTGTCGCACGGCTGATGCAGGAGTTCGCCACCTTGATCCCGGCGAATGCGGCACAGGCGCAAATCGTGTCGCAGATCCTGATCATGCGGGAGATGGTGGACGCGGTCGCGATTCGGGCCCACGCGCCGGCGCTGACGCCGCTGCAGATGGGTCGGGTCGGGCGGGCCTCGGCTGAGCTTTCGCGGACGGCATCGGGTTTGGTGCGTGCACTGGTGCGGGCTCAGCAGAAGCCGGTGCCGTTCTTTGGCACCGTGCTGGCGGATCGGGTCGATCTCGGGGCGTTGGATGCAGTGTGGGGCAAGGGGGCCGCGGGGGCAGGCGCCGTGCGAGAGCCTGACGCCGGGCGGAGAGAAGGCGGAGCCGTCGGAGCCGGAGGTGCCCCCGGGGAGACGGGATGGCCTGGGCGCTCGGATGGACCGGACCGCGGGGACCGGGGTTGATGCGCTGGCCGGGTCACACCTGGAGGCAAGCGTCACGGCGCGAGATCGGCCGGCCACCTCGCGGGAAGCGAGTGCCGCAATCAACGGTCGGGCGAAGCGCCCGAGTGCGGGCACCCTGCAACCGCTTGCCGAACCAGAGGCGGCCGTCTCGATTGACGCAGCGGGCGGCCCAGTGAGGCCGCGCAGGAACCGACATCGGGGACGGCGCTCGGGCTGGGGCTGGGAATGGGGCTGCGCGGTATCGTCAGCCCTGTGATCCGCAACACCGGCAATCGGCAGAAAACCGAGGTCGCGGTGTGATTGTGAACGTCAACCCTCGGGTCAGGTGCGCGCGGGCAAGCCGATACGTTCGTCTGCAAGGAGTGGGTCGTGCGTTCGGTCAGGCTGGCGCGCGATCCGTTTGTCAGTGCTGGGCAGGGCAGCCCAGCGGCTGGCGCTCAGACCGGCGGGGGCTTTTTGTCGGCGGAGCTTCCGTCCGATGTGGCGGTTTCGACAAATGTACACCTGACCCCAGGCAACTGTCTGCTGGTGGCCGGCCGTGCGCCCGGCGTCGGCCAGACGGGAAGGGCGGTGCCCTCCCGAGCTCCCGTCCGATGTGGCGGTTTCGATGGATGCGCGCCGAACCCCATACAACTGTCCGCCGGAGCCTGCCGCCTTGCCCCGACCCGGCGGGGCTGCAACCCGGTGGCGGCGCGGTGCCGTCCCTCATGGGTCCATCCGAACTGCGCCATTTTGCCGCGCCCCACCCAGCGAATCGCCTCGGGGATTGGACCCCGGCAGCCCCCTATGCTAGGGCCGACGCATGTCCCAGTCCGCCTCCAGCCCGCTCATCGTCGTGCTGAACGGCCCGAACCTGAACATGCTCGGGCTGCGCCAGCCGCACATCTATGGCTCCGACACGCTCGACGATGTCGAGGTGCTGTGCGCCGAGGCGGCCGAGGCGCTCGGCCTGGCGATCGACTTCCGTCAGACCAATGGCGAGGGCGAGTTGGTCACCTGGGTGCAGGAATGCCGCGGCCGCGCTGCCGGGATCGTGATCAATCCGGCCGGCTACAGCCACACCTCGGTGGCGTTGCTCGATGCGCTGCTGGCGGTCGAACTGCCGGTGATCGAAGTGCACATCAGCAACATCCATCGCCGCGACGAATTTCGCCACCATTCCTATGTCTCCAAGGCGGCCACCGGGGTGATCTGCGGCTGCGGGATCCAGGGCTATGCCCTGGCGCTGACCGCGATCGCCGACCTGGTGCAGAACCGCCCATGAGGGATGCGCACATGAGGAGGGGGACATGAGCCGCATTCCGTTCGACCCGGACGCGATCCGCGCGCTCGCCGCCCTGCTGACCGAGACCGGCCTGACCGAGATCGAGCTGGCGGAGCGTGACAGCCGCATCCGCGTGGTGCGTGCCGCGCCGGCTGCCAATGTCGCGTGGGCGCCGCCCGGGGGGCAGGCAATGCCGGCGTTGGCCACGTCGGCGATCGGCACGCTCGCATCGGGTGGGCCCGCCGCGCCGCCAACCGCCGCTCAGCAGGCAGCCGCGGACGCGCTGCATCCGGGGGCGGTGACCAGCCCGATGGTCGGAGTCGTCTATCTGGCGCCCGAGCCCGGCGCGCCGGTGTTCGTCAGCGTCGGCCAGACCGTCGCCGCTGGGCAGACCCTGCTGCTGATCGAGGCGATGAAGACGTTCAACCAGATCCGCGCCCCAAAGGCCGGCACGGTCACGCGGATCTTGGTCAGCAGCGGCGCGCCGGTGGAGTACGGCGAGGCACTGATGATCCTGGAATGATCGCGTGTTCCAGAAAATCCTCATCGCCAATCGGGGCGAGATCGCGCTTCGCATTCAGCGTGCCTGCCGCGAGCTAGGTATCCCGACCGTCGCTGTGCACTCGACCGCGGATTCCGAGGCGATGCATGTGCGCCTGGCCGACGAGAGTGTCTGCATCGGGCCGCCGCCGGCGAAGGACAGCTACCTGAACATTCCTGCTATTCTGTCGGCCGCCGAGATCACCGGCGCCGATGCACTGCATCCCGGTTACGGCTTCCTGTCGGAGAACGCCAAATTCGCCGAAATGGTCGAAGCGCACGGGCTGAGTTTTATCGGTCCGACGGCGGAACATATCCGCATGATGGGCGACAAGATCGCCGCCAAGGCCGAGATGGCGGCGCTCGGCGTGCCACTGGTCCCTGGCTCCGTCGGCGCGGTGCCGGACGTTGCGGCGGCCCGCGAGGTCGCCGAGCGGATCGGCTATCCGGTGCTGATCAAGGCGGCGGCGGGCGGTGGCGGGCGCGGCATGAAGGTTGCGCGGCGGGCCGATGAACTGGCCGAGGCGTTCAGCCTGGCGCGCACCGAGGCACGCACCGCGTTCGGCAACGATGCTGTGTATATCGAGAAGTATCTCGACCGGCCGCGGCACATCGAGCTGCAGATCATGGCGGATTCGTATGGCAATGTGGTGCATTTCGGCGAGCGCGATTGCTCTTTGCAGCGGCGGCACCAGAAGCTGCTGGAGGAAGCCGGCTCGCCGGCAATGACGCAACCGGCGCGTGACACGCTTGGGCAGGTGGCGACGCAGGCGCTGACGCGGATCGGCTACCGCAACGCCGGCACACTGGAGTTTCTGTACCAGGACGGCCAGTTTGCCTTCATCGAAATGAACACCCGCCTGCAGGTCGAGCATCCGGTGACCGAGATGCTGTGCGGCGTCGATCTGGTACGCGAACAGATCCGCATCGCCGCCGGCGCGGAACTCGGCTATCGCCAGTCCGACATTCGGCTTTTCGGTCATGCGATCGAGTGCCGCATCAACGCCGAAGACCCGGTCACCTTCATGCCGACCCCGGGCCGGGTCACCGCGTTTCATGCGCCCGGCGGGTTGGGTGTGCGGGTGGATTCGGCGCTTTATGCCGGCTGTGTCGTGCCGCCGTACTACGACAGCATGGTGGCCAAGCTGATCGTGCATGCGCCGACGCGGGCTGATGCGATTGGCCGGCTGCGGCGTGCATTGGCGGAATTTGCGATCAGCGGCATCCAGACGACTATTCCATTGCATCAACGGATTGTTGAGGATACGTCATTTCAGGCCGGCGATTACACCATTCACTGGCTGGAGCGGTTCGTCGCGCAAGGGCAATGATGGTGGAGGATTCTCCCCCTCCCCTTGAGGGCTTGGGCCGCGAAGCGGACCGAGGGTGGGGGGAGGGGTCGAGGCGCAACCGCCATTGGTGCGATTCTGCCACCACCCCTCCCCCCACCCTCGGTCCGCTTCGCGGCCCAAGCCCTCAAGGGGAGGGGAAGAGTTCTTTCAACCAGGCCCGGTCAACACTACCATAGCGAAAGATGCAGATTGCTACATGCGAGTTCGCAGTAGCTTACCCCAGCCCGGCAGCGCCGCGGTGTGGCCGATCGTGCGCAGTGCGCCCCACAGCGTGACCTGGTTCGTCGTCACCACGGGCTTGCCGAGCGTCGCCTCCAGCCGATCGACGATGCCCTTGGTGCGCCAATTGCCACAGGCCAGCATCACGGCGTCCGCCTCGGGCTGATCGACCTCGCAGCCCAACTCATAAGCGGTCGCTTCGTCGAGCAGGCCGATGTCCAGATTGGCGACATGGCCCAGCGCGCGATGCGCCAGCACGCGGACGCCGCTGGCTTCGATGAAGGCGGCGGCGATTTGGTTCACCTCGTCGCTCCAAGGCGCCGCGATGACGATGTTGTGCGCGCCCAGCACCGCCAACGCCTGCATCAGCGCGGTCGACGCGGTGGTGGCGGGTTTGCCCGAGGCGTCCGTGATGCGCCGGATCAGTTCCTGGTCATAGCCTAGTCCCTTGCGCGACGATGGCGCCGTCGCCGCCAGTACGATCACATCCACGTCCGCGTCGGCCAGCTTGCGGCTTTCCTGCTCGATCTCCTCGACGATGCTGATCGTCGCGTTGGGATCGACCGTACGCAGCACAAGCCGCGCGGTGTGCAGCGTGATGTCCGCCGGCAGGATCTGGCGGTATTCGATCTCCTGCGTCGTGCTGGACGATGGCGCCAGCAGGCCGATCCGCCTGGTGTCCTCGCGTCGTCCCATGGTGCGCTCCTTTCATTGTGCGTGTTATGGCACGCTTCTTTCGTTGTGCGTGCAACGGTAGACTTATTTTCGATATGCCTGCCCCGACACGCTCGTTCGGTTATGCGCGCCATGCGCGCCACGACACGCCCGTTTCGTTGTGCGCGCCGCGGCGCACTCGTTTCGTGTTGCGTTCGTCGCCATGACCATTCCGCAATACGTACGACGGCACACTTCTTTCGCTATGCGTAGCGCGACGTCAGCATTTCCCCGATCATGCCACGGCAGTCTCATTTCACCTTCCGTACAATGCAACGCGCGTTCCGCGATGTCAGCCCAGCCCGGCCAGCTCGCGCCACTCGGCCTCGGTCAGCGTGCGCACGCCCAGCTCGGCGGCCCGGCGCGCCTTCGATCCGGCATCGGTTCCCAGCACCACGAAATCGGTTTTCTTCGAGACGCTGTCGGTCACCTTCGCCCCCATCGCCTCGGCGCGGGCCTTCGCCTCGGGCCGCGTCATCGTGTCCAGCCCGCCGGTAAACACGATCGTCTTGCCGGCCAGCGGACTGTCCGCGGCCTCCCCCGGCGCCGCGTCCTCGATGGTCAGCTCGCGCGCCAGATCGTCCAGCGTGTGAACGTTGCGTTCCTCGTCGAAGAAATCCGCCAGCTCCTCGGCGATCGCCGGGCCGATGCCCAGGATGCTGCCCAAGGTCTGGCGTTCCTCCGAGCCCACCGTGGTTGCCGCCAGCATCTGCATCCGCCAGTTGGCGAAGCTTCCGTAGTGTCGCGCCAGCAGCCGCGCGTTCGCCTCGCCGATGCGGCGAATGCCGAGCGCGTAGATGAAGCGCGCCAGCGGAATGGTCCGCCGTGCCGCGATCGCACGCGACAGGTTGCGCGCCGACAACGCCCCCCAGCCCTCGCGTGTTGCGATTTCCGGCTCGCGCTCGGGCAGTTTGAACAGATCGGCCGGGCCTTGCAGCCAGCCCTCGTCATAAAATTCCCGGATCGTCTTGTCGCCGAGCCCATCGATGTCGAATGCCGGGCGCGAAACGAAATGGATCAGCCGCTCCACCCGTTGCGCGGCACAGATCAGCCCGCCCGTGCAACGTCGCACCGCCTCGCCCGGCGGGCGCACCGCGTGGCTGCCACAGACCGGACAGATCTCCGGCGGATGATACGGCTCCGCCCCAGCCGGACGCCGCTCCATCATCACCGAAACGACCTGAGGGATCACGTCGCCGGCGCGTTGGATCACCACGGTGTCGCCGATCCGGATATCCTTGCGGGCGATCTCGTCTTCATTGTGTAGCGTGGCGTTCTGGACCAGCACGCCGCCGACATTCACCGGTTCCAGCCGAGCGACGGGCGTCAGCGCGCCGGTGCGGCCGACCTGAATATCGATGCCGCGCAGCACGGTCGTCGCCTGTTCAGCGGGGAACTTCCAGGCGATTGCCCAGCGTGGCGCACGGCCGACGAAACCCAACCGGCGCTGCAATGCCAGATCGTCGATTTTGTAGACCACACCGTCGATGTCGTAGCCCAGTCCGGACCGTCGCGCGGCCATATCCTGCTGGAACGCCGCTGCCGCCGCGGCGTCGGGCAGTTGCTTCGACAGCGGATTGACCTGGAATCCCCAGTCGCCCAGCCGTTGCAGATAGTGCCAGTGGGTGTCGGCCACGGGCTCGCTGGCCTCGCCCATCGCATAGGCAAACAGCGACAGCGGCCGGCTGGCGGTGATCGAGGGATCAAGCTGGCGCAGGCTTCCTGCCGCCGCATTGCGCGGATTGGCGAAGAGTTTCTGGCCCGCCTTCGCCTGGGTCTCGTTCAGCGCGAGGAAATCCGCCTTGGTCATGAATACTTCGCCGCGGATTTCGATCAGCGCCGGCGCGTTGCCGCGCAATCGAACCGGGACAGATCCGATTTTGCGCAGGTTCGCGGTGACGTCCTCGCCCTCGGTCCCGTCGCCGCGTGTCGCGCCGCGCACGAACCGTCCGTGCTCGTAGGTCAGGTTGATCGACAACCCGTCGATCTTTGGCTCGCCAACGCAGGCCAAGCCAACGTCCGCCGCCAAACCCAGGAAGCGGCGCGCGCGGGCACTGAACTCGGCGAACTCCTCGGCGTCGAACACGTTGTCCAGCGACAGCATCGGCACCAGATGGCGCAGCTTGGCGAAGCCGCTCTCCGGCGCGCCACCCACCCGGCGTGACGGCGAATCGGCGCGCACCAGATCGGGAAACCGCGCCTCGATGGCGATGTTGCGCTGACGCAACGCATCATACGCGGCGTCGGTGATCTCCGGTGCGTCAAGCGTGTGGTACAAGCGGTCATGGTGCGCGATCTCGTGCGCCAAGCGTTCGAGTTCAGCCGCGGCATCTGCTGCGCTCAACGTCTCGACCGCGCTTAAGCTTCCATCCGGGTTCGCGCCCGCATCTGCCCGCGAGGCCTTGGCAGCCGCCTTGCTCATCCCGCCGCTCCCGGTGTCGCCGCCCGCGATCTCGCCGCCGCCGATAATGCCGACCCCGATGCCGACAACTGGGGCACGTCGTTGACCACCCTCACGTAACCACACCCAGCAAATCGTCGGCCGCGGCGCGCGCCGCCGCCGTCACCGTTTCGCCCGCGAGCATACGCGCGATCTCCTCTCGCCGTGCCCCGCCATCCAGCGCGTCGACCGACGTCGAGGCACGCCCGCGCGCCGTCGCTTTCGCCACCCGCAGATGCGCGGCCCCGCGCGCCGCGACCTGCGGCGAGTGGGTCACCACCAGCACCTGCACATCCGCCGCGACCCGCGACAGCCGCTCGCCGACCGCCGCCGCCGTGGCCCCGCCGATGCCTGAATCGACCTCGTCGAACACCAGCGTCGGCACTGTCGACCCGTGGTGCAGCACCACTTTCAGCGCCAGCATCAGCCGCGACAGTTCGCCACCCGAGGCTATCCGCGCCAATGGACCCGGCGTCTGTCCCGGATTGGTGGCGATCAGGAAACGCACCTGGTCGGCCCCATGCGGCCCCCAGCCGGACTCTGCAAGCAGGGCCACGTCGGCGTGGAACCGTGCCTTGTCCAGCCGCAGCGGCGGCAGTTCCTTCGCCACCGCGCGATCCAATCGCAGCGCGGCGGCGCGGCGCGCCTCGGTCAGCGACCCGGCGGCCGTGGTGTAGACGATGCGCGTCGCCACCGCCGCCTGTTCCAATGCCACCACCTCGGCCGCCCCGGTTTCCAGCGCCGCCAGGCGCGTCGCCAGCGTGTCCAGCAGCAAGGGCAGTTCGCGCACCGTCACCGAGTGCTTGCGTGCGGTGGCGCGCAACGCGAACAATCGCTCCTCCGCGCGTTCCAGCAGGCGGGGATCATCGTCGGCCTCCGCCGCCAGCCGGGTCAGCAGCGTCTCGGCCTCGGCCAGCGCCTCCTCCGCGCGTTCTAGCGCCGCGGTCGCCGCCGCAGCCGGGTTGTCGGCCTCGGGCTGGCCGGGCACGATCAGCCGCTGCAGCGTACGCCCGGCAGAGCGCAATGCGGCTGCCGGACCTGGACCGCGCCGATCCCGCCCGCCAGAGGCCGGTGACAGCTCGGCCAATGCGGCGGTAATCGCCTCAGCCCGGCGTTC
>Ga0302326_10024267_pt1 | contig 12332 bp, 5 predicted proteins | sample Palsa_T0_3_FD_202264 | JGI IMG/M metagenome (GOLD analysis project Ga0302326, IMG submission 202264) | Peat permafrost microbial communities from Stordalen Mire near Abisko, Sweden - Palsa_T0_3 | ecosystem: Environmental > Terrestrial > Soil > Palsa > Peat permafrost | place: Sweden: Abisko...
CTATCGGCTCGCCAAGCTCGTCGTGGCCTGGGGCGCAAACATCCACGGCAATAATGTCCACCTCTGGCCCATGGTGGAGCAGGCTCGTCGCAACGGCGCGCGCCTCATCGTCATCGACCCTTACCGTACTCGCACAGCCGCTCTCGCCGACTGGCACATTGCGATCCGCCCCGGCACCGACGGCGCTCTGGCCCTCGGCATGATGCACGTAATTTTGAATGAGGGTCTCGAAGACCGCGAATACATCAACGCCATGACCTTCGGCTTCGAGCAGTTGGCCGAGCGCGCCCGCGAGTATACTCCCGAGCGCGTAGGTGCCTGGACAGGCATGACCGCGGCCGAGATTGAGCAACTCGCCCGCGAATACGCCACCACGCGCCCCGCTGCCCTGCGACTCAATTACGGCGTGCAGCGGTCAGAGAATGGCGGCACCGCGGTGCGCGCCATCGCCATGCTGCCCGCGCTCACCGGAGCCTGGAAGCATCGCGGCGGTGGTGGCCAGCTTTCCACCTCAGGCGCGTTCAAGTGGGATGAAGATGCTGTCCATCGCCCCGATCTCGCGCTCTCTTCGTCGCTGAAGAGGCTGGCGCGCGTCGTCAATATGTGCGAGCTCGGCCGCGTCCTTACTGACGAACAGGCAGAAAACCAAAACGAAGGTCCAGGCACTAACGGGCCAGGCACCGGCGATGGCCCACCCGTAAAGGCCCTGTTTGTCTATAATTCCAATCCTGGCGCAGTCGCTCCCAATCAGAACGCCGTCAAGCGCGGCTTGGCCCGTCCCGACCTGTTCACCGTGGTCCACGACCTCTTCTTCAATGACACCACGGACTACGCCGACTACATTCTCCCCGCCACCACATTCCTTGAACACACGGATATCCAAGGCGCATACGGCCACTACTTTTTGCAGCTCTCCCAGAAAGCAATCGAACCGCCGGGCGAAGCTCGCCCTAACGTGTGGCTCTTTGCGGAGCTCGCCCGCCGCATGGGCTTCAACGAGCCATGTTTCCAGGATTCAGAGATGGATCTCATCAGTCAGGCACTTGCAATTGGGGACGATGGCCATGCAACCCGTCCGGAAATGCACCACGTCACCCTCGAAGACCTCAAGGAATACGGCCACATCCCCCTCGCCTTTCACCGCAATCCGGAGACGCATCCCTTCCAGCCCTACCTCTCCGGCACCTTGCCCACACGCTCCGGGAAAATCGAGTTCTATTCGGAAACGCTCGCTGCGCAGGGTCTAGATCCGCTTCCCGCCTTCATTCCCGCCGCCGAGTCTCGCTTCGGCGAAAAAGCCAATCGCTATCCGCTGGAATTTCTGAGCCGCAAAGCCGACAACTACATGAACTCGACCTTCGCCAATCTTGACGGACACCGCGAGATGGAAGCCCGCACCAGCCAGCGCCTCGAAATGCACCCCACCGACGCTGCTGCCCGAGGCATCGCGGATGGCGACAAGGTCCGCATCTGGAACGACCGCGGCACACTCGACCTGACTGCGCTGATGAACGCCAACCTGCCCGCAGGCGTGGTGGCCGGCAAGCTCGATTGGGCCAAGCTCAGCGCCAACGGGTCCAACGTCAATGCTCTAACCAGCGAGCGTCTGACCGACATTGGCGCCGGCGCAACGTTTTATTCCAACCTCGTCGAAGTAGAAAAAATCTAAGAGACGAGTGAACTGCGTAGGGATTCATCATCTCTCACGCCGTCGTCGGCTTGCTAATCACTCTATGGAAACTTCGCCCGCATTTTCGCTTCGTCTCGCCACCGAGCACGACATACCAGCGCTCAATGCGTTGATTGAAGCCTCGGTCCGCGGCCTGCATGCTTCTGACTACACACCGGCACAAATTGAAGGCGCACTCGGCACCGTGCTGGGTCTAGACATGCAACTGATAGCAGACCGAACATACTTCGTCGCCGAAGCCCCCAACCAAGACGCCAAAGCGCCGAGCACTCTCGCTGGTTGCGGCGGATGGTCGAGAAGAAAAACGCTGTTCGGCGCCGATCACGGCCCCGGACGCGAGCCGGACCTCCTCAACCCGGCAACGGATGCTGCCAAGGTACGAGCCATCTTCGTCCATCCCGGCTTCGCGCGCCGCGGGTTGGGCTCACTCATTCTCGGGCGCGTGGAGGCCGAGGCTCGCGAGGCTGGCTTCCAGCGTTTCGAGATGGGATCGACACTGACCGGCGTGCCGCTCTACCGCCTGAAAGGCTACGTCGAAGTAGGACGGATTGCCGTTCCCCTAAAAAACGGCGAGACCGTGCCTGTCGTCAAGATGGTGAAAGACGGGGACTGAGTTGACTTCGGGCTGTACTGTTTCGATGCAGGCACAAACCCGCCTCTCTCAACCAATCGAAGAGACGTCCAGATCAGCGAGACGCTCGCCCTCCTGAAGTCTCGGCGTGAGCATCCGCTCCACCCACGGTCCGCAGTTCCATAAGATGATTGCGATAATAAGCAATCCGGCGATTCGAAGAACGAAGGTTATGATGTCCACTTGGTAATACGTTCTGTAGTAGTCTCCCCCTCCGTCACTTCGGCTTCCATGATGGATGAGCGTCATAAATCGCCCCGGCAGATAGGTAACTTCAAGCAACGCAGAAATCAGCTGAATTATCGCCAGCGCGCGGCTCACCAACACGACAATCTCTTTTCTCGACATGTTGAACTGCTCCCTTTCGAAGGAATCAAGGCAAGAGAAGCATACCGCAACCTGTGAAAAAGCCCACACAGGCGCAGACCAGCCACGGGTCAAAATAATGGCGAGACCGCAAGCACTTCTTCACAGTCTAAGAACGGAACCATCTCGGCAGAAGGTTCGTCTGCCGACTCGGCGGGCCCGTCAGCCTTCACTTCGTTCCTCTCAAGCAGGAAGAAAGCGCACGAAGACACATCTAATCGAAAGGAAGGGGGGCTTCACGGGGAAGAGAAAGATTGATGGCAGTTAGGTGCATTGCAGGCCAATAAGGTTGCCCGGCTTTAGGAAGACTGCCAAACTCTTTTCTGCGGACGTTGGTTCGCAGTGCGGAGGGGCAGAAGCTGCATCTTTTAAGCCGCTCGGGCGTCCATTCGAATGTGAGCGGGCCATTTTGTTCGTAGTTAGGACTGGCTTAGCTCAGTTCGGATAACATAGTAATTCAACCCATGTTCGACCGGTCCCAGACGGCTCCGCGCCGCGGAGTTGGAAACCGGTGAACCGGCCAACGCGGGACGAAAGTCCTCCCAGACCCATTGTTCAGTTAGCAAGGGCACGGGTAACCCGGCTCAGGAGCGAGAACCAGCCCTATGATGTGGATTGTCCGGCTTGCGCTGCGGCGGCCTTACACCTTCGCCGTCTTCGCGTTTTTGATCCTCCTGCTTGGCGTCTTCAGCATTAACTCGATGCCGACAGACATTTTTCCGAATATCGATATCCCCGTAGTTACAGTGGTTTGGCAGTACACGGGCCTCTCCGCGCAGGAGATGTCCACCCGCATCGTATTCAACAGCGAGCGCGGCATGACCACCACGGTCAACGACATTGAGCACATTGAGTCGCAGTCCCTCAATGGCATCGCGATCATCAAGATCTTCTTCCAACCCCATGTCAACATCGGCAGCGCTGTGGCCCAGGTCACATCCATCAGCCAGGTCCAGTTACGCCAATTGCCGCCGGGCACCACGCCGCCGTTCATCATTCAGTACAACGCCTCCAGCGTGCCGGTACTGCAGTTGGGGCTGAGCGGTCAGGGGCTGAATGAACAGCAGCTCAACGATCTCGGCCAGAACACAATCCGCACTCAGCTCGCGACGATAGAAGGAGCGCAAACGCCCTTCCCCTACGGCGGCAAACAGCGCCAGATCCAGGTGGATCTCGATCTCAATGCTCTGCAGGCCAAGGGGCTTTCGCCGGTGGATGTTGTCAATGCCATCAACGCGCAAAACCTCATCGCGCCCTCGGGAACGATGAAGATTGACCGCTTCGAGTACGCGATTGAGACCAACTCCGCCCCGGCCGTCGTGAACGATCTGAATAATCTGCCCATCAAGGCGGTCAATGGGGCGGTGATTTACATTCGGGATGTTGCGCACGTTCGCGACGGCTATCCGCCGCAGACCAACATTGTGCGCGTCAACGGCAGCCGCGCCATCTTGATGAGCGTGCTGAAGACCGGTTCTTCGTCCACGCTTGACATCATTAAGGGTGTGCAAAGTGTGCTGGCCAACATCAAGGGTCAATTGCCCCCGCAGTTGCAGATCAACGCCCTCTCCGATCAGTCGATCTTTGTCCGAGGAGCCATCAACGGTGTGGTGCGAGAGGCGCTGGTCGCCGCCTGCCTCACCGCCATCATGATCCTGGTCTTCCTCGGCAGTTGGCGCTCCACGCTGATTATCGCGGTGTCCATTCCGCTGTCGATTCTCTGTTCGCTCATCATGCTTTACGCGCTTGGCGAGACGGTCAACATCATGACCCTCGGCGGTCTCGCGCTCGCCGTCGGCATCCTCGTCGACGACGCAACAGTCGAAATTGAAAACATCAATCGCAACCTTGAGTCGGGAAAAGAAATCGAGCAGGCCATTCTCGATGGCGCTGCGCAAATCGCCACGCCTGCGCTCGTTTCCACACTTTCCATCTGCATTGTGTTCGTTCCCATGTTCTTCCTGAGCGGCGTTGCGCGCTATCTATTCGTCCCCATGGCCGAGGCCGTCGTCTTCGCCATGCTCGCCAGTTACCTGCTCAGTCGAACTGTCGTGCCCACCATGGCAAAATACCTGCTCCATGAGCACGACGATGCGCAGGCGGCAAAGAAGCAGATCAGTCGCAATCCCCTGGTGAAATTTCAACTTGCTTTCGAGTCCGGATTCTCGAAGATGCGCCTAGGCTACCTCCGCGTCCTCACCATGTGTGTTGACCACGCGGCCGTCTTTCTAATTCTTTTTACTCTCTTCGCAGTTGGCTCCGTGGCCCTGCTCACTCCACCCCTTGGCCAGGACTTCTTTCCCTCCGTCGACTCCGGGCAGTTCAAAATTCACGTCCGCGCCCGCACCGGCACACGCATCGAGGAAACCGCGCTTCTCTGCGATCACATTGACCAGACCATCCGCGAACAGATTCCCGCGAAGGAAATGGTCACCATCGTCGATAACATTGGCCTGCCTTACTCCGGCTTAAATCTGTCCTACTCCACCTCCGCTCCCATTGGCCCCGCCGATGCAGACATCCAGGTACAACTCACTGAGAAGCATCGCCCCACCGCGGACTACATTGAGAAGCTCCGCACCGTGCTCAACCGCCAGTATCCCGGCGTTACGTTCTATGTGCTTCCCGTCGACATCGTGACCCAGATCCTCAACTTCGGGTTGTCTGCGCCCATCGACATCCAGATTGTCGGGCCCGACCTTTACGGCAACCGCACCCTTGCCGAGAAGATGCTGAATGAAGTTCGCTATGTTCCTGGCGCAGCCGACGCGCGCATTCAGCAGCCGTTCGACTACCCCAACATGACCGTTAACGTCGATCGAACCCGCGCGCAAGACATCGGCCTCACCCAGGCCAATGTTGCGCAAAGCATCCTGGTCTCGTTGAGCGGCAGCTTCCAGACCACCCCCAACTTTTATCTCGACCCCAAGAGCGGGGTCACCTACAACGTGGCCATTCAGGCGCCGCAATACGGTCTTGACTCGCTCGCAGAGTTGAAGAGCATGCCGATAACCGGCGCGGGTCAAACCACGCAGCAGGCCGGCGCTGCGCCTAATGCCTCTTCGTCTACCGGTACCGCCGAGACCAAAGTCCCGGGCGTTCCCACTCCCGTGAATGTGCTCGGCAATGTATCCACCATCGTCCCGGGCACGGAACTGGGCACAGTGAGTCACTACAACGTGCAGCCGGTGCTGGACATCTACACCAATGTTGACGGCACCGACCTTGGCTCCGTCACACGGGCGATGGAGAAGATCATCAAGGAGCACAAGGCCGATCTACCGCGTGGCTCGCACTTCATCCTGCGCGGCCAGAGCGATACCATGCACAAGTCGTACATCGGCCTGCTGGGTGGTCTCGCGTTCTCCATTCTGCTGGTGTATTTACTCATCGTGGTGAACTTCCAATCGTGGCTTGATCCATTCCTGATCATTGCAGCGCTGCCCGCGGCGCTCGCCGGCATTGCCTGGTTCCTTTTTGTCACCCACACGCGCCTCAGCGTACCGGCCCTCACCGGAGCCATCATGTGTATGGGCGTGGCCACATCCAATTCCATCCTGGTCGTAACATTTGCGCGCGAGCAGTTGGAAGTCCTCGTAGGCGATGCGCGCCGCGCTGCGCTCAACGCCGGCTTTGTTCGCCTGCGACCCGTCGTCATGACCGCGCTCGCCATGATCATCGGTATGATTCCGATGTCCCTCGGCCTTGGCGATGGCGGCGAGCAGAACGCGCCGCTCGGCCGCGCCGTCATCGGCGGACTGCTGTTGGCCACCGTCGCCACTCTCTTTTTTGTGCCCGCATTCTTTTCCGTCGTCCACAGCTGGCTTGAGAGCCGGCGCAAAACGGCGTCCGGCACCGTGCGGGTGGGAACCATCGACGAATTTGACGAGCTTTCGGAGTAGCTTTCAACATGACTAACGAAAACAAACCGAACACGAATGCAGCACCCGCCGGCCACGTAGACGGACACGACACCGAGACCGCGCCCGATCAGAAAGCAATCGCTGGTTCCACCGCCATTATCGGCATTGTCGTCGTAGTCATCGTGACGGTTGTGCTTGCCGGCTGGGGACTCTTAAGCCGCAGGCACGACGCCACGGTTCTTGCCCAGCGCACCGATGAGCTTGCTCCGCCCTCGGTGATTGCGATCGCCGCCACGCAGGGTGCATCCTCAGATAGTTTCGTGCTCCCCGGCAACGTCACCGCCTATACAGATTCGCCCATCTACGCGCGCACTTCCGGCTACCTCACCAAGTGGTACTTCGACATTGGCGCGCGCGTCAAGCAGGGCGCGCTGCTCGCCGAAATCTCGACGCCCGAACTCGACCAGCAGCTAGACCAGGCTCAAGCCGATCTGGTCACCGCGCAGGCAACCGAAGGCAACGCCAAGGTGCAGGCCGACCGATACACCGGCCTCGTGAAAACTGATGCCGTCTCGCACCAGGATGCGGATACATTCGTCACCCAGTCAGCGACCGCTTCGTCCGCTGTGAAATCCGCGCAGGCCAACGTGCAGCGCCTCAAGGAGCTGCAATCGTTTGAAAAGGTCTACGCCCCGTTTGATGGAGTAGTCACGGCGCGCAGCATCGATACCGGCCAGTTGATTACTGAAGGCTCAACGAGCGAATTGTTTCATATGCAGTCCATCCGCACCCTGCGCGTCTACACAAATCTTCCGCAGGTCTATTCAGGCAACGTCAAGCGTGGACAAAAAATCGATCTTAACTTCGCTGAGTACGCCGGCAAGACTTTTCAAGGGACACTTGTGCGCACCGCCGACGCCATTGACCCCGTAAGCCGCACGCTGCTGGTCGAGATCGATGTGGATAACCGCGATGGCGAACTGCTGCCTGGTTCGCTGGCCCAGGTCCACTTCAAAACCGCTGCCGCTCGTCCCACGTTCATCGTGCCCGCATCCGCTCTCATCTTTCGCCGCGAAGGATTGCGACTCGGCACCGTCGTTGACGGCAATAAGGCTCATCTGGTTCCGGTAGTCATCGGCGAAGACGATGGCGCCACCGTGCAGATTGTGACCGGTCTCAACGCTCAGGACAAAGTCATCCAGGATCCCCCCGACTCTCTAATCGAAGGCGAAAAAGTCTACGTCGAGAGCCCAAGCAACAAGAGCACCGCGGGAGGCAAGTAGCAATGCAGTCGCCTTGTGCAGAAATCAAGCCACTGGCCTTCGGCTGCCTTACAGCTCTCATCCTGCTAGCCGGTTGCAAACCCGTAGGCCCCAACTACAGCCGTCCCACCTACACTGCCCCGCCAATCTACAAAGAAACCGGCGCGTCCACCGTGCTCGTCCCCCCACCCAATCCCCCCGGTGGCGGCTGGCAGCCCGCCACTCCTTCCGACGGAATGCTGAAAGGCAAATGGTGGGAAGTCTACCAGGATCCCCAACTCAATCAGCTTGAAGAGCGTATTGCCGGCTACAACCAGGGCCTGCGCCAGGCGCTCCAGACCTTTCTTGCTGCCGAAGATCAGGTCAAGGCCGCGCGTTCAGCTTTGTATCCAACATTGTCGGCTGGCCCCTCATATGCCCACGACAAAACCTCGGAGCACCGGCCGCTCGTCACCCCCACCACAGTCTCCAATTACAACGACCTCATCATCTCCGGCGGCGGCAGTTGGGAACCCGACTTCTGGGGCCGCATCCGTCGCACCGTCGCAGCCGCGCATGAGAACGCGCAAGCCAGTGCCGCTGACATGGCCAACGTAGACCTCAGCCTGCAGGCCACAATGGCCTCGGACTACTTCCAGCTTCGCGGCCTCGACTCTCAGATCAAGTTACTGAAATCCACCACCACCGACCTCGAAGGCCAGCTCGACCTGGCCCAGCGCCGTCTCAAAGGGGGCGTAGCCACCGGAGTAGATGTAGCCCAGGCGCAGACCCAGCTTGAAACCGTGCGCGCTCAGCTTGTCGATCTTGGCGTAGCGCGCGCTCAATTTGAGCACGCCGTCGGCACCATCGCTGACTACAAGTTGCCCACCTTCAGCATCCCTTACTCGCCGCTTGACCTGCCGCTGCCCAAGATTCCCTTGGGCGTCCCCTCGCAACTGCTCGAGCGCCGTCCTGACATCGCCGCCGCGGAGCGCCGCACCGCCGCCGCCAATGAGCAAATCGGAATCGCCGTCAGCGCCTTCTATCCCACTATCAGTCTCACCGGCCAGGGCGGATTCGAAAGCACCCACGCCGGCAACTGGATTCAGGGCCCCAGCGCGCTCTGGTCTCTCGGAGCGCAGGCCACCGAACTGCTCTTTGACGCCGGTCAACGCCGCGCCCTCACCAACGAAGCAAAACATCAATACGAAGCCCAGGTCTCCGGCTACAAGGGCGTAATCTTCCTCGCCTTTGAAGATGTAGAAGACCAGCTCTCCGGTCTGCGGATTCTCGAGCAGGAAACCGACGCCGAACAGAAAGCAGTTGATTCCGCGCAGCACTCTCTCGATCTCTCCAACCAGCGCTACAAAGGTGGCGTCACCAGCTATCTCGAAGTCCTCACCGCCGAAGCAACGCTGCTACAAAATCAGCGCACCGCCGTCGATTTGCAAACCCGCCAGTTTGTAGACAGCGTCGCCCTCATCCGCTCCCTGGGTGGCGGATGGGATACATCCCAGCTTCCCAAGTAATCAAAGCTGACCGATGACTCGATTCGATGTCTCGGCGCAGGGTTAACCGCCCTACAGCAGCCAATGCGTTAGTATTGGAGGCAATTCCGACCACCTCCTCAAGGCTGCCCGATGCGTTCACGTAATATCCGCGGAGTTACCTTCCGATTTGTCTCGCCGTCTTTCGCGCTTCTCGCATTCCTGCTCGCGGTGACCTTGCCCGTTCGCGGTCAGCAGCCCTCGTGGACAATTGTTGGTCCCGCTTTCAGTGCCTCGGTCGAAGACTTGCAGAAGGCAGCTGCGAGCGTTCCCGCGGAGAAATTCATGGAAGCCACAATGCTCTTCGAGCGGGATGCCTACACGATTGACGCACAGGGGCGCGTCACCTATCAGCACACCATGATCTACCGCATCGAAACGGAGTCGGGAGTAGAGGGTTGGGCAGAGACAGATGCACCTTGGGAACCGTGGTATCAGAATCAGCCCGAAATTCGCGCCAGGGTGATTGGCGCCGACGGCAAAGTCAGCATGCTCGACCAGAAAACCGTCACAGAAGGGCCGGCAAGCGAAGACGACGAGAGCACCTACACCGACGGACGCGTTCGCAAAGCACCGCTCCCCGCAATCGCGATTGGCGCGATTGTCGAGGAGCAGACTACCACCACGGATAAATCGCCGTTTTTCCTCGGCGGCGGAATCTATAGCGACAATTTTTCGCGCAACGTTCCCATCATTCATGTGGAGCTGGTGATCGACGCCCCGAAAGAGTTGAACCTGCAGTATCGCGTGCACCTGATGCCGTCGGTAAAGATTACGGATGAGGTGCACGAAACGCATCAACTGAAGTTTCTGGAGGAGAACGTCAGCGCGCACGAAAGCTCTGACATCGAGTTGCCAACCCACAACATTACCGGACCCATGGTTGAGTTTTCCACCGGCTCCTCCTGGGCTGCAGTAGCCAGCGCATACCGCGAGCTGGCTGAAGCTCATATCGATCCCGAAAAGGTCAAGCCGCTGCTTCCCGCAGTCGTCCCAGCTGATCGCATGGCGGCCATTCAGCTTCTCGTAGCCCGCCTGCACAAAGACATTCGCTACACTGGCGTTGAGTTCGGCCAGGCCAGCCTGCAACCGGCCACTGCCGCGGAAATCATCAAGCGCCATTATGGCGACTGCAAAGACAAAGCCGCGCTGCTGGTGGCCATGCTGCGCGCTGCCGGAATTCCCGCCAGTCTGGCCCTGCTTGACACCGGCCCGGGCACTGACGTGACCCCGGAAATGGCCGGTATGAACGAGTTCGATCATGCCATTGTCTATGTACCTCCACCGGCCGTAGGCGAGCCGTTGTGGATTGATGCAACCGCAGAATACGCGCAGGTGGGAACTCTGCCGTCAATGGACGAGGGCCGCATGGCACTTATAGTTGCTGAGGGAACCGCCGGGCTTACCTTAACGCCAACCGCCAAGGCCGAGGACGATCAGCTCACCGAGTTGCGCGATGTCGCAATGGCCGAGTACGGTCCGGCGCACATCGCGGAAACCTCTCTCACGCACGGCGAAATCGACGCATCGTATCGCGAGGACTTTGGTGGAGAGGAAACTCGCGAGAAGAAAGCCAACTTGGAAAAGTACGCCAAGGATGGGTACCTCGCCAAGAATTTGGTCAGCGTGGACCACGGTGATGGTAAAGACCTCGCCAAGCCCTTCGTGCTCAAGCTGGAGATGAGCGAAGCCAAACGCGCCAACACGACAATCGACGATGCGGGTGTCGCCATTCCGTTCTCAGACATTTTCGGCAGGCTTCCGCAGTGGTTCAAAACCGATCCGAAGGTCGAAGGCGAAAAGCTGACGCCCCAGCAGGAAGATGACCGCAAGCGCGCCGTTGAAGCGCGCACCAGCGAATACGATGTGCATCCGCTCGCCACCGAGTGGCGCTATACGATCACCCCGCCTGCGGGTTTTCTTCTCCGCGCATTGCCTGAAAACAAGGTCACGGAAATGGGGCCGGCCAAACTCACGCAGCACTATGATGCCGATTCCGCCGGCGTTATTCGAGCCGTGTTTCATTTCGAAACCGGTAAGCCCCGCTACACCGTCGACGAGGCTCTGGCCCTGAGAGACGCGGTGCTGGCGGCCTACAAACAAGACATGATCGAAGTAATGTTTGACCTGGCAGGCTCAAAGCTGATGGCTGCCGGTAAAACCCGCGAAGCGCTCGCAGCAGACCGTGCGCTGATTGAAAAACACCCCACCGAAGCACTCCACCATGCACAAATCGCCAACGCGTTTCTGCATGCGGGCATGGGCGGCAAAGCGCGGCTTGAGGCGGAGCGGGCCACCAGGCTCGATCCAAAATCGAAAATAGCCTTCCAGTCGCTCGGTTGGATTTGCCAATTCAATGACATCGGCATTCAGTTTGCCCGCGGGTTCGATTGGGACTGCGCCGCGGCGGCCTACAAAAAAGCCATGCAGATCGATCCCGACGATTCCGATACAGCCATCAATCTTGCCATGCTTGACGAATACGATCGCGACGGAGAACGCTACACCCCGAACGCCCATTTGGCGGATGCAATCCGCACTTTTCGAGGCGTGAAGGAGAAGGATAAATCCCTCGGAGACCAATACGACGACAACATCCTCTTCGATCTGCTTTATAGCGGGCAATATAAAGAACTGCTGGATGAACTCGCCAAGCTGTCTTCAACCGTAACGCGCCAGGGCCTCACGATCTCCGCCACAGTAGCTATGCAGGGCGGGGCCAAGGGCATCACCGCGGGCATTGATCGCGCTGATCGTCTGGCAGCGGGAGCGGACGCGCGAGCATCGGCGCTGGCCACGGCAGGCACGCAGCTTCTCCACCTGCGCATGTATGCCGAGGCCACCGGGATACTGTCGGCAGGTGTCGAAGGCCAGAGCAACTCTGCAGGCGTTGCGCAGCAGATTGCCTTATTCCGCGACCTGAAACCATGGAAGGAAGAATTCCTTCCTGCCGGCGATCCGCGATCGGTTGTCCAGCACATGTTTGCAGCCTTA
>Ga0302326_10024268_pt1 | contig 12331 bp, 9 predicted proteins | sample Palsa_T0_3_FD_202264 | JGI IMG/M metagenome (GOLD analysis project Ga0302326, IMG submission 202264) | Peat permafrost microbial communities from Stordalen Mire near Abisko, Sweden - Palsa_T0_3 | ecosystem: Environmental > Terrestrial > Soil > Palsa > Peat permafrost | place: Sweden: Abisko...
CTACGAAGGGGTAGGACGATGGCCAGTCGGCATAACAACAAGCGGGATCAGCGGTCGCGCAATGCCAAGGCCCGCCGTCGTCGTCGGGTGCTCGGTGCGGGCACGACCGCTGGTGCGTTTTTAGCGTTTGGCATGACCCCGCTGGCCACCGCGCCGGCTGCCCATGCCGACGAGTTTGACGTGATCATTGATCCGATCATCAACTCCATCCTGAGTTCCATTACGAGCCTGGATGCGCTCGTCGGTATCGATCCGTCCTCGGCTCTGGATCTCGGCAGCTTGGCCTTGCCTGCCACTGATGCGGCGATGGCTTCCGATCTGGGCGGTCTGGCCTTGCCTGCCACTGATGCGGTGGCGGCTTCCGATCCGGTCGCAGCTGCGGCGTCATCGGCTGACGCGGTGGCTGCCGCGGCGCCGGCCGCCGCTCCAAACGCTGTCGCTGAGGCGTTCCAGACCGACTTCTACCTGCCGCTGCACACGGCGCTCGAAAACTGGATTAACAGCCCGACCGGCGAGGCATTCGACAACGCGATCAATCCGTACTTCGCGACCGGGGACTTTTGCGGTCTGATCTGCAACGGCACAGCGGGTACGGAGGCAGACCCCACTGGCGGTAATGGCGGGCTCTGGTTTGGTGACGGCGGGGCCGGCTACGACGCGGCCAGTGATCCCAGCGTGGCCGGTGGTGCCGGCGGGGATGCGGGGGGAATCGGTAACGGCGGGGACGGCGGGGACGGCGGGCTCAGCGCCGACGGCGGAGCCGGCGGCGACGGCGGCGAGATGTATGGCAACGGCGGCCTCGGCGGCGACGGCGGAGCCGGTGTAACGGGCGTCAATGACGGCGCCGGCGGGGCCGGCGGGGCCGGCGGCGGCACCGGTCAAGTCCAAGACTTCTTCGGATACTTTGCGCTCGGCAACGGCGGTGACGGCGGCGACGGCGGGACCGGTGCTGCCGGACCCAACGGCATCGATGCGGACCCGCCGGGCGAATCGGCCAACGGCGGAGTCGGCGGGGCCGGCGGTGAGGGCGGCGCCGGGGGTACTGGCTCGCAGTGGATCGGCGACGGCGGCAACGGCGGTGACGGCGGCAACGCCGGGACCGGCGGCAACGGTGGGATCGCCGGCGACGGCGCCAACGGTGTGTCGGGTACCAACGACGGCGCCGGCCAGGCCGGCGGTGACGCCAACGGCGGGACCGGCGGCAACGGCGGCAACGCCGGGGCCGGTGGCAACGGCGCGTCCATCTTCGGCAGCACCGGCAACACCGGCACCGGCGGCAACGCCGGTGACGGCGGCAACGGCGGCACCCCCGGCGACGGCGGCGACGGCGCTGCCGGCGTGAGCGGCGTGGCCGGTTCGGGCGGCGACCTCGGTGCCGGCGGCAACGGCGGCGCCGGCGGCAACTCCCTCGGTGGGGCAGGCGGCACCGGCGGCACCGGCTCCACAGACGGTACTAACGGGACGGCAGGCACCACACCCACCGTCACGGCCGGCAACGGCGGCGCCGGCGGACTTGGTGCCAACGGTGTCGACCCGGGCGACAGCGGCGGCAACGGCGGCGCCGGCGGCGCCGGCGGCGACGAGGGCGACGGCGGCCTCGGCGGTAACGGTGGTAACGGTGTGACCGGCCTGGCCGGCGTAAACGGCGTCGGCGCGGGCGCTTCGGGCACCGACGGCGGCACCGGCGGGTCCGGCGGTAACGGCGGGGCCGGCGGTGTGGGCGGCTCGCTCTCGGGTAACGGCGGTGACGGCGGCACCGGCGGCATCGCCGCCGACGGCGGGGTCGGCGGTAACGGCGTGACCGGCGCCGACGGTGTGTCGGGCACTAACGACGGCGCCGGCCAAGCCGGCGGTAACGCCGGCAATGGCGGGGCCGGCGGGTCCGGCGGTAACGGCGGGGCCGGCGGCACGGCCGCCAACGGCAGCACGGGCACGACCGGCACCGGCGGTGACGCCGGCGACGGCGGCACCGGCGGCACCCCCGGCGACGGCGGCAACGGCGCGGCCGGTGTGAGCGGCGTGGACGGTTCCGGCGGCAGCCTCGACGCCGGCGGCGACGGCGGCGCGGGCGGCAACGTCGGCACCGGTGGGGCGGCCGGCGACGGCGGCACCGGCTCCACCGCCGGTAATAACGGCACGGCCGGCATCACGCCCACCGGTCCGCTCGGCAACGGCGGTAACGGCGGTGACGGCGTCAACGGTGTCGCCCCAGGCGACAGCGGCGGCAACGGCGGGGCCGGCGGCAACGGCGGCGACGAGGGCAACGGTGGCCTCGGCGGTAACGCCGGTAACGGTGTGGCCGGCGGGGACGGCGCGGCCGGCACCAATGCCACCGTCCTAGGCGCGAACGGCGGCAACGGCGGGGTCGGGCAGGCCGGCGGAGCCGGCGGTGACGGCGGGGCCGGCGGTAACGGCGGCTCGATCTCGGGTAACGGCGGCAACGGCGGCAACGCCGGCGACGGCTCCAACGGCGGCAATGGCGGGATCGGCGGCAACGGCGATACCGGCACCTTCGGCAACGGCGGCACCGGCGAGGGCGGCAACGGCGGCACCGGTGGTGCCGGTGGCAACGTTGGTGCCGCTGGTAACGCCGGGTTAGGCGGCACGGCTCCCCATGGCATCGCGGGTAACAACGGCGACGGCGGCACCGCTGGTACCGCAGCCGGCAACGGCGGGGGCGGTGGCACCGGTGCCGACGGCGGTACCGCTGGTACCGGCACGTTGACCGCTGGTACCGGCGCGGCAGGCGGCACCGGCGGTACAGCCGTCGGCACCGCGCCCGGCGAAGGCGGTGGTGGTGGCGGCGGCGGCGGCGGCGCCGGCGTCTTCACCACCGGTGGAGGCACCGCCACCGGCACCGCTACCGGCGGGGTAGGTGGGGTCGGCGGCGACGGCACCGGCACCTCCGACGGCGGCGTCGGCGGCAGCGGCGGCAACGCCACCGTCGTCTCCACCGGCGCCGGCAGCGTCGACACGGGCACCACCACCGGCGGGGCCGGCGGGGCCGGCAGCACCGACGGCGGCGTCGGCGGCACCGGCGGCAACGCCACCGTTAGCGCCACTGGCGGCAGCACCGTCACCGGCACCGAGACCGGCGGCATCGGTGGGGCCGCCGGCAACGGCGTCGACGGCGGGAACGGCGGCAACGCCATCACCAGCGCCACTGGCGGCAGCACCGTCACCGGCACCGGCACCGGCGGTGCCGGTGGGGCCGCTGGCGGCGGTGTCGACGGCGGCACCGGCGGCAACGGCGGCAACGCCTTGGTGACCGGCAGCACCGGCACCACCGTCGGCACCACCACCGGCGGCGCCGGGGGCGCTGGCGGCGGCACCGGCACCAACGGCGGCGCCGGCGGTAACGGCGGGTACGGCGGCAATGCCTTGGTGACGACCGGCGACACCGGCACCGCCACCGGTGGCATCGGTGGCGCCGGCGGCGACGGCGGCAACGCCGCCGACGGCGGCGACGGCGGCCACGGCGGCGTCGGCATCGGCGCCGGCGGCAATGCCGGCACCGGCGGAGCCGGCGGCGTCGGCGGCGACGGCGGCGCACCGGGCGTCAACGGCTCCGGTGTAGGCGGTATCGGCGGCGACGGCGGCAGCGGCACCGCCGGTGCCGGCGGCGCAGAAACGGGTGGAGCCGGCACCGCCGGCACCGCTGGCGGCGCCGACGGCACACCCGGCACGCCCGGGACGCCCGGCGCAAACGAGCCGTAACGGTTCCTGACCGATGGGTACCGCAACCACGGTTCGGAGAAATCCGGACCGTGGTTGTGGTTTGCGGCCTTGCGGTCCGATCACGTGCCGCTCATTTCAGCGCGGCGGCTTGCTCGTCAATCGGCAGTGGCAATCGTCGCGAATACCGCGAATGCGGAGTTGCGCCGCCGGGTGCCTACCACGACGGGAGCCTGAGAACGATGACCACCGGAGCCGATAGCAAAGCCGACGAGTCCGCCAGCGGAAAGTTTGCCCGCGTGGGCCGCGATGCGTTGCCTGTCAAGGACATCGGGCGGCTGTTACTGCGCTGCGCCGACCGGCCCGGGCTGGTGGCAGCTGTGACCACGTTCCTGACTCGAGCAGGCGCCAACATCATCTCGCTCGACCAGCACTCAACCGAGCAAACCGGTGGAACATTCATGCAGCGCACCGTCTTTCACCTATCGGGTTTGACCGCCGTGCGCGACGCATTGGCCGACGACTTCGCCACGCAGGTAGCCGAGAAGTTCGACATGGACTTCCGGCTCAACGAGGCAGCCAAGCCCAAACGGGTCGCCATCATGGCCTCCAAGGAGGACCATTGCCTGCTGGACCTGTTGTGGCGCAACCGCCGTGGCGACCTCAACATCTCGGTGGCGATGGTGCTGGCCAACCATCCCGACCTGGCCGAACAGGTCCGCCCCTTCGGCACGCCCTTCATCCACATCCCGGCCCATCAGCAGATCCGCGCCGACGCCGAACGACACCAGCTTGACCTGTTGCGCGGCAATGTCGACTTAGTGGTGTTAGCGCGCTACATGCAGATCCTGACCCCGCAGTTCCTGGAGGAAATCGACTGCCCGGTGATCAACATCCACCACTCCTTCCTTCCGGCGTTCATCGGTGCAGCCCCCTACCGGCTGGCCAAGCAGCGCGGGGTCAAGCTAGTCGGCGCCACCGCTCACTACGTGACCGAACAACTCGACGACGGGCCGATCATCGAACAAGACGTCGTGCGCGTGGATCACCGCCACAGCGTCGAGGACCTGGTTCGCCTGGGCGCCGACGTCGAGCGCGTCACGTTGTCCCGTGCCGTGCGGTGGCACTGCGAAGACCGCATCATCCGCTACGGCAACCAAACCGTCGTCTTCTGAGGTGTGCTCGCGCTGGAGCGAGCGCACTAACACTTCAGGCATCGAGGACCGCTAGAAATGACTTCGAGGAATTCGGCCGCAGGCTATTTCAGTCGCTGTGGCGGCTTGATTTTCTCGCGATGGCCCTAAATCCCAGACAGTAGGCCTCCGGTCAAACCGATAACTGTAGGGGGGCACTGCCGTCCTCGCCGGCACCCAGAAACTACTGATGGGATTTCGGCATTAATCAATCTATATCAGTGACGAGCGATATCATCAATAAATGTCTGGTACGCATTCCACTGAGTCTGAGGTCGAGGCCAGCCCTAAGACACCCCTCCCCTCCCCGCCCTGGTCGAAGTCGTCGCGCTGGCCCATGTTCGCGGCACTGGCGATTGCAGTGATCGCCACAGCCGTCGCCATCGCGGGGTGGTTTCGACCCGCACCCGAAAGCGCTTCACCCACCTTCACCGACCAGCAAACCACCCAAGCGAAAACGAACGTTTGCTCGGCCTATACCGCCGTACACCAAGGGGTGGTACGGAATACGCACCTGGCAGATCCGAACCCCAACGACCCAGCTGGCCAGCTTGCGATCGCAGCGAACGCTCGCCTGGCACTCCTTGGGGGTGGCGGGTACCTGCGAGACCGCGTCGCAGCCCAGCCCGCGACTCCTGCCGATCTAGCGCAAGCTGTCAACTCGATGGCGAATACGATCGAACAGCTGGGCGTCGGCTATCTGGAGGCTGCAACCAATATCGTGCTGGACCCGTTGCGACACGATCTCGATTCGCAGGTTGCACAAATTAACAAGCTGTGCGGATAAGTGATCCCCAGCAACGGCGGCGCGAATTTCCGAATTTCTGATATGCGTCAATTAATCGACCGAATCTCGGCCGCTGACAGTCGCCACGTCGACGCAAAATGAGAAAAATTAGGCGGCGCACAGGAAGGCGGACCTAATGGCTGGTCAGCGCTTTACCAAACGGAATCGCGGGTCGGATGACGCCAAAGTGCGCCGGCGTCGTCAATTGGTCGGTCTGGGTGTCGCCGCCGGGACGTTTCTGGCTGCGGCGATGACGCCGCTGGCCGCCGCGCCAACCGTCAACGCCGACCCCATCCTCAATACAGTTAGCGGCCTCGTCCACTTCGGACCTGTTGTCGATCCCGCGCCCGGCGGCGACGGCTCACCCGGCACCGACGGCGCAGGCGGCCACGGCGGCGCAGGCGGCCACGGTGGGGCAGGCGGCAAGGGTGGGGCAGGCGGCGCCGGCGGTCAGCCCGGCGAGGGCGGAGAGGGCGGCGCCGGCGGCGCGCCCGGACCCGGCGGAGCCCCCGGCGCGCCCGGGAAGCACGGCAGTCCCGGCTAACGTCGGCTGCGCCAAGCCGGAGCGGCGCATTCATCAAGAAGCGATACGGCGCGGGCTGCCAGAGGCGGGCGATGACGCGGCAGCCGGTCGTCGAGGGCTCGCAGCGCCAAAACGCTGACCGGCTCAGTCCCCCGGGCGCGTCTGCGCTTTGGTGTTGCGCTTACGCCGACATTCAGGCGAACAGGTGAGCGGAGGCCTGCCCATCCGCTCGTAGGTGAAGGTTTTGCCGCAGGCAACACACTCTGTCTCACTGATCCGATCGTCCATCTGCAGCCACGCCTCGCAGAACTGCACGAACCGCTCGGGCGTTAATGCCTTGGAGTCCTCGCGGATGGCACCGCGGGAGACCAAGGTGTCGATCATGGCAAGTTGGTCGCTCGACCATTCGGACGATCCCGATGTTCGTGCTGCCCGTTCTGCCATAGCCCGGATGAGTGCGCGCTCGTCATCGCTGCGCTCCGTCACCGAGTGGTTCCCGTCTCCGTCCCGGGTCGGGTCAGTCTGAAGTGCCGCGGCAAGGGCGACCAGCACCTTGCCCAGCTTCCCGGCGTTCTCCATATCCAGGCGCAGGTGGTTCGCGGTCTGGTCGGTCAACTCTCCGTCGGAGATGACGATCGTGCCGTGGTCAATCAAGATCAATATCGCACAGCCGCTTTCTGAGCGGCTGTCCACTGCCCGGATCGCGTCTTCGGTCATTCTTCTCCCTTCGGGGTCGATGCGACCCGCTGCATCGTGGAGCACCTCAGCCAGCAGGACGCGCCTCCTCCGGGACAAAGTCGGCACGCGCACAGGAAGCTAAGTCTAGGTGCTCGTCCTCGTCGTAGCTCGGCACTCAACGAGTGCCCCGTGGACGTGGATCTCAAAACACTGATCGCCGAGCTTGATGCCGGCGACCTCGATGGGCTCTAGCTCGGCCAGATTGTTGATCATCAAAAATCCATATACGCCGGGGAACGCTGCCGCAACCTGGTAATCGAGGTGCGCCTCCGATCGGGGCGCGCGTCCCTGCAAAAGCCGCAAGGGGATTCGTTGCAGGCGAGGCCATAGAAAAAGGCCTGAATGGGGTTCAGCTCGCGTCGTCCTGCAGCACTTGGCGCGCGGCCTCGACGTCGTGGTGGATCGGCATACACATCAGCTCGGCCACCCTGTACATGAAGCTATCCGGCGCCAAAACGACGAGGATCGCATTGTCCGCCAGTAGGCGATCCAGAGCCGAGAACCCGGCACTGTCCAGATATCTGATGCTGCTCAGCTGAAGGATGACCGGCCGTGCGCCCGGCAGTTCCTCCACCGATCGGGCGAATGCGCGGACGTTCGACGCGTCGACCTCGCCGGTCACTGTCACCTCGGCGGGTGTTGAGCCATCGCCGTTCTCTGCGACCTGCAGCTGAAATTCCGCGCCGCTCACGATTTCACGCCCTCCACCAGACCGGACTCGGGAAGAACCGCGCGCTCAAAGCTCAGCGTGATTCGCGTGCCACCCGGAGTTCGCGACGTCTTCACGTCGTCCGCGAGGCCGTTGATCATCGTCAGCCCGCGGCCGCGCCGCAGGCTCCGTTGGCTGGCCGAAGAATCACCCGACCATTGACCGGCGTCGCTGATCGTCGCGGTGACCGTGTGACCGCGGAGAAAGGCTTCGATGGAAACCGTCCTGGTGGCGTCGCCGCCGCTGCCGTGCTCGATCGCGTTGGTCACCGCCTCCCCGACTGCCAACAAGATGTCGGATTCGCGCCGTGGATCGACGTCGATGCCGGAAATCCAGTCGCGCAACCGATGTCGCGCCTCGGCGAGGTAGTCCAGCGAGGCGGGAACCGCGGTGGCGAAACTGCGGGCCGAGCTGTGGCACGGACGCAGCGCCAACACCACGACGTCGTCGGTGTAACCGCCGGGCGGAGCCATCCGTTCGAGCAGCTCGTCGCACAGATCCCCGACCGGAAGATCGGCGCGGTATGCGGCCGCGCCCTGCAGCCGGGCGAATCCCTCATCGAGCGTCTCTCCAGGCCGCTCGATCAGTCCGTCGGTGTACAGCAGGATCAGGCTGCCCGGCGCCAACTCGTGGACGGCGGTGTTCTGCTTGAGCGGGCTTTCCCAGGCGGCCACCGGTACGCGCCGGCCGGCCGACAGGAACACCGGCGGTTGGTCCGGCGTCACCAGCAGAGGATAGGGATGTCCCGCACAGGAATAGCTGACGCGGGCAGTGCCGTCTCCGGTTTCCACGTCGATCACCGCGTAGCTGACCGTCGCGCAGCGCGCGCCCGGCACCGTCGCCGCGTATCGGTCCAACGAGGTCAGCACCGCCCCCGGGTCGGCGTCGGTCAGCGCGCTGGCCGCCACCGCCGCGCGCAACCTGCTCATCGCGATCGCGGCGGGCAGGCCATGCCCGACGACGTCGCCGACCGAGATCGCAACCCGGCCCTGATGTTCCAGCGGCACCACGAGGTACCAGTCACCACCCACGCGCATCGCCTCACCGCCGGGTTGGTAGACCGCCGCGACAACCGCCGCGGTCGACCCGTGGTCGAGATCGAGCAGATGGTCCTGGAAGTCCACAGCGATCCGATGCTCCCGCTGAGCGTTGCGGATACGGTCGACAGCCGACTGGGTGATCTTGGCAACCTTTGCGGCCCAATCGAGTTCAGCGGGATCGAATTCGCGCGGCGTCGACCACAGCATCCCGAGCGAACCGATGACCTTTCCGTCCAGACCGCGCAGTGGCTGGCTGATGCACGACCGCACCGACTCGTGCGTTTCGGTCACCACATGCCGATAGCGCGAGCCGAGACTGAGCGTGTCCGTGATGATCATCGGTTGACCGGTTTTGATGATGTCGACGGGCACGATCGGGGTATCCATCGACGCGATGTGGTAGCGGTCGCGTATCTCGGGTGGCACCGGGCCGCTGTATTCGAAGCGGATGTTTTTGGATTCGGCGTCGAGCAACCCCAGACAGATGATCGGCGGATCACCGGATGCGTACGCAGCACCCTGCAGCGCGTCGACGATCGCGACACTGGACTCGGCGGCCTGCAGAGCCGCGTCGAGCTGCGCGAAATTGAGTGCTTTCTGCGCCCGCGCGTCGCTGGATCGCCGACTGGCGCGTTCGCGCGCGGCGGCCGACAGCCGCGCCGCGACGCGATCGATTAAATCCTGTGAGCTGAAGGGTTTTGGCAGGTAGTCGTCGGCCCCACTGGAGAAACCTTCGCTGACGGCCTCGGCGCCCGCTCGGGCGGACAGCATCACCACCGGTATGGCCGCCAGCGCCGGGTCGGCGCGAATGGCCGCAACGAATTCAAAGCCGTTGAGCCGCGGCATCATCACATCGGTTACGACGACACTCGGGCGAAGTTTGCGAGCGGTTTCGATGCCCTCTTGCCCGTCGGCAACGAGTACCGTTCGCCAACGCGCCGACAGCACCCGATCCAAATGCGTTCGCATATCAGCGTTGTCGTCGGCGATCAGTACCAACTCGCGCCCGTCGGGCACGGGCGCGGGGTCCTGCGATGACGTCGCCAACGGCGTGACCCATTGGTCCACCTCGACGACGTATGGGTTGTCCAGCAGGCCGGCGGGTGAATGGCCGACCGGCCTGCCGTCCATCGACCGCGGCAGCCGGATGGTGACCGTGGTGCCGCGCTCGAGTTCGCTGGCGAATTCGACGCTTCCGTGTTGGAGGTCGACGAGCCCGCGCACCAGTGACAGCCCGATACCAGTGCCTTCGACGCTGCGCCCGTGCGCACTGTCAGCGCGAAAGAACCGCTCTCCCAGCCGCTTTAGGTCCGAGTCGGCGATGCCGACGCCGGTGTCGCGAATCATGATGCGGCAGAACGACGAATCGCTGTGCACAGCGACCGTGATCGAGCCCGTCAGCGTGTACTTCACCGCGTTGGACAGCAAATTGAGCATGATGGTCTCCCACATGCCCGGATCTACGTCGGCCACGGCCGGGCGGCAGTCCAGCACCAACTCGAGCCCGGCCCGCTGACACAGTTCGGAGAACGACGACGCGATTTCCGCCGTCAATGCGCCGACATCGGTGCACAGCAAGGCGGCGGTGGCGCGCCCGGCTTCGATGCGGGAGAAGTCCAGCAGCGAATCAACCAGTCGTTGCAGGCGTCCTGCGTTACGCCGCGCTGTGGTCAGCCGATTCGTCAGAACGCTGTCCGGGCCGCTGTCCGACAACGCATCGTCGAGCGGCCCGAGCAGCAGCGTGAGCGGGGTGCGGAACTCGTGACTCACGTTCGTCAGGAATGCCGTCTTCACGTGGTCGAGTTCGGCGAGCGCATCCGCCCGCTGCCGCTGCTGCTCGTAGGACACCGCCGACGCCATCGCCGAGGACAACTGGTCGGCAAGCAACTGGCAAAAGCCGACATACTGGTCGTCCAACGGGCAGAGCGGATTAGTTCCGACCAGCAGAGCCCCGGCGGCCGAGCCCTCGCCCAACGGCAGCAGCAGCGCCAGGTCGGGACAGTCGCCGGCCAATACATCATGGATGCCGTCGATCCTTGCTGCCACGTCGTTGATGACCTGCGTTTCCGACCTCGTCCGCGGCACCCCCTTGGATTTGGTCAGCTTCGCCAGCGTCCTCGGCAACAACGGCAGCACCGAGTGCGTCGCTCTGCGAAGGGTCACCTCGCCCGTCACGGGATCCCCGATGTAGGCGGCGACGAACGGCACATCGGCGGATTGCTCGGCGCACACCTTGACCGTTGCATTGGCCGCATCGTTAATCGTGTTGGTATCCATCACAGCTGAGGCCACCGCATTGAGTAAATGCAGCCGGCGTTCGCTCAGCACGCGTTCGGTGGTTTCGAAAGATGGACAGAAGATCCCGTAGGTCTTGCCGTCGTCGCCGATCAGCGGACTGTAGGTGAAGGTGAAATATCGCTCCCGGCGGCGGCCTGCGGTCACCATCGGCAGCATCAGGTCGTGCGACCACGTTGCTTCTCCGGTCGCGATGACGCTGGCGAGCATCGGGCTGATCGATTGCCAGATATCCCACCAGGCGTACTGACCCCGTTGGCCCAACGCCTCCGGGTGCCGGTCACCGAGGATCGAGATGTAGGCGTCGTTGTAGATCAGGAACAGATCCTCGGCACCCAGCCACAACACGATCGGAAACCGCGACGTCAACACCACCGCGACCGCGGACCGCACTCCCGGCTGCCACGACTGCGGCGAGCCGAGAGGATGAGCGGTCCAATCGAATTCAGCGAACCGCCGCCCCATTTGCCCTCCGAGCGCTACGGCCGCGGCGAGGTCAGGCGGCAGAACCTTGGGATCGCGTGGCCAGCCCCGGCGTTGCTCTCCGCTCACGACCCCTGCTCGGAATCACGGCCTTCCAGTGCATCGGGCAAGGTGGGATAGAGGTCCAGCAGGCTATCCAGATTCGTCACCTCGATCGGGCGAACCACCAGGCCGTTATTGGCGACCAACCGAACGGACGTCCCGGCCTTCAAACCTTGCTTGTGGCAATCCAGCACAGCGTTCAGACCGGCACTGCCGAAATACGTCACGCCTTGCAGATCGAGGATCAGCAATCGAGATTCTTGGCTTTCGGCCTGCTGCAGCGCCGACCGCAACTGCGACCGCAGCTCGTCGGCGGTGCTGGAATCGATCTCCCCTATGGCATGCACCAGCACGGCTTCTGGTCGAACCTCGGAGTCGACCACCAGTAATTCCATCGCGTTCACCCGCTTCGATGCACTCAAGTCGTCAGCCTGGGACCACGGGTATTGGTCCAGCCCGCTGGACGGCAACGTCGCCCCGACCCTGCCGTCCACCGTTTGGTCGAGCCTATCTGGCAGCGCGCCTACGTGGTGGATTCATCCGGAATACGCTCATGCACCGTTAACAGCAGATGGTCGAAGGTGGCTTGGGTCTCCGCCGACGCCGGTGGCAGCGTGGCGTTTTCGGTGATGAGCTGCTTCGCCAGCGAACGCAACTTGGTGTTGGTCTCCTGCGATCGCCATCGGAGCACGCCGAAGGCCTGCTCGGGGCTGACCCGATAGATCGCCATCAGCAGGCCTTTGGCCTGCTCGATCAGGGCGCGCGCCTCGAATAGATCGGGCAGGGCCTCGTCGAGGGCCACCTGGCGGGTCTCGACGAAGGTCGCGGTGAGGTCGAGGTAGTAAC
>Ga0302326_10024271_pt1 | contig 12330 bp, 12 predicted proteins | sample Palsa_T0_3_FD_202264 | JGI IMG/M metagenome (GOLD analysis project Ga0302326, IMG submission 202264) | Peat permafrost microbial communities from Stordalen Mire near Abisko, Sweden - Palsa_T0_3 | ecosystem: Environmental > Terrestrial > Soil > Palsa > Peat permafrost | place: Sweden: Abisko...
CGCCCAGCGTCATGTTCACCCCGAACTCGGCCTTGAGCAGGGCAATCGTTTCCAGCGTCCGCTCGGGGTGCAGGGTGTCCGCGCCGACCGGCATGGCCAGCGGGTCGATGACGATGTCCTCGATCGGAATGCGGTACTTCTCGGTGGCGATGCGGATCAGCTTGCGGGCCAGCTCGACCCGGCGGGCCGGCTCCTCGGGGATTTCCTCCTCGTCGTTCGGCAGCCCGATCACGGCGGCGCCGTACTTCTTGACCAGCGGCAGGATCGCGTCTAGCCGTTCGTCCTCGGCGGTCACCGAGTTGACCAGCGCCTTGCCCTGATAGGCGGCCAGCCCGGCGTCGAGCACCTCGATGATGGAGGAGTCGATGACCAGCGGCAGGTCCGTCAGACTCTGGATCAGCGTGACGGCCTGCCGCATCAGGGCGGCCTCGTCGGCCAGCGGAGCGCCCATGTTGACATCGAGCAGCATGGCCCCGCCGGCCACCTGTTCCTTGACGTCGATCTCCACCCGGGACAGGTCGCCGCTGCGCAGCTGCAGCTGGAAGATCTTCCGGCCGGTCGGGTTGATCCGCTCGCCGATGATCGCGAACGGCTGGTCGGCACCGATCCGGACCGTCTTGGTCGCCGAGGACAGGACAGTGTGCACGGGCTCTTCCCTCTCCCCTCGGGCCTTTCCCCTCAGGCCTTCGGGATCCTCAGTGTTCTGTTGCTTAGGCGTTGACCATCGCGCGGCGCTGGGCGAGCAGTTCCTTGGCCTTGACCACGGCGGCGGACGCATCGGACGCGTACCCGTCCGCGCCCACCACGTCGGCGTACTCCTGGGTGACGGGGGCACCGCCGACCATGACGATGACCTGATCGCGCAGCCCGGACTTCTGCAGCGCGTTGATGTTCGCCTTGAACATCGGCATCGTCGTGGTCAAGAACGCGGAGAAGCCGACGATGTCGGGCTTGTGCTCGACGATGGCCGCGATGAACTTCTCCGGCGCGACCTGCACGCCGAGGTCGATGACCTCGAATCCGGCGCCCTCGAACATGATGTTGACCAGGTTCTTGCCGATGTCGTGCACGTCGCCCTTGACCGTGCCCATCACGATCTTGCCGATGGTCTGGGCGCCCGTCTCGGCCAGCAGCGGGCGGAGGATCTCCAGCGCGCCGGCCATCGCCTTGCCGGCGATGAGCATCTCGGGCACGAAGAAGTCGCCGCGCTCGAACCGGGCACCCACCTCTTCCAGCGACGGGATCAGGGCCTCGTACAGCAGCATCTCCGGGCCGAGCCCGGCCGCCAGCCCGGCGTTGGTCAGCTCGAGCACCGCGGGCTTGTTGCCGACCAGCGTCTGGTCATAAAGCTGCGCGAGCAGTTCCTCAGTGGTCATGGTCAGCCTGCCTTCCGGTTCTGCCTGGCTGCTCGCTGCCGGTAGCCGAGCACCGCGGACAGGCCCGCGGCCTCCTCGGTGCACTGGCTGGCCGCGGCGGCCAGGCCGTCTCTGGCCATCCTGCTGGCCGGGCCCGACACCGACAGCGCCGCGACCACGCTGCCGTCGTAGCCGTAGATCGGCGCCGCCACCGCGACCAGGCCCGGTTCGAGTTCCTCGTCGGTCACCGCGTAGCCGCGGGCCCGCACCCCGGCCAGCTCGGCCCGCAGCGCCGCCTCGGTCACGATCGTCTTGGCGGTGCGCCGTTCCAGCTTGTCCAGCTGGGCCGTCCCGTAGGCCAGCAGCACCTTGCCCAGCGCGGAGCAGTGCAGCGGTACGGACATGCCGACCCAGTTGGTGCCGCCGATCAGGTAGGTGCTGTCAACCTGGGCGATCTGCTCGACCATCCCGTTGCTCGACACGCCGAGGTTGATCGTCTCTCCGGTCGCCTTGCCGAGCCGGTCGAGAAAGGGCTGGGCCACCGCGACCAGGCCGGCTTCGGCGCCGCCCCGCCAGGCGAAGCTGACGAACATCTCGCCGGGCAGGAACCGGCCGTGGTCATCGCGCCGGACCAGCCCGTTGCGCTCGAGCGCGAGCAGCAGCCGTGAGGTGGTCGATTTGGCCAGGCCGGTGATCGCGCTCAGCTCGGTGAACGTCATCGGGTCAGCCGAGTGCACGACCTCGGCGAGCAGCCGGGCGGCCCGGTCGACGGCCTGGGTGCCGTTCTGGTTGCTCATCTGCGCTTACCCATCCCCGGGTTCCGTTTCGCCATCCGCAGGTTCCGTTTCCTGGTCCGGTCCCGCGTGCTTAGGTTCCACTTTGTGGGACCAAGTTCTACTATGTGATCGTAAGGGCCGGTCTAATATTCGGTCAAGTGAGTGTTTCGCTCCCGCTGGACACACCCGAGGGCACGGTGAGAATCGATGTTCGTCAACACGATGCCGAGGTACGAGATCCTCTCCGCCGACTCGGTCGCGGTGCTTGACCGCGGCTGGCGCCGGATCGTCTCCGAGATCGGCATCCAGTTCGCCAAGCCCGAGGCCGTCGAGCTGTTCGCCAAGGCGGGCCAGCAGGTGGAGGGGGACGTGGTCAAGCTCGACCCCGAGTTCGTGCTGGAGCAGGTGGCCAAGGCGCCGCGCGAGTTCGACGTGCAGGCCCGCAACCCGGCGCACAACGTGCACATCGGCGGCGACCACATGGTGTTCAGCTCGGTGTACGGCTGCCCGTTCGTGCGCGAGGGCGACGTGCGCCGGGACGCCACCATGAACGACTTCCGCCAGCTGGCCATGCTGTCCCAGGCCTACGACGAGCTGGACTCGGCCGGCGGGGTGATCTGCGAGCCGAACGACGCCCCGCTCGACTCCAGGCACCTGGACATGATCTACGCGCTGCAGACCCTGACCGACAAGATCTACATGGGCAACGTGGTCTCCGGTCCGAACGCCGCCGACACGATCCGGATGACCGAGATCCTGTTCGGCGGGCGGGAAGCCATCGAGCGTGTTCCCGCGACGATTTCGTTGATCAACTGCAACTCCCCGCTGCGCTGGGACGACCGGATGCTGGACGCCCAGTTCGAGTACTGTGCCGCCGCCCAGCCCGTCGTGCTGACGCCGTTCCTGCTGATGGGGGCGATGTCGCCGGTGACGATCCCGGCCGCGCTGGCGCAGCAGCTGGCCGAGGCGCTGTCCGGCATCGCGCTGGCCCAGCTGATCCGGCCGGGTTGCCCGGTGATCTTCGGCTCGTTCCTGTCCAACATTGACATGCAGTCCGGCTCGCCCTCGTTCGGGACTCCGGAATCGGCCATCGGCCTGCTGTGCACCGGCCAGCTGGCCCGGCACTACGGGTTGCCGTTCCGTACCGGCGGCGGGCTGAACTCCAGCCAGACCCCGGACGCGCAGTCCGCGTACGAGGCGCTGATGACGCTGCTGCCCACCTTCCTGGCCGGCACCAACTTCGTCATGCACGCGGCCGGCTGGCTGGAAGGCGGCCTGGTCAGCTGCTACGAGAAGTTCATCATCGACATCGAGCTCCTGCGCGAATTGCGGGTGGAATTCACGCCGCTTGAGATCACCGAGGCCTCGCTGGCCTTCGGCGCGCACGAAGAGGTCGGGCACGGCGGCCACTTCCTCGGCGCCGAGCACACCATGGAGCGGTTCCGTACCTGCTTCTACCGCCCGCTGCTGTCCTCCACCGCCAACTTCGAGCGCTGGCTCAAGCTGGGCGCCAAGGACACCGCCGCGCGGGCGGGCGAGATCTGGCGGGCGAAGCTCGATTCGTTCTCACCGCCGCCGCTGGATGACGCCATCCGCGCCGAGCTCGGCGACTTCGTCCAGCGCCGCCGCCGCGAGCTAGGCGACTAGCGCCCGGACGTGACGTTAACTCCGCCGAAACCGATCTTTGCCTACGCAAACCAAACAGCGCACTCGGGCGTCTAGTACACGGGGGGAGTCGTCGGGGTATTGCACCATGACTTCCTCACGGCGGCTCTCCCGGCCAGATGGTCTGGCTACGCCCGCCAAGGGCGGATAAAGAAGGGCCTGACACCATGCACTTCAATGTCAAAAGGGTAGTGGGGGTCATGGCCGTCCCGCTGCTCGGGAGTGCCCTCGCGGTAGGTGCCGCGGCACTCCCTGCTAACGCCGCCACCTGGCAGGACACAGCGCTATCCGCCTCCGCGGTGACCCCGGCCACCTTCGGCGGCTCCGGTTTCGGCGTCGCCAACGGCACAAAGGTCATCGACCTGTCCGGGTCAGGCGTGACCTGGTCGCTGCACAGCGCACCAGCCGGCGTGTCGCTGTCCGGGACGACGATCAGCTATTCGGGTGCCGCCGTGGCGACCGCGTCCCACGTCGTCGTCGACGCCACGGACAGCGCAGGCAACGCCGAGGCGCTGTCGATCCCGGTCACGCTCGGGACCGCTTCGATCCAGCTCGACGGCCCCACCAGTGGCGTCATCACGGCGAGCCTGTCCGCGCTGGCCGATTCGAACATCTCCGGCACCGTGAAGTTCACGGCCACGAGCTCAGTCGGCAACACCATCAGCTTCTCGGAGTCGAACTTGCCGACCGGGCTGGTCTCGGGAAACCCGACCCTGACCTACGTCGGGGGAACCGCTGCGCCTGGCACGTACAGCAAGGTGGAGGTGACCGCGACCGACACCGAGGGCGCCGTGCTGCATGGCGTGTTCAACCTCACTGTTTACGCGAACGATGTCTACACGATCGGCAGCTTCGGTGATGAGGTCAACCCGTTCGGCTACGGGTTCGATGTGTACCGGCAGCACCAGTACGCCGGGGCCGTTATCGCCGGATGGACCGCTACCCAGGATGACCCGGCGACGCATTTCGAGATCCTGGCCGGTACGCACGCCGGTGCGGTCAGGTTCGAATACGGACCCGTCGGCAAGCCGACCGGGCTCTGCGTGTCCGACCCGGCCGGCGGCTGGGCCTCCGATCCGCTGCGTGACGGCCTGATCCTCACCGGGTGCAACAGCGGCCCGTACCAGCAGTTCGTCCCGCAGCCGAACGGCACGCTGAAGAACGTGGCCACCGGCCTGTACGTCAACCCGGACGGCAAGGGCGCGCAGCTGCGCGGCGGCGCCACGCCGTCGGCGTGGGGCGGTTCGGTCTACGGCTGGACGCCGTACGCCAGCCTGCCGGTGTAGGAGTTTAGTTTCTTAACCACAAGCGAAGGGGCCCCGCCAGGGGTCCCTTCGCTTGTGTTATGACCGCACGGGATCGCCCGCCCTAACCTGCGAGCCAGCCGAGGCGGCGGGATATCTCGGTGGCCGCGCGGCGGACCGAACCGGCCACCGCGGGGATGCGGTCGGCCGGGATGCGGAAGCTCGGGCCCGAGGCGCTGACCGACGCGACCACGTTTCCCTCGGCGTTGCGCACCGGGGCCGCGATCGCGGTCAGGCCGTCCTCGAGCTCGTTCACGGCGGTCGCGAAGCCGTGTTCCCGCACCTGCGCCAGCAGCGGCGGGAACGCGGCCACGGCGGTGATGGTGCAGGAGGTGAAGCGCCGCAGCGGCGGGGTCAGGCACCGGGCCCGTTCGGCGTCGGTCAGGTAGGCCAGCAGGACCTTGCCGTCCGAGGTCGCGTGCAGCGGGATCCGCTGCCCGGCCCAGTTGTGCGGCGAGAGCGCCGCCGGTCCCGCCACCTGGTCCAGGTACAGCGCGTCCCGGTCGGCCAGGATGGCCAGGTTGACGGTCTCGCCCACCTCCCGGGCCAGCGCCCGGCCCACCGGCCGGCTTTCCTGCACCACGTCGAGCCGCCGGGTGGCCGCCCCGGCGAGCCGCACGATGCCCAGCCCGAGCCGGAACTTCCCGCGCGCCGCGTCCTGGCTGACCAGCTCCCGCCGGTCCAGCGCGGCCAGCAGCCGGGATGCGGTCGACTTGTGCACGTCAAGCTCGCGCGCCACCTCGGTGACCCCGGCCTCGCCGTCCCTGGCCAGGATCTCCAGGATGGCCGCGGCCCGATCCACCGACTGGACCGGAGCCGACCCAGAACTCCCGCCGTCGTCACCGCGCCTACTGTTGCTCATAGCGCAACATTACCGACGGCGAGGCCGAGAGCACCAGGCGGGATCGGTAGGCTCGTCACGCCGCGAAACTCTCACCCGCTCCATTCTCCGCCGCTAGCCCGGACGCCTACTCACGCGAAGCCGGTCCTCCGGGTGGTCGCCCCTTCGTCATAGGGGCGCAGGCTAAGCGAGGAGACCGTGCTAGCCGTACCTCAGGTTCGGGTGGCCGCACGGTGTATCTCCTGCTCGCGCACGGCGAGCATGGTGATGTAGGTAACCGGAGTAGCCGGCACCACAGGTCACAGGAGGCATCCCGATGCATGCAACAGCTGACAACATCCCTCCATCGCAGCCCGTCCTGATGAGATTTCTGGTCAGGTCACGGGAATACCGCCGCCCCCGCCTCTGGGTGGGTGTGCGCGTTGCCGCTGGCATCTTCAACGTGGTCCTAGGCGTGGCCCTGCTCGCCGTCCGCTGGCTGGGGCCGCTGACAGCGCTGGCGGCGCTGCCGCTCGCGGGCGCGGCGCTGATCTTCTGGACCGTCTACCGCCTGCGGGCCAGCGCCCGGAGCTAGCTTTGACACATCCCCGCAGCGGGAGCGGTCGGACAGGAGGCATCCGGATGCACGCACCAGCGGACACCGTCCCTGCCGCTGAGCCTGTCCTGATGAGGTTCCTGGTCAGGTCACGGGAATACCGCCGCCCCCGCCTCTGGGTGGGTGTGCGCGTTGCCGCTGGCATCTTCAACGTTGCCCTTGGCGTCCTTCTGCTCGCTTCCGTCCGCTGGCTGGGGCCGCTGACAGCGCTGGCGGCGCTGCCGCTCGCGGGGGCGGCGCTGATCTTCTGGACCGTCTACCGCCTGCAGCAGGACAGCGTCCAGCGGGTGCGTGAGCTGGAGCAGTCCCGGGCCAACTTGGTGGAGGACTCAGCGACGAGGCTTCGCCGGATCGAGCGGGACCTGCACGACGGAGCACAGGCGCAGATGGTCGCCGTCGCCATGAAGCTGGGCTTGGCCAGAGAGAAGCTCGGCAGCGCACTCAACGGGACCGTGCCGCCGGACCTAGAGCGAGTCCTGGAACTGGTCGACGCCGCCCACCGCGGGGCCAAAGAGGCCATCGCCGAGCTACGCGACCTGGCCCGCGGCATCCACCCGTCGGTGCTCGACCATGGCCTCGGCACCGCGCTCACCACTCTCGCCGCCCGCAGCGACGTGCCTGTTGAGCTTGTGCTGGACCTGCCTGACCGTCCGGCGGCCGCGATCGAGACCATCGCCTACTTCTGCGCGGCGGAACTGCTTTCCAACGTGGCCAAGCACAGCGGCGCCCGGCATGCCACCCTGGCGGCAGTCCTCGTGCCCGGGCTGCTGCAGGTACGGGTAAGCGACGACGGCTCCGGCGGCGCCCGGATGGAGGCTCGCGGCGGCCTGGCCGGGCTCGCCGAGCGCATGAGGACCGTGGATGGCAGGCTGCGAATAAGCAGCCCGTCCGGAGGTCCCACGGTGATCACCGTCGAGTTGCCGTCCCACCCCTGAACGAACTGGAGCGCCCGATGCGGATTGCGATCGCCGAGGACTCAGCCGTGGTCCGGGCGGGCCTGGTCGAGATCCTGGCCGACCGCGGCCACAAGGTGGTCGCTGCCGTCGGCAACGCCGAGGACCTGCTGGTGGCGGTGGACGAGCACCAGCCGGACGTCATCGTGGTGGACGTGCGAATGCCGCCCGGTTATACCGATGAGGGCCTGCGCGCCGCGATCGCGATCCGCCACGACCATCCGCGGATCGGGGTGCTGGTGTTCTCCCAGTACATCGAGACCCGGTATGCGGCCGACCTGCTCGGCGCGGCGTCCGGCGCAGGCGCGGCGGGCGTCGGGTACCTGCTCAAGGACCGGGTCGCCGACGTCGGCGAGTTCGTCGAGGCGCTGAGCCGGGTGGCGGCCGGAGGCACCGCCCTCGATCCGGAGGTCGTGACGCAACTGCTGGGCGCCAGTCGTCGCGCCGACGGGCTCAGCGTGCTCACGGCGAGGGAGCGGGACGTGCTCGGCCTGATGGCGGAGGGCCGCTCCAACGGCGCGATCGCCGGGATTCTCGTGGTCTCGGAGCGCTCCGTGGAGAAACACGTCAGCAACATCTTCAGCAAACTCGGCCTCCCCCCGTCCGACGCCGACCACCGCCGAGTCCTAGCCGTCCTCCGCTACCTGGAATCCTGACCAGTCGCCGCCGCCCGGCCAAGGGGTCGGTGGCCCATCGGTTACCGCCGACGGTACCCGGTGGGCCACCGACCGCGTGAAAGCCAGAGCTGGCGCCCCCGCACTTGACCGGGGACCGCACCAAGGGGCACGATTGTTGCATATTGCGATATGGGTTGCTTAATACGCAACAGCTTGAGGTGGCGGCGTATGGATGCTGTGCGGGGGCGGGAGTATGTGCTCACGCTCTTCTGCCCGGATAAGCCGGGGATCGTGTACGCGGTGTCCAGCTTCCTGGTGCAGCATTCGGGGAACATCCTGGCCAGCCAGCAATACGGGGAGAGCCCGGACGGGCGGTTCTTCATGCGGGTGCACTTCACCGTGCCGCCGCCGGGGATCGGCCTGGCCGAGCTCGAGCGCGGCTTTTCCTGGGTGGCCGAGGCGTTCGGAATGTCCTGGCAGCTGCACGACAAGTCAGCCCGGGTCCGCACCCTGATCATGGTCTCCCGCCTCGGCCACTGCCTGAACGACCTGCTGTTCCGCTGGAAGACCTGTTCCCTGCCCATCGACGTGGTCGGGGTGGTGTCCAACCACGAGGAGTTCGGCGAGCTGGCCGCCTCCTACCACGTCCCGTTCCACCACATCCCGGTCACGCCGGGCACCAAGGCGGCCGCCGAGACCGAACTGCTCGGCGTGATCGACGACGCCGCCGCCGACCTCATCGTGCTCGCCCGCTACATGCAGATCCTGTCCGGCGAGGTCTGCAAGCGGGTCGAGGGACGGATGATCAACATCCATCACTCGTTCCTGCCGAGCTTCAAGGGCGCCAAGCCCTACCATCAGGCCCACGCGCACGGCGTCAAGCTGGTCGGCGCCACCGCGCACTACGTCACCCCGGACCTGGACGAGGGCCCGATCATCGAGCAGGACGTGATCCGGGTGGACCACACGCTGCCGCCCGAAAGGCTCGCGGAGGCGGGCCGCGACGTCGAGGCGCAGGTGCTCGCCCGCGCGGTGACCTGGCACGCGGAGCACCGGGTGCTGCTCAACGACGACAGGACCGTAGTCTTCCACTGACCCGGGGCGCCCGGCGGAGCACATCATGACGATTAGCGTTTTCGACCTGTTCAAGGTGGGCATCGGCCCGTCGAGCTCACACACGGTCGGGCCGATGAAAGCGGCCCGGATGTTCGCCGTGGGCCTGCGCGACGACGCCCTGCTGCCGCGGGTGCACACGGTCCGCGTGTCCCTGTACGGCTCGCTGGGCCTGACCGGCCGCGGCCACGGCAGCGACAAGGCCGTCCTTCTCGGGCTCGAAGGCGAGCAGCCGGCCACCGTCGACGTGGACGCGATCCCGGCCCGGCTTGAGGCCATCACCCGGCAGGGTACGTTGCGCCTGCTCGGCGAGCACGAGATCGGTTTCACCGTGGCCGAACACCTGGAGTTCAACCGCAGGAAAAAGCTTTCTTACCATCCGAACGGCATGCGTTTCAGCGCCTACGACAACCAGGGCGCCGAGATCCGGGAGCGCGCCTACTACTCGGTCGGCGGCGGCTTCGTCACCCAAGAGAAAGACACCGGCCAGACGAGCACCGGCCAGGCAGGCACCGCCCAGGCAGGCACCGACGAGGCGGCCACCGGATCGCGGCAGGCCAGCCCCGACGACCTAGGCGGCCCGGTGCTGCCGTACCCGTTCACGACCGGCGCCGAACTGCTCGCGCAGACCGCGCGAAGCGGGCTGCCCATCTCCGGGATCATGCTCGAGAACGAGAAGGCGCTGGGCCAGACCGGGGCGCAGGTGCGCGCGGGCCTGGCCGAGCTGTGGCAGGTCATGCAGGCCTGCGTCGAGCGCGGCTGCCGCACCGACGGCATGCTGCCCGGCGGCCTGAAGGTGCAGCGGCGGGCGCCGCGGCTGTTCCGGCAGCTCAGCTGCGAGCGTGACGATGATGACCCGCTGCGGGCCATGGACTGGGTGACGCTGTACGCGCTCGCGGTCAACGAGGAGAACGCGGCCGGCGGCCGCGTGGTCACCGCGCCGACCAACGGCGCCGCCGGGATCGTCCCGGCCGTGCTGCATTACTACGACCGGTTCGTTCCCGGCTCGTCCGCCGATTCAGTGGCGCGATTCCTGCTAACGGCGGCCGCCATCGGCGCCCTGTTCAAGCAGAACGCGTCCATCTCCGGTGCCGAGGTCGGCTGCCAGGGTGAGGTCGGGTCGGCCTGCTCGATGGCGGCGGGCGCGCTGGCCGAGCTGCTCGGCGGCACGCCGGAACAGGTGGAGAACGCCGCGGAGATCGGAATCGAGCACAACCTCGGGCTGACCTGCGATCCGGTCGGCGGGCTGGTCCAGGTGCCGTGCATCGAGCGGAACGCGGTCGCCTCGATGACCGCGATCAACGCGGCCCGGATCGCGCTGCGCGGTGACGGGCGGCATTTCGTCTCCCTCGACAAAGCCATCAACACCATGCGCGTCACCGGCCGCGACATGCTGGACAAGTACAAGGAGACTTCGCGTGGCGGCCTCGCCGTCAACGTCATAGAGTGCTAGCCCATGGGCGGGTTTGAGCTGTTTCGCGGGGATGTGCTCGACGCCTACCTGAACTGGCCCGCGCCCGCCACCATCATCAGCGACGGGGCCTACGGCGTGCGCGGATTCCACGGCGACACGGTCGGGTCTGTCGCTCTCCCGCACTGGTACCGCCCGCACATCGAGTCCTGGTCGGCGGCGGCCGGGCCGGCCAGCACGCTGTGGTTCTGGAACACCGAGATCGGCTGGGCCAGCGTGCATCCGGTCCTCGCCGAACACGGCTGGGATTACGTTCAGCTGATCGTCTGGGACAAGGGCCTGGGCCACATCGCGGGCAACGTGAACGGCCGCACCATCAGGCAGTTCCCGGTGGCGACCGAGGTGTGCGCGTTCTACCAGCGGACGTTCAGCGTGACCGGGCCGGACGGCCCGATGCCGGTGAAGCAGTGGATCCGGCACGAATGGGCCAGGTCCGGGCTGGCGCTGCGGCGGGCCAACGAGGCCTGCGGGGTCAAGAACGCCGCGACCCGCAAGTACCTGACCAGGGACTGGCTCTGGTACTGGCCGCCGGGAGAGATGACCGAGCGGCTGGCCGCTTACGCCAACGCCCACGGCCGCCCGTCCGGCTGGCCGTATTACTCACTCGACGGCGAGCGGCCCGTTACCGCCCAGGAATGGGACGCGCTGCGGTACCGGTGGCGGCACGCCCACGGAGTGACCAACGTATGGTCGCGGCCGCCGTTGCACGACGAGGAGCGCCTCAAGGGGACCCTGCGGCGGGCCGCGCCGCGGGTACACAACCCGACAGCCGCCAGTTCGGCGCACCTGAACCAGAAGCCGCTGGAGTTCATGGCCCGCCTGATCACCGCGGTGACCGAGCCCGGTGACGTGGTGTGGGAGCCGTTCGGCGGCCTGTGCTCCGCCTCGGTGGCGGCCGTCGCGCTGGGCCGCCGGGCCTTCGCGGCGGAAACCGATCAGGGCTTCGCGGACCTGGCCGAACAGCGGCTGCGCGGTTCGGCCGAGACGCTGCCCGGTTCGGCGGAGATCGGCGTAACATTTGGGACTCAAGCGGCCGCCGGGTAACGCTCTTTGACTACTCAGCCAGTTACATCCTGGCCGGCCGGGCCGTCGTCCGCTGGGCCGTCGTCCGCTGGGCCGTCGTCCGCTGGGCCGTCGTCCGCTGGGCCGTCGTCCGCTCCGCCGTCGTCGGCTCGGCCCTCGTTGGCCGGCGGCCGCCCGCGGCCGCGCATCTTGCCCGCGTTGCCCGGCAGCCGCCCGGCCTCCCCGAGCGCCCGCCGGAGCAGGAACTCGATCTGGGCGTTGGTGCTGCGCAGCTCGTCAGAGGCCCACCGGGCCAGGGCATCGTGGACCGCGGGATCGAGCCGGAGCAGGACGCCCTTGCGCTCAGCCATTCCGGGCCTCCAGGCCGGCCGTCACTGGTAGAGCGAGCCGGTGTTGACGACCTGCTGAGTGGCCTGCTCGCTGCACAGCACGACGAGCAGGTTGGACACCATCGCCGCCTTGCGCTCTTCGTCGAGCTCGACGACCCCCTGCTCCTCGAGCTGGGTCAGCGCCAGCTTAACCATGCCGACCGCCCCCTGGACGATTACCTGCCTGGCCCCGACCACGGCCGAGGCCGCTTGCCGCCGCAACATCGCCTGCGCGATCTCGGCCGCGTA
>Ga0302326_10024274_pt1 | contig 12330 bp, 12 predicted proteins | sample Palsa_T0_3_FD_202264 | JGI IMG/M metagenome (GOLD analysis project Ga0302326, IMG submission 202264) | Peat permafrost microbial communities from Stordalen Mire near Abisko, Sweden - Palsa_T0_3 | ecosystem: Environmental > Terrestrial > Soil > Palsa > Peat permafrost | place: Sweden: Abisko...
CGAGGCCAACATCCTCGTGCAAAGAGCAAAAAGCATTGGAAAAAGCCCATCCCCGGCCCATGTACGCCGGTGCGAACATGGGGCACCCGTCCAGAACCATAGACCGTGGTTAGGAGACCGGAACTTCAGCCGAAAATTTCCAGTTGACAAAGCTGACAACTGTACTAATGTATTAATACAAATGATTATCCGTGTGCAGCCCGGGCTCGGCACAGCGATCTATCTCCAGATCGAATCCCAGTTGAAGCACGCCATCGCCGCCGGCGCTCTCAAGCGCGACGACGCGCTGCCTCCGGTGCGCAAACTGGCTGCCGAGTTGCGCATCAATCCGAATACCGTGGCGCGCGCTTATCAAAACCTGGAGCGCGACGGCATTCTGCGTACTGTCCCCGGAGGCGGTTGTTATGTGAACGGCCAAAGTCCAGGCCTGCTGAAATCGGAAAAGCTACGCCGCCTAAGGCCGCTGGCGACACAACTCGCAGTGGAAGCCAAACAACTTCGATTGTCGCGGGAAGAGTTGTTGCAATTGCTGGAAAACTCGTATGACGAACTCGGAGAAGCGCCATGAGCGATCTCGTTATCGAAACCCATTCTCTGCATAAGCAGTACGGCCCTACGCATGCCGTCGACGGTCTGGAGATGCATGTGCCGCGCGGTTCTGTTTATGGATTCCTCGGCCGCAACGGGGCGGGAAAAACCACGACCATTCGTTTGCTTGCCGGACTGATTCAGCCCAACGGCGGCCACGCGCGCGTGCTCGACCTGGACCCACGAACCGACCGCATCCCACTGCTCGAGCGCACCAGTTTCGTCATCGATAAGATGCTCCTGCCTTCCATGACCGGCAACGATTTGGTGCGTTTCAACCGTGGGTTCTTTCCCCGCTGGTCAGACGCTCTAGCCCGCAAATACACCGACGCGCTGGAAATCCCCATGAAGCAGAAGTTCCGCAAGCTCTCCGGCGGAGACCAAACCAAGCTTTGCCTATTGCTGGCGCTTTCCCAGGGCGCAGAGCTTCTGGTGCTGGATGAGCCGACGGCCGGGCTTGACCCCATCGTCACGGATCAACTCTTGCGCATCATGGTCGACGATTTTGCCGGGGAAGGCCGGACGCTGCTGATCTCTTCGCATCATCTTTCGGAAGTAGAGCGGGTGGCGGATTGGATCGGCATCATTGACCGCGGCAAGTTGCTGCTCGAAGCGCAGCTCGACGATGTGCGGGCAAACTTCCGCCGCGTCCGCGTGGTGGGGGAGAACCTGCGTCTGCCGGCGCGCAGCGAGGTCCTCCAAACAAGAACCGGGGAAGGCACAACGGAGTACGTCCTTCGCGGAAACTCTGAGGGGTTTACTGCAAGTCTGCGAAACCAGGGTGCGACGGTGCTCGATGTCTCACCTATGAACCTGCAGCAAATATTTCTCGAAGTGGTGGGGAAGGGAGAAGCCAATGTACTTATGGAAGTGTTGGCGTGATACGCGCATCGTTCTAGCGGCCAGCCTGGTATGCATCGGTGCTTTGTTTTTGTTCATCCTGAGGCAGAATATTGTGCTCACCCGCCACGCACCGTTCGAGGAGCTTTCGACGATACTTCCTTTTATGCTCACCATGCAGGCGTTTCCAGTTAGCTTTGTTGCCTGGCTCCTGGGCAGCTTCGGGGTTGGCAGGGATCTGGGGGAACGGAGTGGATCCTACCTATTTACCAGGCCGAGAAACCGCGCATACTTTGTTTGGTGTGACTGGGGTGTGGGCATGGCGCTACTACTGCCGATCGTAGCGCTGTTGGATCTGGTGCTTGGAGTTCTGATCCACCGGATCATCGTTGCTGTCGGAGATCCTTTGCACGGCAGCCTTGTTATCTCAGGCAGGCCAGTCACTCTGGCCTTTATTATCTGGTTGAACTTCGGCGCCGCATTCCTTCTGGCGGGGCTGGTCTTCAGTGTGACCTATTTTTCTACGGTCCTGGTGAAGCATGCCAAGGGCCTCATCTATGGCGCAGGCGTTCTTGTGGGCTACGTGTTCCTTGAGCAAGTCGTGCCCCATTATTGGTCCGCAATCCATCTGCCGAAGCTTGTGATGGAGGTGTTTGTCGAATCCAACCGGCTGGTCACCGGGATTTCGGACCACCTGGGTCTTTCGGTGGCAATCCGCACCGCGCTCATCGTGCTCTTTCCCCTGGCCACGCAATTGATATTGCGAAAGACAGACGTCGATTGATGAGCACTGCCTAATTGAGTAGTTGAAGTATGTGGCTCTCAAAATCGTTCTTGTTGACGACACCTGTATGAGAGAGTGCGATCTTTCCCTGCCGGTCGATCAGCAGCGTCATGGGCATGGAAGTTAGGTTGAACTCTTTCGCAAGCTGATCGTTCCCGATGACGACGGGATATTCCATCGCTGTGTTTCCACCCGTCTCCGGGTCTATTTTCCTTGCAAGAAAGGGCTTGACTGCTTTCCATCCGTCTTCGTCCATCGATACGCCAATGACGGCCAGTCCTTGCTTCCTGTATTTCCTATCGAACTCCATGTACCAAGGGATCTCGAGCTTGCAGCCGCCGCACCACGTAGCCCAGAAATCCAGCAGAACCACTTTGCCTCGATAATCTGATAATTTGATCGGCTTTCCATCGGCGTCTTTCAGAGAAAACCCTGGCGCCGTCTTTCGACCTGCCATGGGCAGCAGCTTGTCGGGCGCGGATTGTGAAGCGGTGCCACCGGGACGCTGCGCGCAGTTAGGTGACACAGCGAAGAAGCAAGCAAGGAAGGTAACCGTAGATAAGGTCAGGACAAACTTCAGCCTCATAAATTGACTTCCTTTCAAGCCGTGCCGGGCGGCACTTTGACTTTCGCTCGTATTAATATCACAATGTAAGCATACTATGCTTGGTGAATTTGAGTACCTCCTGATTGCCGCAGCCGTCCGTCTTGGAGATGAGGCTTACGGTGCAGCTATCGTGCAGGAAATCGAACGTGCCTCTCCCCGCAAATGCTCCGTGGGGGCCCTCTACACAACTTTGGACCGTCTCGAAGCAAAAGGAATGATCAAGACCTGGATGGGCAAACCGACAGAAGAACGGGGAGGCCGATCCAAGCGAATGGTACGAGTCACCGCGAAAGGTGTTGCCGCTGCGACGGCCTTTTATGAGACGGTGCAGCAAGTGAGTCGCGGTACATCGTGGGAGGCTGTTCGGGCCGGGGTACGACAATGAGCAGCGTATGGATCTGGTTCGCGCACGCACTGTCCAGAGCACTCGATCCTGTGGAACGGGAGGCGGTCTTAGGAGACTTTGCCGAGCTACGCATGACTGATGGCCGAGCATTGAAAGGCATGCTCGGTCTGGTGGTGAGGCGGCAAGCTGGGTTTTGGAAAGGGTGGCAACCGTGGTTTGTCTTAGCCGCTGTGGTTCTTCCCATCAGTCCACTTTTGGGGGAACAATCCAATAGGCTGGGGCTGGGTTTCTTTCCAAATTTAGTGATGTGGTTTCAACATGGAATCTCTTATCGAACTGGAGTGTCGTCCGCTGCACTTTTAGCTGAATTTTGTTTTCAAGCTACGGCGCTCATCACCTGGTCATGGGCCAGCGCCTTTGCCTTGGGTACGCTGTCGCGAAGAACTCTCTGGGCCAATGGAGTCCTGTTTCTTGTATTGTGTGCGATCTTTAGCGTCTACCGGGGTTTGTATTCAGTGCGAATCCTGTGGTTGACCCCGTGGGCGTGGACGCCGATTGTGATGAACTTTCTGGTTGTCCTTCTTCCGGCTTACTGTGGACTTCGCAAAAGTGCCAAGTCCCGCCGCACAGAGCCTCGATGGGTGATCCCGCTGGCAGCATGGACATGGATCATCGGCGGCCTCGCGTTTTGGACGCAAGGATGGTACGACGCCGCTTACGACAACTGGAGCCACGGTGCGCCGGCCTTAGGTCTATTTCAACTGGCGCAGCGCGCTGATGCGTGGGAGGCTCTTGTATCCCATTTGTTCACTCTCGCCCTATTGTCGGGACCCATCCTATATCTGCTGGCGATGGATACCGCTTCACACCGGCTAAGCCGGATATCCAGAGCCTGAACCGAGCCCCTCACTGTTCTTCGGATTGTTCCCTATTGCATTCCCATAGAGAGAGTGGCAAACTTTCTATGGGCAACCAAGAGGAAACAGGTGAGCGACAAAGCAGATGTTTGGCAGGGCACTCTGGCGTTGATGGTTCTGAAGACGCTGGAATCGATGGGGCCGCAGCATGGATACGGGATTGCGCGACGCATCGAGCAGACCAGCGGTGATCGGTTGCAGTTGAACTACGGGACGCTCTACCCGGCACTGCTCAAGTTGGAGCAGGAAGGATTCATCCGCTCGCGCTGGAGCGTTTCGGAGAACAACCGCCGCGCAAAATTCTACGATCTGACCAAGGCCGGGCAGCGCCAGGTGAAGAAGGCCACGGCCGAGTGGGAAGAGACCACCGCAATCCTTGCCCGCTTTCTCGCACCCGCCGAGGAGGCATGATGCGCAGGCTCCGGGCGCTATGGATGCGCCTCGGCGGCTTCCTGCGCAAGCCGCAAGGCGACAGTGATTTCGAGGCCGAACTCGCCAGCCACTTGGCGATGCACATCGAAGACGGCATCCGCGCCGGTCTCACTCCCGAGGACGCCCGGCGGCAGGCGCTCATTCGCCTCGGCGGCGCGGAGCAAACCCGGCAGGCTTATCGCGAGCGGCGCGGGCTGCCTTGGTTGGAGACGCTCGTACACGACCTCGCCTACAGCCTGCGCCGGCTCGCCAAACACCCCGCAATGACCGCCATCGCCGTGCTTTCGATTGGCTTGGGCTTGGGCGCCAATGCCACCATCTTTTCCATGGTCAGCCGATTTGTTCTGCGTCCCGCGCCGGTCGGCGATCCATCCACCCTGCTGTCCGTGCAGAGGCGCGGCGAAACTGCGCTTTCGTGGCCACTCTACAACGATCTTCGCGAACAGGTGAAATCTTTTTCCGGAGTTGCGGGCTACTATCCGCTGGTACCTGCCTCCATCGCTGGTCGCGGAGAACCGGAACGCGTGTACGGCCAGGCAGTCAGCATAAATTTCTTCGATGCCGCTGAACTTCGCATGACGCACGGACGCGGTTTCGCGAACAGCGAAGAAAACCAACCTGTCGTCGTGTTGGGCGCTGGCCTCTGGCATCGCCGCTTCCACGACGATCCCGCGATGGTGGGCAAGACAGTCACGCTCTCGGGCCACATGTTTACGGTAGTGGGCGTCGCGCCGGCCGGTTTCCATGGAATTGACCCGATTCTCGATGCCCAGTTCTGGGTGCCACTCGGGAGCGCTGACCGATTAGTCCCAAGCCTCCCCAGAGGCCCTGACCGCAACCAAGGCTGGCTGTTCGTCGTTGGCCGCCTGCGACCCGGCGCCACGCCCACGCAGGCTGCGGTCGAACTGAATGCGCTGGCCGAACGTTTGGCCCGGAGCTATCCAAACACCGACAAGGACAAGCCCTTTATCTTCGTGCACTCCGGCTTACTGCCGCGGGAAGCGCAAAACGGGTTGCTGATCTTTCTGACTGCGCTCTCTGTGGTGGCGCTGCTGGTGCTGGCAATTGCAGGCGCCAATGTAGCCAATCTTCTGTTCGCGCAGGCATCCGGCCGTCAGCGCGAGATGGCCGTGCGCCTGGCATTGGGAGCCACCCATGGCCGCCTGCAGCGACAGATGCTGGTAGAAAGTGTCTTGCTGGGATTGGGCGGGGGAGTGTTGGGTGTACTTCTGTCTTTATGGGCTACGCAGACACTCTCCGCGATTCAACTACCCGTACAATTTCCTGTCGACATGCGCATTGGGGTGGATTGGCGTGTGCTGCTCTTCTCCTTCGGCTTGAGCATCCTCAGCGGATTGTTGCTGGGAGTGGCCCCGGCATGGGCTGCAGCACGTCCGCTGCTGGGCAGCGCGCTTAAGGGAGAGGATGCGCTGGCTCGTCCCGGGCGCCGTTGGACTCTGCGTAACCTGCTGACGGTCGCCCAGATTGCCATGTCGGTGATTCTGCTTTCGATGACCGGACTCTTCCTGCGCAGCCTGCAAACCGCGGCCAGCATCGACATTGGCTTTCGCCCCCAGGACCTGCTGAGTATGTCTGTCGATCCTCGGGTTCACGGCTACACGCCGGAGCGGACGGTCGAGTTTCTCAATCAGTTGCGGGAGCGCGTAGCGGCTCTGCCGGGTGCGGTCTCGGCGGCGTGCACAGACTATCCGCCACTCTCCATGGCCTCCAACAGGGCCCCGTTCCATTTTGGCGGCGGACCAAACTCCGGCAAAAACGATCCTGTGACCAATCTCATTATGGTGACGCCGGGCTACTTCGAAACCCTGGGCATTGAGCGGGTTGCGGGCCGCGATTTCGGAGGGGAAACGGCGAGCGGTGCGAAGATCGCTGTGGTCAACCGGGCTTTTGTGAAGCGCGTCTTCGGAGACGAAAATCCCATCGGACAACAAGTGACCGGCGGCGGCGTGACCTACCAGATCGTCGGTGTGGCAGGCAATGTCAAAACACAAACATTGGGGGAAGATCTCACGCCAGTGCTTTACCGCTCGCTCCAGCAAAACATCGGGGCCCGGCCTTCCTTGCTGGGCTATACGCTGGTGGTGCACACAGCGGGCCATCCCGCGGCAATGAGCGAGGCGGTGCGGCGGCAGATCTACGGGCTCGATCGCAGCATGGCCGTATTCAACCAAGAGACCATGGAGGAACACGTCTATTCTGCCTTCTTCCTGCCTCGCCTGGCGGCCATGCTGTTTGGAGTCTTCGGCGGCATCGGGCTGGTGCTGGCCACGGTGGGTCTTTATGGCGTGATGAGTTACGCGGTCAGCCGGCGCACGCGAGAGATCGGCATTCGCATGGCGATGGGCGCGCAACCGGGCACGGTCGAGCGCCTCGTTCTGCGCCAAGGCCTGGTGCTCACGCTGATCGCCATGGTGCTCGGTTGGCCGGCAGCGTGGATGTTATCCAAACTGGCGGCCAGCTTCCTCTACGGCATTCACCCGCATGACGCGCTGACCTTCGCGGTTGTGCCCCCATTTCTGGCCGTGATTGCCCTGGTGGCGTGTTGGATTCCAGCTCGCCGCGCCGCGTCTGTTGAGCCCATGATGGCATTGCGAACCGAGTAGAGGCGACCCAGAGAGTGTGAAAGAGTATCCGATAGAAGTGGAGCGTCCCTTCGATGTCAGGCAAGTCGAGCTTGCCATTGAGAAATGCGCTCGTGATCTTGGGCTTATAGAAACCATGAGAGGCACTTTGGCGAAGTATCCGGGGTGCATGCATTGGCACTTTCGAAAGCCTCTGGTAAACGGGACGTTAGAGGTGACCTCCTGGCCATCCAACAACAGGCTGTGGATCTCGGTTCAGCAGGGCCGGCGAGCGAAATGGTTAGAAGAGGCCGTGCCGTCGATGCAGCGAGGTCTGCAGAACGCGCTCAAGGGCGTGCGGCGATCGTAGCACCCCTCGGCTCACCTTGCCCTATTGCATTCCCATAGAAAGTATGCGGAAATATCCTATGGGTAGGCAATAGGAGGAGAAGGAGGCGTGGATGCGGAAGCTGCGAGCGCTGTGGATTCGGCTACGGAGTATGTGCGGCACGGGGCGAACGGAAGATTTTGCGGCCGAGCTGGAAAGCCATCTCCAGATGCACATCGAGGACCATCTGCGATCCGGCTTGTCGCTGGAAGAAGCGCGGCGGCAGGCATTGATTCGTCTGGGTGGCCGGGAGCAGGCGCAGCAAGCACTGCGCGAGCGAACAACGCTGCCTTCTCTCGAAAGCCTGCTGCATGACGTGCGCTATGCGCTGCGGCAGCTGCGCAGGTCTCCTGGTTTTACCTCGGTCGCATTGCTTACGCTAGCGCTCGGTATTGGAGCCACGACCGGCATCTTCACCCTGGTGGATGCAGTGCTCCTGAAGTCGCTGCCTGTACCACATCCGGAGCAACTGCTTCTGGTAAAGCAGAGCGATCACGCTGCGGAGAAAAGCCGCTTTTCTTATCCGTTCTTTCAGCACGTGCGCGAACGGGTGGGGGATACCGCGGGAATTGCAGCCATGGCCTGGCCCGACGACTTTTACATCAACGCGGGCACGGAACAGCCGGAGCGCGCCCTGGGGCAGCTTGTTTCCGGCAACTACTTTCAGGTGTTTGCAACTTGGCCTGTCCTCGGTCGCCTGCTCACACCCGGCGACGATGCCAAACTGAGTGGCAGCGCCGTAGCCGTCATCAGCTACGGCTACTGGCAGCGCCGCTTCGCCGGCGATCCGCGGGTGATTGGCCGCAAGATGACGGTGAACAAGGTGCCATTTGTCATCGTCGGCGTGGCAGCGCGCGGGTTCTTTGGCGCACGCGCCGGCATGGAGCCCGACCTCTGGATGCCGCTGACGATGCAGTCGGACGTGCATTATCACGACCACTACAGCGATGTCGGGGCGGACTCGTTGAAGCCCTGGATCCCTCAGGATCGTATTAGCTGGCTGCTGCTTATCGTGCGGGCTAAGGATCCGGCCGCGCTTACCCAGTTGACCACGGTCATGAATCAGCAGTACCGGAGCGACCTGCAACAGGCGGCGCAGGGTGTGACGGATCCTGATCTCCTTCGCTTGTGGCAGACGATCAGGCTTGGGCTGGAGCCCGGGCAGCAGGGATTCGCAAATCTCCGGCAGGAGTTCTCGCAGCCGCTGCTTCTGCTGATGGGCATGGCGGGGATGGTGCTCCTGATTGCCTGCGCCAATATCGCGAATCTCCTGCTGGCCAGGGCGGCCGCGCGGCAGCGGGGCTTTGCCGTACAACTCTCGATGGGCGCTACCCGCTCGCGGCTCATGCGGCAGATGCTGACCGAGTGCCTGCTTCTCTCCTTCTGCGGCGGTCTGCTGGGCATCGCCGTGGCTTTCTGGTGCACCAGCGTGCTGCCGAAGTGGGCGTCGACGAGGACCGCGCCGATTCCGCTCAACCTCACGCCGGACGCGCGCATCCTGGTCTTCAGCGTTCTTCTCACCATGGCCACTGGCCTGCTGTTTGGGTTGGCCCCGGCGCTCAAAAGTGCGCATATCGATCCTGCGTCCGTATTGAAAAGCAGCGCCCAGTCGATCTCCGGACGCGAAGCCCGCTGGTCCCTGCGGAAAGGTCTGGTCGCCGCCCAGGTAGCGCTCTCCCTGGTGCTGCTCGTGGGCGCCGGTATGTTTCTGCAAACGCTGGAGAACTACAGCCGGCTCAACCCCGGTTTCGACCGTGATCACCTGCTGAGCGTTCACCTCGATACCCATCTGGTGAATTATCAGGCCAGCGACTTTCCGGCGCTGTATCAGGCTCTGACTAGCCAGATCGAGGCTATCCCGGGCGTCCGCTCCGCCAGTGTGACCACCTGCTCGCTCGTTTCCGGTTGCATCGACTCGAGCGAGGTGCGAATTCCCGACGACAACCATCATCAAGGCAGCAGTCTAGCTAAGGCGCAAGTAAACAGTGTTGTTCCCAATTACTTCGAAACCGTCGGCATCGGTCTGCTGCAAGGCAGGGAGTTTGCCACCGTCGATAGCCCAACCTCTCCCAAGGTTGCCATCGTCAATCAAACCTTTGCGCGGCGGTTTCTCTCGAATAGCGACGCCATCGGACGACGGTTTACTTATCCCGACAATGCTCTGGGAATCTACTCCATCGTGGGCGTGGTCGCCGACGCGCGCGTGAATGATATTCGCGAAGCGGCGCCGCCAGTCATTTATTTTCCGATTGCCCAGGCCCCTGGCAACATCGACGGCCTGGAGATTCGCACCATGGCTGATCCGCAATGGATAGCAACCCAGGCGCGCCAGGCAGTTGCCGCCGTGGATCCCAGGATTCCTATCGTTGACATCACCACGCTGAGCGCGGAGGTGAAGAACAATCTGACCCAACAGCGCATGATCGCCAGGTTGACCTCCATTTTTGGCGTCTTGGCTTTGGGCCTGGCGTGCCTCGGGCTTTACGGGGTTATGTCGTACATCGTGCAACGCCGCACGAGCGAAATCGGCGTGCGCCTCGCGCTCGGCTCGACCCGTTCGGCGGTGCTGCGGCTGGTTTTGAAAGAGACACTGCTGCTGATCACTTTAGGCGGTCTGATCGGGCTGGCGCTATCGATTGCCGCCATGCACCTCGCGACCAGCTTCCTGTTCGGACTCTCCGCCGAGGATCCGGCGATTATTGCAGGAGCAGTATTCCTGCTTTTCCTGGTGTCCATGGCCGCAGGATTTCTTCCTGCGTGGCGTGCCGCTTCGGTCGATCCGATGCAAGCCCTGAGAACGGAATGATGAGTGCCAAATAAGGATGTGAGCAGCGTCTAGTGACCGTAGCGCTTGACTGTGGCTTCGGGGTCCTGGGATGCGTTATCCAATAAGGGTTCATTGGATTGCTTCAAGTATTTGTTTAGAAAAGCGAGGGTAAATCCTTGAGTGAGGCGGAGGTTATGCATCGCGATTTGAGTTTCAGCTACCCGGCCCTGAGCGGCCAGGAGCGGGTAATCGCTGAAGCTTCCGTGAAAAAGACCGGGCGCTTTTAGTTCACTAGAACCTCCTTTTCCCTTGACATGTACTATAGAACTAGTACACTAGTCAACAAATGAAGAGTCGGATCCAGACCGTAGACGCCGCGTTTAGCTTTCAACTCGATGCGCATAGCGGCGTTCCCGTATACAGGCAGCTGATAGACCAGGTGCAGGGGGCACTCGCGGCCGGGCGCCTCAAGGCCGGTGATCAGCTTCCTACCATTCGCCAGGTCGCTGTCGACCTGGCGATTAATCCGAATACCGTAACCCGTGCCTATCGTGAGATGGAGATTCGAGGCATGTTGGAGACTCAGCAGGGGACGGGAACATTTATCGCGGAGCAGCCGATCGCGACCGATAGCCGCGCCCGCAATCGACAGATGCAACAGTTTGCAGCCGAAGTAATTGCCCGGGCAGGCGCAAATGGTTTTAGTCTTGCCGAGCTTATAGACGCCTTGAAGGAACACGGCAATGAGCAAAGTACCAAGAGGAGATAGCAGAATGAGCCAGCGTATCGAGATCAGCGCGCCTGGAACTACCGTCATGGTCGCTTGCTTCGCAGCCGGCATAGCAGGAACGTTCCTGACTGGAAATAACCTGCCACTGGTTTTCGCAACCCTTGTCGGACTTTTCTTTCTGTTTTCAATCAAAGTCGTGCGCCAATGGGAAAAGGTCGCGGTGCTTCGTTTCGGACGCTTCCAGCGGCTCCAGGGGCCAGGGATATTCATGCTCATCCCGGTGGTGGACACGCTCAGCGGATTTGTCGACCAGCGGGTGCGCATCGGTACGGTCACCGCGGAATCCTCACTTACCCGGGATACGGTTCCGGTGAATGTGGACGCGATCGTTTTCTGGCTGGTGTGGAATGCGGAAAAGTCGATTCTAGAAGTAGCAAATTTCGAGGACGCGATTGCTATGAGTGCGCAAACGGCACTTCGCGAATCCATTGGCCGTCACGATCTCGCCGAGTTGATCACTGATCGTGAGGCTCTCGGCCAGGAACTACAGAAAATTCTGGATACCAAGACAAACCCGTGGGGAATTACGGTCCAGTCGGTGGAGATACGCGATGTGCGTATTCCGCAGCCGCTGGAGAACGCAATGTCCCAGCAAGCCCAGGCGGAACGCGAACGGCAGGCACGCATCATTCTCGGCGATGCGGAATTGCAGGTGGCTACCAAATTCGCCGAGGCGTCTGAGGTGTATGCCAACAAGCCCGGCGCCTTGCACCTGCGAGCCATGAACATGCTCTACGAGGCAATCAAGGAACGCGGCTCGATGGTCATTGTGCCTTCGTCTGCCGTGGAAACCATGGGCCTTGGGGGCATGTTAGGCACGACCGCGCTCAACAGGACAAGCGAGCGATGAATCATGGTCGATGCTATTTACCGGCAGCAGCGCGCGGCTTAGCAGGCAGAAAGCCCGCGAGTAGGCCAATCGCCGGAAGGTAGGCGCATATCTTGTACACGGTGAAGATGCTGGTCGCGTCGGCGATCCTGCCTAGTACGGCTGCCCCAATGCCACCCATGCCGAAGGCAAACCCAAAAAAAAGTCCGGAGACCATGCCCACCCGCCCGGGTACGAGTTCCTGCGCGTAGACGACGATCGCGGGGAAGGCGGAAGCCAGCATCAAGCCTACGAGGACGCTTAACACGCTGGTCCAGAAGAGATTCGCGTATGGCAACAATAAGGTAAGCGGCAAGACTCCAAGAATGGACCACCAGATGACTGCCTTGCGGCCAACACGATCGCCGATTGGTCCTCCGATCAGGGTTCCGGCGGCGACTGCTCCCAGAAATGCAAAGAG
>Ga0302326_10024276_pt1 | contig 12329 bp, 12 predicted proteins | sample Palsa_T0_3_FD_202264 | JGI IMG/M metagenome (GOLD analysis project Ga0302326, IMG submission 202264) | Peat permafrost microbial communities from Stordalen Mire near Abisko, Sweden - Palsa_T0_3 | ecosystem: Environmental > Terrestrial > Soil > Palsa > Peat permafrost | place: Sweden: Abisko...
CCGCTTAACACGGCGGTCAGCTCGTCGGCTGTCTCGGTGTAGTTGATGCTCAACGCTTTCCACGCCTCGGCGGCAGCCAGCAGCGAACCCGGCCCGGGGCCGCTGCTCAACAACGTCGAATGCACTACGGGCGGCGCAGCCATCCAGATAGGGGCGGTCATGACGCATCCTTCCTGCCGAGCGTGCCGGGTACTTTTGTGAACACACAGTCACCGCACAACCCGCTGTTGCGTGTGCGGTAGTAGAGGCAACAGCTGGCGCGTCGGTAGCCACCGTTGTCGAAATTAATTGCACCGGCAAGTCTTTGGTCGGCGCACAGCCGGTCGGCCAGCCGACGAGCAGAGTCGGGTGAGCTTGCGGAACGATGGCGGTCATACTGGTTCGCGGCCCCAAGCAATGCCGATGCCGCGTTGCCGCGCAACAACTTCGGCGAGATCGGCCCCAGCCGTTTCAATGCGGCGGCCAGCGGCGCCAGGTGCCCGTCGAGGACCAGGTCAGCCAGCATCGGCTCCAGATCATCGCCCTGCCAGCCCAGCGGGTCGGCGATGTGCAGGGTGACGGCGCCACCGGTTTCGCCGAAGGACAGCTCGTGGGTGCCGATGTCGGGCACCAGATGGTGGCCGATCACCGCGCCGATGCCGACTGACCACAGCCGCGCGGCGAAGCCGAGGAAGAACGTCGAGACCGCGACGCGGCGTTCGGTGGCGCCGATGCGCGTCCGCACGCGTTCGACGACGCCCTCGAGCAGCGCGGAGTCGGTGTAGAGCTGATGTACCGGGAGCAGGCCGGCGCCCACCGGTCCGGTCCCTATCGCGAAATACTCATTGATCTTGCCGATGTCGGCGAGCGCGGCCACGATCGCCGCAGGCGGGGCGTAGCGGAGGGTGCTGGGCGGGACAGCGCGAAGCAGATCGGGAATCTCGCCGAGCGCGGTCAATGCGCGAAAGCCGATGCTTTGCAGAGCAATTCGGTCTGGCCTGTCGGCTGTCACGACCATCTCGGCTGGCTCGGAGATCGTCCAGCCTTCTCGGGCCAGCATCTGCTGCAACGCCGATCGCAGCGGGTCCGGTGCGTCGACGCGCGCGCGCCGCCCGTCATGGCCGCGCATGACGAACGTCCCGCTTGACGGTCAGAACCTGATAGCTGAGCGTGAAATTGGTAGCGTCGACGATCGTCGATGTGTCGGGGAAGTAATTAACCGGGGGATGCGAAGCGCAAGCGCTCGGGGCAATCGCCACCCAGGAACGACGCGACATCGACGCTCGCCACAACTCTCTCGGGGTCGACCGCCCCGGGTTGCAGAATGCGACGACGCGAGTGTCCTGGCTCTCGGATCACTGCTCCCCTCGCCTTCCAACCTTGCGGCCGTGGCTGATGAGGTTCGCTCCCCGATGACAGTGGCGGGACCGCGCCGGATTCACACCGGCTTCCTGCATCGTCATCGCCTAACGAGGGAAGTTTGCCACACCACGTCAAGCGACGCAGCAGATCGGCAGCGAGACGCATCGGCAGCCCAGACAGCCTGACGGAGTGCTGCCGGGCCAAGCCACTCCGCCTATTGCCGTACCACGACCTGCGCGAGCAGGTGTGGTGTGATTCAGTCGCTCGCGCACCGCAAACCGGGCTTCGCGCGACACCGCAGAAAGGTGCTCTCATGACAACCGCCAGCCCCGCGATCGTCGACACCGACGGCAGTCGTGAGCAAGTCTGGCCGCTACCCACCGACGAACAAAGCTTGCTCGACCTCATCCACTTGTGCTTCGAGGAGTACTGGGATGACATCTGGTTCGGGGTACTTATCCAGGGCGCAGCGTGGGAAGTCGCGGCGCCAAACCCGCCGAAGCGAATTTCCATGAACGACGGCTACGCCACCATCGATTTCGGCCGCTGGCACTTTCACCTGTGCATCGGCGAGCACAAGGCCTGCGGACCCGATCTCGGCCGGATCCGCAGGTGTGCACGGGCCGAGCTGTACCGCGGCATCAGCGGCGACGGCCGCCCCACTTCGTGGGGCGTCCGCCTATTCAACGGTCGCGACGAGCAAATGATGACAGTGATGCTGCCCAGCCCGTTCTTGACAAACGACCAACAGATCCGCGACCAGCCGGCATGGGGGCAGCTGGCGCTGTGGGACCAGTTGCGGCAGACCTTCCTCCAACTCGATCCCGATCCACTTGACCGCTCCGGCAAGGGCTTTCGTCATAGCTAAGCCGCTCCGAGCACCGAATCTTAGGGCCATAACTGAGTACTGTCCCAGTGGTCATCGACACGCTGGTAACTCAGCCGCCAGTGACGCCGATCTGAGGAGCCTTGCAAGAATTCGACTTCGATCGGCCGCACCGCATATGACGTCCATTCAGCGGGAACCAGGCCGGGGTCGCCGTCGAGTTTGTGGTGGGCCTTTTCGATCTCGGCGTCGAGTTCCGCGATGTCGAGGAGCGGCTGACTTTGCCGCAGCGTCAACGCCATCGCGCGCGATTCCAGGGGGCGGCCGAGGAAGTCATCGCTGCTAGCTCGGGCGCCATCGCAGATGACGTCTCCGATGATCCGGACTTGGCGAACCAGCGCGGGCCAGTAGAACGTCAGTGCTGCCACCGGGTTGACGGCAAGGTCGCGGCCCTTCTGGCTGACCGAACTGACCGCGAAATGCCAACCATGCTCGTCAACGGCTTTCAGGATCAGCACCCTGCCCCGCGGCATTCCGTGAGCATCAACCGTCGAGAGCGTCATGGCGTGCGGCTCAGGCACACCCGCAGCCACCGCCTGTCGCAGCCACGTCACGAACAGCGACACCGGACCGACGGGAACTGCGCTGACGTCAGGCTCCGGACTTGCACCCGCCAACACCGGCAGCGTCCGCAGATACGACCGGCCGCCATCGTCATCAGCCCACTTCCGATTGCGCTGCCCTCCCGTGCGGACTGCGTACGTAGCGGCCGACTTGACTGACGATCGTCTCTCAGCAGCCGCAGTCCTCACCACGCCACGACCTGACGCCCTGCCAGACCGCGGCGGCGGCAATGCCGAGGCCGATCACCGGGTCGAACCACCAACAACTCGGCCATACCGCCACCACTGCCAGACCGACGAGTACCGCCGCGGCCTCCGCGCCGCAGAGATAATTCTGGGTGCCCTCGCCCGCCGTGGCCGGCGAGTCCAGACGTTCGGCCAAAGAGTGCTTGACGCGGCCCAGGATTGGCATCAGCACAAGCGACGCGGCCGTCAACGCCATACCGATCACCGTGGTCTCGGCCCGGTGCTCGTCAAAGAGGTGGTGGACGGATTCCGCGACGACATAGGGGGCGGTCAGCCAAAACGACAACGCGACACCACGCTGTGCGCGGCGTTCAGCGGTCGGCGACGCGGTGCGCGAGCCGGAAAACCGCCACGCGACCATCGCGCTGGCCAGCGCCTCCGGGAGGCCGCCCAGCGCCCAGCCGGTCAACGAGATGGACCCGACCGCCAAACCCTGCCACAGCCCGACCACCCCCTCGGCGAGCATGGCGGCGATGCTGACCCAGGCCAGTCGCCACGCCCACTGCGCACCACGCTGCCACTGAGTGTCCCGCACAACGGAATGTCCGTGCCCGACGTCGGCGCAGCAGTCGTCGGCGGCGAGCCCTGCCGAATTGCCGATCGAACGAGATTCGGTCACCAAGCGATGTTAGGTCAACAGGCAACGAGGGTTTGCCCGCCACGCGTCTGGCTGTGGATTTAGCCCGGCGGCGGCAAGGGTCGCTTCAGGGTGCAGACGATGCTCCACTCGAATAAATACTCGCCACCCTTGTCATACCCGGCGAAGTGGTGCGAGACCTGAGCACGTTGCACCGATGAGCCGACGATCTCCCACCCCTGCTCGCCGTGGGCGCCGGTCAGGCGGGCGGCCTCCTCGATCACGGCTTCCAGGAATTCGTTCTTGACATGGACGAAGGTGGTTTCCCACCGCTGCGGAGACCAGTTGCCGTCTGGCCCCAGCCCCGAAGCAGGCACAGGCGAAGGAGCGCTCATACAGCGGGACCGTACGCCGCTCTGACCGCAGGAAAGTGAATGGAACTTGACCGGCGTCTTAAGTGCTGTCGATGAAAGCTAGCGCTGCACCAGCCGGCACTGCCAGAAGCCGACGTCGTGCCAGGCGTCCCACTTGTACCCTGCCTCGATCAAGTGACCGACCCGGACGAACCCGTGCCGCTCGTGCAGTCCGACGCTCGGGTCGTTGGGCAACGCGATCACTGCGACGACGCTGTGGAATCCTTGCCGGCGCAGTCGATCGAGTAGTTCGGTGTACAAGGCGTCGCCTACGCCGCGGCGGTGCGCGGAGGGTGCGACGTAGACGGTGCACTCGGCGGTCCAGCGATACGCGGCCTTGTCGTTCCACGGTGCCGCGTAGGCCACGCCGACCACGCGGTCGTCGGCCGCCACCAGCCACGGAAACCGATCGTGGGTTCGCGCCCACAGGGTGCGCCACTCGTCGACACCTTGCGACTCGATCCGAAAATTGAAGACGGTTGTCTCGATGAAATGGTTGACGATCTCGCAGACGCCCGCGAGGTCGTCCTCGGTGACCGGCCTGATCTCCAGCGGCGTCAAAGCGGTCTCACGGGCTTTTCCGGCGGTACCCGTCGATGTCTTTTTCCTCGAGTGATCGCGCGAGCTCTTGGCCATTTGTGGTGAGCGACAGCCACGCCGAATACATCCATCTCTCGGGATCGTCATAGTGTTTGACGTAGGCGTGCGAGATGTGGTGCAGCGAATGATCGAGCGAACGGTGCCAGGCGACGAAGCGTTTAGCTGCCCCGCTGAGTTCACCGAGCCTGAACAGCCCGTCGCTCACCCATTCCCGAATGGCCGCCAAGGTCTCGTATTGCACCTGCGCCGGCGAGGCCGACGGGTTCTGGTGTTTGACATGCCAATCCACCGCGTTCAGGTCGATCGGGCCGCCAAGAGCATCACGCAATAGCCCGCTGCGCACCGCCTCGCGTTCGACGCTCATCGATGTTTGCTCTGGGTAGGCCGCGTCATGCTGGTCACCGTACCGTCAGCTCTCAGGCACCGATACCGCTCGCGATCAGCATGTCGCTGTAACGTCACGGTGATGGTGGATTTTGCGCTGCGCTCGTGTGGATTGCGCGGACACGCGACTTTCGCGCCCGATGAGCCGGAACTCCGGGAGCGCTTGAAGGCAGACACTCCCGCCGGGGAAGCGTGGCGCTGTTTGCGTTGCGAGACTTTCGTTGTAGGCCCTCCGCTGCACAGCGGCCCGGCGAACACGGCGCCCGAAATTCCACGCGGCAGACTGCTGCGGGATCGCACACTGATGCGAGCGCTCGCCGTGGAACGTGCGATCCGATGCGTCGTATTACTGTTGGTAGCCGCCGGCGTGTTCAAGGTCCGCGGGTCACACTCGCGGCTTCAGCAGGCGTTCGAACGAGACCTTCCGCTGCTTCGCCCGCTGGGAAACCAGCTCGGGTGGGATCCGGACAACTCCAAGATCATCGGCCACATCGCGCATGCGTTCGCGTTGTCGTCGTCGACGCTGCTCCTCATCGCGCTGGGCTTCGTCGCCTACGCGCTGATCGAGCTGATCGAGGCGGTCGGGCTGTGGCTGATGCGGCGCTGGGGTGAGTATTTCGCGGTGATTGCCACCAGCATCTTCCTTCCACTGGAGATCTACGAGCTGACCGAAAAGGTCACCTTCCTAAGGCTTTCCGCTTTCCTGGTCAATGTCGTCGCGGTGCTGTGGCTGCTGTGGAGTAAACGGCTCTTCGGGCTCAATGGTGGCTCGAAGGCTTATCGGGCAGAACACGAGACGGAAAGCCTGCTGAGCGTCGAACGAGCAGGACTGGGCGAAACCGCTACGTGAACAACGGCTTGACTAAGGCTTGACTACGCCTTCGGATCTTCGGCGGCCAGCTGTTGCAGCGCGTAGGCGACGGCGTGGGTGCGGTTGTCGACGCCGAGCTTGGTCAAGATGGCCTCGACATGGTGCCCAACGGTTTTGGGGCTGATGTTCAGCTCGGCGGCGATCTCACGGTTGCTGCGCCCGGCGGCAAGCAGCTCGAAGACCTGGCGCTGACGGCCGGTCAGTGCGTGCGGGTCGGCCAGTCTGTCGGCACGCCGGGTGCGAGGGACGCGCTCGCGCAGTTCGGCCAGCCGCTCCTGAGCGCGGCGGGCCGCCGCTTTGGCGCCGAGTCGACGAAAGTCTGCCAGCGCCAGCTTCACCGCAGACACGTCACCCCCGAGTTGGGCCAGCGCCGCGTCGTATGGACATCCGCGGCGGGTCCACTCGGCAGCGGCGTCGCGCCAGTCCCCCCGAACCTCCAAATCGAACGGCGTCAGCGCCTCGAGGCCGCTGGCCTCGAGTGTGCCGCCGGCCAGATGTGCCCACCGGCGCAGCGGCCCCAGCTGCCAGGGATCCGCGTTCTCGCCACACGCCGCCAGTCCGGCCGCTGCTTCGGCGCGTGCCGCCTCGTCATCGCCGGCCAACCAGGCCACCTCGGCGCGGGCCGCCCACGCCGCGTCGAGGCGGAACAGGACGCCGGGTTGAGCGTCGCTGGCGGCCTCGTGCAGCAGCGAGTCTGCGGACAGCTGACCGCGACGGGCCCGGACCAGGGCAACCGTCAGGAGTGGCAGGAATCGGTGTTGCGGGCTGAGCTCGGGGCGAGTCAGGATTTGTTCGGCAGCGACAGCGGCGCGGTCCCATTCTCCGCGATATAACGCCGTCAGCGTGGCTGCGGCGGCCACCAGCCCGCCGAACATGCCGAGATCGTGGTCGTCGCAGAACTGCGAGGCCTCCGCCAGGTAGCCCTCGGCGCGATCCAACTCACAGCGCAGCACCGCGAACCAGCAGAGGCACACACCCAATACTCCGCCGTGTTCCTCCAGCCCCGGAGTCGACGACGCCTCCCGCCAGACTTCCTCCACGCCTTCCCAGTCCGCGCCGGCGCTGAATACGGCGGTCAGCGCCGTGTAGCCGCGTGCCCGGATAATCACCGCAGGATCATCTAGTTCGCTACCGAGGGCATGAGCGCGGGCCGCGTAGTCGGCGCACGCCGGATCGAAAGCGACCGCGCTGATGTGAGCCATGTTGATCAGCGACCAGGCCAGCTGCGGCGAGGGGCCGAGCTCTTCCAGCAGGCGCAGCGATGCGTGCGCCGCATCGTTGGCTTCGGCGGCGCGTCTGAGCGGCTGGAGCAGATACGACAACCAGCGCAGGTCGTCGCCCTCTTCGAGTCGGTGACCTAGCATGTGGCGCAAAGCAATCGCCTCTTGCAGCGCGGCGACCCCCGGGTCCACCTGCCCACTCAGGTAACACGCGAAGGCGTATCGCTCCAGCCAACCCGCGCGCCGCTCATCGGAAACAGTGCCGGCGCGACGCAATGCGAGCCCGTACAAGCTCGCGGCTTCCCGATTGGCGCCCAGCGACGCCGCCCGTTCCGCCGCAGCTATACCGTAGCGAACCGTGGCGTCCTGCTCGCCGGCTTCGTGAGCGTGAAATGCCAATGCCGCCAACGTGTTCGCGTCGATGGGCGGCTCGGCCAGAACCTCCAGCGCCCGCCTGTGCAGCTCCGTACGATCGAAGTCGGGGATCTGCGCGACGGTGGCCCGCCGGGCAAGTTCGTGACGGAACCCGACAAGTTCCCCCTCGGCGGTGAGCACGCCGGCGCCAAGGCATTCATGTAACGCCGCGCGGGCTTCGGGACACATCCTCTCCAGCAGGGCGATATTGGCGCGCGGCCCGCACACCGCGACTGCTTGCGCTGTTTCGCGCCCCTTCGCCGACAGCCGCGCCAGCCGGCCGTACACCGCCTCGGAGATGCTGCGCGGCAGGCCTTTTTGAGTCAGTGCGACCGGTCCGGCGGCCAGCACCTCGGAGACGAAGAACGAGTTTCCGCCGGTGATGTGGTGCACCTGTTCGGCGTTGACTCCGCTGCCCGCGGCCAGCTCCGCCACCGCCGATAAGGTCAACGGCGCCAACCCTATTCGGCTGACCGCGGCATGGTTCGCCAAGTCCCCCAGCGTCACCGCCAATGGATGTGTCGGTGACAGCTCGTCATCCCGGAAAGAGATCACCAGCAGCAACCGCAGCGCTCCGATGCGTCGCGCCAGAAAGCGCACCATATCCAGGGTGGCGCTGTCGGCCCAGTGCGCGTCCTCGATCACCCACACCCATCGGGCCCCGTCGCTCAGCGCGCCCAACAATTGTCGATAGATCCGCACGGGTTCCCCGGAGTCGACGGCGGCAGCCAGCTCGGTCGCTGCGGCGGCGTTCAAGCCCGCCATGGCGTCGGTCAGCGGGCCCAGTGGGCGGGGAGCACCCAGCGGGTCGCACCAGCCTTGTAGTACCCGCAGCCCGGAATCCAGCTGGCCGACAAACCTGGCTAACAGCGCGGTTTTGCCGACACCTGCTTCCCCCCGCAACAACACCACCTCGCCGTGGCCGCTGCGCGCCATTCGGCGCGCCAGCATTCGCAGCTGCGCCAGCGGCGCGTCGCGCTCCAGCAAGCCAGCCCCCAAGGTTGGCCCCCCATCCTTGCCGCGCGTTTACGACACTGCGTCGCAAAATAGGGCAATCGCCCCATGAATTGGACTCGCCTGTCAGCGCACACTTATGCGCGTGCGCCAGCGGCCCGCCACCGCCACAGCAAACGCATTCCCGGGACATGATGCAGTTGTGACTGTAACCTGCCCGGCACTCCGACGCGCGACAACAGCTACCTGCCTCGAGCCTGCTCTACTGCCCGCCGATCAGCGCAGCAGCGCGCGGCTCATCACCACGCGCTGAATCTGGTTGGTGCCTTCGTAGATCTGGGTGATCTTGGCGTCGCGCATAAACCGCTCAACCGGGAAGTCGGTGGTGTATCCCGCACCGCCGAAAAGTTGCACGGCATCGGTGGTGACTTCCATTGCCACGTCGGAGGCGAAGCATTTCGACGCCGCCGAGATGAAGCCCAGATTCGACTCGCCCCGCTCGGCGCGGGCGGCAGCGCTGTAGACCATCAGCCGGGCAGCCTCGACCTTCATCGCCATGTCGGCCAGCATGAACTGGACGGCCTGAAAACTGCTGATCGCCTCGCCAAACTGCTTGCGGTCCTTCGTATAAGCGATCGCGGCGTCGACTGCGCCCTGGGCGATGCCCACGGCTTGCGCGCCGATCGTCGGACGGGTGTGGTCCAGTGTGGCCAGCGCGGTCTTGAAGCCGGTGCCGGGGTCGCCGATGATCCGATCGCCGGGAATCCGGCAGTTCTCGAAGTACAGCTCGGTGGTCGGCGAACCCTTGATACCCAACTTCTTTTCCTTGGGCCCGACGGTGAAACCTTCGTCGTCCTTGTGCACGATGAACGCCGAAATTCCGCTGGCGCCCTTCTCCGGGTCGGTCACCGCCATCACCGTGTACCAGGTTGACTTGCCGCCGTTGGTGATCCAGGCCTTGGCGCCGTTGAGGATCCAGTCGTCTCCGTCGGCTTTGGCCCGGGTGCGCATCGAGGCGGCGTCGCTGCCGGCTTCGCGCTCGCTCAACGCGTAGGAGGCCATCGCCCCATCGGCGGCCAGCGACGGCAACACCTGCTTCTTCAGCTCGTCGGAGCCACGCAGGATGAGACCCATGGTGCCCAGCTTGTTCACTGCGGGGATCAGCGACGCAGACGCGTCGACGCGCGCCACTTCCTCGATCACGATGCATGCCGCTACCGAGTCGGCGCCCTGCCCGTCGTACTCCTCGGGAACGTGGACGGCGTTGAATCCAGACGCATTCAGCGCCGTCAACGCCTCCTCGGGAAAGCGGGGCTTCTCATCTACTTCCGCGGCGTGCGGGGCGATCTCTTTTTCCGCCAAGGCGCGGATCGCAGCCCGCAGTTCGTTGTGTTCTTCGGGTAATTGGAATAGATCGAACGACGAATCTCCGGCCCACTGAGCCATCTCGGCCTCCTTGCACTTTGCGCCACCGCCCCGGCTACTGGCCGGTAACTTTACCCTGACGCTCTTTCAGCGCCGCATCCTTGGCCTGCACCGACTCCGCCAGCCGCTGTTGAAAAGCCACCACCTGGCTGCGCAGCGCCAGATCCGACACCGCCAAAATCCGCACCGCGAGCAGCCCCGCGTTGCGCGCGCCGCCGATCGACACGGTGGCCACCGGCACCCCAGCCGGCATCTGCGCGATGGACAGCAACGAGTCCAAGCCGTCCAGCCTGGCCAGCGGTACCGGAACTCCGATCACCGGCAGCGGCGTGGCCGAAGCCACCATGCCGGGCAGATGGGCCGCGCCGCCCGCGCCCGCGATGATCACTTCGACACCCCGGTCGGCGGCCTCACGCGCGTAGTCGAGCATCCGCTGCGGAGTGCGGTGCGCCGAGACCACCCCGACCTCGTAGGACACCTCGAACTCGGCCAACGCGTCGGCGGCGTCGGTCATCACCGACCAGTCGCTGTCGCTGCCCATGATCACTCCGACGCGGGGTCGTTCAGTCATTGTGGGCCGCTCCTGCTCATCGCTGCGTCCCCCTCGCCGCTCCGCGGCTGGGGGTGCCCCCACTGCATCGTCGCCGGCTAGCCATGTGGATCCCATCCGTCCGTCCACTGCCCGTGCGACAACCAGTGTGCCGCCCGAACGGCCCGTTCGCGCAGATTCGCCACGTCCGCGGCTCCACCGACAGAGCCGCCGACAATGTTGATGTGGCCGATCTTGCGGCCCGGTCGTTCGCCCTTGCCGTAGAGGTGAACCTTCGCCTCGGGCATCCGCGCGAACAGGTGATGCAGTCGCTCGTCGAGGGTCATCTTCGGTGTTTCCGCGGCGCCCAGCACGTTGGCCATCACCGTCAACGGTGCGATGGCGTCGGTGTCGCCGAGCGGATAGTCCAGCACTGCGCGCAGATGCTGCTCGAACTGGCTGGTCCGAGACCCGTCCATGGTCCAGTGTCCGGAATTGTGCGGACGCATGGCGAGCTCGTTGACCAGCAGTTCCCCGTCGACCGTTTCGAACAGCTCCACCGCCAGCACACCGACGACGCCGAGTTCAGCGGCCAGTCTCAGCGCCAGCTGCGTAGCCGCCGCGCCACGATCCTCGGGCAGCTCCGGAGCGGGCGCAATCACCTCAATACAGATGCCGTCGCGTTGCACCGTCTCGACCACCGGCCAGGCCGCGCCCTGTCCGAACGGCGACCGTGCCACCAGCGCCGCTAGTTCGCGGCGCATGACGATCCGCTCCTCGACCAGTACCGGTACGCCAGAATTTAAATATTGACCTGCGATATCACGGGCCTGCGCGAGGTTGGTGGCCAGCCGAACACCACGACCGTCGTACCCGCCCCGGACCGCCTTGACGACGATTGGCCCGTCCACCCGTCGGGCGAACTCATCGACGTCGTCGGGTCGCTCGACAGCTGCGTAGCGGGGTACCTGGGCGCCAAGCGCTTCCAGCCGTCGCCGCATGACGAGTTTGTCCTGCGCGTGGATGAGCGCCTGCGGCGGCGGCGCCACGTTGACTCCCTCGGCGACCAGCTTTTCCAGCAGCTCAGCGGGCACATGCTCGTGGTCGAAGGTCAGCGCGTCGACCCCGGCGGCAACCCGACGCAGCGCGTCGAGGTCGGTGTGTGAGCCGATCACCACGTCGGGACTGACCTGGGCGGCGGGATCGGCAGCGTCGGCGGCCAGCACCCGCAGGCTCTGGCCCAACGCGATCGCTGCCTGGTGGGTCATCCGGGCGAGTTGGCCGCCACCGACCATGGCGACCTTGGGGCGCCTCGTGGGCGACCAGGACGATGAGGAAGCGGCGGGAGTACTCGGCACGGCGATAATGGTGTCATGCCGTTGAACGGCGATTTATCGGCGGCTACACCATCACAGCGCACCGGCAACCAGTAATACGTACACTGCTACATTGTGTCCTTCGCTGATGCCACGATCGCCCGACTGCCGGGGCCGATCCGTCCGTACGCGGAGCGCCACCACGAGCTGATCAAGTTCGCCATCGTGGGCGCGACGACGTTCGTCATCGACTCGTCGATCTTCTACACCCTCAAGCTGACGATCTTGGAGCCCAAGCCGGTGACCGCCAAAGTCATCGCCGGCATCGTCGCGGTCATCGCGTCCTACGTCTTGAACCGGGAATGGAGCTTCCGGGACCGCGGCGGCCGGGAGCGCCATCACGAGGCGCTGCTGTTCTTCGCGTTCAGCGGTGTCGGCGTTGTGCTGAGCATGGCGCCGCTGTGGGTGTCCAGCTATGTCCTGCAGCTGCGGGTGCCCTCGGTGTCGTTGACCGCGGAGAACCTGGCCGACTTCGTCTCGGCCTACGTCATCGGCAACCTGCTGCAGATGGCGTTCCGCTTCTGGGCGTT
>Ga0302326_10024277_pt1 | contig 12329 bp, 8 predicted proteins | sample Palsa_T0_3_FD_202264 | JGI IMG/M metagenome (GOLD analysis project Ga0302326, IMG submission 202264) | Peat permafrost microbial communities from Stordalen Mire near Abisko, Sweden - Palsa_T0_3 | ecosystem: Environmental > Terrestrial > Soil > Palsa > Peat permafrost | place: Sweden: Abisko...
TTCGGCCATTCAGAGAATTCCGTTCGATCCTTCGCTTCAGTCCTGGGGCGTCACCGTACGGGGTCATACCCGCCGGCATGAAACGGATGACATCGCGCCAGGCGCCGCAATCCCATCCATACCCCTCTAGTAGCTCCGTGCCGCTCTACGGCTTCACGCATGTAGTCCGAACAGGTCGGGTAAAAGCGGCAACCTGAGGGCAGAAAGGGGGACACACAAACTTTATATACGCGGAGAGACCGCGTTATGATCCATTGCAGCGGAGAAAGAGGCGTTCCACTTCCTGCTGTAATTCCTGCGTCGAGGCACTGAGCGCTTTGCGGCGGGGATTGATGACGATGGACCACTGGGGGCTCAACCGATCGAGGTGAAGGCGGACGGCCTCGCGGACACGCCGCTTGATGCGATTCCGCACCACCGCTTTGCCGAGGGCACGCGGTGTGGTGAACCCGATATGCGGTCCGTCCGGCTCCGTTTCGCGGACGCAGAAAGCAGCGAACAGGGACCCGGAGAAACGGGTTCCGTTGTCATAGACGCGGCGGAAATCTTTCGATCGAAGCAGGCGTACACGTTTTGGAAAACCGGGGATGGACTGCTACCTTTCGGAACTGACAGTCAATTTCTTCCGGCCCCGGGCCCGGCGGCGCGCAAGCACCGCGCGGCCATTCTTGGTCTCCATCCGGGTGAGGAATCCATGCGTTTTGGCACGGTGGCGATTATTCGGTTGAAAAGTGCGTTTCGGCATTTTAGCTCAAGTATTTAGTATAGACCAGGGGAATCGGTGGCGGCAAATCGGCGGACGCCTTTAGGTGCATGCGTTTAGGTTGCCGTGTTCGCACGCCCATTCTATCCAGAAGAGTAAGGACGGGTACAGGAGGACAAGCGGCAAGCCCAACAGAAGCCATAAACCCCGCCAGCGGTATTTCCATATTCCAAATGCTTGAACACCCGCCCAAGCCAGAAAGAAGGCCGTCGTAACGAGGATCAGGGTTGTGATGAGGTCCTGTGTTTGCGGCAGTACACTCCAGCATGTGGCGAACGCCGCTATCCCGAGCGATGCCGAAACAAACAGCACCGTCTTCAACGTCACGCCCTACTCCCAGCGCAGCGCCACCATCGGATCGATCCGCGCCGCGCGGCGGGCTGGAACATAACATGCCACCAACGAAACTCCGCCAAGCAACGCCACGGCCACCGAGAATACCAGTGGGTCGGCGCCTTGCACATGGAATAGCAATCCAGCCAGCACCGTCCCCAACAAATACGACAGCGCCAGACCGATCGCCGTTCCCACCGCCATCAATTGCACGCCCTCGCGCAACACCATCTTCTGCGTCTCCGCGGCGCTCGCGCCCAGAGCCATGCGGATGCCGATCTCCCGCGTACGGCGCGCCACACTGTACGCCCGCACGCCGTACAACCCGATCACCGCCAGCAATAGCGCGATCCCGCCGAACAGCGAGAACATCCGCGTACCGGTCTGCATCAGCCAGTAATCCGTACTCGCCTCCACGTGCGAACGCAGCGTTCTTACACCGAGAACGGGCAGTCCCGCGTCGACCGAGCGAATCTCCTGCCGGACTGTGCCGAGAAATCGTACCGTCGTGTCCGCATCCATAGGCGATGTACGCAGGTGAATGTGCATGTTGGCCATATATTGCTGGCCGAAAGGCACGTACAAGTGCGGCTGCCCACTTGCGTCCCCCTCGCCTCCTGCCACATGCCCCATCCCCGACCCGATAATGTGTTCTCGCACGTCGCCGACGATGCCCACCACTTCGACATCGGGAATGTCGGAAGCGGCGTCGCCCACAATGTGGATGTGCTTGCCGACCGCGTCGCCCCCGGGCCAAATGCGCTGTGCGGCGTTCTTGTCGAGGATGGCTACCGGGTGAGCTTTCTGCGACGCGTCGATGGCCTGGAAGGTGCGACCGCGCAAAAGCGGGATCCCGAGCGTCTGAAAATAATCTCCGCTCACAATATTGAAACTCAGATCTTGCGGTTTCACTTTCGTCGCGCCAGAGGGTTGTACATTCTTGCCCAGCGATACCATCCCGAAGGGCACGGTCGCTGCGAGCCCGGCCGATTCCACGCCCGGCATCGACTTCAAACGATCGAACAGCGCGGTGTACACCTGCAGGCCGCGCGTTTCGTCGTAGCCGGCGAGACTCGCGTCGAATTCCGCCACCACCCGATTCTCCACGCGGAACCCCGGATTGACGCCTGCCATACGGGCGGAGCTGCGGATGAACAGGCCCGCCGCGGTAAGCAGAACCAGCGAGAGCGAAACCTGCGCGATCACCAGCATGTTGCGGCGCGAAAAGAGCCGGCCGGCGGAAGACTCCGCATTGTCGCTGGCGCGCAGATCGGTCACCAGACTCGGGCGCGAAAGATTCCACGCCGGGAAAAAGCCGAATAGCAGCGTGCTCAGCAGACAGAACCCCAGTGTCACCGCCAACACGCGCACATCCGGGCTGGTGGGGATGACCAGATCGAACGGCACCAGCCGCAGCATCGACTGCACAAACAGAGCTGTGCCGCCGAATGAAAGGAACAAGCCGACCGCTCCCCCGAGGACAGCCAGTGCCAGCGCTTCCAGAAACAGCTGTTGCACAATGCTTCGGCGTCCGCCGCCCAGCGCCAGCCGGATCGCGATCTCCTTGCGCCGGGCCATACCCCGCGCCAGCATCATGTTGGCGACGTTTAAGGCGGCGATCAGCAGCACCACGCCCGACATGCACAGCATTAACACCGTGATCGGAACCATGGTTCCGCTGTCGTCGATGGGGTTGGTGCTGATGCTGAGGCGGGAGAGCGCATGAACCGTCAGGGTCTGATCCTTATTCTCCGCGGGGTAAGCCTTCTCCATGTTGACGGCGACGGCGGCAAGTTGATTGTTCACCGCTTGCGGCGACTGCCCAGGCCGAAGGCGCCCGATCAGTATCAGGCGATGATTGTCTCGCGCCGCGAGCGGCCGGACGGCGCCGTCGAAGTCGTTGGTCATATGCTCGTACATACCAAGGGGCAGATACAACTCCGGACTCAGCAGCGCCATCGTGCCGCTGAAACCTTGCGGCATGATGCCCACCACCGTAACCGTCTGGCCGTTGACCTTCAGCGTCCGGCCCAGGAAGTCCGCCGGCGACCCGCTACGCTTCCAATACGAATAGCTGGCAATCGCCACCGGGACGCCGCTGCCTGGGCGCTCTTCGCCGGCAGTGAATCCTCGCCCACGCCATATCGGCGCGCCCAGAGTATCGAAGTAATTGCTGGAGACAACTTCGGCCATGATTCGCCGCGTGGTGTCGCCCTCGGACACCCCCGCCATGGTGATGTTATGCGCCGCCAGGCTTGAGAAGACTCCGTTGCCGGCAGTCCGCAAATCGGCATAATTCGGGTAGGAAAACGCGCGATAGCAATCCGGCTTCTTGGTGTCACGGCTGTAAACGCCGGTCAGTTCCTGCGGATCCCGGAGAACCAGCGGCTTCAACAGAAACGCGTTCACCAAACTGAAAATCGCCGTATTCGCGCCGATTCCTAAAGAAAGCACCGCTACGGCGGCCACGGTAAACCCGGGCCGCTTCGCCAACATCCGAATACTATAGGCGACATCCCGTCGCAAGGCTGCAATTCCACTCAGCATAGACATTGATACGAACTTCGACGACGAAAGTTCGGCGAGATTAGCGGCAGTCTCTGGCTAAGTTTTCTTTTTTGCCAGTCTGGGCTCAGGACTGGTTCCTGGCGACCTCGGAATTGTGGGCGACTTCAAGGAAGTCGGAGCTTAGAAATCCGGGGGACTCCCGCAACACCGTGATAGCCCGAGTTCGTGCACATTACAGTCTTGTGCTCAGCTTCGGTCCTATCGCGTTTTGCAGGTTGAGGACAAGGTCTTTCCAATGAACGGGCGCGACGCCAGGAACCTGAACGAATGGGCGGCGAAATGCGCTGAGCCTTTTGTACCCAAACCCGGCCCGATCTCTTTTATTTAGCGCCAAATCCGTGGCGCAGAGAAGCTCCAGAGCCCGCTGAAGAACCTTGAGCATAGCCTTCGGCCTAAGGTAAGCTACTTGCCGAAAGCGGCGCGACAGAGGCGGGACCGAAACGGCAACCTCGCGAGCCAAGCTAGCGATGCTTAGGCGAGACCCGAGGTCCCTCCCCATGCAACTCACTGCCCTCAGTACGATCTCATCGGAAATGTTCCCAGTCCGGGCCAGACCCGATGCGCCTTCCGGTGCGAATATTCTCTCCCAAACCGGCCAAAGCTCCTGGCAACGCCCAGGTGGCTCGCGAACTGCGCCTCGCTACCAGTGGCTGTTATTGGATGCCAGAGAGCCGCAGCATAGAAGCTCCGCCTCTCTGCCGGAGAGAGCTCTAAGGCACGGACTCCGCTCGATCCGTAGCTATCCCATCTGGCATCGCCGAGCGCGCCTGCGTGAACCTTGCACAAAATTTCGGACATCCCCACACTTTCCGCTCTGGCTGCCGGTGCCGGCCGTCGGACAGCCAGTAAGCGGCGCCATCCCACCGCACATTGATCGGCGGAAGCGGGACTCCGTCCCGAATGAGGTTCGAGAAGGCGCTAACGTTGGAGGGATCCAACGGGATACCAGTCTGTGCACGAATTAGATGTGGCGGAAGTTGACATCGCAGCTCCCAGCAACTGATCTCACCCTGTTCATGGTACTTGCAGCCGCTTGGAACGCAGCCCCAGTTTCTACGATGCCTGAGTAATAAGTTCTACGATGCCCGGGTAGTAATTTTAAGTGCCCGTTCCGCGAAGATGTGGCCCCGCCGCGCCGAAACCTCCAGAATCCGGTATCCTGACCCTATGATTGAAGCACCCGGTAGAGTCAAGGATTTGGCGGGACCGCCCACTTTCGCCACCGCCGAGGAGGAGCGCCACCATCGCAAAGTTCATCTCGCGGGCGCGTTCCGCCTGTTCGCACGTTTCGGATTCGACGAAGGCGTGGCCGGCCACATTACCGCGCGCGATCCCGAACATTCCGATTGGTTCTGGGCCAACCCCTTCGGCATGCATTTCTCGCAGATTCGCGCGTCCGACCTCGTGCTGGTCAACCATGACGGCGAAGTGATCGAGGGCGACCACCACATCAACACGTCAGCCTTCGCCATCCACTCGCGCGTCCACGCCGCGCGGCCCGATGCCGTGGCGGCGGCGCATGCCCATTCCATCCACGGAAAGGCCTGGGCATCGCTCGGGCGCCTGCTCGATCCCATCACGCAGGACTCCTGCGCGTTCTACCAGGACCACGGTCTATTCGACGACTTCACCGGCGTGGTATACGAGACTTCCGAGGGCGACCGCATTGCCAGAGCGTTGGGGACGGGCAAGGCGGTGATCCTGCGCAATCACGGCTTGCTCACCGTCGGCACGAGCGTCGACGAGGCGGCATGGTGGTTCATCACCATGGAGCGAAGTTGCCAGGCGCAGCTGCTGGCCGAATCCGTTGGCAACCCGGTAATGATTTCGCATCAGTGCGCGCTCGACACGCGCGACCAGGTGGCGGGCGGCATCAACGGCTGGTTCCAATATCAGCCCATGTGGAACATGATCAGCCGGCAGGAGCCCGACTTTTTCGACTGAGGGAAGCGATCGGTGGCTTTGTGGGATAAGCTTTAGCTTGTCCAGGCGAGCGGAGCTCGCCCAAGCACGCCGGCTTATGGACACTCCCTCATTGTCGCGGCTCGCCCCAGCCATGGGCATGAACGCTTCCTTGCGGCCGCTCAAATTGGAGCCGGACCTCTTCGACTGAGGGAAGCGACCAGCGAGCGCATATCCGCCGGCGGGGGCGACTCGATCTTCACGAGTTCTCCCGTTGACGGGTGCACGACTTCGAGCAGCGCGGCGTGCAGCGCCACGCGCGCGATGCGCCGCTCCGTGGCCTCTTCCGGACGGTATTTGCGGTCGCCGATGACCGGGTATCCCGCCTTCGCGAATTGCACGCGGATCTGATTCTGCAGACCCGTGATCAGCCTGACTCGCACCTGCGTAGCGTTACGCAAGGAGCGCTCGACAGTGAACAAAAGCTCGGCGCGCGCCGCTTCGGGATCGCTTGCGCGGCTCATCGTCTGGAACATTCCTTGTCGCCGCAGGTAGTCCACCATCTGTCCTTCCTTTTCGCGCATCGTCCCGCGAACCACCGCCAGATACTCTCGCACCGGCGTGTGCTTGAGAAATTGGCGGACCAGCGCGTCGCGGGCCCGGTTGGTTTTGGCGAACAGCAGAATTCCGGAGGTGAATCGGTCGATGCGGTGCACCACGAATGCGCGCTCGCGGCGCCGCTTCATCTCTACCGCGACGATGTCGAAGGCCGACGGCGTCTTCGACCCGGTGATGGGGACGGCGGGAAGCCCGGCCGGTTTGTCGACGGCGATGATGGCGTCGTCCTCGTAGAGAATTTCGATTTCACGCTTGAATGCCGCCTGATGACGCATCTATCGATTATCCGAAAATTGGCTCATAAGTGTCATTAGCAGGTAAACCGTCGGCATGATATAATACTTGGAAATTCGCCCGCTAACATTAAGATTTGTTTAATCCTTAGACGAAATCCAGACCATAAAAACTTTCAATTTGCTCCGCACGGACTTACGATCTATCCTAAAAGAGAACCAGGTTGGATTCAGGGCCATCCATTGCGATACGCCCGCATTCTTGTACTCCCTCGTTACTGAACACGGCGAGTACAACTCACTAACCGACAGATTCTAAGGAGCATAAAAACACATGAAGAAATCTCTGCTTACAGTAGGACTGCTGACGTTTTCGAGCTTGGTTTTTGCCGCCAAGTCTTACGATCTCACCATCGTTGAGCCCACCAAGGTGGCTGGCGTCGAACTAGCCAAGGGCAGCTATTCCGTCCGGGTGGAAGGCGACAAGGCAATCTTCAAGGGCCACAACAAAGAAGTTGCCGTGCCGGTGAAGCTCGATACCGCCGCCGCCAAGAAGTACGGTTACACCAGTGTGGAGTCCTCCCGCAAGGGCGGCGAAGATGCCATTAAGATGATCCACCTCGCAGGTTCCACCACGACCCTGGAATTCGGCGACGAAGGTACCGCTTCCTCGAAGTAAGTACCTGAGTTAGTAACTCGGTGGGGCCGGATAGTATCCGAAAGATACATCCGACCCCATCTTTGGCCTCTTAGCCGCCGTATCTTTCCGCGGCCCGCAGTTTCGCCTTCCGCGCCTCTTCTTCCCGATTCTTGGGCGGCGCAGTCGTGGCAAGCGACTCCAAAAGCCTCCGCGATACCTCAGCAATCTCTTCCACGGCCCCCTCAAACGCGTCCTCGTTGGCCTTCGACGGCTTAGTGAAGCCGCTGATCTTCCGCACGAACTGCAGCGAAGCGGCACGCACTTCCTCAGGAGTCACCGGTGGATCGAAATTAAAAAGCGGTCTGATATTCCGGCACATGCTGGCTCTCCCACCATTATAGGATCGATATACTTCAGGTATGACTCCGCGCGTCTGCCGGCTCCTCGCCGCGATCCTGATCCTGCCCGCTTTCGCCGCCGAGCCGCGCAAGCCTACCCAAGAAGGACTTGTCTATGGTGAAGCTGACGGCCAGACCCTCACCATGGACTATTACGCACCCAAAGGTGCGGGACCGCATCCCATCGCCATCATCATTCACGGCGGAGGCTATCAGCGCGGCGATTCCAAGAGCGGTAGCGAAGCATATTGCGCCGACTTCCTCGCTCCCGCGGGCTATGCCGTCTTTTCCATCAATTACCGTCTCGCGCCGAAATATCCCTACCCGTACATGGTCTACGATGTCCAGCGTTCCATCCGCTTCCTTCGTCACAATGCGGGAACGTGGGATGCCGACCCCGCAAAGATCGCTCTGGTGGGAGGCTCCGCCGGAGGATTTCTGAGCAACATGGCGGGACTCCTGGGCTCGGCGGGCAACCAGCAATCCCCCGATCTGGTCGAGCGGGAAAGCGCCAAGGTACAAGCAGTGGTCACGCTGTTCGCACAAAGCAGTTTCGCCACGGTTCCCCTGAATGCGGACGTTCACGCGCTGCTCGGTCCGCTGATTCAGCGCGATGGCGAAGCGGCCGCGCTCGAAGAGGCATCGCCCATTACGTACGTCAGCAAGAACGCACCGCCATTTCTGCAAATACTGGGCGACAAAGATGAGTATATCCCGTTCAGCGAAGCCACCAACCTGCAGGCCGCTCTGCGGAACGTAGGTGTAAGATGCGAGATCGTTCTCATCCCCGACGGTAAACACGGCACGGGAGCGTGGCACACCATTCCGGGAGTGCCCGATTGGGAGCGCCAGATGCTGGAATGGCTGAACACCACGCTGCACCACAAGGGTGCTATCGGAGAAGGCATCCGTCCAAGGGTGCAGGGCGAACTCCGCCCGCCGCGGTAGTCCGAAGCACAAGGAGGTGGGCGGACCCCCATAGGCGCTAACCTAAGGCCTGTTTTGTCGCCGCCCTCCACAATAGGTTGCGTCGGCCGAAATCGAGTTTCCATCATATGGGGCCGAAAAATCTTAAGTTAACGCTTGTGGGGCGGACCCCCGGTCCGCACGGGACGCCCACGTCCCGCTTTGCCTCTTGCGGTACAGCGTGTCCGCGGCGCTTTTCATCGCCCGAGCAAGGCAGCTATCTCGGGATAATCTTCTTCCTGCGCGTATGCCAGCGCTGTTTTATTGTGGCTGTCGAACCGCTTCGGGTCGGCGCCGCGCGCGAGCAGCAATTGGACGATCTGGAGATTGCCGCGCATAGCGGCTTCGATCAAGGGAGTGCGGCCGTCATTATTAGGGGAATTCACCGCGGCGCCACGGTCGAGCAGCAACTCCGATAGATCGGCACGATTATTTACCACAGCGATGAATAAAGGCGTGGCGCCGCCACGGCTGCGGGCATTGACGTTCGCGCCGCGCGAAAGTAAAGCCTGCACCAGTTTCCCATCCCCGATACGAACAGCCTCGAAGAGGGGTGTTTCTCCATCCGAGACGCGATAATCCGCCGGCAGTCCGGCATTCAGCGCCTTCACCACGGCGGAGCGGCGGCCATCGTCCAGGGCGCTTTCCATCAGGTTCCCATTTTCGTTGCTGTTGGCCCTGAACAGAATGATTGCCAGCAACAGAACCGGCAGTACGGCCCAAATAACGGTGGCGGGACGAATTCCGCGCGACCCGCGCCGCTTGTCGTCCCTGGCGGAGGCGGGAAGCGCGACGTCGCCTCCTTCCCCGCGGTTGAGAAGCGCGGACCAGTACAGGAACGAGAACGCCGAACCGTAATTCACATAAAACACCATGAAGAACAGTGGATAAACAAGAAAAAAGATCCCCATGCCCGATCCCGCCAACTCCTCGCGCCACAGAACCCGCATGAGAAACGATCCCGATGTCAGCGATATGATGGCGGGAAACACCATGGTTCCCAAAGCGGCCGCGGCGTACTGGCGGACCGCCAGCGCCGTCAGCGCCCCGCCGCTCAACGAACGGCACACTTCGCGCGAGCGTCCGATGGCATCGCGGCCGGTCCGCCCCTCACGCGCCCAAACCACTGGCCAGAGTATATTTTCGCGAAAGGACCGTGGGCTCCAGTCGAGCAGACTCATCAGTTGGGTGCGGAGCAAGACCGGCAGCCCGCGAAAGAGCTTTGCCATCACGGCGCCAGTCCTGGGCCGGAATTGGCCGTGCTCCACGGCATCCTGTAGCACCAGAAGGCACCCCGCTTTGTAAAGCTGGCAACCAAACAAAACCACCCCGAAAAATGCCAGGGAGAGTGCGAACACCAACAGTGGAATGCCGCCAACTTTTGCCAAATAGAGCCAGTGGGCCACCATCCAGATCGGCGTGAAGAATGCCGCCACGAACGCGATGCAGGCAAACAGCAGAGGAAAGAAGCAATTCGTGTAGGTGTGGAACATGTCCTTCGATTTGCGGATGGGGGTCAACTCTCCCTCGGCAACAGATCGAAGCCTGGCGGCGAATGCGCCTGCCGAACGGGGCCGCGCGGCCGGGACTTTGGCCAGCCCGCTCATCACCCCGTTCGAGAGGTCGACAGGTACTGTCGGGTCGCGTTCATGCGGCGGCTGCGGTATTTCATGAACTTGCATTTGAACCAGTTGCTTGTAGTCCTCGGTCTGAAAAGGCAACCGGCTGCACAGCATCTCATAAACGATGGTGGCCAGGCTGTAGATGTCGGCGCGGTAGTCCACTTCGGTACCCAGGCATTGTTCCGGGGCCATGTACGCAGGGGTTCCGAGCAGCGTCCCCACCGTCGTGCGCAGATGCGACGGCGTGGTGAGCAGGACTGACGCTTCCGGTTCATCCTGCGCGGGCATCGCCTGCGTGGCAGGACTCATGATGATGGTTTCAGCCTCATCACCCGCGGGGCGGCCGCGCGCCGCCGAAGTTTGGCCGGAGACCTTGGCGATCCCGAAGTCGAGCACTTTCACGTTGTATCCGCCGCGCCGATTCGGTTCGAGCCAGAGATTGCTGGGCTTAAGGTCGCGGTGGACGATGCCTGCGGTATGCGCCGCGTCCAGAGCCAGAGCCGTCTGGTCGACCACGTCGAGGATGAAGCTGAATGCCGGGCGGGGCTCGGACTTCAGGTGAGCCGAGAGTGTTTGGCCGTCGAGATACTCCATGACCATGTAAGCCAGTTCGCCATCTTCCGTGCGCGTGATGCCGAAGTCGGTCACGTTGACGACATTGGGATGGCGCAATCGTCCGGCCGCTTCCGCCTCGCGTTTAAAACGCTGGAAAAACTCGGCTTCCCCCGCCAGTTTCGGCACGATGACCTTGAGCGCCACGGTCCGCATAGTGCCCAGGTGGGTCGCCTGAAAAACGGCGCCCATGGCGCCTCTGCCCAGTTGCTGGTCGATTTTATATTTGTGATCGAGCACGGAGCCGGGCAGGGACTCTAGGCGCATAGTTTCATAGTCTACTGCCTTTTGGCGCGGTGGATGTTATACCCCAATCGCCACGGCAACGGGCCGCCGTTCGGCGGAAACTCTTTCCGGACGGCTCACACCACAATCGCCGCGCTCACGGGCCGTTCGCCCACCGGAATGAGCGTGAAAATCGGCGCGGGCGCCGGCTTATATCGCCGATAAGCGCCGTTCGGAGTGGTCGACAGCGCCAACATTCGGACCACGGCCATATCGCCCGATTTCGCGTTGAGCACCAGGGCATATTGGCCATCGGGCGTCAGCAGAATGCGGCACGGTCCGCGGCCCACTTGCACCGCCGCAACCAGGCTATAGGTATCGGTATCCAGCACGGTGATGCCATCGGTATCGGGATTGGTCAGCATTAGGTATGCCGGTTTCACATCTTTGGCGGTCACCGCCATGGAACCCGGCGCACGGCCGGCCAGAATTGTCTGGTAAATTTCCGTCTGCGAGGGAAAGAGCACGACGACGGCATCCATTCCGTCGCCGGTAATAAAGATCTGTCCGCCGTCCCCGGAGGTGCAAAACTGGCGTGGCGCCAGCGGCAGCGGCAGGCGAACCACCGTTTTGCCCGTTGCCGTTTCGAATATGGTGGCGCTACGGCCTTGTTCGCTCCCCACGATCGCTTGGGCGCCATCCCATTGCAGAGTCACCAGGGAAGGCTCGTCCTCCGCCGCGATGGTGCGCTCAATCGACGTGCTGGCCAGCGATGCCAGAGCGATGGTGCGGCTTTCCCGGCTGACAATCGCAGCCACGGGAATCTGGCGCCGGTTGTGCAGCACCAGGTCGAAGGCATCGGGCGGGGTCGCCAGCCGGATGCGGCGGCCCGGACGAAGAGAATTGAGCGGTAGTTCGATGAGCGCGGCCGGATCGCGATAGAGAACCCACAGGGTGTCTCCGGCGGGGGACAATTGCATCCCCACAGCTTGGTTGCCGGCGCGCACCTTGCGGCTGATCGCGTAGGTGGCGCCATCGATTTCATATACTGTTCCGGCTTCGGGCGCCAACACCAATACACGGGGACGGTGCGGGTGCGTCAGGACGGCGGCCGGCGCGGCGTCCAGCGGAATCTGCCGCACCACTCTGAATCGCTCCAGGCTCACTACCGCGATAGATCGGCTTTCCTGGTTGGCCACGAAACAGTAGCCCGACATGCGGGGAGCCTTTTTTCTGCCGCAGCCGATAAGTCCCACGGATGCGAGCAACCAGGCACGCCGGGAAATGGGGATCTGAATCACGAAACTCTTATTCTACTTCGCAGTCTGAAGTGCATCTCGATTTCTACAGTTTCCCGCCAAAGCGCCGATAAGTACAACAGGCATAATGTTGGACTCCATCGCGCGGCCTGAGGTGCTGGCGTTGTCCAGTTTTCCTTGGTCCAGCAGC
>Ga0302326_10024279_pt1 | contig 12328 bp, 11 predicted proteins | sample Palsa_T0_3_FD_202264 | JGI IMG/M metagenome (GOLD analysis project Ga0302326, IMG submission 202264) | Peat permafrost microbial communities from Stordalen Mire near Abisko, Sweden - Palsa_T0_3 | ecosystem: Environmental > Terrestrial > Soil > Palsa > Peat permafrost | place: Sweden: Abisko...
GAAAGGCAGGCAGGCCATGCAGTCCTCTCCTCAATCCGCGCCCAGCTGCCTGCCCAAGGCTGCAGAAGCAGCCGCGCCACCGCGCAAGCGCGACGATCTCGCCTACCAGGCGGTTACAGTCGCAGCCATCCTCCTGGTCCTTTGCAGCCTCTGGCTGTTCTAAAGTTCCCCTGTCCGCTGAAGAAAAGCCTCATTACTGGGAACTTCTAATCAGATCAAATGCATGTAGTTTTGAAAGGGCACGCCTTTAGCCGTGCCGCCAGTTGGCCTCGATTTGCTGGGCTTTAGCCCCTGAGGGAATGCGAGGGGATGCCGACTTCCGTCGCCTGGCGGGCTAAATCAGAGGCTCCGCGCCGCACGGAACACAGCCACCGCGTGTACAGCGATAGTCCCAAACACAGCCACCAGAAAAACCGGCACGATCAACGGTGACAGCACAGCGTGCCCACCTCGCACCGACTGCATAATGGTCCACTGAATGTAGAGGAACAGGCACACCAGTTCCACCTTGACCCACGCCATCATCCGGATCGTCAGCGCTACCAGGCGAGGACGGCTCACAGGCGTCGAGCGAACCGGAAAATTGAAGGAACCTGGAAACAACGACACCAGAGAAATCAGCAGGAACACAAATGCGGCCACCGCCGGCAGCAGCCACAGCGTGGATGGAGAACCCCACGCGTTGGGCTCGCCCATGGCATTGAAGTGGGTAGGGATGCGCTCCGGCAGCGGGTTCGGGCCGTCGACCGCGTCCCAGGTAATCCCAGCCAGCAAGGCCAGAAGAACAAAACCAATGGCTTCCAAAGTCTTGCGCATGGAGACCTTTCTGGCGGAAGTGTATCGAATCGGGACACAAATCTGCACGAAATCGAGCCGACTCTGTGTACTGAAACAAGACACTGCCCCTCGAATGCACCCAGTCCCAGTTCCCTCTAGCCGAAGCGGGCCCGATTGACCGACTGGCGGAAGTCTATGCCGCTCATCTGGACGCGGATGCACATCTCGGCCAGTCGGGAGCGCATTCGGTCGCCTATGCGGTCGCCGAGTGTCTGCTCGCGCGCGGCGCGCTCGAGTTCAGTCTGCGCGCCGCCGCCTGCCTGCGTGTCGGGGTAGTTCGAAGTAATGATGGTGGTCTGGCGCTCGTTGTAGCGGGTGTTGAGGATGAGGGCCACCGTGTCCCACACCCACTCGTTAGGTTTCTGTGCACCCAGATCGTCGAGTACCAGCACCTCGGCGGCAAAGACAGGCTTCAGCAATTCAAGCTCAGTGGTATTCACCTGCGGGTTGTAGCTGTTCTGGATGCTCTTGAGCAGCTCGCGGTAGTCGCAGAAGAGGCCTTTGACGCCGCGCTCCTGCACCAGGCGGCGCAGCACTCCAACGGCAAGGTGAGTTTTGCCCACACCAATAGTGCCGACAAAGAGCAGACCCTTGCCGGCAGTGTCGACGGGATAAGCGTCGACGAACTTACGGGCGGACAGGAGGGCGCGACCAAGCGACGGGTCTGCGCCCGGGAAAGAAGTATCGTATGCGTCGAGGGTGCAATGGCGATACCGCTCGGGAATCCGCGCAGCGGCAAGGCGCCGCTCTTCGCGCACCATCTCCTGGCACTCGCAGGCACGGGACACCCATTGTCCCGCGCCATTCACCACCCGCACCAGCCCCACTCCATCGCAGATCGGACAGACACTCATCTGCATCAAGCCTAGCGCATGGGGCGCGAGCCGTCGCCGGTGCAGGTCCGGTGACGTATTGTGGAAAAGAGATTCGCCAACCCATAACCCGCTTGCCTACAATCGGAGCCGCAAACCATGGCCTGCTTTTGAGCCATACAATTCATTGCCTCTTTGAAAAATGGAGCTGCGCCCATGAACCGAGTCCCTCGATCCGCCGCTTTCCTCGCCACAGCCGCCCTGGCCGCTCTTCTAGTTCCTGCTCCGTTGAGCGCCCAGGAGCCAGGAAATGTTCCGGAAACCAAAGCGCCCGCCGCTACGCAGGTCGCGCCCGCCCCACCGGCCCCTCCTGTGGTTTTGAGCGCTACCGCCTGGGACCCCAAACTCGACTGGCCCTGGCTGGGCCGGTTCCGGGCCGCAGATGCCGCGCTGCCTGCTCCCGCTGCCGGAGAAAACCGCGTCGTGTTCATGGGAGATTCCATCACCCAAGGCTGGCACATCGAGGGGCCCGATGGCTACTTTCCCGGCAAGCCCTACATCAATCGCGGCATCAGCGGCCAGACCACACCACAGATGCTTATCCGCTTTCGCCAGGACGTGATTGCACTCGGTCCGAAGGTTGTTGTCATTCTGGCCGGAATCAACGACATCGCCGGCAACACCGGCCCTGAGACGCTGGAGCAGATTGAAGACAATCTCTCTTCCATGGCCGAGATCGCCGCGGCCAACCACATCCGCGTCGTCATGTGTTCGGTCACGCCGGCATTCGATTTTCCCTGGAGGCCCGGCCTGGCGCCTGCAGCCAAGGTTATGGCCGTGAACAAGTGGATCAAAGCCTATGCATCAGAAAAGGGCCATATCTACGTGGACTACCACACCCCCATGAAGGACGACCGCGACGGCCTGCCCGCGGCTCTGAGCCACGATGGCGTGCACCCGACCGCGGCTGGATATGCGGTTATGGCTCCCCTGGTGGAAGCGGGAATTGAGACGGCGCTAAAGGCAGGGAACAGGGATTAGGGAACAGGGAAAAGTTTTTCCGGGGTTCGTCCTGCATCGATTGGTTCCCAAATGCCGCTAAAGAATGAGCAGGTCTTGCTGTTCCCTAATCCCTGTTCTCTGTCTTTCGTCAATTGCTAATCCATCGAATTCCCCTTACAATAAAGCAGGAAGATTGCAGGAAAGGTCTGTCTATAGCGATGCCCAAGGAAAAGATCCATCCCAAATACGACGCAGTGCGGGTGATGTGCGCCTGCGGAAACAATTTCGAGACCCGTTCGACCCACAAGGGAGACATTCACGTGGAAATCTGCTCCAATTGCCACCCCTTCTTCACCGGCAAGCAGCGCCTGGTTGACACAGCCGGCCGCGTAGAGCGGTTCCGCCGCAAGTACGCCAAGGCCGACTCGCAAACGGCTACACCCACGGCAGCGAAGTAACCCAAGCGGATTCATTCGGATAGCACGATTGGGCCTCCGCCGCAGCGGAGGCCTTTTCACATGCGATGATGGTTATGCATGGTCGATGCGCGTTTCAGCACCTACTATCGAAGGGCCGGACAGTTCGCTAGCGCTATGAAGCTCTGTCAGGACGACCTTTTCAGCGTATGCTTCTGCTGCGGCATTGCTGGCGGTGCACAGCGCCATCTCCTATAGCGACGCTCTATTGATAGGATTCGGCGCCAAACGGCCACGCGGTGAGAACCATCGAGAGGCTATTACTGCTCTCAAACACGCTTGCGCTGGGGCGAGAGTCGACCATCAGGGGGTCCCGCATCTTCAGAGGCTTTTGGGCTCGAAAACCGACGTCTCGTACGGTGAGAAGCAGGTCGATAGTGAAAGGATCACGGCGCTCTGTATAGCTGCCGAAAAATTCCAGGTCTGGGCGGAGCGGATTCTGCAAAAGCGGGGAGGAAGGTTACCGTAATGACCGTAAAGGTAGAGACCCATAAGCTGACGTCACGCCAGAGGGAGGGGCGTGCAATTAACGCAGTCGCGGAACTGCTGCGGCGGGAACTGTCCGTACCCAATATCTATTTGGAACCACCATCCTCCCTGATCTCGGCAGACGTATTGGCAGTGGATCGCGGCGGCGCGGGCGACTTGTACGCCGTCGAGATCAAACTTGCGCCAGATATTGATTTCTCCGAATGCCAACTGTGGATGTCATCCAACCCAAAGGGACGCGATCAGATCGAATGGATTGGAAAGTTTCGCGAGAAACTGCAAGGATTTCATCGTCAACTGATGTCAATGCCGGCTCACTACCGATATCTCGCAATTCCGACAGAGTGCTTCGACCTGGTTTTCGGAGAATTCTGGAGTTTCGGCTTGTTTCCAGAGGATGGGATCGGACGACTTGGTTTTATTTCGATCTCTGATAGAGGGGTGAAATCTCCCACAGCCGCACTGTCTGCCGTCCCTGAACGCTTTCGCGTGGACCCGGCAAAGCTCAAGGCCATCGAAACCAAGCTGTTGGCGAAGAGTCGTCCGGATATTGAAGTGCGAATTTAGAAACGCGCTGGGTGCGGAGGCCTCCCTTTTACCATCTGGGTACCGAACCTATCCGCATTGTCGCGATGATAGGTGCTGAAAGCTTCTAGTTGGCGGCTCAAAGGAACTTATGGCAGGCAAAGGCTTTACCGTGAAGAAGGAATGGGACAATCCCATCGAGCACGCCATGCCGGCCGAAGCGCGTGTGCCGGCAGAGGTGCGCATTGGCCCAGTGCTGGTGGCTCCAGCCACTGTGTTGGCCCCCATGGCCGGAGTCACGGACACAGTATTCCGCCGCTTCATTCGCCATGCCAGTTTATTTAGCGCCACTGCCGCAGCTTCGAATACTGGCATAGCCGGAATCGAGACCGCCGTGACCAACGCCCAGTCCGGCTGCGGCCTGCTAATGACCGAGTTCACTTCAGCCGACGGCCTTGCGCGCATGCGGGAGTCCAAGCGCCGCCGCTATCTGACCTTTTACGACGACGAGCATCCCATCGGCGCGCAGCTATTCGGTTCCAATGCGGAAACGCTCGCCGAAGCTGCCCGCATCGTCGAAGACACCGGCTTCGACACCGTGGACCTGAATCTCGGCTGTCCGGCTAAGCGTGTCGTGGGCTGCAACGGCGGTTCCGGCCTGCTGCGCGATCTGCCCAAGGTTGCCGAGATCTTCCGCGCCGTGCGCAAATCCGTCAGCATCCCCTTCACCGTGAAGTTCCGCATGGGCTGGAATGAGAAGCAAATTGTCTGCGTTGAGCTGGCGCGCATGGCAGAGAGCGAGGGCCTGTGCGCCGTGGCGCTCCACGCGCGCACCCGCGAGCAGGGCTACAGCGGTCAGGCGCAATGGCAGTGGATCGCCGCAATCAAGCAGGCTGTCAACATTCCTGTCATCGGCAACGGAGATATTCGGACCCCTGAGGATGCGGCGGCCATGGTCGCCGAAACAGGATGCGATGCGGTCATGATTGGCCGCGCGGCGCCGGCGAACCCGTGGATCTTCCGCCAGATCGCGCAGTATACGGCCACCGGCGCCTACGACCGCCCCACCGTCGACGATCGCTACCGCATGATTCGCGCCTATTTCCAGATGCTGCTGGACGAGGCAGAGGCCACCAAAGACCTGCCCCGCAGCGACCGAATGGGTGAGACCGCGGGCAAGATGAAACAGTTCGCAACCTGGTTCACCCACGGTGTGCCTGGGGGAGCAAGACTGCGCGCGGCCATTTACCAGGCGCGAACCGGCTCTGAAGTGCTTGGCCAGGTGGAACAATTCTTCGCAAGCCGTCGCGAGGAGAGCTCTGTCGATGCCCATCAGGCGGACCCCGAGGAAGATGGGAAGGAATTCCCCGAGAGCGCGCTGGTCTGCGATTGAACAGTGTGCTCGAGACAGCAACATCTCCCCGCGCTTCTCACCCATTCATGCCATAGGTAACCCCAACGGGCGGGTATATAGTGAACTCACTCCAGCGAGAAGGATTCGCCTTGGGAAACGTGGTGCGGAAACGTAGAAACATACTCAAGACATGTGTGTGCGCATTGGCAGCGCTGGGTCTTGCCGCGTCTCCGTGCAATGGGCAGCAGTACAGCTTCAGCACCACGACCGCGGGGCTGGGAAACCTGAACGTCAATTGCATGGCGCAGGACCGTGCGGGCTACCTGTGGATCGGCACGCAAAATGGCCTTTTTCGCTACGATGGCCGCGTTTTCAGGGAATTCAGCTCGGCTGACGGACTGTCCGGGCACATCGTTCAGAGCCTGTTTGAAAGCCCCGATGGAACCCTTTTCGTCGGCACCACTACAGGCATTTACTTTGAGCGTCAGGACGGCTCATTCAGCCAGGTTCATCCGCCTGCTCCGGTTACCGATTTCTCGCAAAGAATCGGAACGGTGTTCGCCGCGCTCGCGCCCGATCAAGTGGTTACCGCCGACCGAAGCGGTGCATTTCTGCTTCGTCATTCAGCAACCGACAGTTGGATCCCTGAATCGTTGCGGCTGGAAGGGACCACGATCTGGAGCGTGCTGGCCGCTCCCCATGGCGTGTTGTGGTACGGCTGCGACGCGGACCTGTGCCGTTTGCAGAACGGCAAGACGGTGCACCTTGGCGCGGCGTTGAAAATGCCTGAAGGGCCATGGCTCCATTTGCGCCTCACGCGAGACGGCCACATCTGGGTGCGCAGTTCCATACATCTGGGCGAAGTGCTGCCCGTCGAGAACGGGTTCGAATTGCGCGACCTTCCCGGCCCCTCGAATGCCCTGCCCTACGCGGAGATGACGGAAGACGCTCAAGGCCGCGTGGTGGCTTCGCAGGGGCCTGCGCTGGGTCTACGGGAGAACGGCCATTGGCGCATGGTGACGGCCACCAACGGTCTCACCCGCTACGACATTTCAGAACTCTTTGTCGACCGCGAAGGTTCTCTCTGGATCGGCGTCGTCGGCCACGGATTGATGCGCTGGGTGGGGCAGGACCAATGGGAGGCATACACCGCCGCCAACGGTTTGAGTGACGACGTTGTGTGGGCATCGATGCGCGACCGCAGCGGCCGCCTCTGGATCGGCACCGAGTCCGGCCTGGATTACCTTCCCGCGGACGAAACCACACCCAAAGTGTGGCGGGCCCCCGGCATCCTGAGCACCCGCGTTGATGCGCTTTCAGAGGGCGAAAACGGCAGCATCTGGGTGGGCTCCGCGGCAGGAAACCTGGTGCGGATCGATCCCCAGTCCCTTCATGGCACACAATGGAAGCTGCCGGAGGTCTTTCGCGTACTGTGCGATGGGGCACACCGGGTCTGGATCGCCACAGACGGCGGGCTCTACGTGGCGGACGCGGCGGGCGAAGATCACACTCCGCGCCTGGTGGAAGATGTGGGAATCGCCAGGCCCCGGCAGCGATTCACGGACATTCGCCTGGACAAGTCGCACCAGTTGTGGGCAACAGGCGACGGCGGTATCTACCGGCTCGATGAGTCCGGCTGGCGCCACATCGATCCGGGACTCTCTGGAGCGCAGCCCGACCTGATCGCCCCCGACGCGAACGGGAATATCTGGGCCATAGGGTCCTTTCCCGGCGTTTTGCGGCTGCGGATTGTAGGCAACCGGGTAACGGAATCGGAGCACCTGGTGCGCCCGCATCTGCTCTCGGAACAGGTCGTTTCGTTGACCGTCGATCATCGCGGCTGGGTCTGGGTGGGCCAGGACTCCGGATTGTCGGTCTACGATGGCCATGCGTGGCGCAGCTACACCCAGGACGATGGCCTCATCTGGAATGACACCGACAGCTATGCGCTGACCGAAGATCGTGACGGCAGCATGTGGATCGGCACTTCCGGCGGCTTGTCGCACCTGATGCACCCGCGGGCTGTTCCAACCGGCACGCCCGCGTCGCCTGTATTCTCCGACATCGCATTCGGCGCCCAGGCCCTCGCCAACGACGCCGAAGTTCCTTGGAGCGCAAGCACGCTGGCAATCGCCATGGCCTCTCTCAATTTTCACGACGCCAGCCACATACGCATTCGCTACCGGCTGCTGGGCGTGGAGTCGGACTGGGTGGAGACCGCCGAGCGGACGGTGCGTTATCCCCGCCTTGAGCCCGGCGCTTACCGCTTCCAGGCCGTGGCCGTCGATGGAATGGATGGAGCGGTATCGCCCACGCAGGAAATCTCGTTTGTGATTACCCCGCTCTGGTGGCAAAGCCGGCCGCTGCGCCTGGGCTTGATGCTGGCGATTGCGCTGGGCGTGGTGCTTGCCTGGCGTTGGAGCGTGCAACTGCTCATGCGGCAAAAGCGGATTCTGGAGCAAGCCGTGCAGCGCCGAACCGAGGACCTGGAGCAGGAAAAGGGCGAGTTGATGCGCGCCCGAGAGCAGATGCGGCACTTTGCCGAGCACGACGATTTGACCGGCCTTTGGAATCACCGCATCATCATTGAACGGTTGGGGCAGGAAGTGGACCGTTCGCGGCGCGAGGCAACCCCGGTGGGCGTCATCCTGGTCGACCTCGATCACTTCAAGAGAGTCAACGACACCTGCGGCCACCCGGCAGGCGACCTGGTTCTGAAAGAGGTGGCCGCAACCTTCCAGCGTTCGGTTCGCTCCTACGACTGGGTGGGGCGTTACGGCGGGGAGGAGTTTCTGCTCATTCTGCCCGGTTCCAGTTTTGCCGGCGCGCGCCTGCGTGCGGAGCAATTGCGCATGGCCGTGCAGGAAGCCTATATCCACGACGGCGAGCGAGCCATCCCTGTGACTGCCAGCTTCGGCGTAGCATCCGGCTTCCCGTCAAATTACGAAGCGCTGATTCACGCCGCCGATGGAGCCCTTTATCGCGCCAAGGATAACGGGCGAAATTGCGTGATTGCCGTCGAAATCGCGCCGTCTCAGAGCACCGAAGAGGTAAAGGCGTAGGAATTGGAGATGTAACTCGTATTCAAACCAATGGCCACTGCTGTGCCCCGTGCAGCAGGCGCAGAATCTCGATCCTTTTCCGTTTCACGCGATAAACCGCGATGAAAGGTGTGCGCCCGACTACCAATTCACGCGTCCCTTTGACGCGGCCTTCACGGCCCATGAGTGGATACTCAGACAACATGTCCGTGTGGCGCTCAATCTCTTCATCCAACTTGACGGCGGCCGCGGGATTGTCCTGCGCGACATAGGCCAGTTGCTCCAAGCGATTCCGAGCGGCGGTCTTCAGCCAGCGGATGGTCAAACCACGGCCCTTTCACGCGCGGCACCCAGCCAAGCGGCACGGTGGAGCGCACTCATGCCTTTCATTTCCTCCTGGGAGAACCATTCCGACTGAGGATTGTCGGCTTCCGCGACGGCAAGCGCTACTTGTTCGCGAAACCAAGCGTCGTGCGCGACGGCCTGATGGGCGCGGCGTTGCCTTTCAGCAGTATCGGGCCGTTTACGGCTCTCGGCTCCAGCCTGAGCTGGAGACCATGCTGAGGTATCGATCTCCACTTTGTGGGCTCCGATTCGATGCAGAACCTCAATGGCTTTGGCTGGGTTGCGAAACGCACGGAGTTTCTTGCCGTGGGTTGTGGCCAGGGTGATCCGCCCGCCGTTAAGGGGTTGTGCCGTCACATAGAACTGTCCTCCCATAGCGGTCAACACGATGGATTGGAATCCGCCCGCATGGAAGGCGGTGCGGAACTGGTCAAGATTTAGAGCGGATTTCAAACGATATCCTCCGTTTATCTAATGTTGTACTTCATACATCTACAGAATACTACGGCACCATCAACGGCAGCCGGATCATCGCGCGAGCGCCCTCGCCGTCTTCCCGATTGAGCAGGCTGATTTCCCCGCCGTGCGCGCGCGCGATCTGCTGCGCCAACGCCAGGCCCACGCCGCTGCCGGCGGGCTTCGTGGTGTAGAAGGGAACGAACAGATTTTCCGCATTGGCAATGCCCATGCCGCGGTCTTCAATGGTCACCACCAGCGCCGCATCGTCCAGGCGCCAGAACGCGCGCACCGGCTGAGCGCCGTTTGCCAGCGAGGCATCTACTGCATTGGCCAGCAGGTTGATGAACATCTGTTCGAGCTGATCGGGATCGGCATGAAGCACCACGGAAGGTCCAGCTTCGAGATACACCGGCAGGCGCTGCTCAAGCAGGACGACGCGCTCAAGCAGCGGCCCCACCGCGACCGATTTGAATTGCGGCGGGGGCAGCTGCGCAAGCAGGCGATACGACTGGACAAAGCGGTGCAGCGAGTCCGCGCGGCTTTCAACCACGCCCAGGCCGCGCCGAAAATCGCGCAGCGTGGCGTCGTCGCCCTGCATGTTGTCCACCCGCGCCAGCAGGCTGCCGGCGATGGACTTGATGGGCGCGAGCGAGTTGGAGAGTTCGTGGCCAAGCACGCGAATCAGGCGCTTCCACGCAATCTGTTCTTCTTCTTGCAGAGGCAGGCTCACGTCGGCAAGCAGCAGCAGCGTGTGCGGCGCGCCATCCTGGCGAAAAACCGCCTTGCGCAACAGCCAGCGCGTGGACTTGGAACCGAAGGAGTGGACGCTCTGATCGGGCGCGGCCAGCAACTCTTCCAGCCCCAGTTCGCGCGCGGTGTGTCCGAAGCTGCGGGCATGGGTGAGCCCAAGCAGCTTGACGCCGGCGTTGTTCACCAGTTGCAGAAGGTCCTCGCGATCGAAGGCGAACAGCGGCGCATGCATGACCTCGAGAATGCGAGCCAGCAGCGCCGTCGCCTCAAGCGAGCGCACGCGCTGCTTTTGCAGCAGGTCGGCCAGCGCGTTGACCTCGCCAGCCAGTTCTCCGAACGCGTCGCCAATCCCGGCTCCCCGCGCTCGAAAGGAGTAATCGCCCTCACGCAGCGAAGAGACAACGTTGGAGAGCGTCTGCAGCGGCCGGACCAGGCCCTCAACCAGTGCTGCCGCCACTACCAGGAGGTAGAGCAGCAGGCAACCGCCCAGCAGCAACGCCGGCGCGAGCGAGATGTCCTTCTGGTAAAAAAAGACCACGGCAAATACGAGCGCAGGCAGAGTAAGCAGCAGACAGTAGAGCCACGCACGGCGCACCACCGAACTGCGCCGGCGCGGACGGCGTACCACCCGTTCAGAGGCCATATTTTTCGATGCGGCGATAGAGGGCGGCGCGGCTGAGCCCGAGCGACTCGGCGGCCTGGGAGATGTTGCCGTCGCAGCGACGAAGCACCTTGCGGATCAGCAGAGCCTCCACGTCGTCGATGCTCATGTTCTCAAACGACTGTGGAGACGACTTCGCTGCCGCGATGGCCAGATTGGCCGGCTCAATCTCTTCGCCGCGGCACAGCAGGACGGCGCGTTCCACGGTGTGCTCCAGTTCGCGCACATTCCCCGGCCACGGATACTGCATCATGTGCTGCATGGCGCTCGAAGAGAAACCGCTCATCTGCTTGCGATAGCGAGCGCGGCTGCGATTGAGAAAATGCCCGGCCAGCAACGGTATGTCTTCGCGCCGGTCGCGCAGCGCTGGCAAATGGATTTCGACAGTGTTGATGCGAAACAGCAGGTCCTCGCGGAAGTTGCCCGCCTTTGCCTCCTCCGTGAGCACTGCGTTCGTCGCGGAAAGCACGCGCACATCCACGCGTCTTGTTTGCGAAGAGCCCACGCGCTCCAATTCGCCGGTTTCAAGCACGCGCAGCAGCTTGGCCTGCTGGCGCAGAGGGACATTGGCGATCTCATCGAGAAAAAGCGTCCCGCCGTTGGCCAGCTCGAAGCGGCCAATGCGGTCGGTGCGCGCATCGGTAAATGCGCCTTTCACGTGTCCAAATATCTCGCTCTCAAACGTACCTTCAGGCAACCCTCCTGCGTTGACGGCCACCAGCGCCATGCGCGCGCGCGGCGAAGCGGAGTGCAACAGCTTGGCGACAATTTCCTTTCCTGTGCCGTGCTCGCCGGTGATGAGAACGTTGGCGTCCGACGGCCCCACTTGCGCAATCAGTTCCAGCACCGGCTGCATCGAAGGCGCACCGGCCACAAACTCCGGCATGCCTTCAGCGCGCAGCAGGCGATTCTCAAGTTCCAGTTGCCGGGCACGGCGCAAGGCCGAGTGCAGCTCAGCATGAACGCGAATCAGCGAGATAAGGCGCTCATTCTCCCATGGCTTCTGCACAAAATCGCGCGCGCCGCGCTTGATGGATTCAACCGCCAGGTCAATGTTGCCCCAGGCCGTCATCACGATGACCGGCAGCCGCGAGTCGTATTCCTGAATGCGCGCCAGCAGATCCAGACCCTCCTGGCCAGAGGTTGTATCGCGGGTGTAATTGAGGTCGATGAGCAGTACATCGTAGTCGGTTTGCCCAAGCGCTTCCAGCAGCAGTTGCGGCGAGCGCACGCAGTCCACCGCAATGCCCTGCGGAGAGAGCAGCAGTTCGACGGCCTCAAGAATATGCGGCTGATCGTCGGCAACGAGCACCCGGATTTTGTCTTGCTTAGTTGGAATGATCTGCCCCCACAACGCCCGCCTTGTCGTCTGCGTTCGAGACTGCTCGCACTGAGGAAACCAGGCCGGCGGCGCGATGCAAAACCAGTTGTGTAGAGGCGAGCATGGTCCCTCTCAGTAATTCTACGGTCAATGAGTCACGACGCCCAGTTTCGCGTCGTCGATCGACACCCCCGTCCGCTCCAGCGTCTCGCCGATGGCGCGGTCGATATCCACCTTGGCCTTCTCGTAGGCTGTT
>Ga0302326_10024281_pt1 | contig 12328 bp, 12 predicted proteins | sample Palsa_T0_3_FD_202264 | JGI IMG/M metagenome (GOLD analysis project Ga0302326, IMG submission 202264) | Peat permafrost microbial communities from Stordalen Mire near Abisko, Sweden - Palsa_T0_3 | ecosystem: Environmental > Terrestrial > Soil > Palsa > Peat permafrost | place: Sweden: Abisko...
TGGCGTCGGGAGAAACCGAGAGCGGATGCACGGTCCACAAAGTGACCGAGGTTTATGACGAAGGGCCGATCATCGTCCAGCTCAGGTGCCCGGTCGAACCTGGCGACACTCCGGACACGTTGGCGGCAAGAGTCCTGGCGCTCGAAACGAAGGCCTACCCAGAGGCCGTAAAGAGTCTGATCGATGCCCGATATGCCTGAAGTCGCGCCTCACTCTCTGCGGCGAAGCCTGATCGTCTTCCCCATCGCGCGACTCATCTCGTGGCTCATCGTCGGAACTTTCGGGTGGCCTCGGATCGTCGGCGCCTATCGGGTGCCGAGGAAAGGGCCGATCCTTGTTTTGCCAAACCATCGGGCGGACGTCGATCCGATGGCGGTGCAACTGGCATGCCCCCGCAATTTGCACTTCATGGCGAAGAGCGAGCTCTTCGAAATCAAGGTTCTAGGACGTCTCCTGCGGTGGGCGGGAGCGTTTCCGGTTAAGCGAGGAGAGCCGGACCGTGGGGCGCTCAGGCACGCGGCGGAGGAACTGAAGTTGGGAGAGGCAGTTTGCGTTTTTCCGGAGGGGCAACTCACGGAGACGGGACTCGTTCAGACCGCTAAGGCGGGAGTCACCCTCATCATGCGGCTGGCGCCCTGCCCCGTCATCTGCCTAGGCATCCAGAACACGGATCGAATTATTCCGTACGGAAAACTCCTGCCCCGCCCGTCTTCCAAACGGGTAGTTTTGACCTGGGGAGAGCCAAGGACGTTTCCCAGGGAGACTCCAACTGACGAGATCCTGGCGTGGATCGAAGGGCAACTGCGCGAGCTTACCGATGAGACATTTTAGTGGCGAGCACGTAGTATCATTTCGAGCAAAAGACTAGTTTGTTCGGAATAGAAATTATTTGCCTCGCGTAGCCGCCCCTCCCGATGTTCGCACCGCCATCCTTGAGGCTGCCACCAGCCTGATGGAGCGGTACGGCTATAAGAAGATGACGATCGACGATATCGCGCACGAGGCGGGGATCGGGAAGGCGACCATCTACGGCTATTTCGAGAAGAAACAAGATGTCGCGCTTGCGGTGGTCGATGGGTACCACGCCAGGGTCCAGGCTCGCTGGCGCGAGATAGTAGAGCAGGATAAGTCGCCCGACGTGGCGCTCCGTGAGATGCTGGTTGGGCGCGTGATGTACGCATTCGACAATGCGTCCAGGTACCGGCAGAGTCTGGACGAGTCTCTGGCCGCGCTGCGCACCCTTGTCCTCAGCCGCCGGGGCCGCTACAACGAAGAGGACACGCAGATCGTCGAGTCGGTCATCATCGAGGGGAACCGGCGGGGGATCTTTTGCGTCGGGGGGACCAGCGAAGTGGCTGCCGCGATGATTACCTGCACCAGCGGTCTCATGCCTTACAGCCTGTCGTCCAAAGAACTGACGCAACGCGACGAGGTCGAGCGCATGACCCATCAGGTTGTCTCATTGATGCTCCAGGGCCTTTATCGGCGCGTGGAGACCGACTTATAGCGTCACGTATTCAAACGTTCGGGCGATGCTCGCTGATGATCCCCGCCCTTATCAGCTAGGAAACACCATAAATGGCAGAACCGCAAAAGATACAGCAGGAACCTGGTGGCAGCGCCGCAAAAGAGTCGGCCGCCAACCTCAGCGAGGCGAAGCCGGCAGAGCAGAAGGAACGCAAACCGATCGTGCTTATCGTCGTGGGCGTACTCGTGGTCCTCGCGCTGATTTTCGGCACCCGATTCTTCTTGTGGAGCCGGGATCATGTCTCGACCGACGACGCCTACATCACGGGGGACCTGGTCAATGTTAGCCCGCTCGTCAGCGGCACGCTTCAGACATTGACCGTTCAGGAGGGTGACTTCGTCAAGGCGGGGAGCCTCATCGCCCGCCTTGATCCCTCGGGACCGGAGGCCAGCCTCCGCCAGGCAAAGGCGAATCTTCTAGCCGCGAACGCGCAGATCCCGGCGGCGCAGAAGACACTGGCATTTGAGCAGCTTTCTACCCAGGCTCAGATCCAAAAGGCTCAATCCGGCCTTCAGTCGCAGCAATCCAAAACGGAGGGGGCCCGGGCGATGGTGACCCTCACCTCGGCCACCGTCGAAAACCAGGTCAAGCAAGCAAAGTCACAGGTGACCGCCGCAAAGGCCCAGTGGGATCAGGCGAAGGCGCAGGTCGCGAGCGCGAACGCGTCGCGGGACAACTACGTTCAGGCGGTCCAAACCGCACAGGACGCCGCTCAAAATGCCCAACAGCAAGTTCAAACCGCGCAGCACGCGGCCCAATCCGCGCAGGCTCGGGTCCGATCTTCCCAGGCCATGGCAGACAAGGCGGCGCGAGACCAATTGCGGTTCAAGACCCTTTACGATCAAGATGCGATTGCGGCTCAGGTTTACGACAATGCGGTAACCAACGCAAACAGCACGGCGGCCCAGTTGGACGCCGCCAAATTCGATGCGGCTCAGGCCGATTCGCAGGTCGAGTCCGCCCGGCGAGCGGCGGCCCAAGCTCAGTCGGCAGTGGCGCAGGCTCGCAAGAGCGTCATTCAAGCCCAGGCTCAGGTGGATGCCACCCAAAAAGCAGCAGATGCATCCGGGGAACAGGTTGCAGTGGCCAGCGCGGGGCTCGGAATTGCACAGGCGAACACAAACCAGGTCGGCGTCCAACAGTCGAATCTTGCTTCCACGAGCGAGCAGACAGGACAGTCTCAAGCGGATCTTGCGACCGCGAAGGCGGGCTCCGAAGAGGTCGCGGTCCGCCAAGAGCAGGTGACCGCCGCGAAAGCACAGGCGGCGCAGGCAATGGCGGCGGTGACCAACGCAGAGATAACCCTGAACGACACCTACATCTATGCGCCCTGCGACGGCGAGGTGGTTCGAAAGGACTCCAACGTTGGCTCGACTTTATCACCCGGCTCGACAATCGTGACCGTGACCAAGAGCAACTATGTTTGGGTGAGCGCCAACTTCAAGGAAACCCAACTGCAGGGAGTTCACCCAGGGGAAGAAGCAGAGATCGAAGTCGACGCATATCCGGGCAAGGTCTTCAGGGCGCACGTCCGCAACATCGAGGAGGCAACCGGGGCGGCAACCGCGCTCTTGCCGCCGGATAACGCGACCGGCAACTTCACAAAGGTGGTTCAGCGGATACCGGTTCGACTGGAACTGGATCCAGCCAAGCCGGGGGATGACCGTAAGTATGGGACGGCCGAAGAGATTCGTAATCTGAGGCAGGGCATGTCCGTCACCGCAACAATCACGACCAGCAGCGGCAGTGAGAGTTCGGCCGGCTTCGAGCCGCAGAGTTCGCAAGGTACGCCGGCTCAAGGCGCCCCTACCGGGTCCGGCACTCCGGCCCCCATGCAGCAGGGAGCGCCTGCGCCTTCTTCTCCGGACGGGACTCCGGCTGGAAATTCGCCTTCGAGCAGTTCCGCGCCAAGTTCTCCGAATCTCGGCAACTCGGCAACCACGCCTCCCGGCCAGCCGAACAGCGGCATGGGTAACCCGTCGCCGCCCCCTGGGCAAGCCGGTTCCGGGCCGGGAAGCCAGACCCCGGCCACGGGTTCCGGCGCCGGACAGACGCCTACCACGCCTTCTACCACCGTCTCGCCACCAGCCGGCGGCGCCACCCCGGGCCTGAACTCGAACCCAAGTACCGGTGGTTCAACCGGACCGCAGGGCGTCACCGGCGGTGGGCCTTCCAGCGGCGGCGGGCAGAAGAGATGATCCTGACCGTTCAAGCTTCTTTCCGGAGTCTGGCTATCGCCGCCGGGCTCATCGTAATGGCCGCCGCCTTCGGGCAAGACACTCAGTTGCCGGTGAAGCCGCCGCCAGAGCCGACCGGCGTCGTGCCGTTGCCGCAGGTTCCGCCTAATACCGGACTGCAGGGGCCGGTCCCCAAGGCGAGCCGCCCGTTGCCGGATCCGATGCATCCGATGGCCTGGTCCCCAGATCTTGCGGGGGTTTCGGCCTACCTCACGAAGACGCCGATAACCATGCAGCAGGCGGTGGCCATCGCCCTCTATACGAGCCGAGCGTTCGCTACTTCCGTCGCCTCGCTCGAGAATGCGGAGGGCCGCACCGGCGAGGCTCGGGCACAGCTCGCCCCCAATTTGGGGGTCAGCGGTCAGGTCACGGAATTTGACGCCCCCACTACCTTTAATATCGGTGCGCTCCTGCCCTCGAGCACGACCAGCACCAAGCCAACTCCTCCGTTCGTGGTCGTCCCCCAGTTCAACCCGATATTTACCGCCGCCTTCACTTTGCCTATCGATGTCTTTGGGAGCCTCCGCTCCGCAGTCGATCAGGCGCACATGAACGAGGTCGCCGCTCGGGTCGACGTGAATCGGGTCCGAAACGAGGTCGCGTACGGGGTGAAGACGGCGTTCTACAATGTGCTTCGTGCCCAGGCCCAGGTTGCCGTAGCAACCGACAATCTCAACAATTCGTTGTTCCGTCTGAACGATGCCAACAAGAATTACGGGGCCGGCACCAACTCGCGCTTTGATGTGCTGACCGCTCAGCGAGACGTGGCCGATGCACAACAAGGACTGATCACGGCAAGGGCCCAAGTCGTGGTGAACCTCGGCGTTCTAAAGAGCACGATGGGGCTGGACATCAAATCGCGTCTCAATATCTCTGACGCAGACGCGGTGGAGTACCCGCCTGGCGTAGCCCCTCCTCCCAAGATTTCCAAGGAGCCGGCGGAGCCGCTGGAGACGCCCAGCAGCCCCCCTACCGTTTCCAGCCTGCCAACTACGGTAGCCCCGGTCACGCCTCAGCAAGTTGAACCCCACGATGTGGGCGGGAAAATCGTCCCGCTGACACCGCCCAGCGTTGACACGGTAATGGACGACTATGATTGGGGTCCCGAGTTTCAGACCTTGCTGGATGAGGCGCTGAAGACGCGGCCCGAGATTGCAGAGGGTCAGGCAATGGTCCAAGCGCAACAGAAGGGTCTACTCTTTGCAGAGCGAAGCTACCTGCCGCAGTTCTCTCTCTCTCTGTCCGACGTCTACACGCCAGACGCGACCGGGTTCACCAGGATGAACGAAGGTGTCTTCACCCTTGGCTTCTCAGTGCCGATCTACGACGGCGGCTTGGCACAGGCCCGGGTAAAGGAGCAGAAGGCGGACGTGGCGTCCGCTCAGGTGAGCCTGAGACAGGCGACCGACCAGGTGACACTGGACGTGCAGCAGGCCTATCTCGCGTTAACCCAAGCGCAGCAAAAGGTGGCGATCGCTAACGTAGAGTTGGCGCAGGCGCAGGAGAGTTTTCGGGTGAGCCGGGTGCGTTATCGCGCGGGAGTTTCCGCCCAGGCGGGAGTTTCGCCGCAGTTGGAACTTAGCAACGCTCAAACGAGCCTTGCGCAAGCGCAGCAGAACCAAGTGAACGCGCTGTACGACTACAACAGCGGGAGGGCCCAGTTGGACCGCGCCCTGGGGCGCTACGCCTATACCGGCGAAGGACCTGGGCTAAAAAATAAGCCCGACTTTAAGTAGTCGGGCCAAGTTCCTGGGTGAGCACAAGGAGGACAAGTGCTCACCGCTCGGAAATTACTTGCGGAGGCGCTTTCGGGCAGCCTGGAATGCCGCGCCGAGCACCATCACAACGGCGGCAGGGCTGGCCGGGCAAGAAGGAGCCTTCGGAATCGGGCCGACCGACGGGAATGGCTTGTCAATGGGAGGGTTGGCCGAAGCGACGATTGCCGCGCTCGCCATCACGACGACTAAGAGTGAACGAATTTTCATAATGGACTCACAAACTCGGCTCTCATTGCCTGAAAGCTTGCGAACGAAAGTCGCAACTATGGTGCCTTACGATGAAAACTCCTGTCGATTGTTAGGTTTTTTCTTTAAAGCGGCTTAGGCCACTCCCGGGCTAAGCTAAAACCGTCTTGAACAGCTTCGTCGAGTTGCCGGCCGATTCGAACCAGGCTCTTGGCATCGGGCGATACGTGGTCGATGCCATGAGGGGCGTTTTCGTCCCGTCCATGTTGGTACGCGAGCGCACAAAGCAGTTCCACACGGACGCAGTGCTTTGCGGGGTATCTGCACTCGCGCTTGGAGCGAATGCACCGACCCTGCTTCGAGAAGAGGCGCTCACCTATCCAGATTCGTCCGGGGCGAAGGTCTTCGGTTCTCGGGCGAGAGTCAAGGCGGAAAAGATGGTTGTCGCCAATTGCAGCGCGGTCCGGGATTGGGACAGCAACGGCACCAATTTTGGCTTCAATCCTTCACTCGGACATACCGCCGGCGAGTTTGGCCATAACGACTTTTATGCGGTCGCCATCGCGGCTTGCCAATGCGCGGGGATGGACGGGAGGTCCGCCTTGCTCGGGATGATCCTGATCGATGAGATCCGGGGACGTCTGGCAGAAGTGTTCAGCCTCAAGACCTACAAGATCGATCATGTGGTCCATGGCGCCATCGCCTCGGCGGCGGTTTACGCGGGGCTGATGGGCGCAACCGCAGAACAGATTGAAAGCGCGATCGGGCTCACGGTGGCTCACTACATTCCGTGGCGGGCAATCAGGGCGGGCCAGCAACTGAGCGACTCGAAGGGCGCCAGCGCCGCGATCTCGGCTGAGGTGGCGGTTCTGAGCGCCAAGCGGGCGATGACGGGATTTGTTGGTCCAGGAGACATCTTCCGGAATCCCGAGAGCCTCTTTCGGAGATTTGAGCCAACCCGAGGCGACTCGCCCTTCCGCTTGGTTCTGGCGAAAGAGGGCGACGATTTCGCGGTGATGGGGATGCACTTCAAAATCGGCCTCTACGAACACCAGTCGGCGGGAGGCCTGCAGGGTGTTATCGATCTGCTTGTCAAATATCCCGAGTTAAGGCAGGTCGATCGGATATCGAGAATCCTCGTCACCGCCTATGAGCCGGCTTTCGGGATCATCGGCGATCCAGCCAAGAGAGATCCCCGAACCCGCCAATCGGCCGACCACTCGATGCTCTATATCCTGTCGACTTTCCTCCGGAAGGCGGGGAAGATTCTTGATGCCGGTGAGACGGACTCTGACGCGGTGTGGCAGAAGCTGATCCTGATGCCGGCAGACTACGACGAGCAAGCGCTCTTTGACGAAACCACCCGCAGTTTGATGTCGCGCATGGAGTTCGCCCATGGTGGACCGGAGTACGATGCTCGCTACCCGGACGGGATTCCGACGTCCGTACAGATCTGGTTGGACGACGGAAGCGAGTTCGACAGCGGCCTAATCATGTACCCCGCCGGCCACGCCCGAAACAGGACTTGCAACCTTGAGGCTCTGCTCCTAACCAAATTCGAGCGGCTGGCCAACATCGGCATGGCGAAGCCGGAGGAGGCGGTAGAGTTCGTCGGCCGGTTGAAGGAGTTGGATGTGCTTTCGGCGGACGAGTTGCTCGATCTTTACTTGCTCAAAATAGCCGGGTGCTGAGTCAAGATTTGATCATCGGTAATTCTGCTTGCCCGGGAACGGGTTTCGAGCGCATACTTGGCCCGTGAGGAATCGGTTCGTGGTGATCCCGGTCTTTCTTGTTCTCGCTGGATGCGGCCAGCAGGGAGGATCGACCGCTCCGACAAGCACCATGAAGGCTAGCGGCGAGGCGACGCCGCTTGTTCCGGGGGTCGGCGGAGTCAGCCCGGTTGTTGGCACAGCAGTTGAGGGCTCCGGAATGGGCGGGCTGGGACAGACGGCCAAGAATCAGGCCAGGGCGGCCGCCGCGAACTCGTCGTCGCCGGCAGGGACGGACCAAGCTGGTGACAATCCGTGAGTACCGATCTCGGAACTCAGGCAGTCGAGGCCTGGGAGATCAACGCAAGGCTCAACTTGTATCTACTGGAAGCAGTTCCGGACGAGGACCTCTCGATCCAGCTTGCCAAGGGCAAAAGGGTCTCGGGACAGTTTGCGCACGTTCACAACGTACGACTGATGTGGCTGAAGTCGGCTGGTCCGGATCTGCTGGAGGGCCTCACGAAGATTGACGACGGAGCGACCAAGGCCGAGGTCGCTGCCGCACTGACATCCTCCGGCGCCGGGGTGGCTGAGCTTCTCCGCAGGGCGTACGAGTCCGACGGCAAAGTCAAGGGCTTCAAGCCGCACGCAACCGCCTTCCTCGGCTATCTGATCGCCCACGAGGCCAACCATCGCGGTCAGGTTGAAGTAGCATTGCGGCAGGCCGGGAAGCCGCTTACCGATAAGATCGGCTACGGAATGTGGGAATGGGGCGTTCGCTAGATGATCGGTCTTGTGGCGGCCCTACTGGCTACCCGGATCTTTTCGTTCGACGGGTCCGGGGCCCTGACCAATGAAGAGCTGTTCTCCGCCGTAGGCCCGTGGCTTGACCAAATCGGAAACTGCCAGATTGCGTTCTGTGCAGCTAACAAGGCAGCGGTTTATGAGGGACGCAAGTTCGATCCCTCATTCTTTCCATTTGGCTCCGTGACCAAGAGCGCCACTGCTGCGCTGGTGTTGCGTTTGGCGGAACTGAAGAAACTCAGCTTAAGCGACCGGCTTTCGATCTATGGTTTCCACCTCCCGGGCGACGATACTGTCTCGCTCGAGCAACTCCTTACCCACACCTCGGGCTATCCGGAATACTTTTGGGGCGCGGACCCAGCGGTGACGCCCTCAGAAAACATGGTCTGGGATCTCGTCCGCAAGGCGGTGACCACCTCGGCGCCGACTCCGGCGCCTTTCAAGTACAGCAACACGAACTATTTCATTCTCGGGGTCATCTGCGAACAGGTCACCGGGAAGAAGCTTGATGAGCTTTACCAGCAGTATCTCTTTTCCCCTCTTGACTTGGGGATCAAGCCTGGCCGTACGGAAAAATTCGACCCTCATTGGTATGGAGGGGCGGGCGAACTGATGGGGACGGCAGAGGATCTTGCAAATTGGTCCGCCGCCATCGCCAGGGTCGACTCGCGGGTGCTGAAGCCATCTTCGTGGGAGAGGATGTTGGCCGGCCAAGTCCCAATGAACGAAAGATCCGGCTCGGGCGACCTATACGGATTCGGGGTGATCCTGTCCAGCCTGTCCATTTACGACTCGGCGAGCCACGCCGGCGAGTTACCACAGAACGGCTTGGAGCCGCCATTCGTGAGCCTCATGATTGCGAGGCGAGATCGGCACAACCCTAGTGGATTCAGCTTGCTGACGCGCGCGAAATGGAGTAAATCGTCTCTTAATGCCGCGTATGGGGCCTTCGCTTCCGCAACTGCGATGTCGGACGCGAAGACATGGATCTCCCGGCTTCGGCGAAGCCCGGCGCCCGAACAGTTTCTTCGCTGGGTCTCCGATGGCGAGATGTCGCCCGACCTTGCCAAGGAATTCGGGGGAGCGGATCTGGGACCGCTCGACTCGGCGATCGGACGAGTGGATTCTCTTTCAGTTGAGGCTGAGCAGGTCAGCGGCAGTTCGGTCATGATCGCCCTACGCGGACGTGGAGCCCGGGAGAAGATCGCTATCTCGGCCCGATTCGGGCCTCATGGACGGCTCGAGGGGTTCGGATTCAAGCCGGCATCCGGTGGCTTGAAGTAATGTTCCTCCGACCGGCGGCGGCCTTGCTGGGCGTGGTAGTAGTCTCTCTTGTTGGATTGGCACAAGTAGCACAAGACTCAGAAAGAGGCGCCGCAATCAAGCGAGCGACCGAAGCCGTCCGTTCAGCGACAGCGCTCGCGGCTTCCGACCCCGACCGCCCCGCGTTCCACTTTCACGCTCCGGCACAGTGGATCAACGATCCGAACGGGCCGATCTTCTACAAGGGCTGGTACCACCTGTTCTATCAGTTCAACCCTTACGGCGACCAATGGGATCACATGCACTGGGGCCATGCACGCAGCCGGGACCTGCTGCACTGGGAAGACTTGCCGGTGGCGCTGTGGCCAAGCGAGTCCCTTGGAGAACACCACGTCTATTCAGGCTCCACCTATCTCGACCGGGACGGAGAGCCGATCGCACTCTACACCAGCATCGGCGCGCCGGAACCCGAGCAGTGGGGCGCCCGTCCGCAAGACGACGAAATGGTCACCTGGTCAAAGATTCCGCACGTACTCCGGCAGGCAGACAACGGCGTGGAGCCGATTGCGGAGTGGCGAGACCCTTTCATGTTCGAATTGGATGGGGCGACCCATCTGTTGGTGGGCGGAGGGCGTCACGGTCGCGGGGGGGTCTTTCTTTACCGGGCGGCGCGACCGGACCTGACGGCCTGGAAGTATGAAGGGGAGTTTTTCTCAGATCCGGACTCGGACGTTCCCAACATCGAGTGCCCGAATATTGTCCGAGTTGACAACCACTGGGTCTTGTTTATCTCCGTTCACGGCCGAGTCGAATGGTTTACGGGGGACATTGCGGGCGGGAATTTCTCGCCCGTCAAGCGAGGTATCGCGTACTCGGGATCGTACGCCAGCCAGATATACCAGCACACACACGGCAGGGCGCTTTACACTGCCTGGGTGCCGACCCAGGACCACAAAGGATGGAACGGCTTCCACACGCTCCCGGCAGAGCTTCACGTCTCCGGGGGCGGGACCCTGGAGATATCCCCTTGCCATGAACTGCGGACGCTGCGAAAGCAGGAGTTCACGGAGGCCAAAGGTCTGGATTCGGGCGCCAATCGACTGAGTGCCGATGGAGATCAGTTGGAGGTCGAGTTCACGGTTGAGCCTGGCGGCAGCGATCCTGTGGAGTTGAGGCTAAGGGGTGGCAGCCTGGTTGTCACGTACGATCCAAGGACACGAGAGCTGTCGGCGCAGGGCAAATCGGCGGTTGTCAGTGGCGACGGCAAGCTTCATTTGGACGTGTTTCTAGACCGAACGGTGGTCGACGTCTTTGCGAGTGACGGAACCGCCGTCTGTGGACGCGCCACTCATGTCGCATCCGACCAGACAAGCGTAGAACTGGTCCTTCCAGCAGGCAACGCGCACGTTTCTGGGCTTCGCTCTTGGTCCTTATCGCTGTGAAGTTCGCGACGAATGGCCAAGCCACAAGATGGAATTCTCAAAGAGCCGGTTCTGGAGATCAGAATCGAAAATCTTATCCCCGTGACCCATGTTGATGTAAAGCATTCGATACTTGGAGTTGGTCCACACCACTGGGATGTCACCTTCCGTTAGGAGGTCCTTCTTCCCCAGAGGATAGTTGGCCGGGTCTAACGTTAGTAGCACATGTACCGCCTTGTTCTCGCGTGGGCTCGGCTTCCACATGTAGAACTCATTTGCGGGCGCCAGAAACTGCCTGGGGAGCCCGCGCGTCACCGAATGGCGCTGGTCGTCCACGATTAATTTGGCGGGCATCGGCGGCCAATTGTTGGTGTAGAAGACGGCGCCACCCATGAAATCCACGAACCAAGGCCAATGGGTGTCCTTGTCGTTGTATCCAGCGACGTGACATCCGAGCCACCCCCCACCCCGGCTCATGAATCGCTCAAAAGCGGAGCGCTCTTCCGGGGTCTGGGGGAAGTCGTTCAACCAGACCACAACATCGTAACGAGCCAGTTCCGCGTCGGTTAGCTTCTTCCAGTCCGTCGAAGCATCGAACGAGAAATGGTCCTTCGTGGCGAGAGCTTTGTAGAATCCGATCGCGTTTTGCGCAAACGCAATATGGTCCGGCTCGACCTTGAGGGAGTAAAGGGCCAACACATGAAACGAGGCGGACACGGCAAGAATCCCGATCATGCTGTAGTGTCGCTGACGCCGGACAATTTGTGCCCGGCGGAGCGGCCGCGCAGTCGAGAAGCCGGCGCTCCATCCCACTGTAATGAGCGAAGCAAGGGCTTGGAATTATGCAAGCGTTGGGAGTTTAGGGCTCTTGTAGTTTTTCGCAGAACCTAAAAGCCATCTAAGGTTCTCCCCAGAACAATGAGGTTTGGAGAGCGTTTTTATGACTATCTGATCGAAATAAATCCAATCAACCCAACAGGAAAACCATGAAACTCAACAAACTCTCAATCGTACTAGCAGCATTACTGGCTGCCGTGATGATCGCTCCGATGCCGGCTATGGCTCAAACCGTCCACCAGCGTCTGCAGAATCAGAAAGCCCGCATTCGGCAGGGGATTCACAGCGGCGAACTCACCCGGGGGGAGGCGAAGAGCGCCATCCACTCGACGAAGCGAATCGCGAGACGGGCCGCGATCGACCGGGCGAAGCACGGCGGCCATTTGACTCCAACCGAGAAGAACCATCTGCAGAGCAGGCTGAACAAGAACAGCAGGAAGATCTACCGGCTGAAGCACAACGGCGCTGTTCGACCTTAAGAGCCCCTCGCGGACGGAATCGAGACCCATCGGAACTGTCACGGTAGGTCTCCGTAGGAGCAACCTTGTCGCCCCCGACAAGGTTG
>Ga0302326_10024282_pt1 | contig 12327 bp, 9 predicted proteins | sample Palsa_T0_3_FD_202264 | JGI IMG/M metagenome (GOLD analysis project Ga0302326, IMG submission 202264) | Peat permafrost microbial communities from Stordalen Mire near Abisko, Sweden - Palsa_T0_3 | ecosystem: Environmental > Terrestrial > Soil > Palsa > Peat permafrost | place: Sweden: Abisko...
CACCAGCTTCATGATCGGTTCGCCCCAACCCGTGGTCGAGACCGCCGCGCTCAAATTATCCGCATAGCAGCCGCACCCAATCAGTGAGGAATCGCCCAGCCGCCCCGGAGCCTTATTCAAAGTCCCTCCGGTAGAAGTCGCGGCCGCGATGTTGCCCGCGCGGTCCAGCGCCACAGCGCCCACCGTATCGTGCGAAATCTCAGGCGCGAACAACTCGTTTCCATCTTTGGCAGAAGGATGCTCCGCCGCCGCCCGCTGATACTCGCGCAACCGCTCCACCTCCCGCGCAATCACCAACTCTTCGTTCTTGCACAGCTCCACGCCATGCTCCGCCGCAAACCGCTCCGCACCTTCGCCCACAAAATACACATGCGGACTCTCACTCAAAATCTTCTGCGCCGCCCGCACCGGATTACGCACCCGCTCCACGCACCCCACTCCCCCCGCCCGCAGCGTAGCCCCGTCCATGATCAGCGCATCCATCTGCACCCGGCCGTCGCGGTTCAGAAAACTTCCCCGGCCCGCGTCAAACGTCTCGTCGTCCTCCATAATCACGACCGCTTCCTCTACCGCATCGAGCGCCGCCCCGCCAGCGTCTAGCACCCTCCACCCCGCCGCCAGCGCATTCTGCACCCCACGCAAGTGCGCCTCCACCATGTCGTCAGGCATAGCCCAAGCTCCACCATGAACCACCAGCACAGGATCAGTAGGCAACAAGATTCCTCAAAAAAAGGGTGAAGTGACCGAATAGTCTAGCATCGCCCGCGACCAAGAGCAGCTACCACGGTCGAGGTTCCCAAGCAAGTCAACCATCTACTATGAGTGCTTTACGCACGCAAAAATCCATGCCCGCAGCTCAGCGCTTAGAGCGGTGGACTCATTGGACGATCGGATCACGCATTATCAGCAGGATACGGTGTTGCAAAGAGTCGCAAGTCGGCGTCGTCTCTTCCCAGTCGGCAGCGAATCTGCCAAGGCGCTCTCTTCGGATTGACTCGTCCGGTGCGGGAAGGATGTCATTTAGGATTCGGGAGCGATGGCGCCAAAAAACCAAGGCAAGACGTTGGCCGTTATTCGTTGAACCTCCGAGAACCTGACGGAATACTCTCGAAGTACACGCGCCGAATACTTCGAGAGTATTCCGGGCAAGCCCACTGAAATGTGGACTCGGCCACTGAGCAAATTAAGCCAGGAGAAATCGCCACGCTGGCGCTCCCAACGCTCGACGCCACCGTGTCAGTGAAAGTAGGAAGGTTCTCTTCCTAAGGAAATTTTTCGCGATCAGACACGAGAGGGCGTCTTGGGGAACTTGAAACCTTCGAGTGCCACCGTGGAAATCGCGTGTAGCGTTGGGCCGGCAACGGAGCAACATAGTCCCCACACGGTCCGAATTCAATTTCATCCTCGACTCGCTGATAGACCTGCGCCGTGGCATCCAGACGCTCCAATATGCAAGGCCAGCACTCCGACCTTCGTCCCGATGATCGCCAACCACCTGCAAAGGCAGCGATGTCATGGAGCCGCCTTGGCGGACCGTACCGGGTCCCATGGGAGCGTCAGCGGAGCGTGATTGATCATCGTCCGGCGTTCTTCCTTGCTTGACGGATTCCGGCACGCAACCCTTGTGACACTATCCTTGCATATCCCGCATGGTTGATGGACGCCATCACCGCGGCCGCAGTGCCGCCGGGCGTGGCCGCCTCCTGTAGCAAGTCGTCCAAGGGCGAAGTGCCTGATCGCCAGGCCGCAATCCCGTCCGCCAGCGCGTGAGCGGCGGCCGCACTCGCAATCGTGCGGTCGAGTCCAACAGCTTCAGCCGCGTCGATCAGAGTTGCCAGCGCGTGATAGCCGTGACTGCTCGAGAAAGTAACGGTGAAGGCGTCAAACTGGTTCTCAGGGATTTCAAGCACTCCACCGACCAGGGCGAACAGATCCCTGACCTTCGCACGCGCGGCGTCGGATATGTCCCGGCTAAAAGTCAGCGCCGTCAGCCCTCGACCGGCGCGGGAGACGGGGCTCGGCATGGCCCGCGCCCATTGCACTGGCGACCGCAGCCCGGCGCGCAGTTTGGAAAGAGGAACACCGGCTGCCAGGCTCACCGCTGTCAGCCGTTGACGAATTTTGTAGGCTCCGACTTCTTTCAGCAACTCACGCACGGAGTCTGGCCGCACCGCGATAATCAGCAAGTGTGCCGATTTTACGGCCCGATGCAGATCCGGTTCGACGGCTACGCCGTATTGCCGCTTGAGTTGTTGCAGCTTTCGGGCATGCCGGTCATGCACGACGATGGGCTGATCGTACTCCGCCAGCCGCAGCCCCGCCAGCAGCGCGCCGGTGATACGGCCGCCACCGAGAAAGACGGTGGCCTTCACGAGAGTCCTGAGCACGCCTGGTCGGCGGCTTCCACTAGCGCTTGCACATCGGCATCCGAGTGTGCCGTCGAAATAATCCAGTGCAGGCCGTTGGAGGGCGTCATATAGATACCCCGATCGAGCAGCCGGTGTACAAAGCCAGAATAGAGTTTCGTGTCCACATGCTGGCAGTAGTCGCGGTAATCGCGAATGGCATCGCGTTCCGTGAAGTAGACTTGGAACATGGGTCCGAAGCCTTGCACGATGGCTTTCACCTGACGTCGGCGAAATACTTCCCGGAGGCCGGCAATAGCGGCGTTGCCTACAGCGTGAAGCTTGCGATACACGTTTTCGGCGGAGAGCAGATCCAGGTTGGCTGCAACCACTTTCATGGTCAGGCGATGTCCATTAAACGTGCCATAGTGCAGGACCATGTTCTCGCTCCAGCGCATGCGTTCCAGGATGGAACGTGGTCCCGCCACGGCTCCCACTGGAAACCCCGCGCCCAGAGCCTTGCCGAAGGTGCTGAGATCCGGCTTCACTCCATAATATTCCTGGCATCCGCCAGGGGCGTAGCGGAAGCCGGTGACCACTTCGTCGAAAATCAACAGGCAGCCACTGTCTCGTGTGAGTTCGCGCAGGCGCTGCAAATATCCATCTCGCGGAAGGATGCAGCCCATGTTCGCCATGATGGGTTCGGTGATCACCGCGGCCAGTTCGTGCCCGTGCTGCCTCAGCACACGTTCGAGCGCCGCCACGTCGTTCCACGGGGCCAGCACCACCTCGTCGAAGGTCGAAGGTGGGATGCCGTCGGAGTCCGGGATGCGGGCAGGGTTCTCCACGGGGCCCAGTTGCTCCGGCGTATGGCTGTGCGCGTTCAGGAGATAGGGATCGTACCATCCGTGATAGTGACCTTCGAACTTCAGGAACTTAAGCCGGCGGGTGTGGGCACGGGCCAGGCGCAAGGCTAGCATGGTTGCTTCGCTGCCTGTGTTGGTGAAGCGCACCACTTCGGCCGATGGCACCATGCGGCGAAAACGCTCTGCGGCCTCCACTTCCGCGGAAGTCGCTGCGGCGAAGTGGGAGCCTTCTGCCATCGCCTCGGAAACCGTCTTGACCAGGGTTGGGTGAGCGTGCCCCTGGATGAGGGCGCCGAACGACATCATGAAGTCGACATACTGATTGCCATCCGCATCCCATACCTGCGAGCCCCGGCCCCGTTCCAACACGATCGGGCCAGGGGTATACACGGTCGCGCCGCGCGAGGGCGAGTTCACGCCTTCGACCAGCGATTGCTGAGCCCGTTCAAACCACTGTTGGGAGCGAGTTCGCGTCCGGTTTGCTTCCACCATGTGCGTTGGTTTCATATCTGACATTCAATTCGCGGCACGCATTCAGCCTGCTATGCCACCGCCGTCGACCACGAGCGCCGCGCCCGTCATGAAGGAAGAATCATCCGAGGCCAGAAATAATGCCGCCTTCGCGATCTCGTCGGTGGTGCCGATCCGCCCCAAGGGACGGTTGGCGCATCCGGCAAGATAATCCTCCCACTTCAAACCGCGCCGGCAAGCATCGTCGGGAAGCATGGGTGTGTCGACATCGCCGGGGCAGATGCAATTCACGCGGATGCCTTGCCGCCCGTGGTCGATAGCCATCGCCTTGGTCAACAGCACAACGCCGCCTTTGGACGCGCAATAGGCAACGGCAGCGTCGCCACCCGCAATCCCCCATCCGGAACTGTTGTTGATGATCACTCCGCGACGCTGCTCGATCATGTGCGGTAAAACCGCCTTTGCCATCAGAAAAGTTCCCTTCAGATTGACATCCATCTGCAAGTCCCACTCTTCCTCCGAGCAGTCGACGATGGTGTGTGGATAGAAAACGCCAGCGTTGTTGAACAAGATGTCGAGCCGACCGAAAGCACGTAGCGTTTCCTGGACAACATGACGGCACTCTTCCGCGTTGCGCACGTCGGAGCGCATGAAGATAGCCCTGCCGCCGTCGTTCATGATTTTCTCGGCAACCGCTTGGCCGCGCTTTTCGTTGCGGCCCGTGATCGTGACTTTGGCGCCCTCTTTGGCGAAGAGGACCGCAGTGGCCGCGCCAATGCCGGATGTGCCCCCGGTGATCAGCGCGACTTTATGTTCCAAGCGCATGCTCTTAACCTGTCCCCGCCAGACCTCCCCCGTCCACCACCAGCGCCGCCCCGGTTACAAAGGATGCCGCGTCGCTGGCAAGATAAAGTGCGGCGTGCGCAATCTCTTCCGGCGTGCCAACGCGCCCCAGAGGACGCTTGCGCGATTCGGCGAGAAATCGATCCTCTGCCTCTCCCAATTGCCGCGCTTCGCTTCGTAGCATCGCGGTATCGGTGTCGCCTGGGCAGATGCAGTTTACGCGAATCTTCTGCCGGCCATGGTCAATCGCCATGGCCTTGGTCAGCAGTACGACCGCACCCTTCGAGGCGCAATAGGCAACAGCCCGCGGACCTCCCGCCAGGCCCCATCCGGAAGCCGTGTTGATGATCGAACCGACTTCTGCACTTGCCATGATGGGAATTACTTCGCGGGACATGAGGAAGACGGATTTTACATTGACGGCCATCACCGCGTCCCAATCTTCCTCGCTGATCGCAACTGCCGAGGCGCGGCGGATGATGCCTGCATTGTTGAAGAGTATGTGAATGCCACCGAATTGATTGACGATTCGTTCGGCCACGCGCCGGCAGTCGGCGGGGCGAGTCACGTCGGCACGTTCAAAGATTGCGCGGCCACCGGCGGTCGAAATCTCGCATGCGACCTCCTGGCCTTGTTCCTGGTTCAAATCAACGATGCCCACTGCCGCACCCTCGCTGGCAAAGAGCATTGCTGTGGCGCGGCCAATGCCGCCAGCGCCCCCTGTAATGAGAGCCGTCTTGCCATAGAGTTGTTTGCCGGCCATGATTCCTAACCCCGTTCGCAGCACGGCGATCCTCGAACGGCTCCAGTTCGAAGGACTCTGCTCGTCGTTCCGGTCTGCATAGTCGATGACGACCACTCGCAGAGTAATTCTAAACTGTGCCCTTGACTGAGCTGGACTTGGCTACGCGATAGCGAAGGATATGGCTAGGCGAACCAATAGAAAGTTTTCCACCAAGACCTGTAAGGAATGTGGGAGCCAATCTGGACCTACAGGACTAACGGGCTTATCGGTGAGGCAGTGGAGTTGTAGCGACTGTGGATTCGTACACGACCGTGATGTGAATGCGGCTCGTAACACTCTATCTGCTGCGGCAGGGTTCCGCCGAGGGTCACACGTCAGGAATCCCCGAGTTTACTCGGGGAGCATCAGTTTGACGTTCGCATGAGTTTAACGACTGACCTAAGCGGTAGTTCGCTCGCAGTCGGCCAGACCTCCCGGCGTGAACCATAGCCGCGAGCATACGCTTGCGTCGTGACGTGACACTCTTGCAGTTTGCTCCATCGCGAGCACTTGGAGGAACCGGTTCTTTCGCAAAAGCAGTAAAGTACGTATTCTTCCTCCGAACCTTGACCGCAGCGAACGAGGTAAGCCCCATTCGCGTAAGGACTGAAACCGACTAAATACCTCGTTTGGCAGCGCGGACATTCGACGCAATGACGAATCCGAAAAGACATCGCGGTTGCTCTTCTCCCTATATAAGTCGAATCCGTAAGTCACTCGCATCGATACGCACACTCTCCTTGTCAATGCCAGTCTCGGAGGACTCATGGCAATTCCGGTCATTACCTAGTTGACATAGGCCTTATGGGATTCTCAAGAAGCCGTGAGTTACATTGTTGGCGTCGACATAGGTTCCACTGATCTGTCCTTTGAAATTCATACCGTTGGGAATGGTACCCTGGCCGCTGCCCGAGCCAGCGTTGGGATCGTCAAAGGGAGTGATGGACCCGCCGGGAGACCGTATAAATCCATGCGACGCGTTATTCGAATCAACGTAGGGTCCGGCAACCATTCCCTGCAAATTGAAGGCCTCGGGCAACGTGCCTTGGCCCGAGGCTGTCCCCGCGCCAGGAGCATCGAACTCGGTGATGGTGCCATCGGGAAACCGTATGTACCCGTGCGATACACCGTTGGAGTCGTAGTACGGACCCGGAACCATAAAGTCCGCACTTACACCGTCCGTATCCGTGCCTTGGCCGGGGCCGGTCCCTGCGCCCGGAGCGTTGATTACGACGGAGGTGCCGTCAGGCTGGCGAAAGTATCCGTGTAATACGTTGCTGTCATCGATTATGGCGCCGGCAATCGCCCCCTCCACATTCAGCCCGTCGCCCGCTGCCGTACCTGTGCCTTGGATCGCGCCTGTGCCAGCGCCTGGGCCCTCGAACGTCGTAAACGACCCGTTCGGGTAGCGCAGAAATCCATGGCCTCGATTCGCCGAATCGAAATAATATCCGCCGATTTCTCCCCAAAGGTTGATGTTGTAGGAGAGCGTACCCTGACCGGCGCCCGTACCCGCCCCCGGGGCATCGAAAGTGATGATGTTGCCTTCAACCGTACGAATGAAACCATGACTTACGTTGCGCGCGTCAATGTAAACACCCGTGATCGTGCCAAAAAGATTCATGCTGACGGGCATTGTTCCTTGGCCAGCACCAGTTCCTGCTTGAGCTATGTCGAATGTGGTGTATTTCCCTTCTGTGCTGCGCAGAAATCCGTGGGCGATACTGTTTGAGTCGACGTAATTTCCGTAGACGATGCCAGTGTCGGAAACGGTCTGGGCGAAGGTTCCCTGGCCTGGCCCACTGCCTGCACCGGGCACATCGACGGTTATATACGTCTGGGCCTTGGCGGTAGCACTCGCCAAAAGGACGATAAACACTCGCATCAAAATTTGCTTTCGGTTCATGACATCCCCTCGAGTGTGTTCCGCTTGATAACTAGAGTGCTTCAGGACACTTTTGATTGGGCAATCGCGGTGCCAGCAACTCGGCGTCGCGTATGCTTCTGTCGGCAAAATGATGGAAATACAAAGCAGAGCCACGAAGCTACGGCGGCGTCGGGAGAGATTACGTGGCGGGAGTTGAACGAAACCACGAGAGGCGTATTTTATAAAATGATTTGTAACAACAATCTACGAAAACTGGAATTTAGAGTGCGGACCTTTTCCGAAATTCGTAGAAAGTTTTCGAATGACGACTGAACACCAGATTCTGCTTCTCCGGGTCGAATTTTCGCCGGTCTGAGACTCGGAGGCCAAGGAGACGCTCTGCACCATCGGCTTCGGCAATTTGGGTATTGTCCGAGTCGGTTCTCGCATACAATCGCACCATGCAGTGGCCCAGCCTGCGGACGGTCGTCCGAGCTTATGTACTCTCGTTTGCCCTTTGGTGTGGGTTCGCACTGCTGATGGGACTGCAATACCGGACGCCAGATCGCCATCATTTCTGGCATTGGCTTGCAGAGTTTCTCCTCGGGGTTGGTTTGCGCGCGCTGAGCCTCGGATTCTGGACTCCGCCCATTTTCTATCTTGTCCAAACCTTTCTCAGCCTTTCGAAACATCGCTTTCGTTATGTTCTCGCCTGGAGTCTGGGAGGTGTCCCCTTCGTCCTGCTTCACAGCACCATTCTGTGGGTGCTGATTCCGAACTATGATGATGCAACACAGAGATACATCCCGCGCTCGTTTCAGTCGTGGCATGACATGATTCGCTTTGGTTTTGCCGACCAGATATTCATCTACGCTTCCATCGTGGTGGCAGCACACGCCTACCAGTACCTGAAGCGACTGCAAAGCGAAGAACGTGAGCGGTATGAATATCAGCAGGCGCTGGCTGCCAGTGAATTGCAAGCGCTCAAGATGCAGATTCAACCTCATTTTCTTTTCAACACGCTCCACGGTATAGCAACTTTAGTGGATGTAGATGCCCAGAAGGCCAGATCGATGATTTTGAAGCTTTCGAATCTGCTGCGCGCCGCTTTGGATGGCGGCAGCTACGATTTGATTCCATTGGAAAGTGAATTGAAGTTCGTAAGGGAATATCTCGACATCGAAAAAATGCGCCTTGGGAATCGTCTCGAGATCCACTGGTTGGCGTCACTGGAGGCCTCTCGATGGTTGGTGCCGCAGATGATACTGCTGCCTCTGGTAGAAAATGCTATCCGGCACGGCATAGCCCCATCGCGCGAGGGCGGGTGGCTCGAAATCAGAGCGAGAGCGCACAACCGGATACTTCACATTGGTGTGCGCAATACAATCGGAGGCAACGGTTCGAATGGACGAGGCTTAGGTCTGCGTAATGTCGAAGCGCGTCTAAAATATCTCTATGCCGGGAACGCGAGTTTACGTTTCACCATGGCGGAAGATGGCACTGCTACCGCCCACTTGATATTGCCAGCTTTGGATCGTTGCCCGACTAGCTTTGAGACCCAGCAAGATGTGAAGGCCTATGCGAGTCCTGATCGTTGATGACGAACCTCTAGCTCGCACTGCATTGGCGCGGATCTTGATTGCCAGGTCCGATGTCGAGCACTTCGACTCCGCAGCCGATGCGATTGAAGCTGAGGACCGTCTCGCGGAAAATGATTACGATGTGATGCTGCTCGACATCAGTCTGCCGGCGCGAACCGGGCTCGAACTGCTGGATCGCCTGCGCCAAAGGCAGAAGCCTGTGCCTTCTGTCGTTTTTGTAACAGCTTACGCCCAACATGCCCTAACTGCGTTTGAGAAGCACGCAGCCGATTACATATTGAAGCCGTTCTCAAGCGAACGTGTGAATGAGGCGTTGGAGTTTGCCTCGCAAAGAACCCAAAGCGAGCGCGCCGTGAAACTACTCGAACTGCTGCCGCATCTGCGCAGTCTCAATAACGATCGGTCGTCGAAAATTGCAATCCGGAGTAATGGGCGCATTCTCTTTATTAACCCACAGGATGTTGCTGTGGTCCATGCCCAAGGGAACTATGTATTGCTTCAGCAGGAGAAGGGTACGTATCTGCTGAAAGAATCGATTTCGAGCGCTGCCGATAAATTTAAAGCCTATGGCTTCGTTCGCATTCACCGTTCCGTTCTGGTCAATGCCTCCTTTGTCGAAGAAATTCGGTCCCGTTCGACAGGAGAGTACGAACTGCGGATAAGGGGCGGGCATCAGTACATCGTCACGCGTACCTACAAGGACAATCTGAAAGCCCTCGCAAGAATGTGGATGGGAAGTGGAACGCTCCTGGCTGATTGAAGCGAAGATCGTCTCATGTTCCTGGTACAACTTATTAGCCGAGGCTTCTAGGCGCACCACGCCGTTGCCGGCACATTTAGTGATGATGTTGAGCGCAATTGAACCAAAGATCGGGAAGGTTTTTTCGACGTAGATTTACGCGTAGAATGTCAGAAGGCGTCGCAAAACTCGGGACGTTTTCGACAGATACAACATGTCAGCACGGATGACGTGTCGAATGCGATGCGCAGAGTCGAACTGCACCTCCTGTAGGTGCAACAACAGGTGCAAGAATCAGTCAAGCCCGGAAGTTGCAGTCGCGCATCTCATAGAAAATAAAGCGCGGGCCCGTAGCTCAGCGGTTAGAGCCGTGGACTCATAATCCATTGGTCCCAGGTTCGAATCCTGGCGGGCCCACCATCCAAACCACTGAGCATTAATTAGGCAGCGGCGCAAGCGAGGGTGCCGTTTGCTGGTTTCACCATTTGTGGTGCAACTATGCCCGAACTCTGCCCAAGCATGAATGTCGGCATAGGAAAGTAGGTGTCGCGCGGCATTCTGAGGTGGCTCACTGACTCCGACCTGAGGCGGCGCAAATGGCTCACCTTCGGCGATTCCGCAAGAGTGCTATGGAGTCCCTCGGATTTCCTCTATGAAAAGCAGCCCAAGTCTGATGCTCAACCTCTCGCGCCGCTTGCTCTGTGGCATAGACAACTAGACCTTACTTCGTGCAGCTTTCGCCGATCATGGTGATAGCAACCACATGTAGGTCGCGTAGTTCCTCTTTGCCGGATGCCTGCTCGACTTGTCCTTCCTTGGTAGTTTTCTCATTTGCGTCTACAGCGGTTGCGCGCGCGGTGAGCTTAACCTCGCGACCAACAATCGGATCAAATCTAATGCTATTACTTCGGAGCGACCAGATCGTCCCATCTCCACCGACGAGCGAAAATGTTCCTGCCTCGTCGCCCTTTTGCAAACATCCCGTTACGGCTTCGCTATGGCCGACACTTTTATCTTTCACAACTGGCTTGCCTTGGGCAACCGATTGGTTCTCCTCCGTTTTCGTTTCCCCGCTATATTTCGCCACGGTTTTAAGGAACACTTGGCTCGTGCTTGTGTGTCGCACCTTCCCTTCAAGGATGTCGTCAAAGGGCACGAATTTCCCGTACATAATCCGGGTTTCGTCTTTGTCCTGAGTTATAACAGCGCCGTTTAAATCAATACCGGCAAACAGGCCACGACTTCTGGAATACGTCAGTACTTGGGCTTTCATTTTCCAATCTGTGTCGGCCCCGGCATGACGGCCAACCGGACCCGCGGCCGCGGATGCATCTCCTCCGACCTTGAATTTGCTGGACAACAAATTGTGCATGCCGTCGTCGTTCATGACGAGCAGGACAAGATCTACAGCTTCGCCGCCAAGTTGAAGGCCCCAACTCCCGCCGGTGATCGTAACGGGCGCAACGCCACTCCATCTTCCCTTATTTAAGCGGCATGTGGCCACTCCCTTGCCGTGACTGCCACCAAATCCGACGGCGACTTTGATCATGGAGGGAATAATCGCGATGCACTTGGCATCGCTCATAATCTTGTAGGGGATGCCCTTGTCCGGAGTACCCATAATTTCGTCGAGAACCTTGGCGGAATTATCGATCCTTTTCTCGATGTCAGATTGGTCTTTATCATCTGCACTCCACCCAGGAGTAGTCAGACTGCAGATGCCGCAAAGTTGTAGAACGATCAAGGACCATAGAACTGCGAACTGCTTCATAAAGGCTCCCTTAAGGTGGAAAATGTGTCGTATTCACGCTATGTGACGCTCAACCCGCCTGCAATAAGGTTCGCGCAGTACGTAAAACAGAATCATCCTTTAGGAGATAAGGCTGCAACCGCATGATGACCGGTGATGGTGGTTGTGTGGTAGGAATCATCCATCGTTCGATACAGTACCGCATAGTCTGGGGAAGCGGTGATACTTCCGTGCGTCATATATGGCAACCGAGACAAACTGCCCACCTGCCCGGTCTGCGGCAAAGATTGCCCCCTAGAGGATTGTGTCATTGATCACGAGGGACGCGCCTTTCACAAAGGCTGTTTAGGCTCTGATAAACGGCAACAGACCCCACTGACTGAAGGCCGGGGAGACCCAGAATTCGCAATCTCAACCCGGCGCGTGTCAACGTCCCGACATGCTCGAGTCAGTGATTGCAACTTCAGAGTTCTATCTTCCGAAGAAAATCCTATCGTCGGTCTTTCCGGCTCCGTATTCAACTGTGGCGCCGAAGACACCTTGGAAGATCCTCCTGTTGCTTCTGACCGTGGGCGATTTTCACCCGCTGGCGGACCAATCATTCGGCGCGCAAGTCCGCTGCAGGATCAACGCGGACGGCGCGAGGCTGCTGCAAAGCGGAAGCGGATCGAAGCTCCCATTCGTAGATGCAATCCTAGAACCGAATGCAACCACACTCGGGGCCACGCTTCGAATTGCGTCTGATCGTTTCTCTCCCAACAAGACTTTCCTCTTCGTTTCATCCGGCTACTATAAGCCGTCGCCGCCCGCTAGGCCGTGGCACTCGGACCGATACCGACGAGGATTGAAAAGGGTGGTTTACTCCGAAGCATTCGCAGACTGCTTTCTGGTGAAATTTAGGAGGCTCGCAGTCGATATACAACTTGCCCAAGTTGCTTTTGAGCGCAGAAGACCCATTTTTAGTGACACCTACCAACTCGGTTAAAAGGGGGTCAGAATAAGCTGAGTTGGAGGACGTGAGTCGGGTGGGCTTTGACTAAGTGATTTTATACCAATGAGAT
>Ga0302326_10024283_pt1 | contig 12327 bp, 7 predicted proteins | sample Palsa_T0_3_FD_202264 | JGI IMG/M metagenome (GOLD analysis project Ga0302326, IMG submission 202264) | Peat permafrost microbial communities from Stordalen Mire near Abisko, Sweden - Palsa_T0_3 | ecosystem: Environmental > Terrestrial > Soil > Palsa > Peat permafrost | place: Sweden: Abisko...
ACTCGTTGGCGGCGATCATGGTCGCGTCGGCCTTCAGGTCGCGGAAGGTGCGGCTGCCATGGAACGCGACGTAGTATTCGCGCCCGTCGCCGTTGGCGACCCGGAAGGGCCGGATGTGCGGATCGGCGGTTTTCGCGATCCGCTTGGCCAGACCCATGATCGAGACGCTGGTGGTGTCGCTCGCGGTCCCGACATTGCCGATCGCGGTCGCCCAGGTCGCCGAATAGTTGCTCTTCAGGTGGCCGAAGAGCAGCCGGTCGGAATTGGCCGCGGCGAAGGTGTTCTGTTGGGCCACGGTCGCGAGGTCATAGTTGACCGTCGTGCCGTTGGCGTCGGTCACCATCGAGGCCATGGCCCGGATGATGTCGTCGCGCAGCTTCTCGGTCTCCCACACCTGGAGCGCGTCCTTGGCCGCGTTCCAGAGGTTGATCTCGGTGCGGAAGGTGGTCGATTTGGGGAGCCGCACGCCGTTCCTGCGCCAGTCGATGGTGATCGGGCAGTTGTAGTTGGTCAGCTCCTCCTCGCGGCCGTCCAGCACCTGCGCGCCGGTGACGCCGGTCGGGCTCTTCAGCCGGCCGATGAAGGGGATGTTGATGGTGCGGAACGCTTCGTCCTCGCGCTGGAACTTGGTCAAGATAATGCCGCCCTTGTTGAGGTCGGCGTTGGTCATGTAGGGCATGAAGCGCGACTGACGGACGTATTCCTGGAAATACGTGGTCACCCACACCTGACGCTCCAGGGCGGTAGCGAGAGTGGTTTCGGCCATGGCCGTCTATCCTTTCTGAAGGCAGACCGGCGCTAGGCCGGGGTTATCTGCCGAATGCGGCGCCGAACGCCTCGCCCTCGCCCACGGGAACGTGGGCCGCGCCCGCCGCGCCGTTTCCGGGCGCCGAGGCGAGGGATCGAGGCAGAGGCTGCGCCGCGGGTTGCTGGGCTGAAGCTGCTGCTGGCTGGGCGGCCTGGACTTGGGCCTTGGCGGCCTTCCAGGCCTTGAACTCGTCGAGTTCGCTTGGCTGTACTTCCGAGAGCACGCGCTCGCGGTTGAAAGCCTGGTAAGCGGCCTCGTAGGGATCCTCGGACGCCATCATCTGCTGGTTGAACACCGGATCGGTCGCGCACCGCTCGAACGCCCAGTCGTGGATCTGGGCGATCTGCTCCTTGCCGTATTCCCGCTCGGCGAACTTGCGCGAGACCCGCAGATTCATCTGGTACTGGCTGAGCTGCTGTTGCTCGCCAGGATTGAGCTGCGGGGGCGGCTGACGCTGCGCCTCGATCGCCGCGAGCTGCTTTTCGAGCGCCTGCCGCTTTTCGCGCTCGTCCAGCAGCGCCGAGATCGGGATATGGCCCGGTTCGGCTGCGGCTGGCGCGGGAGCGGTTGCGGTTGGAGCGGCTGTTTCCGGCGCTTTGGCTGGCGCAGGAGCTGCTTCGGCCGCCTTGGGCAGGAACTTGCCGTCCGGTCCGCGCTGGCGCGTCTCGGATGCGGGCTCTGCGACCGGCGGCTGTGCTTCGGCTTGCGGCTCGGCCGGTGCGGGTGCGGCTGGCTTCTCGACTGACTGCTCAGCCAGGAAACCCAGCGGTTCGGTGTTCTCGTCCATGGATTACCCTCGCCCAATCACGCATGGCGGCTGCGATACGCCCGAAGCGCCCGGCGGCGGCTTGGTCGGTAGAGCGCCCGTTATTGGCCTTGCGGCTGCTGCCCGGCGGCGGCTTGTTGCTGCGCCTGCGCTTGCTGTTGCGCGGCGATGTCGGTCTGTTGCGAGGCGGCGGCGGCTTGTTGCGCCTGCTCCTGGTGGGCGTGGTCGATGCCGGCTTCGAGGCCGGCCGCGGCGCGGTCCGAATGAGTGGCGTGGGCCTCTGACAGCGCGTTCAGGCTGTGAGCGAACGCCGAGGCCTCGTGGAGCCCCGCCTTGGCCTGCGTCTCCTGCACCTGCGCCTGGCCGTGGGCGAGCTTCAGTTGTGTCGCGGCCTGGTTCACCTGGTCCTGCTGGGCGGCGTTCTGTTTGATGACGTCGAGGATGGCGCGCTTGTGCTGGATCGGCGAGATCTGGATCAGGTCGGCGACGCTGACCTGCTGCTGATAGACCGGGCTGATCTTGACCAGCTCGAGCAGGTCCTGGAACGCTTCGGCCTGGAGCGAGCCCACGTCCTGTTGCGTGTCGATCTCGATATCCACGTCCATCTCGGCCACCGGATTGCGGTAGCCGAGCACATTGCGCTGAAGCTGCGGCTGACCGGTCTGCGGATGCACGCCCACGGTCGGATCGCCCATGACCGGCTGGTTGAGGCCCACGAACTTGGGGTTGTCCTCGTCGTCGGTGACGCGGATGAACTGCGGCGCGGTCCAGAACTGCTTCACCCGGCCCCAGCACTGCCGGTAGATGCGCAGCTCCCAGTCCTCCAGGGCGCCGTAGACGTTGGCGAGCTCGACCAGGCCCGACTGCTGGCGCGCCATCAGGGCCCGGCCGCTCGCGTCCTGGCCGTCGCGGCCGAGCATGGCCGGGTTGGGGGCCATCCGCTCCATCTCGGCCTTGGCCTCTTGCAGCAGCTCGAGGTTTCCCTGGAACTCCGCTTGGTTGGGGCTCATCTTCCAGCCGAAGGGGATCACCCCATCGGGCCGCGCCGCCTCGGCCCGCGCCACGTCGGCGTCGACATTGATGGCGCTGGGATCGCCGACCTCGATCCGGCTCACCATGATCGCATGCAGGCTCTTGGACCGGCGCTTGTTGATCTCGTCCTGGATCGGCATCATGTCGCGCGCCGCGCCATAGCGGGAGTTGTCGCGCTTGACGTAGAGGCTCATCGCCTCGATCGGGCAGTCCGGCCGGCCCTTGTGGTCCTGGTAGGGGCTCGCGCCCTCTTCCAGGATGTCGGAGCCGGTGAAGACGCAGCGCTTCCAGGTCCCTGCGTCGCGCCAGTAGATCTCGATCACCATCAGCCGCCGCTGTCGCCGGTCGACCCACGCCCCGGCCGTGCCGGGCGCGAATATGGGCCGGTCCTGATAGCTGGCGTCCGGCGCCATGCCGCCGCCGATGCCGTTGTCGACCGTGGACTGGATCGCCTCGCGCTTGTCGGGGTAGAGCGAGATCGCGTCGTCGGCGTACATCCACTTGGCGATGCCGAGGAACCGGGCGTCCTTCCAGTCCTTGCGCCGGCTGCGCGGGTCGCCGAAGAACTCCTCCCAGCGGATCTGGGTGACCGTCACCTGCCGGTCGTCATCGACCCCCACCAGCGCCGCCATCGTGCCCGGCACCAGCATGTCGAGGAAACAGTCCTGCTTGAGGCGCTTGAACTTGTTGAAGTCGGCGACGTAGCGCAGCACGTCGGTGGCGGCGTCGGCCTGGTCGGTTTCGCCCGGATTGCGCGGCCAGGCGCGCGGATCGGAGCGGCCCTTCTCGGTGACGCCGATGATGCCGTTGATCGCGACCTTCAGCCGATTGATCACGATCGGCGGCTGGTGGCGACGGGCGAGCTTTTCCAGCTCCTCCTTGGTGTACTGGTCGGTGTCGTAGTAGTCGATCGCCTCCAGCGATTCAGTCCGCGCCACCGCCGTCAGGTCCCGCGCCTCCATGAAATACCGCTTCATGGTCGCCAGGTCCGCCGATTGCGTCTGGTCGGTGGTGTTGTCGGTGGGAGGCAGCGGCGCGGTCGCCGCGCTGCGCGCTACGGTGGAGAGGACGTCGGGTTTGGCGCGCTTCGACTTCGCCATCGCGCCCACCCCTCCATTCCGCTCAGGCGCGCGTCACGACCGCGCCGGGCGTTTCATCTTCCATGAGAAAAAAGTTTGGATCGGGGGAGCCCGGCCGGCGCGACGCCTGTTTCGGTCACGCTCCGCCAGTTTTCATATTGCAACACATTCTCGCCCGGCTGTCAAGCGCGATCTTGCGCCTGGGCGGGCGGCGATCCTGCGCCCGGCCCCTAGGAGCCTGCGATCCCGGTCCCGACGGAGCTGAACTTCTCCTTCAGGTTAGTCCCCACGGCGGTAACCGCGGTGATGATCGCGATCGCGATCAGGGCGACGATCAGGCCATACTCTATGGCCGTGGCGCCGGTTTCCTCGGCGATGAAGGCGGCGAACTCCCGGCGAAACCAGGTGGCGCCGGGCCGCCGGCGGCGGTGGCTTTGAAGGGTCATGGGGGCAGTCTGCCACGCGCGGACTTAAGGTTCGGTGAACCGGCGCCCGCCGCAATCCACTATCCTGATTGCTGATTGCAACGAACCTCGAGCCGGAAAGGCGGGGCTGCGCGGGCCGAAAAAAATTTCGAAAAATGTTCGCGGCGCTGGAACCAGGCTGGCCCACCGGAGTTTTATGGGTGTCTTCTAGCCTACTGTTTCGCCCCCCCGACTGAAGGCGGAAGACCCTGGCCCGGCGAACGAGAGTTCGGCCGGGCCTTCTCTTTTCTCCCCCTATCCCCGGCTCTCGATGCGGCGGAATGCGAGCTGCCGGGTGCGCGACGTGCAGAGCTGGAAGCCCGACGCCTGGCCGTTCCCCGGATCGAGGCTGATCGTGGTCCGGAACTGGGCGAGCAGCGAGGCCGGCTTCGAATAGGCGACCCGCGCCGAAAGCGGGATCAGCGGCGCCGTGATTTCGCCAAGGCCATCCGACGTCCGGATGGCGAGCCCATCGTCCGCCGCTTCGATGGTCGCGGTGGCGTCGGCGTCGTGGCTGAAGTAGGCGCCGACCGCCGCAGCGCCGAACGCCGCAACGTGCGCCTCGGTGGGGCGCAGGCGCTCGTAGCGCGCTGACCTCGGGCCGAACCTGATCGTCATCGCCTCGCCATCGCCCAGCGTCACCTCGACCTCGCCGAGACCTCCGGCCACCTCCACCAGCCTCCCGTCGCCTCTCTGCTCGAGCAGTCCGCCCATTCCGGCCATGGCCGTCGCCAGCGCGAGCGAGCCCTCCTGGTCGATGAGGCTGTAGACCATGCCGGTCTCGGCCGACCACCAGTCGCCGAGCCACGGCTTGTAGTCCTGCGCTGGGATCTTCGCGGTCTCGGGTCCAACGCGGTCGGCGAGCACGATGTCGACCACCTGCTCGGCGAGCCGCACCGGGCTCGCCGCGCGCGCGCCGTTGGCCATGATGAAGACATCGAGCCCGTCATTGGGCAGCAGTAGCATCTGCGCCGAGCCGCCGGCGACGCCGCCGGAGTGGTGCAGGATGTCGAGGCCGCGATACCGGCCGACCACCAGGCCGAGCGCATAGACGCCCACCCGGCCGTCGGCATACTTCGGGCGCTCGGTGAGATGGGCCCAGGTCGCGGGCGAGCCGAAGCGGTCGCGGGCCCGCAGGTGCGCCATCCAGCGCAGCATGTCGTCGACGGTGGAGATGATCGCGCCCGCGCCGCGCAACTCGTCGGTCCAGACCATGCCGCGCCGCCAGCGGCCGCCGCGGCGGGGCATGTGGAAGGTCGCGACGCCCGGCGTGATGTCGCGATCGGACGGGACCGACGCAGTGTCCGGCATGCCGACCACGTCGAAGAGCCGCGTCTTCAGCTGGTCCTCGAACGGCGCCTCGCCGACCCGCTCGATGGCGATCGAGACCAGGTCGTAGCCGCCGTTGTTGTAGATCATCGCCTCGCCCGGCGCGAAGTTGCGTCCCTGCTGGCGGACCTGCGCCTTCAATGGCCATCCCAGCGGCGGCAGGCTGAGCCCGTGGCCGATGAAGCCGAGGTCGAGATAGCAGCGCGAGCCGCCGCGGTGCTGCAGAAGCTGGCGCACCGTCGGATCGCCGCCGGGCCCGGCGAGCTCGGGGATGTAGGCGCGGATCGGCGCGTCGAGATCGATCTTGCCCTCCTCGGCGAGCAGAAGCGCCAGCAGAGAAGTGAAGTGCTTGGTGATCGAGCCGATCCGCATCCGTGTCGTGGGCGTGTTGGCCACCCCATGCTCGAGGCTCGACATGCCAAAGGCGCGCCGGTAGATCCTCCGGCCGTCTTTGGCGACGCCGACCACCAGTCCGGGCTCGTCCGAACGGTTCCAGGGCGCGAAGAGGGCGTCGAGCTGCTCGGTGACGCTCTTGGTCGAGGCTTCGATGGTCCGGGAATCATCCGGCATGGGAGTCTCCGGTTGCGGGGATCGGGATCTTAACTCTGCGCACGCGGCGAGCGAGGCGCCAACACCCCCGGATTTGCCGTCGTCAATGGAGGCCGGATGCGTCCAGGGGCAGGCTGGCCAAGCCGCGCAGCGTATTGTTCATCCGGCGGACTGGTTCGCCGGCCAGCTCCAGGCGCTCGATCCGCCGGGCGAGGGCCCCGAGCACGATCTCCCCCTCCAGGCGGGCGACCATCTGGCCGACACAGCTATGGATGCCGTAGCCAAAAGCCACGTGGCCGGAAGCCCGCCGCATGATGTCAAATCGATCGGGATCCTCCCATCGGCGCGGATCGCGATTGGCGGCGCCGAAGAAGCGCAGGATCTTCGCCCCCTCTTGCAGGCTGACGCCGCCAAGCTCGGTCTCGCAGGTCGTGGTGCGAAAGAACGCCTGCACCGAGGACTCGAACCGGAGCACTTCCTCGAATGCCGATCGGGCGAGGCTCGGGTCCGCTCGCAACAGGTCCCAGGCCTCCGGGTGCGTGGCGAACGAGAAGAGAGCGTTGCCGAGGCCATAGACGGTGGTGTCGAGGCCGGCGGTCATGAGCGAGCGCACGAGCTTGTGGCCTTCCTCCTCCGACGCCTCCCCGCGTTCCACCGCCTCGAAGACCCGTGCGCCGATGCTCCCTGGCCGCAGCTCGGCGCGATCGCACTGAGCCACGACCCAGTCTCGCACTGCGTCCGCGCCTCGCCTTGTCTCTTCGAACAGGTGGTTGCGGGGCCCGAAGTCATTGAAGACCGCCGCTGCGTAAGGCAGCAGGTTCTCGCGCCCCTCGGGGCGGAGCCCGAGGGCGTCGGCGAATACCCGGATCGGATAGACCTCCGCCAACTCGGTAACGCCGTCGAACCTGCCCCGCCGCGCGAGATCGTCGACCAGCGTCGCGGCCTCCGTCTCGAACGTTGGTCTCAGCTCGCGAAGGACGGCCGGCGACAGCGCGGTCGCGAGCACCGGGCGCGTCCGGTCGTGCAACGGCGGATCAACTTCCAGGATGATGCTGCGCGGCCGGAAGACTTCCTCCTTGCTGAGATTTGCTAGCCCGACCCCCGACTCGGAGGAAAAGGTTCGCCAATCCTGCAGGGCCGATTGCACCTCCGCGTGGCGGGCGGCGGCGAAGACCCCGTATCGATCGAGCCAGACCACAGGCCCGGCCTCGCGCAAGGCCTCGTGAAACGGATAGGGGTCGGCGAGGAAGTCGTCCGAAAACGGATCGATGTCCAAGGACGGCGCGGTCTCGCTCATCTGGCCCCCGTCACCGCTAACATAAACTCCATAACTGCTCCGGCGGTTGGCCCACAAAAATACGGATCAAGCCCTATCCACTTCGGTCAGGTCTCGGGCGCTCCCGCCTCGCCGGCCGCCAAGCGCGCCTCGGCGGCGGCGACCATGGCCTGGAAGCGGGGATCGCCGCGCAGGCCGGCGAGATCGGGGTCGGTGATGGCGCCCCTCGTCAGTGGGCCGGTATCCCGCTCTAGGGCCGGCCCGAGCATGGCGAGCGCCGCCTCGGGATCGCCTAGCGAGATCGCGAGCGTGCAGGCGAAGTTGTAGCGCATCTGCAGGTTGTCGGGGTCGGTCGGCAGGGCGCGGCGCATCCAGTCCCTGGCCCGGTCGATCTCGCCGAGAGCCGCCAGGGCCCCGACCCCGACGTCCGTTGCCGTGCCGTTGCTGCGATCGGCGGCGACGACCTTCTCGGCCCTTTCCAGGGCGATCCTGGCGATCCGGCGGGTGTTCTCCCCATCCCCCAGGCCGGTGTAGCAACTCACCAGCATGAAGGGCGCACCAATGTCCGTCTCGGCGAGCGCCGTGGCCTTCTCGAAATAGGGGACCGCTTCGGCCAGCCGGCCCTGGTAGTAGCTGATGGAACCGGCGCGATAGTTCACCTCGTAGGACTTCGGATCGAGCCGCAGGGCGATGGCGATCTCGGCGGCCGCCTCTTCGTGCCGCTCCGCATTGGACAGCATCCCCGCTTTCAACGCGCGGGCCTCGGCCAGATCGGGGGCGACGGCGAGAGCCCGGTCCAGGGCGGCCGCTCCGCCATCACCCTTCCGCCCAAAGGCGCGGCGAAGCCTGGATTGCCCCACGGCCATTAGAGCCCAGGCCTGGGCGTAGCCAGGATCGATCTCCACGGCCCGGCGGGCGAGGCGCTCGATCGCCTCTTCCTTCCGCGGATCGCCGTCGTTGCCGGTCACGTTGTATGAGCGGGCCATCAGATAGAGGTCGTAGGCCTCGGCGCTGTCGGTGCCCCGCCGCTCGATCGCCTGCTTCTCTTCGGGCAGCAGCTTGAGTTTCAGCGCCTTCACGATCGCCTCGCTGATCTCGTCCTGCAGGGCGAAGATGTCGGTCAGGTCGCGGTCGTAGCGTTCGGCCCAGATGTGCCCTCCCGAGGCCCCGTCGATCAGCTGGGCGGTGATCCGGACCCTATTGCCCGCCTTGCGCACGCTGCCTTCCCGCACATGGCTGACCTCGAGTTCGCGTGCGACCTCTTTGACGTTCGGCGACTTGCCCTTGAAGCCGAAGGCGGTGTTGCGCGCGATGACGGAGAGGGCCGAGACCTTGCTAAGGTCGGTGATGATGTCCTCGCTGATCCCGTCGCTGAAATACTCCTGCTGCGGATCGTCGCTCATGTTGGCGAACGGCAGGACGCAGATCGAGAGCTTGCGCGTGGTTGGCGCGGGAGCAGCCGCCGGGGATCGGTCGCCGCCCACGAGTTCGCCGACGCTGGCCACCACCTTCCTCCAGTCGTGCGCGTCCAGGTCGCCGGTCCAGCCTGCGAGATACGCACATTGGATGCGGTCGAACGGCATGAGCAGTTTCGCGCCGTCGAGCGTGAGCTGAACCAGCTTGTGAGCCCGTCGCCCCTGATCGGCCTCCGACTGGACCCACTCCGACTTCACCGCCTCGGCCGAGCAGATGACGACCACGGCCTTGGCTGCGCCTAGACGCTCTTCGATCACCTCGGAGTAGGGGCGGTGGGCGGGAAGCTCGTCGTCGCGCCAGACATCGTATCCCAGCGCCCGCAGGGCCTGCGCCACTGCCTGGGCCTGGCTGGCGGTGGACCGCGCGTAGCTGATGAAGATGTCCGACATGCCGGTGCGCAAACCTTAGCTACGCCGTTCGAGGGCGGGCAAGGGGAACGTCGTTCCCGCCATGGCCTCACCGAGGTGTTAGGCTCCCGGCCGGCGCCGTCTCGTCCGCCGCCAGCCGCGCCTCGGCGTCGGCGACCATGGTCCGGAAGCGGGGATCGCCGCGCAGGCCGGCAAAATCAGGATCGGTGGCGAGATCTCTCAGCAACTTGCCGGCGTCGCGCTCCAGGACCGGCCCCAGCATGTCGAGCGCCGCATCCGGGTCGCCCAGCGAGGCCGCGAGCGTGCAGGCGAAGTTGTAGCGGATCAACAGGTTTTCGGGATCTATCAGGAGGGCGCGGCGCATCCAGTCCTTGGCCCGGTCCTTTTCGCCCAGCGCCGCCAGGGCCGTGACGCCCGTCTGCATGGCCAGGCCGTTGCTGCGATCCTGCGCGACGGCCTTCTCAGCCCTCGCCAAGGCCATCGCGGCGGCCCGCAGGGTGTTCTCCCGATCGGCGAGGGCGGTATAGCAGCTCACCAGCATGGCGGGGGCATGGAGGCCCGTCTCGACGAGCGCAGCCGCCCTCTCGAAATAGGGGACCGCTTCGGCCAGCCGGCCCTGGCGGTAGTTTATGAAAGCGGCGCTAAAGTTCACTCCGAACGACTCCGGGTCGAGCCGCAGGGCGACGGCGATCTCGGCCGCCGCCTCCTCCCGCCGGCCTGCATTGGCCAACATCGACGCCTTCAGCGAGCGGGCCTCGGCCAGATCGGGGTCGAGGGCAAGGGCGCGGTCCAGGGCCACCTGGCCGCCATCGCCGGCTCGCCCATGGCTGCGGCGGAGGTTGTATTGCCCGGTGGCAAGCAGAGACCAGGCCCGGGCGTAACCGGGATCGATCTCCACCGCCCGGCGGCTCAGGCGCTCGATCGCCTCGTCCCGCCGCGGATCGCCTTCGTTGCCGGTCAGAGAGTATGAGCGGGCCATCAGGAAGAGGTCGTAGGCCTCGACGCTCTCAGTCCCCCGCCGTTCGATCGCCTGCTTTTCCTGCGGCAGGAATTTGAGCTTCAGCGACCCCACGATCGCCTCGCTGATCTCGTCTTGCAGAGCGAAGATGTCGGTGAGGTCGCGGTCGTAGCGCTCCGCCCAGATGTGATCGCCGGCCGCGCCATCGATGAGCTGGGCGGTGATGCGGACGCGATTGCCCGCCTTGCGCACGCTGCCTTCGAGCACGTGGCTGACGTTGAGCTGGCGCGCCACCTGAGGCACGTCGACGCTCTTGCCCTTGAACTGGAAGGCGGTGTTGCGCGCCACGACCGAGAGCGCCGAGACCTTGCTGAGGTCGGTGATGATGTCCTCGCTGATCCCGTCGCTGAAATACTCCTGCTGCGGATCGTCGCTCATGTTGGCGAACGGCCGGACGCAGATCGAGAGCCTGCGGGGCGCGGCGGCCGCTACCGCCGGCGCGGACGCCGCCGCACCGCCGGTGAGTTCGGCGATACTGGCGACGACCTTGCGCCAGACGGGCGACTGCGGATCGCCCGCCCAGGCGGAGAGGTCCGCGCCTTGCCGCTCGCCGAAGAACAGCGGCGGCTCGCAGGCCTCGACGAACACCTGAAGCAGACGCCCCTGCTGGCGCGCCCGCCGGGCCTCGGCCTTCACGTTGTCGCTCGCCACCGCCGCAGGCGACCACGCCACGATCACCGCCTTGGCTAGGGCTAGCTCGCGCTCGATCGTCTCCTCCCAGGGGGCGCCGGGAGGAATGTCCTGGTCCCACCAGACTTTCACCCCCTCGGCGCGCAGGGCCTCGACCAGAGCCCCCACCTTCGAAAGGTTCTCGCGCTTGTAGGAGACGAAGACGTCGGACATGCCTGGGCGACCCCGCCTCCCGGTCGCCGCACGAACTTAGCGACGCCGTTCGGAGACCGGCAAGGGAAACCTCGTCCCATGCCTTGGCCTCACTAATGTCTTAGGCCCGGAATCCGCGCCTCGGGCGAAGTCGGGATAGTCCGGTTCTGGTGGGACGCCACCGGCTCGTTGCGTCGTTGCAATATGCATGGTGTAGAGGTCGATTCCCATTGCAGACCATTGCGGTTCGCGAAAGCCTCGGCCGCAATCGCGCGATCACCGAAGCCATGGATATGGGGACAAAGTTTTTGTAATTCAGTGTGTTAACGACAGAGGCTGGCCGCCAAGACAAGCCATTCGCAAGCCAAGAACAAGCAATTCACAAGCCAAGAACAAGCCATCCGATCGCCAAACAAGCCCACCACCAGCGCCGCTGCGATTCGGCCTTAACGGCGCGTGAACCGTGCCCGGTAACGGCCCCTTAGCTTCGCCGTGGCATTACCGTGGTTCGGGATTCACGGAAAATTCGAATGTCAGAGGGCGGGCGAGGCTGATCCATGTTCCGCATTCCCAGCATCGGCCGCAAGGGCAGCGTCAGCGTCGTCGGGGCCCTGGTCCTGCCGCTCCTGATCGGCATGACCGGCCTGGTGGCCGAATACGGCAACGGCGTCCTCGCCAAGACCCAGGACCAGAGGATAGCGGATCTCGCGGCCTACGCCGGCGCGATCGCTTACAACGACACCAGCTCCACCACGACGATGACTTCGGTCATCGACAACGTCGCGGCCCTGAACGGCGTCCCCGCCGCCGATGTTTCCGGTTCCCTGGTGACCTCGCCCTCGGGCGACGGCAATCAGGCGGTCGAAGTCACGGTCAACACCACCGTGCCCCTGATCATCTCGCGGGTGCTGAACACCGGGGCGACCCTGCCGGTCAATGGCAAAGCCTTCGCCGAGTTGAAGTCCAACGCCCAGGGATGCGTGATCGCCCTCAACGCCTCCGGCACGGGCGTCACCCTGAGCGGCGGCACGGCGATCACCGCCGACGCCTGCGCGGTGGCCTCCAACAACACCGTCTCGGTTCCCTGCGGCGACACGATCACCACAATCGACGTCGACTACGATTCGGCCACGACGCCATCGGAGCCGTGCACCGGCATCGTGGCGCCGTCCGGACAGACGCTGAAGATCCTCAAGACCGTGACCGCCGATCCGCTCGCGGGCAACTCCGGGGTCTCCACCGCCACAGCTCGGCTGGCGACCGTCGCGGCGATGAGTTCGCCCAGCTTCACGGCGCCCCCCAGCGGCACGGCGGTAAGTTTCGGCTACGGCAACACCCCA
>Ga0302326_10024286_pt1 | contig 12325 bp, 9 predicted proteins | sample Palsa_T0_3_FD_202264 | JGI IMG/M metagenome (GOLD analysis project Ga0302326, IMG submission 202264) | Peat permafrost microbial communities from Stordalen Mire near Abisko, Sweden - Palsa_T0_3 | ecosystem: Environmental > Terrestrial > Soil > Palsa > Peat permafrost | place: Sweden: Abisko...
TCCTCGGAATTGGGCGGACCTCTGTGATTCGGTCACCGACAATTTCCGCGTCATCAACCCCAGAGATTTTCGGGTCGTGACGTGAACGGGGTATAGATCTGATCTTCCAAGCGGTATGCTGTGTAAATTGCACCAGGACATTTTGGCCAATCGACCACATGGCTGATTGGATTGACGACCAGTTGATTTCCTCGATCTAGTACAAAGAAATGACCCGGCACGACGGTTTTGCCGCTTTCGTCAACATGGTAGAAAGCGAGAGGGAAGTAGGTCAGATTGGTTATAGGATCGACTTGCCAATGTGCGTCGATATATGGGCGACGAACCATCAGGTATACGCTCGCCGAATCCGGGATCACCATTGCTGCTAAAATCCAAGTTATCGCAATGACCCCCAAACAAATTCCGGACCAAGTGGCGGCTCTTGCCCACTTTCGATTTGATGAGTGAGTCCTGACCCGCCAGGTCAGATCAACTAGAAAGACCCCGATCAGCCAAAAAGCAGCGAACTGAAGCGGAATTCCCGCAGCCGTTGCGGAAGCAATTCCGTGGCTCCGCATATCGAAAATGGTCGCACAGGCGCAACCAATGATCGCCGATACCACGATGTAAGTCAGGCGATGTTGTTTCGAGAAGAGCATTCGAGAGAACATGGTAAGTAGGTAGCCAGCATGAGCGTATGCGATATGCGGGGTCTAAAGGAAATGTCAAAATCCCGGATATCGCTTCGCTCATCCGGGCTACGGAGCCAGACCTGACCGCCTAAGCCGACTTCCGCACGGCGTTGTCGACCAGCGTCTTGCCCAGCGACCAGATCGCGCCGGGAACCTTGTGGCTGGAGGCGATGACGGAATCGAATGATGTCTCGATCCAGTTGCAATCCTCCTGCGTGATGGTCAGCGGCGGCAGCAGCTTGACGGTATGGCTGCCGTGGCCGGAGACCTGGGTCAGGATCTTGTGATCCTTGAACAGCGGCACCGTGATCAGCTGGCAAAACAAACCCTTGCTGGCGGTTTCGAGCACGTTCCACGATGCTTTCAACCGCAGCGACTTCGGCGGACCGAACTCGACACCGATCATCAGTCCCTTGCCGCGCACTTCCTTCAGTAGTTCATAGCCCGGTACCATCCGGGTCAGGGCCAGCCGAAGCTCGGCGCCGCGCTTGGCGGCGGCGTCGATCAGTTTTTCGGACTCGATGACCTCGAGCGTCGCAATCCCGGCCGCCATCGCCAGATCGTTCTTCGCGAAGGTCGAGCCGTGAACGACCGCACGGTCCATCTGGTTGAAGATCTTGTCGAAGATGCTCTTGCGCGTCAAAAGCGCGCCGACCGGAACGTGACCGCCCGACAGCGCCTTGGCGAGCAGCACCATGTCGGGTTCGACGTTCCAGTGCTCGACCGCGAGGAACCGCCCGGTTCGCCCCATACCGGTCTGAATTTCGTCGGCGACCAGCAAGGTCCCGTAGCGGCGGCACAGCGCCGCCGCGCCCGGCAGAAATTCGTCGGTGGGCATATTGACGCCCTTGCCCTGGATCGGCTCGACGATAAAAGCGGCCACCTGGCGCGACGACAGCGCCTGCTCCAGGGCGGCGAGATCGTTGAAGGGGATCGACGTACATCCCGGCAGCAACGGCTCGAAGCCGCTGCGGAAATTGGGATCGTCGGTCAGCGACAGCCCACCGTAGGACAGGCCGTGGAAAGCATGGGCGCAGTAGACGATACCCGGCCGGCCGGTCGCGCCACGCGCGAATTTGATCGCAGCTTCGACGCATTCTGCCCCGGAATTGGCAAAAAAGACCTTATCCAGATAGGGCACGTATTCCAGCAGGCGTTCGGCCAGCACGCCGGCCAGCGTCGAAACGTCGAGTTGCACCAGGTTCGGGAGGTCGCTATCGAGGACGCTCTTCAAGGCCTGGCGCAGCGCCGGATGATTCCGTCCGATTGCAAAAACGCCAAATCCGCTCAATAAATCGAGATAACGGGCGCCGTCCCGGTCGAACAGGTACTGTCCCTGGCCCTTTTGAAAGCCGACATCATAGCCGATGGTCTTCAGAACCCGGACCAGCTGCTCATTCAGATGACGCGCATGCATGGAACTGCGCTGCGACTGCCGGTCCACGAACATCTCGGAAACGTCTAGATTTGAATATAGCATTATCTACTTACTTCGATTGATGGCCATTCCGTCAACTGAAAACGCTCAATGCGGCGTTTTGCCCTCGTTCGGATCATCCACTTAAGCACAGGTTTAAGCCATGTTGCACTGCCCTCGAAATATCATGACCACAGTAATATATTCCGGAATATTTTTGGCGACAGCTCTTGCGCCCGCTGTGGCGGCGGACCCGACCGGCGACTGGAGGGTGGCGGACGGTGTCGCCAACATCCGCGTTGCCGAATGCAACGGCAGCATGTGGGGCGCGGTGGCATGGGAAAAAGTGCCTGGCGGCCACGACATCAACAATCCGGATGCCTCAAAGCGCAGCAGACCCAGCCTGGGCATGCCGATCCTGATCGACATGAAGAAGAAGCCGGGCGTCGATCAATGGGAGGGCCAAGTCTATAACGGTAAGGACGGCCAATTATACAGTTCGACGATCAAGCCCGTCGGCAGAGACCAGCTTGAAATCCAGGGCTGCGTATTGGGCTTTCTCTGCGGCGGCGAAACCTGGACCCGGGTCGCAGGACCGATTCCCTCCAGCGCGGCCAACAGCATGGCCAAGGGGACGCCGGGGGTGTTGCCCAGGACTGCGCCGAAGACCACCGGTTCGGTCAATCCAGCGGCCAAAACGTCAGGTCAAAAGCAGGCCGTGGCGACCGATTCGGTCGGCGACATCTGTCTACTCCCCGACATCGCGCGGTTTGCCCATTAGGGCCGGTTGAAACAACAACACCGCGGCAAGCGTCGTGACCAGCGAGAGCGCGAGCAGCTTGCCCATGCTTGCGGTTCCCGGATGACTCGACAGCCACAGGCTGCCGAACGCCGTGGCGGTCGTCAGCGCGCTGAAAAATATCGCTCGCGTCAGGCTCGACTGCAGCAGATTGGTTCTGCCGGCACGCCACGCCGTGACATAATAAATCTTGAAGGCGACGCCGACACCGAGCAGCAATGGCAGTGCGACGATGTTGGCGAAGTTGAGCGGCAGCTCGATCAGCACGCAGATTTCCATCGTCACCGCCCCCGCCACCAATAGCGGGACCAGCGTCAGCAGCACGTCGGTGACGCGCCGCAGGGTCAGCCAGAGCAGAAAGCTGATCACGATCAGCGCCGTCAGGCCGGCATGAATGAATGCCCGGACCACGGTTTCGCCGGATTTGAGGATCGAGACGGGACCGCCGATGGCGTTCGGCTCGGCGGCCAGCACGGCACCCGCAAACGTGCGCAGCGTGTCGTTGTCGTTGGGGTCGCCGCGCGGCTGCGCTTCGACGCGCATCAGGCCATCCTTGGTTTTCCAGCTGTTCACCAGATCGGCCGGCAGCGTCTTCAGGCTGACCGGCTGGGCCTGCAGCGAGTTCTTGAGCTGGTCGAGCACCACCTTCAGCGGCGTGACGAAAATGGCCTGGATCTTGTCGCGCGTGGCCTCGTTGGAAGCTGCGAGCTTTGACAGGTCGTCGGCCAGCCGCCGCGACGCCACCGCCCCCGGCCCCTTGGCATCGCCGGCAACCTTGCGCAGGTTTTCCGCAGTCCCCTTCAAGGCCTCGACATTCTCGGCGTCGGACGGCGGGGCATCGATGGATTCCGGGTTGAGCGCCGGATTGAGAATCTTGGCGCCCTGGGCGATGAGCTTCAGCTTTTCCGGCTGGTCTTCAGGCACAAAACTGTCCAGCGACATCACCCGGAGCACCTCCGGGACCTGGGCAAGCCGGGCTTCGATCTTCTTCGCATCGGCTTCCGAATTCGTCATCACATTGATGGCGTTGGCGCCGGTGTTGGGATCCTTTCTCAGATCGAGAAAGGTGGCGATCGATTCGACCTTGGGACTGCGCAAGTTGATCGGGTTGAAGTCGAACCTGAGGAAATAAAGCAGCGGCAGACCGGCAATCGCGACCAAAAGCGTACCGACGATAATGACGACGCGGTGTTTTTCGAGGAAATGATCGAGCGGCGCCAGGAACGCATAGCCGACCGGCTCCTTTTCGCCGGGCGGATTGAGCAGGCTCAGCAACGCCGGCAGCACGGTGATGCTGGAGAAAAAAGCCACCAGCATGCCGACGCCGGCGATCTTTCCGAGTTCCGAAACCCCCTTGTAGTCGGTGGGCAGGAACGAGAGGAACCCGGCGGCCGTCGCCATCGCGGCCAGTGACAGCGGGATCGCGGAATATTCGGCGGCTTTCTCCAGCGCGGTCTGCAGGTCGTTGCTCTTGAAACGCTCCGAGCGGTAACGGACGCTGAACTGGATGCCGAAATCCACGCCCAATCCCACGAACAGGACGGCGAACGCAATCGACAACAGGTTCAGCGAACCCACCATCATCAGTCCGACCGCCGTGGTGATGGAAAGCCCGATGAAGAGATTCAAGAATACCGCGGAAATGATCTTCGCCGAATGCAGCGCCATCCAGAGAATGAACAGCACGACCAGCACGGTGCCGATCCCGTTGACGACCGCGCCGTCGGCCACGGTCGCGAACTCTTCGTTGGCGATCGGAACCGGTCCGGTCAGCCTGACCCGCGCACCATATTCACCGGCGAAGTTGAGATCGATGGCAGCCTGCCGGATGGCGTCGGTGGCATCTTTGCCGGGCTCCAGCGCATTGAAATCGAGGATCGGCTTGAACTCGATGAAGGCGCGGCGATCGGCATCGGTCAAGGGTTTGTCGCTGACGAGTTCACGCCAGGAGAAGGTGCCGGATCCGGTGTTGAGCACATGCTCCACGGTCTGGGCGATCAGCGAGAACGGCCGCTCGGTGCTGTCGAGCTTGACCTGGCCGCGCCTGACGCCGGCAAGTCCGGTCTCCAGCGCACCGGTCAGTCCCCGCAGACTGGGATCGCCGGCCATGATCTCGATCAGCGGCGCGGCCGATGAGAATTGACTGGTCAGTTGCCCAACCTCGGCCGCCGGAAGGAACAGCAGGCCGTTTTTCTCAAAGAACTCCCCGGAGCCGAGCGGCTGGACCGATTCGAAATGCTTGGTATCGCCGGACAGTTTCTGCGCCAGTGCCGTGCTCGCAGCGCTGGTGAGTTCCGGCGTCGGCGCATCCACCACGGCAAGGATGGTTCGGTCCCGATCGAAGGCCTGATCGAATTGATTGTCGCGCTTGCGCCAGTCCAGATCAGGCGAAATCAGCGTGTTGATGTCGGTGTTGATTTCGAAGTTCCGGGCAGTATAGAAGCCCGCCGCTATCGCAAGCACGAGTGCGATCAGGACCGTTACAGAGGCAAACCGTGTGCAGGCTTTGACAATCGATACAACAATACTTGTCAGCACATTTTTTCTTTCTAATGTTAACAGCCTGCCGGAAACGCCTGCTATCTATCGGAGTTCCGTGAGCCAATCTAATGTTGTTTTTGAGTATTTTTTCTTCCGGGACACCAACAAATAGCTCAAAACATGCCGAAACCGTGCCCACAGGCCGCTATACTGCAGATTGGCCTCCGGAAAGTGACGGACAAGCGAGGAATCCGGGCGGGGATCCACCGCCGTGACTTGCCGTTACGGTATTATAACACCAAATCTGATCCTTGTGACCACAGCAATGGTTTTGCGATCTGCCTTTTCTAGCCTCGCATTTTTTGACACAAAGCGCTGTTCCGCCATGTCCTTGGAGGTTCGTGGTGCGGATATTGCAGACATCCGAGCCAGACGGAGATACTGAATGAATTTGGTGCAACGTGCGTAACGGGCGTCCGATGGAAGTGTATCTTGCGCAGCCCCGGGGGTTTTGCGCGGGCGTGGTGCGGGCGATCGAGATCGTCGAGCGCGCGCTCGAAAAATACGGCCCGCCGGTCTATGTCCGGCACGAGATCGTCCATAACAAATACGTGGTCGAAAGCCTGAAGAACAAGGGCGCCATCTTCGTCGAGGACCTTTCGGAAGTGCCGCCGCACGCCGTCACGGTCTTCAGTGCCCACGGTGTGGCGCGCAGCGTGGAGGAGGAAGCCGCGGCGCGCGGCCTGCCGGTTCTCAATGCCACCTGCCCGCTGGTGACCAAGGTGCACAACCAGGGCAAGCGCTATATGTCAAAAGGCCGGGCGCTGATCCTGATCGGCCATGCCGGCCATCCCGAGGTCGAGGGAACCATGGGCCAGGTTTCCGGCCCCGTGCTGCTGGTGCAGAATGTCGACGATGTCGCTGAATTGACGATGCCGGCGGACACGCCGGTGGCCTACATCACCCAGACCACGCTCAGCGTGGACGACACCAAGGACATAATTGCGGCCCTTCAGCAGCGTTTTACTGATATTCAAGGTCCCGACATCCGGGATATCTGCTATGCGACACAGAACCGCCAATCCGCGGTAAGGGACCTTAGCAAGCTCGTGGACGTTATTTTGGTGGTGGGGGCCAACAATAGCTCCAACTCGAACAGGCTTCGCGAAATCGGCACCGAGGTCGGCGTGGCGAGCTACCTCATCGCTGACGGCAGCGAGTTGAACCCGGCCTGGCTCAAGGACGCCAAGGCCGTCGGCATCACCGCCGGCGCTTCGGCGCCGGAAGTGCTGGTCGACGACGTGATCGAGGCCCTGAGGCGCATTGGACCGGTCGCGGTTTCGGTGCTTCCGGGCCGCGAGGAAAATATCGAATTTCGGCTTCCGGCTGAACTGACCGCAGGCTGATCCACTTCTCTACTGAGCCCAGAAAGAAACTTGTAATGGCAATACCGTTCTTCAAGGAAATACGTATCGGCGGCTATCTGATGAAGCAGAAGTTGCTCGGCCGAAAACGTTATCCGCTGGTACTCATGCTCGAGCCTTTGTTCCGCTGCAACCTCGCCTGCGTCGGCTGCGGCAAGATCGACTATCCCGATGCGATCCTCAATCGCCGCATGTCGGCGCAGGAATGCTGGGATGCCGCCGACGAATGCGGCGCGCCGATGGTGGCGATACCCGGCGGCGAGCCCTTGATCCACAAGGAAATCGGCGAGATCGTGCGCGGCCTGGTGGCGCGCAAGAAGTTCGTGTCGCTGTGCACCAACGCGCTGTTGCTGGAGAAGAAGCTCGACCTGTTCGAGCCGTCTCCCTATCTGTTTTTCTCGGTGCATCTCGACGGCCTGAAGGACCATCACGACAAGGCGGTCTCGCAGCAGGGCGTGTTCGATCGCGCCGTTTCGGCCATCAAGGCCGCCAAGGCCAGGGGTTTCACGGTCAACGTCAATGCCACCATCTTCGACGGCCATGCCGCCGAGGACATCGCCAAGTTCCTCGACTTCACCACCGAACTCGGCGTCGGCGTTTCAATGTCGCCGGGCTACGCCTATGAACGCGCGCCCGACCAGGAGCACTTCCTCAACCGCTCCAAGACCAAGAAGCTGTTCCGCGACGTGTTCGCGCTCGGCAAGGGCAAGAAGTGGAATTTCATGCATTCCGGCCTGTTTCTGGATTTCCTGGCGGGCAATCAGAGTTACGAATGCACCCCGTGGGGCATGCCGGCGCGCAACATTTTCGGCTGGCAGAAGCCCTGCTATCTGCTCGGTGAAGGCTATACCAAGACCTTCAAGGAGCTGATGGACACCACGGACTGGGAGACCTACGGCACCGGCAAGTACGAGAAGTGCGCCGACTGCATGGCGCATTGCGGCTATGAGCCGACCGCGGCGAATGCTGCCTTCGCCAACCCGCTGAAGGCGATGTGGGTGGCCCTGCGCGGCGTGCGCACCACCGGCCCGATGGCGCCCGAGATCAATCTCGATCATCAGCGTCCGGCGCAGTACATCTTCTCGGCGGAGGTGCAGAAGCGGCTGTCAGATATCCGCCGCGACGAGGCCCTCGCTGCCCAGCAGAAAGCCTCGACAGCCGCGTAGGCTGCGCAGCGCGCGATTGAAATCGATCCCGGTCGAGACCAGCGCGCGCAGCGTCAGCGGGTTGCGTGCGAGGCCGCGCAGCACCTTGCGCAGATCGATCTCGCCGTTCGGCTTGATCGCCGACCTCGCCAGTGCCGGCAATGCGCGCGACGCGGGGTCGCTGATGACCCGCAGCGCCGCGAATGGCAGACCCGCCTCGGCCGCATAGGCCGCGGCGATATGGCTCTCCATGTCGACCGCAGCCGCCCCGGTCTCCGAACGCAGCGCGGCCTTGCCGTCCCGGGCCACGACCACCTCTTCGACGCCCGCGAGGCCGCCCCGGACGACGCGGCGGCGTCCCAGCGCGACGCTGGCGACCAGTTCTTCGTTCAGCGCCAGACCGGCCAGCCAGCGGGTATCGCCGGCCAGGACCTCGGTCGCCACCACGATGTCGCCAGACCGCAAGGTGGGGTCCAGTCCGCCGGCAACGCCGAAGCTGATCACGCCCCGGATCGTCGTCGGGTCAAAAACCGTCAGAAGGGCCCGCAATTGCTGCGGATCGCTACTGCTGCAGATAACGGTCATGCCGGGCCCCGCGGCAATGCGGGCCTCCTGCACCAGACCAGTCACAATCAATATTGGCCGCGGGTCAATTGCATTGCCCGCGGACGCATCATCCCCCGCCCCCAAATTCACATCCCGACCCCTACCACCTTGCTGTTGGTGCTCCTCAAATTCCGATACCGCGCCAACGCCCAGAGCGGAAAGAACTTCGGATAACCATGATAGCGCAGATAAAACACCCGAGGAAAGCCCGTTGCCGTGTAGCGCTGCTCGTCCCACAGACCCTTTGCGGTCTGGGTCCCGATCAGGTGCTGCACGCCCCGCGACACCGCCGGATGTTCCACCTCGCCGGCCGCCATCAGGCCAAGCAAGGCCCATGCCGTTTGCGAGGCGGTCGTCGGGGCGCCCTCGAATCCCTTATAGTCCAATCGGTAGCTGGTGGCATCCTCGCCCCAGCCGCCGTCCTCGTTCTGGATCGACAGCAGCCAGTCCACGGCCCTGCGCATCATGGGGTCCTGGTGGTCCACCCCGGCGGCATTGAGCGCGCACAGTACCGACCAGGTGCCGTAAATGTAGTTAAGACCCCAGCGGCCGTACCACGACCCCTCCGCCAGCTGGGTCCGGCGCAGATAGTCGATCCCGGCCGCAACCACCTGGCTGCTTTGCGCAGTCTCGCCGAGCTGGGCCAGCATCGAGACGCAACGGGCGGTGACGTCCTCGGTCGGGGGATCGAGCAGCGCGCCATGATCGGAGAACGGGATGTTGTTGAGATAATATTCGAGATTGTTGACGTCGAAGGCGGCCCAGCCGCCATCGCGGCTCTGCATGCCCTCGATCCATTCGCGCCCGCGGGCGATCGCGGCATCGTAGGCGGGATTCGCGCTGGCGCGGCGCGCCCGGTCCATCGCCATCACCACGACGGCGGTGTCGTCGAGGTCGGGATAGTAGGCATTGTTGTACTGGAACGCCCAGCCGCCAGGGCGAACCCCCGGCCGCTTCACGGCCCAGTCGCCCTTGATGTCCAGCACCTGCTTGGGGACCAGCCAGTCCAGCCCCTGTTTGGCCGGCGGCAACGCCGCCTCGCTGCCGGCCTCGATCAGGGCATGACAGGTCAGCGAGGTGTCCCACACCGGCGAAACGCAGGGCTGGCAGTAGGCCTCGTGATCGCCGATCACCAGAAGCCGGTCGAGCCCCCGGCGCGTGGTGGCGCGGGGCGGATAATCCGCCGGTTTGCCGAGCACCTCGTACATCATCACGGTATTGGCCATCGGCGGATAGATCGCGCCCAGCCCATCTTCGCCGTTCAGCCGCTCTTCGATAAAGGCGACGGCCCGGTCGATCGCCCGGGCCCGCAGCTTTTTCGGAAACAGCGGCTCGACCGTCCGCAACACGATGTCCAGTCCGCGGAACAGGAGAAACCAGCCCCAGCTTTGATGCGGCGCCTTGGCCGTCATGCCGATCGAATGGGGCTCCTGCAGGAACAACTCGTCGATGCCGACCTTGCTGACATTCTTGGCCCGCGGTTTCAGCGCCGCCAGCACCATCAACGGCACGATCGTGGTCCGCGCCCAGTACGAAATCTTGTTGAGATGAAACGGCGACCACATCGGCAGCAGCATGATCTCGACCGGCAGCACCGGCACGCTGCGCCAGGTCAGCACCCCGAACATCGCCAGCATGAAGCGCGTGAAAACGTTGCTGTGGATGGCGCCGCCGCGCGCGTGGATCGCCTCGCGCGCACGGACCATGTGCGGTGCATCCGGGGAATCGCCGATCATCTTCAGCGCGAAATAGGCCTTCACGCTGGCGCTCATTTCGAAATCGCCGTCGTGCACCAGCGGCCAGCCGCCATGCGCCCCCTGAATCCGGCGCAGGTAATTGGCGATCTTGCCTTCCAGCACCGCGTCGACCGGCTCGCCGAGGTAGTGACGAAGCAGCACGTACTCGGCGGGAATAGTGCAGTCGGCTTCCAGCTCGAACACCCAATGTCCATCCGGCTGCCGATAGCCGAGCAAGGCGCGCGTCGCCGAATCGATGCTCGCCTCCAGGGCGCCACCGATCCCAACTCCCATGGTGCTGTTTCCGGAATGCATCTCGCCCGACATCCCCCGCATTTTCCCGTCCGGTCTGGTCGAAAACATCAGGCCTTGCAATCGCCGATCAGCCCTGCCGCATCGCCAGGACGAGATCGGCGGCCCGGTTCCCCGACCGCACCGACCCTTCGATGGTCGCTGGCAACCCCGTATCAGTCCAGTCGCCGGCGAGAAACAGGTTTTTCTGGGCCGTCACAGCCCCCGGCCGCAGGGCGTTTTGTTCCGGCGTAGCCTCAAATGTGGCGCGGCGTTCGCGCACGATCTGCCAGGGCGGCAGGTCGCCCGTGATGTCGCCCGTGATGCCCGCGGCCTGGCAGATATCCCGCCAGATCGCCTGCGCCAGTTCCTCACGCGGCATATCTACCAGCCGGTCGGCATTGCTGATGGTGACCGACAGGCGCTGCGGGAACGCGAACAGCCACTCCACCAGCCCGCCCACCACCCCGAGAATAGCAGGCATGCCCGCGGGCGGATCGAAGCGGAAATGCGCGTTCACGATCGCCCGGAACTTGGTGGGCGTGTTCAGGCCCGGCAGCAGCGCCGCGGCCGGGCGCGGCGGAACCGCCAGCACCACGGCGTCGCCGGGCTGGATCGCGACGGTATCGTCGCCGAATTTCAATTCGCCGACGCTGTCGGCCGCCATGCCGAACCCACGCAGTTCATGCCCGAACTGGATCTCGGCGCCCTGGCCCTGCAACAGCCTGATGGCGGGCTCGACCAGGACCGCGCTGAGGCCCTCGCGCGCGATCAACGGCCGGCACGCCAGTCCCCCCGCCAGCAGCGTCTCTCGCACCACCGCGCCGGCAAGGCCGGCGGACCCCTCGGGCGGATCGACGTTCAGCGCCGCCAGCAGCAAGGGCTGCACCAGCCGCTGGTAAAGCGTGCCCTTGCACGGGATCGCATCGCCGACCAGCTTGCTCGGTGCTGCCCAGATCAGAGGCATCAACGCCAGATAATCCAGCAGGCCGGTGTCAGGGACGCGGCGCGCCGCATCGAAGACCCACAGCGGCAGCCGGCCGTCCCCGAGATCGAGCTGCCAGCGCCGGCCGGTCGTCAGATCGACGAATGGAAACTGCGCACGCTTGGGCCCGACCAGTCCGGCCTCGGTGCCGATCGATCTGGCATAAGCCACCGCATGACGGTTGCCCGAGAGCAGCAGGTGATTGCCATTGTCGATGGTGAGATTGGTCGCCGCGTCGAAATAGGACCGGCAGCGGCCGCCGGCCTGCTGCGTGGCCTCGTGGACATGCACCCGATAATTCGCATTCGCCAGCCGCACGGCTGCGGCAAGGCCCGAGATTCCAGCGCCGACGATGTGGACGGTGTTTTGCATCAGATCACGGCGTAGCGAAGCAGAATAACGAGGCGGGCGATCTTGTTGAGGCGAACCGGCGCGCGCGGCGCCGCGAACCCCCGCGCAACCAGCAATTCCAGGATCGCGCGATAATATTTCGACATGATCCGGGGCGCGCGCACGACGCGGCGCGGATTGCGGCCCATGATTTCGTCGGCCTTCTCGAAATGCGCCCGCGCCCGCGCCACCAGCGGCGCGCATACTTTCGGCAACGCCTGATCAGCGATGACCTTGAGCGGTTCGACGCTGGTGATGCCGGCGTGCAGCAGGCCCTCGCGCGGCAAATACAGCCGGCCGATGGCGGCATCCTCGTCGATATCGCGCAGGATGTTGGTCAATTGCAGCGCGCGGCCAAGATGATGCGCCAGCAGGAT
>Ga0302326_10024287_pt1 | contig 12325 bp, 10 predicted proteins | sample Palsa_T0_3_FD_202264 | JGI IMG/M metagenome (GOLD analysis project Ga0302326, IMG submission 202264) | Peat permafrost microbial communities from Stordalen Mire near Abisko, Sweden - Palsa_T0_3 | ecosystem: Environmental > Terrestrial > Soil > Palsa > Peat permafrost | place: Sweden: Abisko...
CTAAGAGTCGTCTAGTGGATCCGCCCTGGCGGGCTGGATCCGAGGCACCCACACGAGGGAGCCCGCGTACACTGGCGGGCGTCCGGGGTGCCAGACGGGGTCAATCTCTGCTCTTGGCGCCGCCATCACGAAGTCCCAAAACGGGATACGGACGACAGCGTCGAACCTGGACACACTCCTCGATCGAGGGATCGATCGAGTTGTGCATGCTGTTGAGTTTTCAAAGACCGCCGCACCTCTCCGAGAAGGGATTCCTTCCGATAGGTACGCCCTGAAGCCCGCAAGGGCATTCCAGGGACGGACAGACCAGTATAGCGCTGTGCGACGAGCGCGACGAGCCACATGTGCGGCGGCGCAGCGCCCGGCTCTCAGGGCCGGGACGGGACCTTACACGGCCGAGGCCGGTCGCGGCTCCCCGGGGCGAGAGCGGCGGGTCTCGCCCGTCAGATCCGCACGCAGCCGCACCCCGCGGTCAGGACACGATCTCCACGCTCACGGTGCGCCGGCGCGGCCGGTCGTCGAAATCGATCAGGACGATCTGCTGCCAGGTCCCGAGTGCGAGCGAGCCGTCGACGAGCGGCACGGTCACCGACGGCCCGATGACGGCGGCACTGAGATGGGCGTGGGCGTTGGAGTCGTGGTTGAGACGGTTGTGCTCGTAGCCCCCTTCCCGTGGGATCAGGCGCGCGAGCAGCGCCTGGAGGTCGTGGATCCCGCCCGGCTCGTACTCCATCGTGGTCACTGCGACCGTCGAACCGATCGCGGCCACGCAGACGAGTCCCCTGTCGATGCCGGCGGTAAGGACGATCCGCCGGACGCCTTCGGTGAGGTCGACGATGTGGCCGTCGCCTGGCGTCTCCATCCGCAGCACGCCGCCCTGCACGGTCACTATCTACACCACCAGGACCCTGGCGAAGCGCCGCTTGCCCAGCTTCAGCACACTGCCGTCGAGCTCGGCCGCGGGCAGGTCGAGGGTCTCGGCAGCGATCGGCTCGCCGTCGAGGCTGACGCCTCCCTGGGCGAGGGCGCGACGAGCGTCCGAGGTGGACACTCCGAACGCACGGTGAATGAGCTGGGGCAGGTGGACGGTCTCGCCGAGATCGGCCACCGGCCACGTCACCTCGTCGATCTCGTCGGGAACGCCTCGGTCGAGGTGTACCCGATCGAACTCGCGCTCCGCCGGCGCGGCCGCGCCGTCGCCGTGAAACTCAGCCACCAGCGAGCGCGCGAGCGCGCGCTTGGCGTCCCGAGGCCCGAGCTCCCCCGGCACGTCCCGCCCGAGCAGCAGCTCGTAGTACAGCGGCACGACCGAGTCTGGGATGCTCAGCGTCTTACCGTAGATCTCCCCGGGCGGCTCGCTCACGCCGATGTAATTGCCCAGCGACTTGGACATCCGTCGCTCACCGTCGGTGCCGGGCAGGATCGGCATCGTCAGGATCGTCTGCTCAGGGACGCCGTACGCGCGCTGGATGTCCCGCGCCAGCAGTAGATTGAACTTCTGCTCGGTCCCGCCGAGCTCGACGTCGGCCGCCACCTCGACCGAGTCGTATCCCTGGAGCAGCGGGTAGAGCAGCTCGAGCAGCGAGATCGGCGCGCGAGCGAGCTGCCGCTTGGCGAAGTCGTCGCGCTCGAGGATCTGGGCGACGGTGGTGGTCCGCGCCAGGCGAAAGAGCTCCTCCATCGCCATGTCCAGCCACTCGCCATTGCGGCGAACTTCGATGCGCTCCCGGTCGAGGATCTTGAACGCCTGCTCCTGGAATGTCCTCGCGTTGGCGTCGATCTCCTCGGGCGAGAGCATCGGCCGCGTCTCCGAGCGCCCGCTCGGGTCGCCTACGCGCGCGGTGTAGTCACCGATGATCAGAACAACGAGGTGCCCGAGGTCCTGGAACTCGCGCAGCTTGCGCAGGACGACCGTATGACCGAGATGGATGTCGGGGGCGGTGGGATCGATTCCAAGCTTCACGCGCAGTGGCCGGCCCTCGGCCAGCTTTCGCTCGAGGCCTCGCTCGGGCAAGGAATCGACTGCGTTCCGCGCGAGCCACGCAGCCGTGTCGGCGGGCGTGGTGCGCTCTCCGGGCATCCGGGCCAATGCTAGACTCTCGCCTCCCGGCGGGGGATGCTTGCCGCGCTCCCGTCAGGCGGCCACCAGGTAGGCCGTTGGGCTGACTTCCCCCCCTACGCAGCCCCCGATCGCATGAGCGACGACGTTCAAAGCACGACGCCGGTCTATGACCCGGGCGCGCCCATCCCTTTTGCGCCCCCGCAACGGCGCCGGATGCGGAGGCGAGCTCGCGACGGGCGCCCCCGGAAGCCACGCCTGCGCAAGTTCCGCCTGGCGCTGGTCCTCCTGTTCCTAGGGGCGCTCGCGTTCGTCTCAACCGCGTTCGGGATGTTGCTGGCAGTCGCCTCAGACCTCCCCCAGCTCGAGAACCCGGCCCAGTACAAGCACGCGCAGAACTCGATGCTCTACGACGACGAAGGTCGTCCGATCGGGATCTTCGCCCCGCCCGACAACGTCGTCGTCGTACAGCACATCAAACAGATCTCGAACTACATGCAGGACGCGATCATCTCCGTCGAGGACAAGCGCTTCTACCACAACCCCGGGATTGACCTGCGCGGCATCGCCCGGGCGGTCGTGGCCGACTTGTTCGGCAGCGGCGGGCTCCAGGGAGCCTCGACGATCGAGCAGCAGTTCATCAAGCTCGCCCTGAAGGAGGAGGACAACCGGACGATCTTCGAAAAGCTCCGCGAAGCGGCCCTCGCCTACAACCTCGACCACCGCTGGAACAAGGCGAAGATCCTCAGGGAGTACCTGAACGTGATCTACTTCGGCAACGGCGCATACGGGATCGAGTCGGCCGCCCGCGTCTACTTCGGCTCCCAGCTCGGCTACGTCGACGCCGGGACGACGAGCGCGTCGGTCGCGGCGCCAGGTGCGTCGACCACACCGACCACCACGAGCGTGCCGCCCGGGGCGTGCGGCGACCCGCCGCTCCCGATGTGCGCCTCGAAGCTCCAGCCCTATCAGGCGGCGCTGCTCGCCGGGATGGTCGCGAACCCGAGCGGATTTGATCCCGTGCTCCATCCGCAGGCGGCCACGGACCGGCGCAACCTAGTGCTTCTGGACATGCTCCAGCAGCACTACATCACACGCGGCCAGTACGACATGGCGCGGTCCAGAAGGGTTCCGACCAGCAGCCAGATTCTCCAGCCGCAGGAGCCGACCGCTGCGCCCTATTTCACGAGCTGGCTGGCGCCGCAGATCATCGACGCGATGGGATCCAACCCCGCGGTGGCCGAGTACCGCGCCTACTACGGCGGGCTCAAGATCCGCACCACGATCGACCTGCCCCTCCAGCGGGCGGCCGAGTACGCAGTCAGCAGCGAGCTGCCCCAGGGTTACGATCTTCCCTCGGCATCGCTGGTGGCGATCGACAACAAGACCGGCGAGGTCAGGGCGATGGTCGGCGGCCCGAACTATCAGACCGACCCCTTCAACCTCGCCACGGAGGGCTTCAGGCAGCCCGGGTCCTCATTCAAGCCGTTCACGCTCGCGGCGGCGCTCGAGGACGGCATCTCGCCCTATTCCGTCTGGGACTCCGCACCGCAGGACATCCCGTTCAGGGGTCCGGGCGGCGTCCCCGGCCACTTCATCGTCCACAACTTCGGCAACACGTACGTTGGTCCGAGGACGCTCCTGAGTGCAACGACGTATTCGGACAACTCGGTCTACGCACAGGTGGGAATGAAGGTCGGGACGAAGAAGATCGCGAAGATCGCACGCGCCGCGGGGATCCGCTCGCCCGTCTCGACGAACCCGGCGATGATCATCGGCGGTCTCAAGACGGGGGTGAGCGCGCTCGATATGGCGCATGCGTACGAGACGTTCGCGACCGGCGGCCTGAAGGTCTACAACCCGCTGCTCGGAGACGGCAACGAAGGACCGATCGGGATCCAGTCGATCACCTGCCCGCCGAGCACCGGGTGTCCCGAGCGGGTGATGGTCAACCACCCCAGCTACAAGCGCGTGATGCCCGCCTGGGTCGCACAGGAGGTGGGCCAGGTTCTGACGACTGTGGTTCAGTCGGGGACCGCCGCCGGCGCAGCGATCCCCGGCGTGTTCGCCGCCGGCAAGACGGGCACGACATCCAACTACGGCGACGCATGGTTCGTCGGATGGACGCCCAAGCTCACCGTCGCGGTGTGGGTCGGCTACCCGAACAGCCTGCGGCCGATGACCACGCAGTACAACGGGCAGCCCGTCGAGGGCGGCACATATCCGGCGGCGATCTGGCACAACTTCATGGTTCAGGCGCTTCAGATCCTGTCTCAGGAGGCGGCCGCCAAGAGCGGGACGACTTCAACCACGACCACGTCCACCGAGGGCTCCGCCCCGACCGGAGCCGTCCAGCCCGGGCCTGCCACCACCACCACCCCCACAACCACCACCATCCCCACGACGCAGGCCCCAACGGCGCCCACAACGCCGGCCGGAACCGGCGGCGCCGGCGGGACGCAGGGCACCGGGACAGGCGGCCAGGGCACCGGCGGCAGCGGAGGTGCGACGCCACCGTCAGGCGGAGCCGGGGTCGGCGGCTAGCCGGCGGGCGGGGGCGTCCGCCCGCGCGAGACGAAGCGACTGCCGGCGGCGCAGAACCGCCATGGCAGCTCAACCGCCTTGGTGATGCCGATCCGGGGGCCGGCGGCGATCGCCGGCTCCCGCCACCCACGCGGGCGCGGGCAAAATGCGATCGGGCCGGATACCAGGTCACTGCCGTTCAGCCCGAGCGAGACGCCGAGCGCCTGCGTCAGCTTGCCCGGGCCCGAGCACAGATTCTCCACCAGCTCGACGCCCCGCCGCTCCTGCATCACTGGAACCCCGTCGACCGGCTCGAGCGCGCGGATGAGCACCGCGGCGCCGACTCCTTCTGGCTCGCATACCGCGTTCAGCAGGGCGTGGATCCCATACGAGCGGTACACGTAGGCGCGACCCGGCGGGCCGAAGAGCGTCTCGGTGCGGGGCGTCAAACCGACAAACGCGTGGGACGCCGGCTCGGAATCGTGGTAGGCCTCGGTCTCGACGATCACGCCGCTGACCTCGTCAACCGAGATCACGCACCCAATCAGCTCCCGAGCGACCGCGACCACTCCCCGGTCGTAGAAGCGGCGCGAGAGCCGGCGCACGGCTACGCGGCGTGACCGATCGCTGCCAGGGCGAGCTCGAGCTGCTCGCGCACCCGAGCGAGGCTCGTGCCCCCTTCGGAGACCTTCGTCTCGAGCCACGCTCCGGTGCGCAGGACGGCGTAGAACTCATCGTCGAGCAGCGGGGAGTGCTCGGCCAGTTCCTCGCGGCTCAGCTCCGAGAGCGACTTGCCCTGCTCGATCGCGCTCCGGACGAGTCCCGCGACGACGCCGTGGGACTCGCGGAAGGGCATGCCGCGCCGGACGAGCAGGTCGGCGATGTCCGTCGCCGCGAGGAACTCGTCGCCGGCGGCCGAGGCGAGGCGCTCGCGCCGGAACTCGATCCCGGCGAGCATCCCGCGTGCCGCGGCGAGACAGAGCTCGAGCGTGTCGGCAGCGTCGAACAGGTGCTCCTTGTCCTCCTGCATGTCCTTGTTGTAGGTCAGCGGCAGGCCGTGCATCACCCCATGCAGCGCGACGAGATGAGCGGCGACGCGGGGCGCCTTCGCGCGGAGCAGCTCGGCGGCGTCGGGGTTCTTCTTCTGGGGCATGATCGAGGAGCCCGAGGCCCAGGCGTCGGACACCTCGCAGAAGCCGAACTCGTCGCTCGACCACAGCACGATCTCCGCGCCGAGCCGCGAGAGGTGGGTCGCGCACGTGGCAGCCGCGGCGAGGAAGTCGAGCACGAAGTCACGATTCGAGACCGCGTCGATCGAGTTCTCGGCGAGGCCGGAGAAGCCCAGCTCCGCGGCCACGGCGCGCCGGTCGGTGTCGAAGTTCACGCCGGCGAGCGCGCCGGCGCCGAGCGGCAGCTTCCCGGTCGCGCTGCTGACGGCGTCGAAGCGCTCGCGGTCGCGGACGAGCATCCAGACGTACGCGAGCAGATGGTGGCTGAGGTAGACCGGCTGCGCTCGCTGCAGGTGCGTATAACCCGGCATCGGCCAGTCGAGGTGCGCCTCAGCGAGCTCGATCAGCGTCCGCGCGAGCCGCCCGATCGCGTCAGCGGTCACCTGCGCGTGGGCGCGGACGAACAGCGCCATGTCGGTGGCGACCTGATCGTTGCGTGAGCGCGCGGTGTGAAGCTTGCCGCCGACGCGACCGGCAACCTCGGTCACCCGCCGCTCGATCGCCATGTGGATGTCCTCGTCCCCTTCGGCGAACGGAAAGGATCCGTCCCCGAGCTCGGCTTCGACCTGGTCGAGCGCGCCGATGAGCTGATCGCGGTCCTCCTCGCTGATGATCCTCCGCGCCGCCAGCATCGACGCGTGCGCGCGCGACTGCTGGACGTCGTACGGAGCGAGGCGCCAGTCGTAGCCGATCGAGTCGTTCAGCTGCCGGAAGAGCGGGTCAGGAGGCTCGGAGAAACGGGACATCGGGTGATCCTATGGTCAGGTCCCGACCCGGTGCCGAAGGAGGACGCGGTCCAGCGCCGCCGTGACACGGGCCACCTGGCCCTCGCTCATCTCCGGGAAGAAGGGCAGCGCGATCGACCGCGCCGCGACGTCCTCGCAGACGGGGAACTCGCCCTCGCGATGCCCGAACCGCTCGCGGTAGAAGCTCATCAGATGGATCGCGGGGAAGTACGGCTTGCTCGGCACCCCGAGATCTCCGAGCGCCCGCACGGTCCCGTCGCGGTCGACGCCGCGAGGGAGCTGAACGACGAACACGAACCACCCGCGCCGCACCCCGCCGTGGTCCTCGCACGGAAGCTCGAGTCCCTCGATCCCCGCCAGCGCCTCTCGGTACCAGGACGCAACCCGCGCCCGGTCCGCCAGCATCGTGTCGAGATGCCCAAGCTGCTCGAGGCCGATCGCGCAGGCAACGTCCGACAGCCGGTAGTTGAACCCGAGCCGGTCGTGGTCGAGCCAGCCCATGTCGGGCGCGCGGCCCTGATTGCGCTCGGAGTCGAGCCGCTCTCTGATCGCGGCGTCGGCGGTCGTGACCATCCCCCCCTCTCCTGTGGTCAGCTGCTTGTTCGGATAGAAGCCGAACACGGCCGGGTGGGCGTCCCCCCTCCCTACGGGCGTTCCATCGGGGTGAACGGCTCCGAGCGCCTCGCACGCGTCCTCGACGATCGGCAGGCCGAGGCGCTCGAGCGCCGGAATGTCGGCCGGGTAGCCGAACACGTGGACCGGCAGGATCGCCGCCGTCCGCGCGGTCACGGCAGCCGCCGCGGCGTCGGGCGCGATGTTTAACGTCACGGGATCGATATCGGCGAACACCGGCCGGGCACGCTCGTACAGCGCGACGTTGGCGCTCGCCACGAACGAGAACGGGCTCGTGATCACCTCGTCGCCGTCGGAGACCCCCACGGCCCGCAGCGCCAGGTGAAGCCCCGCGGTGCCACTCGAGACCGCAACAGCGTTCGCCGCTCCGAGTTGCGCGGCGAACGCGAGCTCGAACTCGGCCAGCCGGGGACCGAGCGAGAGGTACCCCGAGCGCAGGACCTCGAGCACGCGGGCCTCTTCCTCCGCGCCGATCACCGGGCGCGCGAGCGGAATCGGTTCGCCGGCGCTCACGGACCGAGGACGGCTCGGGCGGGCTGCGGCACAGCCAGACGCCCACGCTGCATGCCGTACTCGAGCGAGTCGACGAGCGCTTCCCAGGACGCCTCGATCACGTTCTCGGAGACGCCGATCGACCCCCAGACATGCTGGCCGTCGGAGGCGTCGAGCAGCACCCGGGTCACCGCGCCGGTCCCCTTCGTCTCGTCGAGGATGCGGACCTTGAAGTTGACGAGCTCGATGTCGCCGAGGTGCGGGTGGATCTCCGAGATTGCCTCCCGGAGCGCCTTGTCGAGCGCGTGGATCGGGCCGTTGCCCTCGGCGGTCCGCACGTAGCGCTCGCCATCGACCCAGATCTTGATCGTCGCCTCCGTCTCGACGCGGCCGTCGGCGCGCTTCTCGACGATCGCGCGCCAGGACTCGAGCCGGAACAGCGGCTCGTACTCGCCGGTCTCCTTGCGCAGCAGCAGCTCGAACGATCCGTCCGCTGCCTCGTAGTGGTAGCCGCGGTGCTCGAGCTCCTTGACGCGCTCGACGACGCGCCGTGCCGCGCCGTCATCGATCTCGATGCCGGCGTCCTTCGCGCGGGCGTGGACGGTTCCCTTGCCCGAGAGCTCGGAGATCAGCAGCTCGCGGCTGTTGCCGACCACGGTCGGGTTGACGTGCTCGAAGGTTGCGGGGTCGGTCCGTACGCCGGCGACATGCATCCCGCCTTTGTGCGCGAAGGCGTTGCGTCCGACATACGGCGCGTCTGGGTCTGGGGTGAAGTTGAGCAGCTCGTCGATGAAGTGCGAGGCGTCGCTGAGCGACGCGAGCTGCGGCTCGGTCAGGCATTCATAGCCGAGCTTCAGCTGTAGGCTCGGGATGATCGAGACGAGGTTGGCGTTGCCGCAGCGCTCGCCGTAGCCGTTCATCGTCCCCTGCACATGGGTCGCCCCCGCCTGCACCGCTGCGAGCGTGTTGGCGACCCCGCAACCGGCGTCATCGTGACAGTGGATGCCGATTTGGACGTTGATTTGAGCGAGCGTGTGCGCCACTTCGACCGTCGTGGCGGCAACGCTGTGAGGGAGGGTTCCGCCATTCGTGTCGCAGCACGTCACGGTCTCCGCGCCCGCCTCGGCGGCGACCGTCAGGCACCTGAGCGCGTACTTCGGGTCGTCGGCATAGCCGTCGAAGAAGTGCTCGGCGTCATAGATGACCCGCTTGCCCTGCGGGACCAGGAACGCCACCGAGTCGCCGATCATCCGCAGGTTCTCCTCGCGATCGACGCGAACTACCTTTTCGAGGTGCAGCGCCCAGGTCTTGCCGACAAGGACCACGACGGGCGGGAAGCACGCGGCGAGGATCCGCATGCCCGGGTCCTCCTCAGCGCGAGCGTCGCGGCGGCAGGTCATCCCGAAGGCCGCGATCTCGGCATGCTCGAAGCGCTCGGCGGCTAGCAGCTCGAACAGCTCGAGCTCCTTCGGATTCGACTCCGCGAATCCGGCCTCGATCACGTCGATCCCGAGCTCGTCGAGGCGATGGGCGACGCGGAGCTTCTCCTGCGCCGATAGCGACATGCCCTCGCCCTGCATGCCGTCGCGGAGCGTGGTGTCGAAGAGCTGGATCTTATTCATAGTCGGCGGGTCCTTTCGGTGAAGTGGCGTGCGAAATCGAGAGCGGTCAGCGACGCGCGCCGATCGCCTTCGTAATTCGCACGCTCCGCCGGTCCATCACGCCGCCTTCGTCGGTACCTTCACGACGTCGATCCAGTCGAGGTAGCGCGGGTCGCGCCCGTGCAGCGCGTCGTCGAATACGCGCTGGAGCTCCTTGGTGATCGGACCCGGCTCGCCGCTTCCGATCGCGTGATCGTCGATCTCCCGGACCGGAACCATCTCGGCTGCGGTCCCGGACAGGAACACCTCGTCGGCCAGGTAGAGCTCGGCGCGGGCGAGGTCACGCTCGACAACGGTGTACCCAAGGTCGCGGGCGATCTGGATGATCGACTTCCGATTGATCCCGTCGAGGATCCCCGCCGTCTGGGGCGGGGTCAGGATCTCGCCCTCGCGAACCACATAGATGTTCTCCCCCGAGCCTTCGCAGACGAACCCGCGCGAGTCGAGCAGGATCGCCTCCTGATAGCCGCCCTTCGAGGCCTCGACCTTGGCGAGGACGCTGTTCAGGTACTGCCCGGAGGCCTTGGCGTGGGGAATCAAGGAATCGTGGGAGATCCGCCGCCAGCTCGCGACCTTGGCCCGGATGCCTTGCTGCTTGCCATCCTCGCCCAGGTACGCGCCCCAGGGCCACACCGCGATCGCGACCTCGACCGGGCAATCGAGCGGGTACAGACCGAGCTGGCCGTAGCCGCGAAACGCAATCGGCCGGATATAGCACTCGGACAGCCCGTTGCCCGCGATCAGGTCGTGCGTCGCCTGGCGCAGCTCCGCGAGCGTGTACGGGATCGGCATGTAGTAGAGCTCGGCGGACTTGAACAGCCGCTTGAGGTGATCCTGGTGGCGGAAGATCGCCGGTCCGTGCTCGGTGGCGTAGCAGCGGATGCCTTCGAACACGCCGGTGCCGTAATGCAGACCGTGCGTGAGTACGTGTACCTTCGCGTCCTCCCAGGCGACGAGTTCCCCGTTCTGCCAGATGAGGTCGACTTGGTCCACGGAATGCTCCTTGCTACAGATGTTGGAGGACGGCGTCGGTGGCGTCGCGCGTCGTGGCGGTGCCCCCGAGATCGCTCGTGCGCAGCCCGTCGGACAGCGCGCGGTCGACGGCTGATTCTATCGCCGACGCCTCCGATTCCAAAGCGAGTCCGTGCCGGAGCATCATCGCCGCCGACAGGAACATCGCGAGCGGGTTGGCTTTGCCGGTGCCGGCGATGTGCGGCGCCGAGCCGTGCACCGGCTCGAACAGGCCCGGGCCGTCCCCCCCGAGCGAGGCGCTCGGGAGCATCCCGATCGAGCCCGTGATCATCGCCGCCTCGTCGCTGAGGATGTCTCCGAACATGTTCTCGGTCAGGATCACGTCGAACCTCGAAGGGTTGGCTACGAGCTGCATCGCGGCGTTGTCGACCAGTAGATGGTCGAGCGGCACGTCGTAGTCCGTGGCGAGCCCGGAGACGACCTCCCGCCACAGGCGGCTCGTCTCGAGCACGTTGGCCTTGTCGACGCTCGTCACGCGCCGGCGCGCGGCGCCGAACGCGACGCGGGCGATCCGCTCGATCTCCGCCCGCGTGTAGACGCAGGCGTCGGAGGCCTCGTCGGCGGTCCGCGTCTTCTCGCCAAAGTAGATCCCGCCGGTGAGCTCACGCACGACGAGCAGGTCCGTGCCCTCGATCCGCTCGCGCTTCAGCGGGCTCGCGTCGTACAGCGCCGGCAGCGGCCGGACGGGCCGCAGGTTGGCGTACAGGCCGAGCCCCTTGCGCAGGCCGAGCAAGCCCTGCTCGGGACGGGGCTTGGCCGGATCGGTGGTGTCCCACTTCGGCCCGCCGACCGCCGCCAGGAGGACCGCGTCGGCCTGCCGGCACGCCGCGAGCGTCTCCTCGCTGAGCGCGATGCCATAAGCGTCGATCGATGCGCCGCCGAACAGATGCTGCTCGTACTCGAGCTCCGCGACCGCGTTCAGGACCTCCACTGCGAGACCGATGATCTCGGGACCGATGCCGTCGCCGGGAAGGAGCACGATCCGTGGCGGCATCGGCGAGATTGTGACGGCTCGGGCCGAGCCGCGGCGGTTAGCCCGGTGCCGGCCGTTCGCCACGACCGCGTCTGATGGCGGTGTAGAGGAGCAGCGCTGCGGGTATACGCTCGGGCGCTCGGGCGCCGGACCATGAACGTCCCTCCTCTCAGAAGCCGTCGCACCCTGGCGCTGCCAGCGCTGGTCACGCTGGTCACGTCGGCGCTGCTCGCCGCGAGCTCGTCGCCGGCGGTGGCTCACCCCGTCCCCCACCCCGGCTGTGGCCCCAACTCCTTCAACGGGTGGAAGGATGGGACGTTCGGCACAGTGCTCTTGCACTACGTGAGATGCTCGCGCGCGGTCCGCGCGATCAGGGATGCGATCGCGCGGAGAGTGGTTCGTTACAGCGACCAGCGACGCTGGGCCGTTGCTCGCAAGCGGGTGCTCGGATTCCGCTTCTCCTACCCGGGCGCGGGCTACGCCGGCAAGCTCCACGCGCGCGACGGGCCGGCCCATTTCTCCATCTACCTGTGCTGGTACAACGTCAACTGCTAAGGGTCGGTGTCCGCGCGACCACATCCCGGTACGCGCCCGAGTATGCCGCCACGCCGCGCGCCGCTCGAGTTCGCGACGCCGCTCGTCAGTCAAGAGCACCTGGTGCGGGGATCTCTACGCCATCACCACCAGGACTCGCCGGCAGCGTTCTAGGCGGGTCGTGATGAATTTTCGCTGAAGGGAGGCTGTCGCAAAACCCGGGCGGCTTGGGTGAATGTGATGACTCATAAGGTCCCGGGGGCGGCTCGGTTGGCCTGGGTGCGGCGTCCGCCACCGTCGTCGTGGGGGACCTGGTCGAGTAACTGCCTAAATAGTCCGGTTACTCGACCAGGTTCGTCGAGCGAGCGCGTTTCGGGTGATCCGCCATGTCCGCCACGGCGAATTCCCCCCTCGGGCGCCCCCACTCACTTTCCTACAACGAT
>Ga0302326_10024289_pt1 | contig 12325 bp, 6 predicted proteins | sample Palsa_T0_3_FD_202264 | JGI IMG/M metagenome (GOLD analysis project Ga0302326, IMG submission 202264) | Peat permafrost microbial communities from Stordalen Mire near Abisko, Sweden - Palsa_T0_3 | ecosystem: Environmental > Terrestrial > Soil > Palsa > Peat permafrost | place: Sweden: Abisko...
TTGCGCGTGGTAGGTCGCTCGATGGTCCCATAGGGGATCTCGTAAGTGGCGTGCGGGCTGCCGGCGGCCAGAGGGAAGGCGGCCTTGAGGAGCTTGTGGCGTTCGTGCCAGTCGATATCCGTGACCACATCGACCCGAGGGAGCCCGCCGTAGAGCGTGATTTCCTGTACGAATGTGGAAGCCTGCCAATGCCGCGTGACACGAAGCACCGCCCGCAGCGCATCGTGCTCGGTCAATTGCACGGAATCCACCATGTCCAGGTTGGTGGCGACCTTTTCGAAATCCGCGTCGATGTTCCAGGCGTCGTAGTCTTTCGGTGTGTCGACGAAGGCCTGCAACTGGTTGCCGCATCCGCCGGCGGCAATGGCGTCAAAATTGGTCTGCTTGTTCACCAGGCTGGTGATGCAGCCTGTTTTGGGGTCCACGGTGACTCGTAGAAAGCGATTCTCCAGGCTGTGCCCGTCCGCATCCACCTTCACTCCGGCCGGCTTGGCCCCGGTGGCCGCCCGAGCATAAACCAACGCATAGCCCAGGGAGGGAACAACCGGCACCAGCGCCCGGACAGTGAAGGTGTGGGTCGCAGAATTCTTGACCGAGCTTTCGCTGCCGAGGACCTGCCCGATCTCATCCACAATCTCAACCGCCGAAGCCGCCGCCGGCAACTGCACCGTGAATTCGACTACACCGCTGCGCTCCCAACCCAGTGGATTGAACACCAGAATAGGAACGCCTTTGCTGCCGGTTTGCGTATCGACGTAGCTGGCGATCGCTGCCGAAGCCTGTCTGGTCGCCTCATCCGCGGTGAAGCGGACCATGTCGTAGTCCTTTTGCGCGTCCTTATAGATGACGCCGATGCCGGACCCCGCCGCGAGATCATGGAACTGGTTGAACAGCACTTTTTTCCAGGCCTCGTTGAGCTGAGTCCCTGGATAAGCCGTCCCGCTAAGCCACGCGAGCGAAGACCACTTCTCCGCGTTCAACATTTGTTCTTCGCTCTCGCGCATGTTGCGTTTGTGGTTTGCCTGGCTCGTCATCACCCCTCGGTGATACTCAAAATAGAGCTCATCGTTCCATACCGGAAGACTCCACAGGCCTGCCGGCGCGGGCGGAAGTTTGGTGTCCCCCGCTGCCAGCGTCTGGTAATTCCAGACCGGTGCGTGCGCGGTGTCCAATTGCTTCTCTACCGTCGAAAAGAAACTGCCGGCATCGCCGTAATTGAGCCGCGCGTAAGCCTTATCCGGCTCCAGCCATCGGTCGCCGGCGTCGAGCATGGCGCGTGTTGGTCCGCCCCCATGGTCTCCTATGCCATACAGGTGCATAAGCTCCGTCGTCCCTGGATTGTCCTGCCGCGCGTGGGCAAACGCTTCCGCCATGTTGATCGGCTCGATCTCATTGACGTAATCGTGGGGAAAGTAGGCGAGCACCCGGCTGCCATCCGGAGCCTGCCACCAGAAAAGCTTGAGCGGCAGCCGGTTGGTGTCGTTCCATGCCATCTTCTGGGTGACGAAGTAGTCCACCCCTGACCGCTTATAGATCTGCGGTAGCTGCCAGTTGTACCCAAACGAATCCGGGTTCCACCCGATGCGCACATCGACGCCGAAGCGAGATTGAAAATAGCGCTTCCCGATCAGCAATTGGCGCACCAGGGATTCGCCATCAGGCATATTAAGGTCCGGTTCGACCCACATGCCGCCCACCATCTCCCACCGCCCCTCCTTCACTCGCTGCTGAATCTGGCTGAACTCGGACGGGTATTTCTGCTCCATCCATTCGTCGTAGGCCGCAGCCGATTGGGTATAGGTGTACTTCGGATACTCATTCATCAACTGCAGGGCGGTGCCAAAGGTTTGCCGCACTACCTCGACCGTCTCCGTCCAGGGCCACAGCCAGGCAGCGTCAATATGGGCGTTCCCGGTCAGGTGGATGTCGGCCTTTTGCAATATCGGCCGCAGGGTCATCAGGCCCTGCTGTGCCTGGCGCAAGGAATCGTCAAAAGCGCTTTGGTTGCTGGCGCTTAAAGCGCTTAAGCTCACCTTTTGGATGATAGATTGCAGCTGCTCCGAACGATCGCTGCCACCTTCTCCAAGGGCGGGAAGAAGCAGGGAAGCGGAAACCGCCTCCTCACGAAAATCCTCTGGATTTGGCCGGTTGGCGGCAAACTGGATGTTCAGCTCCGAACCGCGGAACCGCTTCTCGTCTTCGCTATGCAACAGCTTCACTGCCACCAGCACCTTGTCGCCCGGGTGGGCGTCCGCAAATAGCACGATGGGCTCGAGGTCGGTTCCCAGGGCTACGCGTCGGCCATTGAAGTAGACAATCTGGGTCACTGGCCCATTAGCTTCAATGTGAAGGCGAAACGAAATCTGCGTGCCGGTCAGATCGTATCCGTTCAGGTCTTTGGGAACTTCGATCCGGGCTCGCAACCATAAAGCCTCTCCTGGCAGCGGACTAGTCGCGGGCTGCCAGCTTGTATCGTCCAGCGATGGCGACTCCCCGTGTTGCAGATCGCCGGTATGGTAGCGCCAGTCCGGCTTGGGAAGAGACGATAGACTTGCCAGTTTGTCGAGGACAGTCTGTGACTCCGGGGTGAGCAGAGCGGGCAAGTGGGGCTCCCCGACGTTTTGCGCTGCTGCCGCGATTTGGAAACAGCCCAGCCCACACAGGCAAAGAACAACAGCAAGCTTGAAAGACCTCATGACCGCGGATTCCTTGAAAACAGATATACAAATCGCAGCTTAGCAGGGTTCCACGCCCGACTGCCCCTGTGGTAACTTGGGTTTCTGATCCGCCCGGGTACGTGACGGACCACAGACACCGGCGGAGCACATACTTCATGGTTCAAGCGGCTGTAACCAAGACCTCAGTCAGCAGCGATTCCAACCCGAGCAACTACCGCGCCATGGCGATGGTGACCACCCTGTTTTTTATGTGGGGTTTTCTCACCGCGCTGAACGACATTCTGGTTCCCCATCTCAAATCGATTTTCGATCTGAACTACACCCGGGTCATGCTGATCAACTCCGCATTCTTCGGGTCGTACTTTGTGTTTGCCATTCCAGCGGGCTTGGTCATCGAGAAGATCGGATACAAGAGAACCATGGTGGTCGGGCTGCTGATCATGGCGGTCGGAGCACTACTCTTTGTGCCGGCTGCCAATGCGCCTTCGTTTGAGCTGTTTCTGGCCGCGCTGATCGTCCTGGCTGCGGGCGTGACGGCACTGCAGGTGGCTGCCAACCCATATGTCACCGTGCTTGGACCAGCCCGTACCGCTTCCAGCCGTCTGAATCTCACGCAGGCTTTCAATTCGCTGGGGACCACCATCGCTCCGTACGTCGGGGGAATGCTTATCCTGGCTGCGGCTCCGTTATCGTCGGGCGAGCTGGATAAACTTTCTGCTGCGGCGCGGCAGGCATACCGCCTGCAGGAAGCCTCGACGGTGAAGATTCCCTATATCGGGATTGCTGTTGCGCTGACTGCCCTGGCCCTGGCGATTGCCATGTTTAACCTGCCCAGGATTGAAACCACCCGGGAATTCCGGCCCATGGGAGAGACCGACGCTGCAGCCAGAGACTTGTGGAAGCAGCGCCAGTTGGTGCTGGGTGCGCTGGCGATCTTCTTATATGTCGGTGCCGAGGTGGCGATTGGCAGTTTCCTGATCAACTACTTCACTCAGCCCAATATTGGAAACATGACTGTCAAGGCTGCTGCTGGACTGGTTTCGCTCTATTGGTTCAGCGCCATGATCGGCCGCTTCATCGGCGCGGCTGGGCTGCAAAAGCTGTCGACCCGGGCGGTCCTCGGGACGGTTGCCGTGGTTGCCTGCCTGCTGGTGGTGACTTCGATCCTGAGCCATGGCTGGCTGGCGATGGCCACGATTATTCTCGTAGGCCTCTTCAACTCCGTAATGTTCCCCAGCATCTTTACACTGGGTGTTGAGGGGTTGGGACCGCTCACGGCAAAGGGATCCGGCCTGATGGTGCAGGCAATTGTTGGCGGGGCCATCATCCCGGTAGCAGAGGGTGCATTGGCGGACCACATCGGCATACACCACGCCTTCATCTTGCCCGCGCTCTGCTACATCTACATCGCGTACTACGGCTTCAAAGGCTCCGTGCACAAAACCGCGTAAGTCGGGGATGAAAAACTACTTCTTCTCGTTCTTTGTCCGTTCCTAATGGAATGTCATCCCGACCGAAGCGTAGCGAAGTGGAGGGACCTGCTGTTTGTCATCCACCGTAACAAATACAAATGAAATCGCCGCCCTCCCCTTTGTCATCCCGACCGAAGCGTAGCGCAGTGGAGGGATCTGCAGTTCCGCGGACCACTCCTGGAAATGTTTTCGAGGGAACTCCTCACAGCAACCCAGCCTCGAGGTAGGGAAGCATAGCTGCTCCCAGCAGCCCGGCATCCGGCCCGGTGGCGGCCGGAACGACATAAGTCTTACCCGCTGTAAAGGCCTGATCGACCCCAGGTGCAGTGAGCCCATAGATATAACTCAGGCGACGCAATTCCTCGAACATCCGCGGCGCAAATAGATCCCAACCGCTCACCACGCCGCCCCCAATGACATACAACGGCAGATTGAAGACATTCACCAGCATCGCGAGCGCCATGCCCAGGTACTTGCCTGCGTCGGCGAAAATCTCGCGGGCAACCTCGTCCCCATCCCGTGCCAGGCCCGCGAGATCGCGGGCAGTGAATTCCCCCTGATCCTGAATCCTGCGGGCGATCAATCTGGCGATGCGGGGAGCGCTCCCGCGCGCAGCCGAAAGGGTCGCGGCCCGGCCGATGGCGGTTGCGGAGGCATATTGTTCCAGGCACCCGCGCCCGCCGCATCCGCATGGGAAACCATCCTCGACCAGTGGAATGTGGCCACCCTCTCCGCCCATGCCATTCATCCCGTGCCAGATTTTCCGGTCCAGAATGATGCCCGCGCCTACACCCGTCCCCAGGGTCAGCATGCACATGGAGTCGACCGGCATCTCCCGGCCCACGCCGCTCTTCCATTCCGCCAGTGCGGCCGCATTGGCATCGCACTCCACAATCACCGGGGCGTGCAGCCTTGACTCCATTTCATCCTTCAGCATGAAGGCATCGAAACCAGGGAGATTCGGAGGCCGGTGAAATCTACCCGAAGGCAACTCCAGCGGACCGGGTGCACCGATGCCTACGCCGAACAGTTCGTACTTTGGTCCGCACTGCTCGAGCACGCGCTCGATAGCATCGCGCATATCGTCGACCACTGCTCCAGGGCCGTCGCTCACGCGCGTGGGTACATTAATCGAAGCCAGGCGCGTCCACTGCTGATCAAAGGCGGCGATGCGCAGATTCGTGCCCCCCAGGTCAATGCCGATCGTGAGCCGGCCTTTCTTGTCGTTCGGCGCTGGTGGTGCGGGGTTCTGGCTAATCAAGTCGTACCGCCTCTTCACTGGAATACTGCTTCCCTAACGTTAACAAGCCACAGGGATGCAGGCTACTCCATCTATCCAGTGCACCGTGTTACCATCAGTTTGAGTTGGGCGGCTAGCTCAGTTGGTTAGAGCGCCTGCCTTACAAGCAGGATGTCGGGGGTTCGAGTCCCTCGCTGCCCACCAACTACCCATCCAGAAGCCGAAAATGATTGGCGCAGCCCAACCACCGGTTCGCTACATCGCCTGACAAACCCATATCAATCGGTGACCTAGTTCAGGATTCCCCCAAAAGGCGTCATCCTGAGCGGAGCGCCTCGCAGATTAGCGCTTCACACAGCGCTTGTGGAGCGCGCAGTCGAAGGACCCCCGCGGAGCTCATCTTACGCATGCTGCTCGGAGCTTTCCGACACCGAACCCCGCGAAAAAATCCCAGCGGCGCCCGTAAGATAAGCACCCTCGGGGTCCTTCGACTGCGCGCCCTAGCGCTGTGTCGCGCGATAAATCTACGGACCGGAATGGGGGACACACGGAATGGGGGACAGCCTGATCTGCGTAACTTATTTGCCCTGAAGATAGAGGAAAATCGCGCAATCAGCAGTGTCTGCCTCCCTGTCCATAAGAACGCGCCAAGCGGCCGGTATTCTCCGTGATATAAAGCCGCAAGTATCAAATTGTCTTTCACGTGGGCAATCGCATCGGTGCGTAGATTTCGATATTTCCTTCCTATCCTTGGTCTTTTGCTGTTGCTTGCAGCCGTTCCACCGACGGCCCGTGCACAGCAGTCGGTCGTGCTGGGCGATGCCACGGTACCCCTGACCGGTCCGTGGAAGTTCCACACCGGCGACAACATGGCTTGGGCGCAGCCTGGCTTCGACGACTCCGCGTGGGCCACGATGGATTTGACTCCAACTTCGGGACCGTATCATCCGATCTTCGGCAACGGTGAGTATGTTCCTGGATGGACCGCTCGGGGCTACAAGGGCACTTCCGGCTACGCCTGGTACCGGCTGCGGGTCAACCTCGAGGATAGCCAGACCGCCTTGACGCTGAAGATGCCGGATAACTTTGACGACGCCTACCAAATTTATCTGAACGGCCGGCTTATCGGAGAATTTGGCCGTTTTACCGCGAATGGCGTTACTGCTTATTCTCCTCTGCCGCGCGCCTTCCCGGTGCCCGCGGATCGCGGTCCACTCATCTTCGCTATCCGCATGTTTATGCTGCCGTCCACATCGCTGCAGTCACCGGATGCCGGCGGCCTGCACGGCCCGCCGCAACTCGGTCATGCTTCCACGATCGCTGGGCTGATGCGTTTGGACTGGGATACCAGGGATCGCTACTGCTTCAGCTTATTTCTTGAGATGGCGATCCTGCTGCTCGCTCTGGCGGTGGCCATCGGTCTGTTCTGGCTGGACCCCACGGAGCCGTCCTACTTGTGGCTGGGCCTTACCTGCGTGGCCATCCTCGCCGATCTCACCTCCATTGTGTTGCCGTTTTACACCACGTGGCTCGGTGGCGGTCTCCCGTTTTTGCTTGATGCGATCCTCACTCCGGCGGTCATCGGTCTGGCGATACTGTTCTGGGCGCACTGGTTCCGGCTCGGGCGAATGGCCCGGCTGCACCGCATCGTCTGGACACTGACAGCGTTGCTGGGCATCAGCAGGGCCATGCTGCGGATGCCGTTCTACGGCGTCCTCGTCCCAGCTCACGCGATTGTTTGGCTCGTCCCGCTTACGTTGATTGTCAATCTGTTGCTGTGCGCGCTGTTGGTCTGGGTAACGGTTCAAGGCATCCGCAAGGACAGGCGGGAGGGCTGGCTGGCACTCCCCGCATTGATATTGGTAGTCCTCTCGCAAGCGCCGGCCGCACTGCATCTTCCTGCGAACTTCTTCCCCTTCGGAATTCGGATCAGCCTGGGGCAGATCGCAACCATCCTCTCTCTGATCATGATCACTGTGCTGCTGCTGCGACGGTTCCTGCTGGCGCAGCGGGAACGCGAACAGTGGAGGCAGGAGATTGAGCAGGCGCGACAGGTGCAGCAGATGCTCATTCCGGAGGCGCTACCAGTCATCACGGGACTGACGATTGAAAGCGTCTACCGGCCGGCGCAACAGGTGGGCGGAGACTTCTTCCAGATCATCCCGGGGAGCGCGAACGACAGCGTGCTGATCGTCGCTGGAGACGTGACCGGTCACGGCCTGAAGGCGGGTATGTTGGTGGCGTTGATCATCGGCGTGATCCGCAATGAGAACGCGCACACGAAAGATCCCCTGTCGATTTTGCAGGCACTGAATCGAACGCTATGCGAGCGTAGGCATGCGCACGCGACTTGCCTGGCGCTGCAAATCGAAGCGAACGGCGCGGCGACGCTGGCCAACGCAGGACACCTGCCGCCGTATTTGAATGGAAATGAATTACCGATGGAAGGTGCGATGCTTTTGGGAATGATGGAAGACGCGGAGTTTTCCGTCATGCATTTTCAGTTACAGCTCGGCGATGTGCTGATGCTGATGTCGGATGGGATCTCGGAGGCACAGGATGAGCACGGTCAGCTTTTTGGCTTCGAGCGGATCAGCGAAATGCTGCGCGCAGCCAAGCCGCAAGAACCTGTCAGTGCTGCTGCAATCGCTGCTGCTGCGCAGAACTTTGGGCAGGAGGATGACATCAGCGTGCTCGCAGTCACCCGGACTCTGAATCGCGAGGTGGTTGTTGGCTGAGGCGACCGTGGGCTCATCGAAGGGGAGGGGCCCGATCAGCAGACCTCGCAGGATGTTTCCTGAATTGGTGCTGGCATAGGAGCTCCGTCGAGCAAGGCGTATTTCGACGGTGAGCAACAGGCTTTCGTAAGCCGCGCACGGTCTGCCTGCATCGCCTTATCCTCTTTTAGCCAGCCAAGAGTTTGTTTGAGGATCTGAGCGGCCCCAATGTGTGCAGGCATGACGATTCGATAATGCATCCACTTGCCTTCGCGCCGCGCCGCAACGATTCCTGCGCTACGCAGATAGGCCAGATGCCGGGAAATCTTGGGCTGAGGACCGCCCAGGATCTCGACAAAGTAGCAAACACAAACCTCCTGATCGCCCATGAGGTTCAGCAGACGCAGCCGCGTCTTATCGCCTAAAGCCTGAAAAAACCGCTCCACATTGAAGTTCGCTTTCTTCATGTCTTTTATGTATACGTCTTGACGAATATGAAATCAAGCGAATATAGTCGCCTAAGCGAATATGAGGAGGCGGTATGGCAGAGCAGCTTTTGGATTCCGTGAAGTCAAAGTATGGCGCCGTTGCGGAAAGCGCCTTATCGAACAATCACGCAGGCGTGCAGGCTGTCGCAGAAGCCTTTGGCTATACCGCCGAGGAGCTGACCTCGATTCCTGCCGAGGCCAACATGGGCCTCTCATGCGGTAATCCCACAGCTATCGCGCATCTGAGACTCGGCGAAGTGGTCGTTGATCTTGGCTCAGGCGGGGGCCTTGATGTGTTTCTGGCGGCGAAGAGGGTGGGGCCAACAGGCCGCGCTATCGGAATCGATATGACCACGGCCATGATTGAGCGTGCTCGGGCCAATGCTCGTGTGGGCGGTTACACGAACGTTGAATTCTACCAATCCACCATTGACCGGATTCCGCTCCCCGATGCATCCGTCGACTGCGTCATCTCGAACTGCGTTCTAAACCTTGCACCGGATAAACCTGCCGTGTTCCGCGAGATCGCCCGCATTCTCAAGCCGGGAGGAAGAGTCGCTGTCAGCGACATCGCCCTCAAGCACGAACTTCCAGAGGTCGTCGCGCAAAGCCTCGCCGCATATGTTGGCTGCATTGCCGGCGCCATCAAAATGGACGACTACAAGAACGGTCTGCTCGCTGCCGGCTTCGAACACGTTGAGATCGTGGAGAGTGGCGCGGACCTGAACGCCTATGCAAAAGTCGAAAATCAGGCTGGTTGCTGTTCACCTGCGATGGACACGACGAATTCTCTCCGGATAGCCGAGGCACCTTGCTGCACCGCTCCGGCGCCGGCCGGCACTTCGCTGCACGAGGATCTCACGGCTCTTCTTTCACAGCACGACGTGAATTCCGCGGCAGCGAGCGTAAAGGTGTATGCCATCAAGCCCCTGGCTGGAAAGTCCAAATCCTGCTGTGGCCCGGCCTGTTGCGCTTAAGCGCTGGCAACCCACCAAAGCGGGCAAGGCGCTCCTCAACCGGATCGACCAACGAGGGGAAACAAAATGCAAAAGGTCATTTTCGCCTGCGTCCACAACGCCGGCCGCTCCCAGATGGCGGCAGCTTTCTTCAACCAGTACGCCGATCCTGCAAAGGCGACAGGCCTCTCCGCGGGAACAGAACCCGGTCTGCGCGTTCACCCAGAGGTTCTAACGGTTATGCAGGAGATTGGAATCGACCTGAGCGCGGCCACGCCTCGGAAGCTGACGCAGGAACTTGCAAAAGATGCAGCGTTGCTCATCACGATGGGCTGCGGAGACAAATGCCCCTACGTCCCGGGCTTGCGACGAGACGACTGGCCTTTGCGCGATCCGAAGGGCCTCCCTGCCGAAGATGTACGGGCTATTCGTGATGAGGTTAGGGGCAGAGTTCGGAACCTGATAGAGGGAGAAGGACTAGGAAAATAGAGGACTCGGAACCCCATGGCGGCGCCGCAATATTGGTGACGTAATTTGTTCCGTTATTGTTACGGTTAAAGAGATGGAAGAACTCGGCAAAGGGCATGACGGTCTGGAACGATAGTCGGAGTGGAATACGTTGACATCCGGAACGTAAGTCGCCTGGTCAGGATCGTCGAATGGAAGCTGGGGCGTGAATAGGTTCGTTCCCCCCGGCCGCAGAGTTTACAGCCTCCTCGCCCCCCGCATAAACTTGCTGCCAGCTTGTCTTACTTCCCAGCGGAGGAAGCCGATATGCGGTTGAACAGTGTCTTCGTCATCGCAATGTGCAGTGTGTTCCTCTCTGCCGCGAGCCCTCAGTCTATCTCTGCAGCCACGAGCCAGTCGATCCAGGCGGCAGCACCCGAGCGGGTGGCCAGCGACACCCAGCGCCTCACCCCGGGTGGCGCTCAGTTGACTGTTCCGGCAGGGTGGTCGATTGCGACACAGAAGAACCTGGTGTTGTTAACCCCACCGGAAGACGACACCCATCTGGCCATCGTTGATACCCAGGCTCCGGACGCCAAGGCAGCGGTCACCGCAGCATGGGCCGCGTACAAACCAGACTCCAAACGGCCTATCAAGCTGGTAACGCCGCGACCGGCTCGCGAGGGTTGGGACGAGCGCCAGGTATTCGACTACGAAACATCGCCGAACGAGCGGGTTGTCGTCGTGGCGATTGCGGAACGCGCGGGCGCTTCCTGGACAGTGATGATCCTCGACGGGTCGGAACCTACAGTGGAGAAGCGCGGCGCTCCGATCGGCTTGATCTTCGAAAGCCTGAGGCCAAAGGGATATGCCCGGGAATCATTCGCGGGGCACAAGGCTAATCCGCTGAACCCGGCACGGATCGAACAGCTGAAGAGCTTCGCGCAGTCCGCAATGCAGCAACTCGGGGTCCCGGGTGCGGGAATCGCGCTGATCGATGGCGGCAAGGTTGTCTATGAGGGTGGGCTCGGAGTCCGGGAGTTGGGCAAGCCCGATCCGGTAGATGAGAACACCTTGTTCATGGCAGCTTCGAATACCAAAGGGCAGACCACGCTGTTGCTTGCCATGCTCGCCGACGAAAAAAAGCTCGCCTGGGACCAGCCGGTCATTGAGCTTTACCCCGCGTTCCGGCTTGGCAATCCCGACACGACGAAGCAGGTTCTGGTCAAACATCTGATTTGCGCTTGTACGGGCATGCCACGACAGGACATGGAGTGGCTATTCGAGTTCAGGAATTCGACCCCAAAGACGGTTTTCAGTCTGCTGTCCACGATGCAGCCGACCAGCAAATTCGGAGAAGTCTTCCAATACAGCAATCTGATGGCCGCCGCGGCGGGGTACGTCGGTGGCCACCTCGCTTCTCCAGATATGGAACTGGGTGCGGCGTACGACAAAGCGATGCAGACCAGGATATTCGATCCTCTCGGGATGAGCGCAACCACCTTCGATTTTGCGCGGGCGCTCGCGGGGAATCACGCCAGCCCCCATGGAGACGATGTGGACGGGATCCCCCGGCTGGCGAAGCTCGCCTTCGACTATTCTGCAATCCCGATACGTCCGGCAGGAGGGGAGTGGACCTCGGCGCACGACCTGGCCCGCTATGTGATGGACGAAATCAACCTGGGCAAGTTGCCCGATGGGCGGCAACTCGTCTCGCAGGAGAACCTGCTCATGCGGCGCAAGCCGCAGATCATCCTTGGCGAAGACTCCTGGTATGGAATGGGCCTGATCGTAGACAAGAGGTACGGTGTGCCGGTTGTGAGTCACGGCGGCAGCATGGCAGGCTACAAGAGCGACTTTTGGTTCCTGCCCGATTCCGGAGTAGGCGCAGTGCTGCTGACGAACGCCGATACCGGCGGAATCATGGGCGGGTCCTTTGGCCGCCGCTTGCTCGAGGTGCTCTTCGACGGCAAACCCGAGGCCGCTGGCGACCTGGCTTCACGGGCTAACGCCTACAAGGCCACCCTTGCCAAAGAGCGGAAACGACTGGTTGTGCCAGCGGACCCGGCTGTTGTGGACCACCTTGCCTCTCACTACACAAGTAAGGAACTCGGTCAATTGGATGTTGTTCGCGCCAACGGCGGAGCTACCTTCGACTTTAGTGAATGGAGCAGTGCCGTGGCATCACGTAAGAACGACGATGGCACGATCTCAATGATTACGATAGATCCCACCAACAGAGGCTTTGAGTTTGTCGTCGGAGAAAAGGCCGGCAAGCGGACTCTGACATTGCGCGATGCACAGCACGAGTATGTCTTAAACGAAGC
>Ga0302326_10024290_pt1 | contig 12324 bp, 14 predicted proteins | sample Palsa_T0_3_FD_202264 | JGI IMG/M metagenome (GOLD analysis project Ga0302326, IMG submission 202264) | Peat permafrost microbial communities from Stordalen Mire near Abisko, Sweden - Palsa_T0_3 | ecosystem: Environmental > Terrestrial > Soil > Palsa > Peat permafrost | place: Sweden: Abisko...
GCAGGGATGCGACCCGAGCGCCGATTCAAGCCCGGAATGGATGGCGGCCTTCGGGCCGCCTCTTGGTTACCTCGCCGCACCATCTAAGCGACGGCCAAAATTTGTCCAACCTTTGGGGTCCACCTCAAAGGCTACTTGGGCCTGTCGTGCTGCTGAGAGCAACTCTCGCTGATTCTTTTCTAGGAACGAATCGGGGCAAAAATGTGAAGCCTCCATAAAGCCCGGCAGGCCTGAGCCCAGCAGATATTCCATCGCAGCCAACGAGTGCCGTGTCAGCCAATCAGGATCCGGTTGGTGAGGTTTGGCGGTCGGTGGCGGGGCGGGCTCTTGACCCTCCAAGGCCTTATACCAGTCCAGCCGGCTCGCAAGGAGACGGGCCAGGATCTGATAGGAGTAGCCAATGCTGGCAGGATCGGTGGTTCCCTCCTCAACTACAGGTAACAGTTCGCCAAAGCTCCAATATGGTACGTAAGGAATGCGCAGCTTCTCGACCGCATCCAATGGTGCTACAACGGTTGGCAGCCAGTCGCGATAAAGATCGCCAAAGCGTTCCGCAAACCTCTTCTTCCACTCAGTTGCTTTCTCGTATTCTGTTCGGCTTTCGTCCCTGGCCGGTACCGGTAGGGCGAGAAGCCGTTTGCGGTCCCGCGGAAAGTGTTCCTGGGCCGCTCTGGCCCGTTCCAAAATCCGCAACGCACCCTCCGTGCTCGACTCGGTCGTCGTGAACAGTAGCACGAGCACGTCGGCCAAGTGAACGGTGCATATACCGCCTATATCGGTAACGCCAGTACGGCTGTCCACGAGCACGAAATTGTATTCCGATGCCCACTCGTTCCGCAATTCCTCTATATACGTCCCCAAATCATGCTTGTCGAAGAGTTCCGGAAAGTTAAGCGCGTGCAATCGACCGGTGTAATCGTCACCGCTTTTGCCAGCGGTCAAGAGAGACAGCCGCGATCCGTTGCTCCCGATCTTGACGTCTATCAGGCAGTCCCGCCACGGCTGTCTGGCTCCTTTGCTATTGGCCTGAACCAGATCCACAATCCCCGGCGTTGTTGCGCGTAGTTCCGCGATCGCCGGGTTTTCACGAGCATAAAAACGCTCAATTCCTGGGGCCTCAATGTCCCAGTCCACCACCAAAACGGAGTAGCCCCATTTGGCCAGCAGTGCGGCCACGTTCGCCAGCGCCATCGAACGTCCAACCCCACCCTTGAATGAGTAGAACGTGTAAATGGTCCCGCGCTCTCCGTCTGCGATGCGTGCCGTCATAGCTTGGCCAATTCAATTCTTGGAAGCGCGAGAGCTGGCGCTTCCTCAAGGGGCCAGTCTGCCTGGAACTCCGGCGCGCGTTGGATCATGTGAGCGACGCTCGTAGCAAACACCTTAAGCCTGTCTTCCAATTCGAGCGCTCTTTGGCTGGCCCAGAAGGCTGGCATCGTAGACGTGTACGGGGCGATGTCCATCCACTGTACGACCCGAGCTTCCTCGGGGAAATGCTCTCCGTCGTGGAATCTCATGGGCGCAATTAGGCCATGCGGCTGCAGGTTAAGGCGCCGCTCACGGGCCAGAAAGCTCCTCCACTCGGACACACACCAGCTTGACTGGAAATAAGACGGCGACCACACGCACACCATACACTTCGACAACCTGAGGGCCTGGCGGAGCTTGTCGGGCCAGCGATCGCCAGTCTCAATGCTATCCTCATCCACAAAAAGCTCCGGTTCGCGGCCGCCCAATTCCTGTGTCAGCCAAAACCTCAGCCGCGCGCGGACCTGGCTAGTCCATTCCGCCGTCAAGCAGTGCCGCTTGTAGCTGAAGAAGACATCGTACTCGTAATCGGAGGCCGTTGGCATTCACTCCCCTTCCTCGCTCCCCACCTTCAGCACCGCCAGGAACGCCTCCTGCGGAATCTCCACCCGGCCCACCCGCTTCATCCGCTTCTTGCCTTCTTTCTGCTTCTCCAGCAGCTTGCGCTTGCGGCTGATGTCGCCGCCGTAGCACTTGGCCAGCACGTTCTTGCGCATCGCTGGAATCGTTTCGCGCGAGATGATCTTGTTGCCGATGGCCGCCTGCAGCGCCACTTCGAACATCTGCCGCGGGATCAGCTTGCGCATGCGCTCGATCAGGATCTTGCCGCGCTCGTAGGCGAAATCCCGGTGAATGATCATGCAGAGCGCGTCCACAGGATCGCCCGCCACCAGTACGTCCAGCTTCACCATCGGCGCTACCCGATAGCCCGCCAGGTGATAGTCGAGCGAAGCATAGCCGCGCGAGCAGGATTTCAGCCGGTCGTAAAAATCGAGCACGATCTCGTTCAACGGCAGTTCGTATTCGAGCAGCACGCGCCCGCTGCCGATGTGCTCGAACTTCTTCTGCTCGCCCCGCTTTTCTTCGAGCAGGCTCAGGATTCCGCCCAGGTATTCTTCGCGCGTGATCACCGTGGCCAAGATAATGGGCTCTTCCACCTGCTTGATATTGGAAGGATCCGGGAACCTGGTCGGGTTATCGACCTCGATCAATTCGCCGTTGGTGGCCGTCACCCGATAGCGCACGCTGGGCGCGGTGGTGATCAGGTCGATATGGAATTCGCGCTCCAGGCGTTCCTGCACGATCTCCAGGTGCAGCAGGCCCAGGAAGCCGCAACGGAAACCGAAGCCCAGCGCCACGGAATTCTCCGGCTCGAAATTGAAGGCGCTGTCGTTCAGCCGCAGCTTCTCCAGCGCATCGCGCAGCAGCCCGTGCTCGTGCGATTCTATGGGATACAGCCCGGCGAAGACCATGGGCTTAATCTCTTCAAATCCGGGCAGCGGCTCGGCGGCCGGATCGTCATGATCGATGATCGTATCGCCGATCTTGGCGTCGGAAACGGTCTTGATGTTGGCGAACACGAATCCGACTTCGCCCGCGGAAAGCTCGTCGCAAGGAGTGGCCTTGGGCGCCTGGTAGCCCAGCCCTTCCACCTCCAGCACCTGGGAACTGGACGAACTCGACCACAGCCGGATGCGCTGTCCCTTGCGTAGGCGGCCGTCTACCACGCGCGTCAGGATGATGACGCCGCGGTAAGGATCGAACCACGAATCGAAAATCAACGCGCGCAGCGGCGATTCAGGCAACCCCCTGGGCGGCGGCACCAGGTGTACGATGGCCTCCAGCACTTCGTGCACGCCGATGCCCTGCTTGGCGCTCACCAACAGCGCGCCCGAGGCATCCAGGCCGATCACGGATTCGATCTGCTCGCGGATGCGCTCCGGCTCGGCGGCGGGCAGATCGATTTTGTTGATGACCGGAACGATTTCCAGGTTGTGGTGCAGCGCCAGGTAGGTATTGGCCAGCGTCTGCGCCTCGACGCCTTGCGAGGCGTCCACCACCAGCAGCGCCCCTTCGCAGGCTTGCAGGCTGCGCGACACTTCGTAGGAAAAATCGACATGTCCCGGCGTGTCGATGAGATTCAGTTGGTACATGTGGCCGTCGCTGGCCGGATAATTCAGGCGCACGGCGTGGGCTTTGATGGTAATGCCGCGCTCGCGTTCCAGGTCCATGGTGTCGAGGACCTGCTCCATCATCTCGCGCTGTTGCAGCGCGCCGGTGGCTTCTAGCAGCCTGTCGGCCAGCGTCGATTTTCCATGATCGATGTGCGCGATGATGGAGAAATTGCGGATGAATTCGCGATCCATGCGGTATGATTGTGTGGGGGCAAGTGTGACCTGCCTCCACCGATTATCCCATATGTCTTACAGCAACATCCGGTTTGAAATAGGTGACTTTGGTATCGCGCTGCTCACCGTAAACCGGCCGGAGAAACTGAATGCGCTGAACGCCGAGACGGTGCTCGAACTCGACGACGCGGTGACGCGGGCGTCCCGCGATGCGGAAGTACGCGCGCTGATGGTGACAGGAGCGGGTGAGAAAGCCTTCGTGGCGGGCGCCGATATCAATCAGCTCGCGGTGCTCACTCCGATCGAAGCGCAGGCTTACGCGGAGCGCGGGCAGCGCGTCTTTCGCGAGATCGAGATGCTGGCCAAGCCCACGCTGGCGGCCATCAATGGCTACGCGCTGGGCGGCGGCCTGGAACTGGCCATGTCTTGCGCGGTGCGCGTGGCAGCGGAGAATGCGCGGCTGGGACAGCCGGAAGTAAAGCTCGGCATACTGCCGGGGTATGGCGGCACACAGCGGCTGCCGCGCCTGGTGGGCCGCGGGCGGGCGCTCGAAATGCTGCTCTCGGGCGAGCCGGTAACGGCCGCGGAGGCGTATCGCATCGGGCTGGTGAATCATGTGGTGCCGCAGGCCGAGCTGCTGGAATTCAGCCGGCAATGGCTGCGCAAAGTGCTGGCGAACGCGCCGCTGGCATTGGGACTCACCTTGCAGGCCGTGGATGTGGGACTGGAAGCGGGCCTCGAGCAGGGATTGAGATACGAAGCCGCGGCGTTCGGCCTGACTACGGCCACAGAAGACAAACGCGAAGGCACGCGCGCGTTTCTGGAGAAGCGGCCGGCGGCGTTCGCGGGAAAGTGAAACATGCCGAAAACGATCGAAGGTCAACTGACGGCGGCGGGTTTGAAATTCGCCATCGTGGTGAGCCGGTTCAACGGCTTCATCAGCGAGCGGCTGCTGGGCGGGTCGCTGGACGCACTGGCGCGCACGGGCGGGCTACCCGATGACATCGAAATAGTGAAGGTTCCAGGCTCGTGGGAACTGCCGGTGGTAGTGCGCGAGTTGGCGCGGCAGAAAAGGCACGACGCCATCATTTGCCTGGGCGCGGTGATCCGCGGCGATACACCACACTTCGATTACGTGGCCGGCGAAGCGGTGAAGGGCATCGGACAGGTGGCAGCGGAAAGCGGCGTACCCGTCGCGTTCGGGGTGCTCACTTGCAACACGCTGGAGCAGGCCATCGACCGCGCGGGCGCCAAGAGCGGCAACAAGGGGTTCGACGCCGCCATGGCCGCCATCGAGATGGCCAATCTGATGCGTCAGTTGCGCCAGGCGAACTGATGCCAGCCCGCCGCAAGTCGCGTCAGAGGGCTTTGCAGATTCTCTATTTGTGGGATGCGCGCCGGCAACCTGTGGAAGAGGCTACCGCCGCCTACTACGATACGTTGTATTCCGAAGAGAGCCGCACCAAGCCGGAGCCCGACGCGTTTGTGGACCGGCTGGTCACGGGAGCCGTGGAGCACGTGGAGGAACTGGACCGCCGCATCACGCAACATGCCGAGCACTGGCGCATCGAGCGCATGCCCTCGGTGGACCGCAACATTCTGCGGCTGGCCGTATACGAGATGATGAACTCCGATACACCCGCGGCAGTGGTGATCGACGAAGCGCTGGAACTGGCGCGGCGGTATTCGAACGAAGAGTCCGTGCAGTTTGTCAATGGCGTTTTGGATGCAGTGCATCGGGATCTGGTGCGGGAGCAGGCGAAGAGTGCGGGGTAGCTGCAGGACTGGCGCGCTCGCGACTCACGCTTGCGATGAAGTCGTCGAGCGTGCGGCCGGGGACTTCGTCGAATTTCTCTCCACCCATTTGCAGGCTGCGGATGCGGTCGAGCCGGAAGACGCGGAAGTCTTTGCGCGCCTCGCACCAGGCCGCCACGGACCAGGTCGTACCCCAAAAATAGAGCGCCAGCGGATCGAGCGTACGGGTCGACGCGCGGTTGGCCCTATCGACGTATTCGATATGCAGTTTGCGGCGCTCTAAGATCGCGTGGCGCACCGTTTCCAAACCAGCGGCCGCGTCTTTCGGCACCAGAAATCCGGGAGCAAAAAGTCTGGTGCGCTCAACCTCTTCGCGCCGCGCCGGAGGCAGCGCCAATGCGATCTTGGCGAGCGCCGATCGCGCGTGGCGTCCCAAAGCGGGCCCGCCCCACGTCTCTATCATCCGTGCGCCGGCCACCAGCGCCTCGACTTCATCCATAGTGAACATGATCGCCGGAAGATCGAAGCCCGGCCGAAGCCGGTATCCGACGCCGGCCTCGCCCTCCACAGGGATGCCGGAAATGCCCAGATCGCGTATGTCCCTGTACACCGTCCGTTCGGATACCTGTAGCCAGCCGGCAAGCTGTGCGGCGGTAGTCAGGCGCCGTCCCCGCAAGTGTTGGACGATTTGGAATAGCCGATCGGCGCGCCGCATCTGAAACCATCCTGACACAACGCTGTCAGGAGGCCTGCGGCATACTCGATTCGTGGACACTCAAACGAACGAAGGCCGGATCGACTACATCGAGTTCCCGGCTCTGGATATGGCCAAAACGAAGGCTTTCTATGCCGGCGTCTTCGGCTGGAAATTCACCGACTACGGCCCGGACTACACCAGCTTTGAAGACGGCCGGCTGGCGGGCGGATTCTACAAGACCGATAAGGTAGCGGCCGCAGGGCCGCTGGTAGTCATATACGCGGGCGATCTCGCCGGCATGCAAACGAAGGTGGGCGCGGCCGGTGGCGCAATCGTCAAAGAGATCTTTTCGTTTCCCGGAGGGCGGCGGTTTCATTTCTCCGATCCGGCCGGCAATGAGCTTTCCGTATGGTCGGACAAGTAAAACAAGCCTCGCGGCGTTGCGATCTGTTGCACATTCCCGGAGTCGGGCCATCCATCGCCGCGGATCTACAGAGGCTGGGAATCCGGGAGGCCGCGGAACTAAGAGGCCGTAGCCCGGAGGCGCTTTACACCGAACTCTGCCGCGAGGTGGGCCACCACGTCGACCGATGCGTTCTTTACGTATTCCGGTGCGCCGTGTACTATGCCTCGGAGGCGAAGCATGACCCCGAGCTGCTGAAGTGGTGGAACTGGAAAGATCGCGCTTGCTAAGTTGTCCACAAAGTCTATATACTCACTAGAATGATTCGGTCGGGCCTTGCCCTTCTGGCCAAGAAAATCCTGGTCCTCGCGCACAAAGTGAGCCCAGATGAACGTTGAAATTTCAGACCACACGAAACTCGACGGACACCTCCGACGAAAACTGGTCCGCAACGCCTTGCTCAGCTTGTTTCTCAATGCCGCGCCGGTCTTGCTGATGCTCCTGGTTCTGTCAGTGGCCGGCCATAGGCCCGTAGGAATCTCTTCTCGCTATACCACTGCTCATACCAGCGCGCTGAACAGACGCTTACGAGTTTCAACGGTCACGCTTTGGCCTCGAGCTTGTTCCGCTGATTCTGCCGGGCATGCGGAACGTGTTCGATTGGGTTCCGTTTTGGTGGGGCTTCGCCATCATCTGCGTGGCCGACGATCTCACTCAGTATTTGTGGCGATTCCATCGCACGCACCATTCCGCTCCGTACATGGGCATGGCCATGTCGAGCAGACAAAACCTGATCTACACCATATTCTTTTCGCAGAACTATCTGACCTCGGCGCTCACGTACCGCGGCCTCCGCGTACCGGCGCTTCTTGTGCTGGCCCTCAAGAGCGTGATCCCAACTTTGGCGCACTCCAGCATCCCGGGGGACCGCCCGCTCTACGAATACCGGGTTCTGCATCCCATGGCATGGGTGCTGGAGCGGTTCATCTCCACACCGGCCACGCATCAGGCGCACCATGCCGACACCTCGGACGACGGCGTGGGCTACTACAAGGGCAACTTCGGGAACATGTTTTTCCTGTGGGATGTAATCTTCGGCACGGCGCACATCTCGCCGCGATACCGAACGTCATACGGAATCTTAGCCCCTGGCGGCCCCGTCGTCAGATAGGAGTCGGAATGAGAGAGTATAGTCTATGACCAGCAGATTCCCCATTCTTGCCGTTTTCGCGTTTGCGCAGGCCGCCATGGCGCAGTCGCTTGCAGGCCTGTGGAGCGCGACCGTCACGGTCAACGACGTCGAGATCCCGTTTCGTATGGAATTTTCCGGCGAAGGGACTAACGTGCGGGGCTGGTTCTTCAATGGCGACGACAAGGTCCCATCCACTAGCGGACACCTGGAAAACGGGGCGCTGGTTCTGGCCTTCGCGCACTACGCAACCGAGTTGCACGCGACATTGAAGGATGGATTGCTGGAGGGCGAGTATGGGTCCGCGCGGAGATTCTACCCTTTCAAGGCCAAACGGTACGTCGCGCAACCGCAACGCGAGGCCTCCGTGCCGGCGATCGCCGGCCTTTGGGAAATTGGGGTAAAAAGCCCCAAAGGGGAATCCGCGTGGCGCTTGATCGTACGGCAATCCGGCGCCGAAGCGTCGTCGGCCATCCTCCGCGTGGACGGCGATACGGGAGCGCTGACAGGCAGTTATCGCGACGGCAAATTCGTGCTGAGTCATTTCTCCGGCGCGCGGCCGGCGCTGTTGACGCTGACACCCCAGAGTGATGGAACGCTGGCGGTGAGTCTCACAGACGGCAGGGGCAAGAGCGATCTAGTAGCGACGCGCCCCGCCATGGCGCGCGCCAAGGGGCTTCCCGAGCCGACGGACCCGTCCCGGCATACCAGCGTCAAGGATCCGGCTGAGCCGTTTCATTTCAGCTTTCCCGATTTGAACGGACGCGTGGTTTCGAACGACGATGCGCGCTTCGAGGGGAAAGTCGTGATTGTCAGTATCATGGGAAGCTGGTGTCCGAACTGCCACGACGAGGCTCCCTTCCTGGCGGCACTTTACCGGAAATACCGCGGCGACGGTCTCGAGATTGTGGCGATTTCGTTTGAAGAGGCCGAACAGTTGAAGAATCCGACGCGGCTGCGCGCCTTTATCACTCAGTACGGGATCGAGTATACCGTGCTGCTGGCAGGCGAGCAAAGTGAGTTGAACGCCAAGATGCCGCAGGGGGTCAATCTTAACTGCTGGCCGACTACGTTCATCCTCGGCCGGGATGGACGCGTCCGTGGGGTGCATGCCGGTTTCCCCGGCCACGCCAGCGGAGAACTCCGCACGGAGGCTGAGCGCGAGGTCACGTCAACCGTCGAGGAACTGCTCGCCGTGCGCGCACAAGCGCTAGCACACAGGTAGCAGTCTAACATGTCCTAAGATGGCCTAAGATGGCCTAAGATGGAGTTATGGACCTGACCGTCCTTCGATCCTTTGCGGGCAGCCACACGCCGGGGGATGCGCGAACCGCGGCGGTGAAGACCGCGCTGCAGAGTCCCACCGGCGGCATGTTGCGCGAGGAGTTGGGAAGCTGGGTGATCCAACTTCTGCCGCCTGAGAGCGTGGTACCGGAGATCTACGCGGAGTGGCGTCCTCTGGTGCGGGACGCGATGCTCTTCATGATCGCGCACCTTTCGGCGGCGCGGCTGGCTCCCAAACTGGTGGAACAGATCGATCTGCCGCTGGATACCACGCCGGAGGCGCGCCTGCTGCGCCTGATCGCCAAGGTTCCCGGGCTGCAGAAAATCGGGCAGGTGCTGGCGCGCAACCGGCACCTGGATCCGGCGTTACGCGATGCACTGTCGGAGTTGGAGAATGGCATCCGCGACGTAAGCCCGGAGGAGATCGGCGCGCTGATCCGCAAGCAACTGGGGCGGCGCCTGGAAACCCACGCGGTGGAAATCGAACCGGACATGCTTGCCGAGGCCAGCGTCAGCGCAGTGGTGCGGTTTACGTGGTGGAACGCCGCGAACGGAGAGCGGGAACGGGGCGTTTTCAAGGTGCTGAAGCCATACGTGGCGGCGTGTTTTGCGGAGGACCTGGAACTGCTGCAGCAACTGGCGCATTTCCTGGCGGACAAGCATCCCGAATACGGGCGAGCGCTGCCGGAAACCATCTTGGAAGTGCGCCGTCTGCTGGAGCACGAGGTGGACTTTGTGCGCGAGCAGGCCACCCTGGTGGAGGCGGCGCGGTTTTATAAACGCATGTGCGGCGTGCGCGTGCCGCGGCTGATCAAGCCGCTCTCGACTGCCGGCATCACGGCGCTAAGCGAGGAAGAAGGGGTGAAAGTGACGGCGGCGCTGGCGGGCGCGTCCGGCAGACAGCGGCGGCGCGCGGCCGAGCAGTTGATCGAAGCGCTGATTGCGGCGCCCCTGTTTGCGCGCGGCGAGCGGAGCGTTTTTCACGCGGACCCGCACGCGGGCAATCTGTTGTATGACCAGCGCACGGGTGAACTGGTGCTGCTCGACTGGGCGCTTACGGAAAGCCTGACGCGCGAGCAGCGGCGGCACATAGCGATACTGGCGTTGATGCTGGGCTTGCGCGACCCGGTGGGGGTCTGCGGAGAAATCGAGGCGCTCACGGTGGGGCGGCGGCTCAGCCAGGAGCACCGCGGCTTCATGCAGGATCTGGTTAACCGGTTCATCGGCGAGCTGTCGTTCTCGCGCCTGCCAAGCAGCATGGATGCCATGCGCCTGTTGGACCGGCTGGCGCTCGAAGGCGTCCGCTTCCCAGCGGGCCTGATGATGTTCCGCAAGATGCTGTTCACGCTGGATGGCATCCTGCATGACATCGCCGCGCCCCATCTGCGGATGGATCTGATTCTGGCGCGCCAGATGCTGGCCCGCTCCCCGCTGTCTCTTATCGATTGGATCGGCGTGGAGGCCAGCGCGCTGCTGTACGGCGGCCGGGTGTGGGTGCAATGGGCGCAGGCAGCCTTGAGCCGGGCCGGCGGCTAGGCGGCAGACCACGAAAGGCGATGGTCTGCCCCACAAGAGTGAATAGTTTTATTGCTAGGCCGATTCGGACCACTGGTCCGATTTGTCCCACCGCATTTGGATGTGCGCGGCTCCGGGTGTGTACTCGTAACTGTGAGGGACCCGCGCGAATGATTCAAATCGACAACCCAGTGCAGATGGCGGAAGATCTTTGTAAGTTGGGACTGGACGCCTGCCATGAGATCGTATTCGGTCCGCGCGGATACCAGGAGGGGCTGGATGTGGGCAGCGACTTCTTCCCGCTGTGGGAGCTGACGCTGCCCGAAAACCTGGACGCGCTGGCCAGACTGGACTTCGCCGCGATCAAGGCGCGGCGGGGGCTGGATTGGTCGGTGGCTCCGCCGGCGCGGCTTAGCTGGGCGCGTTAGACGCCATGATCCGGCGGATGGGCTGGTTGTCCGCGTACACCCGCCATTCCGCGACTGACGACCCGCGCACCACGGCGCGCCATGCGGCGGGCGTCCGCCATTTGTTCTCCGGCTTGAGCGGGCCGCCGGACGAGTAGGTGCCCTGTGCGGCGCCAAGCATGACCACCACGGACCCGTCGACGAACGTTTCGTCGACTGAGATCGCGTAATCCGGGACCATGCCGAAGTAGCCTTCCCACCCTTTCTTCATTTGTTCGCGGCCGGCCACGCGCGCTCCCAACGAGTCGATGAAGACATGGTCTTCCGTCATCAGGCCGGCGATTTCCGCGGAGCTTCGGTGGTTGATGGCGCTCACGAAGGCGTGGGCGACGGTGGCTGACATGATTTCAATTATACTGGCGGGAGCGGCACCGGACAACGAGTGACGATATCGAAGAGCATCGCGGCGTTTGTCATTTCGCTCGTCTCGCTTCCCGCATACTCCCAGACGGAGAATCTGCACCTCTCGGCGGCGCAGTGGAGTGAAGATCTCGCCTTCCTGGCGCGGGAGTTGCCGGCGCGGCACGCCAACGCCTTCCATTTCACTCCCAAGGCACAATACGAGGCGGCGGTGGCCTCCCTGGATCGTCAAATCGCGCATCTCGACGGCGACGCAATCTGGACTGGAATGCAGCGTATCGTGGCGCTGGTTGGCGATGGCCACACGTACCTTCAGACCCCGCGCGACTCGGCCAATCTCCCCATCGAGATCGCCCGGTTTGGAGAAGAGTATCGGATCTCGAGCGTGGTTGCGGGACTGGAGAACGCCCTCTGCGGGCGGGTGATCAAGGTTCACGACACACCCATATCGCGCGCGGCCGAGCTCATTCTTCCGCTGGCGGCGCGCGACGAAAACCCGCCCTTGGGGCAAGCTTTTGTGGAAGATGCGCTGACCACGGGAGCCACGCTGCACGGACTCGACATCTCTCCGGATCGGAACGCCGCGCGCTACACGCTGGCCGACGACGCGGGGCGCGAGTTCAGCGTCGAGGTGAAGGCAGCCCCGCCGGGGACGAAGGTTACGCCGATCCGGCCATTCAAGCAACCACCCCTATATCGCGAGAATCCCGAAACGCGATTCTGGTGCAGATACCTTCCTGAGGCGCGCACTCTGTACTGCAATGTTCGGGCCGTGCAGAATCTGTACGCACCGTCAAAGGAGATGCTGGGCCTCGTAGCGCAGCACAATCCGGATAAGCTGGTTATCGACCTGCGGCAAAACGGCGGGGGCGACTACACCGTGGGGGAGAGGTGGCTCGTCCATCCCATTCGCGACCTCGCATCGATCAATCGGAGGGGCCATCTTTTCGTGCTGGTCGGCGCTGTAACGTTTTCCGCCGCGATGAACAACGCCGCGC